>Ga0209187_1002503_pt1 | contig 17303 bp, 10 predicted proteins | sample BantaG_FD_187430 | JGI IMG/M metagenome (GOLD analysis project Ga0209187, IMG submission 187430) | Marine algal microbial communities from Bantry Bay, Ireland - BantryBay_4 metaG (SPAdes) (version 2) | ecosystem: Host-associated > Algae > Red algae > Unclassified | place: Bantry Bay, Ireland... | reverse complement strand
ACTCAACGGGTTCAGAGACTGTTAAAACCGCAGATGGCTTTCAGAATTTGGAAGTCACAGACGCGCGATTCCAGCGCCGTACTGAAAACATCATGACGAAAGAGCCCAGCACGCGCTATGAAGTGCGTCAGCCCAGCTACCGCAGTGTCAGCGAGCGCATTCTAACGCGCCCCGGACATGAGCGGCTGTCTGTTACTGCTCCGCAATTCTCGACGGTGACGGAAAACATTCAAACCGGCGCCCCGCACCTCGTTTGGAAGCGAGGCAATCCCGGTGAGCTTCAACGCCAAGGTTACATCATTCATTCCACGGCAGATGGCCGTTTGCGTGCGCCATCCGGCTCCGGTGGTTATCAAGGGGGCTCATATGCCAGCACGCAGAGCGGCGGCGATTCTTGCGGCGTTGGCTGCGAAATTTGGTGCTTGGTCGAAGAACCGGGGAGCTCGGTCACGACACAACGGCGCGCCTTAACGGCTCCGCCGCGCATTACGCGCACGCCTGTTCCACCGGAGTTCAAGACCATCACGAAGCAAGTTGTCGCTGACCCCGGCGGCGTGCAGGAAGTTCCAATTCCCGCAGAATACGCCTCCGTCGAGGTCCAAGACCTCGTGCGCCCGGCAGAAGCCTATGAAGTAACTGTGCCGCCGGTAATGGGTCAGGTTCAAACAAAAGTTCTTGTCAGCCCCGAACGCTATGAATGGCGACGGGTGTTGTGCCAGCCGGGGACAGGCTCGATTCGCTCCAGCCAGTCCTATCAGTCCGGCGCTCATCATACGCCGTCCACGTCTTATGCCTCGCCTCATTCAAGCGGGTCGACATATTCCAGCGGCACGTCACACTCAGGCGGATCCAGTTATTCCAGTGGAGCAGCCTCTACGGGCGCGCTGACATATTCTGACGGAACCCCCTATGTTCCGGGCAGCAACTATTCCGGCGGGACAACCCATTCGGGGCATTCGGGCGGAACATCATCCGCCCCGCAACAGTCCGGCGGAACGTGGTATGATCCCGAAACAGGATATTATGGGACAGAAGACTACCCGGCCTATGAACGCCGCGGACCCAATCGCGATCGGCGTTAGGCGCGGGACGGGTTTTCGATCGTTTTCCTAATATGTCACACCGACGCAGCCCATAGGGTTGCCCGGTGCCCATGCCGAGATAGTTCGGTGAGAGCCACAGTCCGCATTATTGGGTCGAATTTTCCATGAATTACATCTGCAGTTTCAAATTCACCTTTACGGAATAGCCCCATTTTTCTTGTCTGGGCGTCCTTGTTGAAACGATAGTTTCAACTGAGGCCGCGTCAGTGTGACGTAATTTTGAGAAGTCGCTATTTCTATCCTCGTTTCAACACTTGGAAGCGACAATGAAAACCTAGGTATTTCAACTGCTTATCATTTTTCTAAAAAACAAAATCCGCACCTCACCCCTTCGGCCGCATATTAGGCTCGTTCTTTCAGACATAGGACAGGTAGGAGCTCACCTCGTTCTTTTGTTGGTAACAACAAAAGAACGCTTTGCATTTCATCTTCGATGAATTGCATGGACCGGTCTGGAGGACGGTAGGGCTGAGCATCTTTGGGTGAGACCGAAGACTGTGCCGGGCCTTTTGCGGCGAGCGTTGACTGCCTGATCTTAAACCGGGGCCGTCACGACCGTTGGAAACAATGGGATTGAAGTAAGACGGTAGGAAACGTTTTGCTTTGATATGGCTTCACCTCCTCACCAGAGGCTTGGTCGTTGTGGCGTGCATGACCGGAAGGTTTGACATGCAGGACTCGGTGCATTTTTCTTACAGAAAATTGCACGAACCGTTGCATCAAAAACTGCTGCCGCGTGGCGTCAGCCGCGTAAAACAAAACTAAGACTACCCCTTCGGTATTCCATCGCGGTTGCCGTCACGCGGACAGTCCTAACTAATTATGTGTCTGTAGTCGCCCAAAAGATAAAGTGGCGGCTGTCAGCCTAAACGCTTGTCTCAATCACAGATTAATTAAACTAACCCTCAAGCGCATCTGCGACGCCTGATAGGGCGGCGGCGAAGACTGGGGCGCTAAAGTTTTCCAGATCATTAATGCCTTCGCCGATCCCCATGTGATGGATAGGGATACCGTATTTATCCGATAGTGCGACCAGGACGCCGCCTTTGGCTGTGCCGTCCAGCTTGGTCATAATCAGGCCTGTGATGTCTGCCGTCTCTTTGAACGCCTCTGTCTGCATCAGCGCATTTTGTCCGACAGTTGCGTCCAACACGAGGATGGAATGATGCGGCGCGGTCGAATCTTGTTTGCGAATCACCCGAATAATTTTCGACAGCTCGTCCATGAGCTCCGTGCGGTTTTGCAAGCGGCCCGCTGTGTCGATCATGAGGATATCAACATCTTCATCCCGCGCGCGTTTGATGGCGTCAAAAACAAGACCTGCTGCGTCTGCGTTTTTCTCTCCGCTCATCACCGGCGCGCCTGCGCGCTCACCCCAAATCGTGAGCTGTTCTACGGCGGCGGCGCGGAATGTATCGCCTGCCGCGATGAGGACTTTCTTGCCTTGGTTCGTATATTTATTGGCGATTTTCCCGAGCGTCGTTGTTTTGCCTGATCCGTTCACACCGACAAACAGCATGATTTGCGGCTTGGCCATGCCGAAGACGATGGGGCGTTCCAGCGGCGTTAGAATGTCGGATATAACATCGGCCAGGGCGATTTTGACTTCCAAATCCGTGACCTGTTTGTCGAATTTATCTTCTCGTAATCGGTCTGTGACTTTGGCGGCCACGCCGTATCCGAGATCAGACATGACGAGGATATCTTCCAATTCCTCAATCGCCTCTTCATCCAATTTACGCTTCGTAAAGGCCGCATCGACTTGGCCCGTCATACGCGATGTGGATTTGCGCAGACCCGCAGAGATGCGGCTCATGAACCCGCCTTCGGCCAGCGGTTCAGGCTCTTCCGGAATTTCCGGAAGTCCTGCGGCGGCGCGGTCTGCTGCGCGTTTTTCTGTCGCGGCTTCCTCTGCTTCGCGCTCGGCGATGGCGCGGGATGCTTCTTCTTCGGCGATGCGGGCGCGTCGCTCGGCTTCCTCCGCTTCGCGTTTCAAACGGTCGGCGTCCGCTTTTTCCTTCGCCAATTGTTCAGCTTCAAGACGTTCGGCTTCAACGCGTTCGCGCTCTAACGCCTCCGCTTCAATGCGTGCGGCCTGGTCCGCTCTGCGCTGCTCTTCTTCCGCAAGGCGTTCAGCGTCTCGGCTTTTCGCTTCTTCGGCCTGTTTGGCGCGCAGGGCTTCAGTCTCAGCCGTTGATTTGGCTTTCGCGAGGGCTTCTTGTTCTTCGGCTTTAATTCGCGCGGCCTCGGCGGCTTCGGTTTCCAGACGCGTTTTTTCTTCAGCGGCGCGTTTGGCTTCGGCTTCAGCGGCGAGGCGTTTTTCCTCGGCGTCTCTAGCCGCCTCGTCTTCGGCGCGTTTTGCGGCTTCGGCCTCCGCGCGCGCGGCTTCATCTGCGGCCTCTTGTTCTTTGCGGGCGCGCTCTTCGGCGAGCTGTTTGGCACGGGCGACATCGCGGGCCGCTTGAATTTCGGCGAGGCGTTTTTCTTCTAACTCCCGAGCGGCGGTTTCTTCCGCGCTGAGGCCCTGTGAGGCTTCGTCTTGTTTTCGGGCAGAGGCGAGGGCGGCCGCGTTGATGGCCGCCATGCGCTCGGCCATTTTCTCATCGACGCGTTGCTGCGCGGCGGCCTTTGCTGCGGCTTCTTCTGCGAGCTTATCAGCCTTGGATTTAAAGCCGAGCTTACTCAGAAAGCCTTTTTTCTTTTTCTCAGCCAATGACCCGTCCTATCAAATTGTTAGCATCCGCACCCGTGATGCGCACGCGGGCTAAGCTACCTGCGGCACCTTTTATATCAAGGGCGGGATTGTCCACCTTCACCATGGAAAAATCCGGAAGTCTTCCCATTGAAAAACCAGAGTGCTCTGTGTCTTCGAGTAGAGCTTCGTCTTCATGTCCAATGCGAGTTTGCAAATGGGCCGCTTTTTCCGCCGCCCCCGCTTCACGCAAAGCCTTGGCGCGGGCTTTGACGATATTGCCATTGACGGGCGGGATTTTCGCAGCCGGCGTGCCTTCACGCGGGGAGAAGGGAAACACATGCAGCCACGGAATCCCAATCTCGGACACGGCGCTGAGCGAGTTTTCAAACATGGCCTCGGTTTCCGTGGGGAAGCCCGCAATGATATCCGCGCCAAATGTAAATTCCGGGCGAGCGTCTTTCAGGCGGCGGCAGAGCTCCACAGCATCCGCTCGGCTGTGGCGGCGTTTCATGCGTTTCAAAATCATATCATCGCCGGATTGCAAAGACAGATGCAAATAGGGGCTCATGCGCGTATCCGTCACCAGTAAATCAAATAAAACCTCATCGACCTCCGCCGGATCTATGGAGGATAATCGAAGGCGCGGCAGCTCCGGGACGAGTTTCAGAATACGCCTCACCAAATCACCCAATGGCGGCGTGCCGGGCAGGTCTCCGCCCCAGCTCGAGAGGTCGACGCCCGTCAGCACAACTTCATTATAACCTTGTCGGACGAGGGATTTGACGGACCCCACAATCTCGCCTGCTGGCACCGAGCGCGAATTTCCCCGGCCATAAGGAATGATGCAAAATGTGCAGCGATGGTCGCAGCCATTTTGCACTTGCAAAAAGGCGCGGCTGCGCGATTGGGATTTGGTGGGCAGGGCGTTATCGCTACCCATAAATTGCGGCGCGGTCTCCCGCACACTCATAATGTCATTGACGCGAATGCGTTCCGTGGGCGCGTCCGGTCCAAAGCTGAGCGGGTTCATTTTCTCATGATTGCCAAGCACCTGATCGACCTCAGTCATATCAGCGAACATGGCCGGGTTAATTTGCGCGGCGCAGCCCGTGACGATGATACGGGCCTCCGGATTGTCGCGCTTGGCTTTGCGGACTTGGCGACGGCTTTCCGCAACGGCGTCATTCGTCACCGCGCAAGTGTTGATGACGACGGCGCCGAGGTCGTCGGCATCACGCGCATTTTGCGTGATCACGTCTGATTCATAGGCGTTCAATCGGCAGCCGAGCGTAATGACTTTCGTCGCCTTTATGTCGGGTGCATCCGTCATGGCTGCCATGTGCTGGAGACAGAGTGTCTGGTCAAGTCGGCGGGGCAGGGGGCGTCTAAGGGCCTAACGTGAATAGGAATATAGTCTTATCCACAGGCGCAGCCTAAAAGGCGCTCGACTCAGTCAAGATGTTCGTCTTTTGTTCTAATATGGAAATGCCAACACCACATGATCTCAAAACCCGGTTTGCGGATGATCCCAAACGTAAATGGAAATTGTTTTTGGATTTCGACAGCTTCTTTGCACATGTCGAAAAACAGGATGACCCGAAAATTTGGGATAAACCCGTTGCGGTGGCGCCCACGCCGTCGCCCCATTCCGGGGTGATTGCCTGTTGTTATGCCGCGAAAGCGCTTGGCGTAAGACGTGGAATGAAGCGCGTAGAGGCGACAAAGCTGGCTCCCGGCATTGTTTTTCGTCATGCGCGCCATGAGCGATATATTGAGATACATCATAAAATTTTGGAGGTTATAGGGGCGCATCTTCCCATTGAGAAAGCGTGGTCAGTTGATGAAATGTCGATTGATCTAAAAACCATCGAATTATCACGTGCCATTGATCTCGTGATAGCGATTAAGGTGGATTTAGCAAAAGCGCTGGGGCCACGTATCACGGCGAGTTTCGGGATTGCGCGAACCGGATTGCTAGCGAAAATTGCGGCAGAAATGAACAAGCCGGATGGTCTGGTCGTGCTGCACCCCGACGACATGCCGGAGGCGATCTATGACTTGCCTTTATTTGATATTCCCGGTGTCGCGCGCGGGATGGTGGCGCGCCTTCGCCGTGCAGGCGTGACGACGACAGATGGGTTATTGGGCCTCCAACCTAAACAGGCGCGGCGTATTTGGGGGAGTGTCGAGGGCGAACGGTTATGGCGGGCGCTGCACGGGGAGGACACGGAGAAACCGGAAACGAAACGCGGCATGTTCGGACATTCGCGGGTCTTGGCCCGCGCGTGGCGCGGCCCGGAAAAGGCGAATGAATGCCTGCGTATTTTATGCTCTCATGCCGCGCAACGCTTACGGGCGGAGAGCTATTTCTGCACACGGATGAGCGTTTCGGCCAAAACGCAGGATGGAAATCGATGCGGTTTGCAGCGCGAATTTCCGGCGGTGCGGGATGATTTCGCTTTGCACAAAATTATTGATGAAACCTTTGCAGCTATTCTGAAGCACACCCCTGCGCGCAGTTTTTCCCAAGTCTCTGTCGTGTTGATGGGCATTGTGCATCAAGACAATATTGTCGGGGATTTATTTTCTGGCTGCCGGGATGATCCACGCCGTGACAGGGCGGTCCGCGCCATGGACGAAATCAACGCGCGCTATGCACAAGTCTTGGTCAAGATCGGTGCACCCGAAGCGTTGCCCGGCGGATATGACGGCATTAAAATCGCTTTCGGACGCATCCCCGATTATGCGCCGCTTTTAGCTGTGGCGAAGAAGAGGGAAGGCGCCCGAAACTAAAATTAAACCGACCCTTCACTTTCCAACTCAACGGGACCCGTCATAATGACGTGGCCATCGGATTCTCGCCAAAGAATATGTAAGGTTCCGCCATCGACTTCGACAGTGACGTCGCGGCCCGTGCGTTTTTGACGATGGGCCGCGACGACGGCAGCGCAGGCTCCGGTCCCGCAGGCCAGCGTCATCCCGACGCCGCGTTCCCAGACTTTCAAACGAATGCGGTCATCGGCTTCGACTAAGGCAAAACCGACATTGGCTTGTTTCGGGAAGAGGGGGTGGAATTCAATCATCGGTCCCGCCAAATGGGGCTTCACCTGTTCGAAATCTTCGACGAAGAAAACGCAATGCGGATTGCCCATACTCACCGCGCCGGGGTTCGAGAGAATAGGATTATCAATCGGGCCGAGTTTCACGTCAATATGATGTGTGTGCATCGGCTCTTCGAGCGGGATTTGAGACCAATCGAGTTTTGGCGGTCCCATATCCACGGCGATCTCAAACTCTCCGGCACGCGCGCAATGTAGCAAGCCGTCATTGGTCTCGACAACGCAAGCCTCCATTTTCGTGTCACGCATATGTAGCCAAGCCGTTGTCCGGGTTGCGTTCCCGCAAGCATCCACTTCGAAGCCCTTTTGATTTCGGATTTCCATGAAGATGTCCGCGTTAGGTGATTTGGGCGCGCGCAATATGACAATCTGGTCAGCCCCTTTTTCGCCCATGACCTTGCCGCCCGGTTTGGCGATCTCTATCGTCTGCGCATCGGACAGCGTGAAGTCCGGCGCGCTGCGCGCGTCAAAGACGCCAAAGCGGTTGCCCGCGCCGTTCATGATAAGAAATCTCATAGGCGGCTCATATATGTGTCTTCGGACGCTGCGCAAGGGAAAGCCAAATTCGGATGCTGCCTTGCCTCAATACAAAAACTCGGCTTTATCTATCTTCAAGACACAAAGGAGAGATTGTGATGAGCTTTACCCATTTTTCTAAAACTGCACTCTTGCTTGGAACGGCGGCACTTCTGGTGGCGTGTTCCAACGCCGATGAGGGCCAACCCGCGGTTGATACCGTAGAGAGTGTTAAAACCCAAAAAACTGAGAAGACCCCATATAAAATGATTTCCTATGAAACCGCCGGCCAAACGGACGCAGACCATATCTACCTCGAAGAGGTTTTGGGAGACAAAGCCCTCGGCGAGGTCAAAGCCTGGAACAAAACCACTTTGGACGAATTGAAAGCCGATCCGCGCTATCAGACGTTTTATCAGGACGCTCTGTCCATTCTTCAATCCAAGGACAAAATTCCTTACGTGTCTTACCGAAATGGTGAGGTGCATAATTTCTGGCAGGATGAAACCCATGTGCGCGGTATATGGCGCAAGTCGACTTTGGACTCTTATCTTGGCGATAATACCAAATGGGAAACCGTTCTGGATTTCGATAAGCTGGCCAAGGATGAAGACAAGAACTGGGTTTATAAAGGCAACACCTGTTTGTCTCCGACCTATGAGCATTGCATGCTCAACCTTTCCGATGGCGGCAAAGACGCCGTGGTCCGGCGGGAATTTAACACCCGCACGAAAACCTTTGTGAACGACGGTTTTGTCACGTCGGAATCCAAAGGTACAATTAGCTGGGTGGATGAGGACACCGTTGTTGTCGGGGTAGATTTTGGCGACGGCACCATGACGGATTCCGGATATCCCCGCGAAGCGCGCCTCTGGAAACGTGGTCAGAAATTGGCGGATTCGGTCGTGCTGGGTAGAGGCGAAAAAGAAGATGTCGGTTATTGGGCCGGCACGTTCGAGCTCTCCGATGGTCGCCGCGAAATTGTCGCCTCGCGCTCCGTCGATTTTTATAATTCGGAAATTTTCCACTTCCCAAGAGGTGAAGACGGCACAATCGGAGCTAAGCGGAAATTCCCGATCCCGATGAAATCAAATCTTGGATCGGATTTTAAAGGACAAGTCCTGCTCTCACTAAATGAAGACTGGCGTGGATTTAAATCCGGAGATTTAGTGAGTTTTGCCTTTAATGATTTCAATGAAGACGGCGAGATTAAAGATATTCATCTGGTTTACAGTCCGGACGAAAAATCCTCAATGAACGGCTACGGCGTCACAAAATCAAAAGTCCTCCTTTCAATCTCTCGTGATGTGAAAAGCGCGGCTTACGCCTTTGATTGGGACGGTAGCCAATGGACGTCTGACAAACTCGACTTCCCGGCCAATGGCACGGTGTCAATTGGCGCGACGAATGACAAAGAAAATGTGGCGTTCGTCAGCACGGAATCCTTTCTAACCCCGGATACGCTTTGGACTTATAATTCAGAGACAGGGGAGAAGGCGAAAGCCAAATCCCTGCCGGATTGGTTTGATGCGTCCGAAATGTTTAGTGAGCAATTCTTCTCGACCTCTGACGACGGCACCAAAGTTCCGTATTTTGTCGTGCGCGCGAAAAACACAAAAATGGATGGCAACAATCCGACCTTGCTCTACGGTTATGGTGGTTTTGAAATTTCTTTGAACCCGTCTTATTCTGCGACGCGCGGCAAGCTCTGGCTCGAAAATGGCGGCGTCTATGTGCTCGCCAATATTCGCGGCGGCGGGGAATATGGTCCGAACTGGCATCAGGCCGGATTAAAGACGGATCGCCAGCGGATTTACGATGACTTTATTTCCGTAGCAGAGGATCTGATTGCGAAGAAAATTACCTCTCCCGCGCATCTGGGCATTGAAGGCGGCTCCAATGGGGGTCTGCTGACTGGCGTTATGACAACACAGCGACCGGATTTATTCAACGCTGCCATAATCGCCGTGCCGCTTTTAGATATGCAGCGGTTCCATAAGCTCCTCGCAGGGGCGTCTTGGATGGGGGAATATGGAGACCCGGATGATGCGGTAGAAGGTAAATTCCTGCGCTCGATCTCGCCTTACCATAATCTTGACCCACAAGGGGATTATCCGGAAGTCTTTCTCATCACCTCGACAAAAGATGATCGCGTCCATCCCGGTCACGCGCGTAAATTTGCGAAACGAATGGAAGACCAAGGTCACGATTTCTTCTATTATGAAAATATTGATGGCGGTCATTCTGCCGCAGCAAATTTGAAGGAGACAGCGAACCGACTGGCGCTTCAACATGTTTACTTGATGAAGAAACTTAAAGACAACGAGTAGGCCGGCCCGCATTGATAAATTTTTAAACCGCCAAAGCGAAACTTTGGCGGTTTTTTGCTGCGCTAAGTCATAAATTTGCTCTCCGTCTGGCTTTACTTTTTGCGGGCTATGTCGTTCAAGACGTACATGCGTTCCCCCCGAAATATCTCGACCGGCCTCTTGGTATTTATTATCGGGCTTTCTTTTGTCTTGATGGGCGCAAGTTTCACGTTAGCGCAGGATGCTCCGGGCGCAGAAGCTCCCACATTTACTTCACAGAAGCTCGAAAATCGAATTGAGGCTTTAAGCGCGAATACAACGCTTTCAGACGATCAAAAGGCGCAGATACGAAGTTCTTTACGCTTGGCGGGCGACCGCTTAACGGAAGCGACCCGACAATCTGAACGCCGAGCCCAATATTCAGCTGCCGTTGAAAATGTTGAGGCGCTTAAGGCCGAGCTCGATATTGAATTGAAATCTGCGCAAGAAGCCTTGAGCGCAGAATTAGTGCCTTTGGCCGAAATGATAGGTGATGGCGCTCTATTCACTCTAGAACAGGAGTTGCGGGCCAAAGAGTCTGACCTCGCTGAGATCGAAGCCCGGTTGCAGGGCTTGCAAGAGACATTGAATACGTTGGGCGTTCGCCAAGACGCAGCGCCGCAGGAGTTGTCAGAGGCCCGTGCAGCTTTGAGTGATTTACAGATTCGGTTGATCGCTTTTGGCGAAGGTGATTTGGAAGTTCTCTCCGAGGCTCGCCGGACGGAAATTCAAGCTCGTATTTGGTACAGGCGCAATCAAATTCGCGCGATCGAGCAAGAAATTGCAACATTACCCGCGCGTCAGGACTTAGTCACCAGACGCCGTGCGGTGGCAGATGCGCAGGCTCAGATTTTGAGACGTGATGTCGCCCGCATCAGTACGCGCACAGGTCAGAAACGGGTAATTGAAGCCCGAGATTTGAAAAACAGTATCGCGGCTCTGGTTGAACGCTCCGATACCAGCCATCCGGTGGTCGATAAATATGCAAGGGCTAATCTAGACCTAGCTGACCAGATCGCCGAAATCGCGGCCGAGGGTCCGATTGTCTCCCAAGCGACAGCGACCGTGCGCGGCCGGTTTGTGGATGTGGAAAACGATCTGAGCGCAGCTATGAAGCTCGTCGAGCAGGGGCGACTTGACCGCGAGGCGGGGGAGACCTTGCGACGATTAGGTCGTCAGTTGCAAACGCCGGATTCAATACGGGCCGATATAAATGATACGGAGGCCCGCCGTTCCAAAGCCGTGCGCCAGCGCATTATCGCCCAAGAGGATTTACGAGACCTGCCCCTTGGTGTTTATGATTTGGATGTTCTACTGGACACTGCCAGGCAGGACATTCCAAAATTTGTGGAGTTGTCGGAGACAGACAAAGCCACGCTCTCGACAATCATTGATACGCGCCGGGACCTGTTGCGTCAGATATCCAGTTTGTCCAATACCCGAGTTGTGGCCGTGTCGGACTTGCGGACCGCGCAGCTCTCCCTATTGGAACAGACTGAACGGCTTCAAACTCTGTTGGATGAGAATTTACTTTGGGTGCGATCCGTGCCGACTATTGATTTTTCTTTCCCGAAAAAGGTTGCTTTGGGAACGGCGAGACTCCTTTCGCCGAAAAACTTCAGTCTGGCATTGAGTGAGCTTTGGCGGATGGTCCGTTCCTCCGCACTGCTTGTCCTCGGGTTTTTGATAGTAGCAGGATTGATTTTTCGTTTGCGGTCAAGGGTTCGCGCTGATGTTGATCGACGCGCGAAACTTGTTGGTCGAGTCAAAGAGGATAATGCATGGCATACCCCGGCAGTGGTGGCTTCCGGCATATTTAATTCACTTCCCTTATCTCTTCTTTTTGCACTTATCGCGTTGTTATACTCACTTTCTGGTAATCCTGACCGCCTGATCAAAGGTCTCGCGGATGGGTTTGCTTATCTTAGTCTTTTCGCATTGTTATTCGGGTCTTGGATCCGATGGGATCGGGAAAATGGCCTTTTTGATGCGCATTTTAAAATATCTGAAGGATTGCGCCATTCCATCGGCCGGAATCTTCGATGGTTTGTGCCGATGATAGGCACAACCTTATTCTTTCTCAAAGTCACGAATGACATGGCCGATGCCAATATCACCGAAGGGTTGTCGGTTTTGGTCTTTTCTCTGACAGCCTTGTTCATGATGATATTTGCGGCGCGAATTCTTTGGAGCGAAGGCCGTCAAATTTCGACTTTCGTCAATAAAGAATCCGCACTGAATCGCTTTAAGGGGCTGATTGCTTTTATTATTATTGGCTTGCCGCTTGTCACAATCGGACTGGCACTGGCGGGATATTTCGAGAGCGCGAATGAAATTCTGAGTCGCCTGTTTAGAACGGGCGTGTTGGTCCTGCTAACCTATGTTATCTACGGGTCCATCCGCCGCGCGATTGTTGTCGTGCAGCGCCAATTGAAATATCGTCAGGCCCTTGAAAAAAGGGAGGCTGAACTGAAAGCTCGGCGCGATAAAGAAGCGGCGGAAGAGCGGGGAGAGGAAATGTCTCCACCGCCGCCTATTGATACCAAAGACATCGATGTAACAAACATCACACGGCAAACGTCCAAATTATTGCGAACAATAATTTTGCTGGGATTCGCAGGTTTGCTCTGGATGATATGGGCCTCTCTCGTTCCGGCTTTATCTATATTCGACGGATTTGAAATTGGGAAAATCAAGGCGGCTGATAGCGATGCTGACGGCAACCCAATTGATCGGATTATTTCACTCTGGGATATTTTACAGTCGCTTGTGATCCTTGCCCTTACATTTATTGCGGCGCGTAACCTTCCCGGCTTTCTGGAAATATTTGTTTTAAACCGTATGCGTGTGGACGCCGGAACGCGTTATGCTGTGACGACAGTGCTGGGATATATCATTGTCGCAACCGGAATTATCATCGGATTTAATCAACTCGGTCTGCAGTGGTCTCAACTTAAATGGGTGGTGACAGGTTTATCCGTTGGTATTGGATTGGGTCTGCAGAAGATTATTGCTAACTTTGTGTCTGGTCTAATCATTCTATTCGAACGCCCGATCCGAATCGGCGATTATGTGACAATCGGTGATCAATCAGGCACTGTGAGCCGGATTAAAATTCGCGCGACCACGCTTAAGGATTTGGATAATCTCGAAATTCTAATTCCGAATGAAGCCTTGATTTCAGAACGTGTGACGAACTGGACGCTCTCATCGTCTGTGACCCGTTTGACGGTCAACGTCGGCATCGCTTACGGATCAGATACGGACGCGGCACGGGAAATCATGTTATCGGCCGTCAAGGAACTGCCCAAGGTGTTATCAACGCCGCCGCCAAATGTTTTCTTTATGGGCTTTGGTGACAGCTCTTTGGATTTTCAAGTCCGGGTGCATCTCAACTCTTTCGACGACCGCGTTCCTATGATCCACGTCATTCATACGGAAATCAATAAGGCTCTGGAAGAAGCTGGAATCTCCATCCCGTTCCCGCAACGCGATTTGAACATCGTCAGCCAGAATGTTCCGCTTCAAGTGCAGTCAAAGGCCTCTTCCGAACCCAAGCCGTCCAAGTCCTGAGGCTCTCAAATGAAATTATTTTGGCTCGTAAGCGCAGCCTTGCTCGGGCCTACTGTATCGGCTCTCGCGCAAGATACCTTAGAGTTTCAGGACGATGCGGTCACACTTGTCTCAACCAGTGACCTGACAGATTATGTTATTGCCAAAGGCGTCCGCCAAAAAACTGACAGTCAACCGGAGATCATTGATGTCATTATACCGACCTCAATTGAGGGTCTAACTTTCGCTCATCCTGCGGAACTTCTCAACGCTATTGCGGGCGTCAATATCCACCGCGGCTCCGGACAAGAACATCTAACAGCCATACGATCTCCCGTGCTAACGGGCGGGGCGGGGGCGGGGAGTTTTCTCTACACACTGGATGGAGTCCCCTTACGGGCCGCGGGATTTGCGAATGTGAACGGTTTGCTGGAAGCCCCGACGGAGATCGCGGCACGGATTGAAGTTTTTAAAGGACCGGGTCCCGCTGATTATGGCTCCAATGCTGTTCATGGACTTATGAATACGGTCTTGTCCGATCCGGGGAGTGGCAGAGATAGAATTCGCGTTCAGGCGAGCTCTCGAGGATATGCCAATGCGTCATTGGTGGCAGATATATCTAATGATTTAACGCTTTCGGCTGATCTCAGCCACGATAGCGGTTTTCGCGATGAGAGCGGATTTGATCAACAAAAACTGACGGTTCAACATCTTGTCGATTTTGGAGATTGGGAGATTCACGGTCTCGTGGCGCTCAACAATTTAAATCAAGAGACAGCGGGTTTTATCCAGGGCGATAATGCTTACCGCGACCGAAACCTCATCAAGACCAATCCGAACCCCGAAGCCTTTCGCGATACGCAGGCTCTGCGCGCTCAAGTCAAAGCTACGCGGGATACGAATTACGGGACACTGATTCTTCAGCCCTATGCCCGCCGCACGCAGCAGCGATTCCTTCGCCATTTTGTGCCGGGGCAGGCTTTGGATAAAAATGGTCATACGAGTTTTGGTTTTAAATCCGGCCTCTATGATCATGATAATTCATGGAGCCTCGGCATCGATGCGGAATATACTTCCGGATTTCAATATGAGTTTCAAGAAAGTCCAAACCGATTCAGTTTTGTCCAAGGTTTGCATTTTGACTATAAGGTCGGTGCGCTCGTCTTGGCTGCTTTTGCAACAAAAGATTTTGAGCTGAATCCTCGCGCGACACTGCATTTTGGCGCGCGAGGCGAATATACATCCTATGCATATGATAACCGTGCTTCTGACGGGCAATCGGGACGCTTCATTCGCGCCGCTGACCGCAAGGATGACTATTTTACCCTGACGCCCAAACTCGGCCTTACATATGAGCTAGACAGGGTAACTCTGTTTGCTCGCGCAGCGCGCGGGTCTCGCGCGCCGCAAACGTCCGACCTTTATTCCGCGCAACTCAACCAAGTGCCGGGTCAGGCGGATGTCGAGACGCTCGACAGTTTCGAGGTCGGCCTGCGGAAGACGTCCGCCTTTGGAAGCAAATTTGAAGTCACGGCCTTCACGATGTGGAAGGATAATTTCTTCTTCCGCAATGCGAACGGGTTCAATGTCGTGAATGGAAAAACCCGTCATGAAGGCATTGAGGCGAGTTTTGATCAAAAGCTAGGGCCACGGTTTTCTTTAACGGGCGCCGGCACTTTGGCCCGTCACACCTATGATTTTACCGAAACCGTCGGGAGCGCCGCCAATAATATCTCCAAAGGCGACCGCGTCGATACAGCGCCGGACACGCTGGGTAATCTTGCACTGCGGTATGAGGCCGGAAAATTCGGTGCCTATCTGCGCTGGACCCATGTCGGCTCCTATTTTACGGATCCCGGTAATACCCAGACCTATCCTGGCCATGATATTTTTACCCTTGGCGGGCGGGTTGATTTAAGCCGTAACCTACAAGCCTCGCTGCGCGTCGATAACCTGTTTGATACCCGTTACGCGGACCGTGCGGATTTCGCCTTTGGCAATGAGCGCTATTTCCCCGGACGCCCGCGCACCCTATTTGCGGGTTTGACCCTCTCATTAGACTGACATAAGCCGCGCTCATGCATATTCCTGACAGTAAACTCTCCCAAGTCGTAGATAGGTTCGACCAGATCACCGCTCGCATGAGTGCGACGAGCGATACGGACGAAATTGTCCAGCTGGGCAAAGATTACGCCGAGCTGCGCCCGATCGCTGAAGGCGTAACAAAGCTCATGGATGTTCGGTCGGAGATGGCAGATTTGGAAGCCATGTTGGATGATCCAGAAATGGGGCCAATGGCGAAGGAAGAAATCCAAACCTTGAAAGAGAGCCTGCCCGCGCTGGAAAAAGAAGTCTCTCTGCTGCTGCTGCCAAAGGACAAAGATGACAACGCCTCAATCGTGCTCGAAATCCGGGCAGGCACGGGCGGAGATGAAGCTGCTATTTTTGCAGGCGACCTATTTGCCATGTATTCGCGCTATGCCTCCCTACAAGGGTGGAAGGTTGAAATTGAAAATGATTCCGAAGCCGATATGGGCGGCTATAAAGAAATCGTAGCCTCCATTTCCGGGGCGGGCGCTTACGGTATGATGAAGTTCGAATCCGGCGTTCACCGTGTGCAGCGCGTGCCCGTCACCGAAACTCAAGGCCGCATCCATACCTCTGCCGCGACGGTCGCCGTTCTGCCCGAGCCCGAAGATATCGACATCGGCTTTTCTATGGGCGATGTGCGCGTCGATACCATGCGCGCGTCAGGTGCAGGTGGCCAGCATGTTAACAAGACCGATTCCGCTGTGCGCATGACCCATGTTCCGACGGGCGTGGTTGTGGTCTGCGACGCCAAATCTCAACATATGAACCGCGCCAATGCGGAACGGCTGCTCAAGATGAAGCTCTATGACATGGAAAAGCAGCGCGTGGATGCAGACCGTGCCGAGGAGCGGGCGGGGCAAATCGGCAGCGGCGATCGGAGTGAGCGCATTCGCACCTATAATTATCCGCAAGGGCGCGTCACCGACCACCGCATTAATTTGACACTTTATAATCTCGATAAAATCGTGGCGGGCGATGCTTTATCTGACGTTATTGATGCCCTGATCGCCGAGGACCAAGCGTCCCGCCTTGCGCAAATGGAGCAAGGATGATCCGGCGGTCTGTCTTTGTCTATATTGCGGCGACGGTTCTGCTGTTTTCGGGGATTATTTTGCCGGAAATTTTGGGTGCAACGCGCAGTGATTACGCCTCCTTTTCAAATTATCTAAGTGAGCTTGGCGCGAGCGGAACGAGCACGCAAAACCTGACCAACCGATTGGCGTTTCCGATGGTCGGCCTGAGCTGCCTTTCGATTATTATCGCGCTCTGGCACCGTCTTCCGAAAGTTGGCGGCGTTCGAGCGGGGTTGATATGCGTGGTTCTCGGGCTTCCCTTGGCCTATTTTGGCGCGGCTGTTTTTCCATGTGACTACGGCTGCCCGCTGGAGGGTAGCGCCAGCCAAACCGTTCATAATTTGCTCGGCCTGATTCAATATCCACTGACCGTGATTGGGTTGGTGCTGCTGAGCGTCAATCTTGGGTCTAAACCGATATGGCGTATTTTATTCGGTCTCGCCGCGGCGGCCATGGCGATTGGGTTTGTGATGATGATTGCCCCGGAGCAAGCAGGGTTTCGCGGCGCTTGGCAGCGACTGGGTGATTATGTGACTTTCCTTGTTTTGATCTTTGTTGTGCTGTCGTCACAGCCGAAAAGAAGCGCGACATGAGCCGGGATCGCAAGCAGAAATATCTCCTGTATTTTGTTTTGATGATTGTCCTGATAGCCGGCGCTTCGTTTCAGCATTTTGTCTCAAATGCGAAGGTCGATAAATGTCTGGACGCCGGGTTTGAATATGATTTTGAGCAGAAACGATGCCAAGGGAATTTGGAGAATTAGATGTATTGCGTCTCCTATAAATTTACTTTGCTCTCCAATAATT
>Ga0209187_1002502_pt1 | contig 17315 bp, 15 predicted proteins | sample BantaG_FD_187430 | JGI IMG/M metagenome (GOLD analysis project Ga0209187, IMG submission 187430) | Marine algal microbial communities from Bantry Bay, Ireland - BantryBay_4 metaG (SPAdes) (version 2) | ecosystem: Host-associated > Algae > Red algae > Unclassified | place: Bantry Bay, Ireland... | reverse complement strand
GTATGGATTGCTCATGAGAGGCGTTTGCTTTCTAGGGAAATCAGCGATCTCGTGGGGGGCACGGCTGATGCTGCATATCGCGTGTGTGGGTGTATGGGTCCGGGGAGCGGGAGCGAAGGTCGGGGGCGCAAAGGGCGGGGAGCGAAGGTCGGGGGAGCGAAGGGCGGGGAGGCGAAGAGCGGGAGCGAAGGTCGGGGGAGCGAAGGGGGAAGCCTAATTGCGAGGTTTGCGTCCGCGTCGGCGAGGCCGTCGGCGGCGTGGCGCGGCTTCAATGTCGTTCCAAAATTTAATCATCTCGCTGTTGTTGCCCGTGAGTTCGGTGCGAAATTGAAAGAGGGAAAACGCTTCAGGAAACCACTCGTAGCTTTTAATCCGAGCGGCTTTTTCGGGGTCGTTATTCAGCATGGAGGGTTGATTGCCGGTGATGCTGATCATTTGTCCGAGGTAGCGCTGGGTAATGTGTACCGAGTCATGCAGCGCTTTTTGGTGCGCTTCCATGACGGTGCCGATGGCTTGAAGATAGGGGATGCCATCGTCCACCAACGCTTTGGCTTTCGCCTCGTGGTAAGGCGCGAAGATCATCGCGTAGGCCAAGGCGGGAGGCAAGCTGTGGCCCGCTTCAATTTGCTGGTCGATCCACTGCAAGGTGATGGTTAACTCTTCCTGCTGAATTGGGTCGGCTTCGTTGTCTAGCCATTGAGTCCAAGTGCTGTAGAGCATGCGAAGCAAACCGCTTTCATGCATGAGTTCGAAGGCGCGGAGCGAGGCACCACTGGAGAAAAATTTGAGGGTTTCTTCGAAGAGGCGAGCGTTGGATGCAAGGGCAAGGCGTTCGTGCTCACTGCAGATTGCATCCCAGGCCTCTTCCTCGATATGGAAGTCGAGGGTGGCGGCAAAACGGACCGCGCGGAGCATGCGAACTGGGTCTTCCACATAGCGTGTCACCGGATCTCCGATGCAACGGATTTTCCGATCTTCTAGGTCGCGCAGGGCCTCTGCGTAATCGATAATCGAGAAGTCGCGGATGTCGTAAAAGAGGGCGTTGACCGTGAAGTCTCGGCGCAAGGCATCTTCTTTAGGGCTGCCCCAGACATTGTCGCGAACCACCATGCCGTCGGCATCCTGTTCTTGGTGGCTGCTGCTTTCCACGCTGGCGCGGAAGGTTGCGACTTCAATGATCACACCGGGGAAGTAGACATGCGCCAAGCGAAAGCGCCGACCAATAAGCCGGCAGTTTCGAAAGGTTTTGGCGACCTGTCGTGGGGTCGCGTCAGTGGCGATATCAAAATCCTTGGGCTCACGGCCGAGCAGAAGGTCGCGTACACAACCTCCAACGAGGTAAGCCGTATAGCCTTTGGTGTTGAGCCGATAAAGAACCTTGAGGGCTTCTTCTGCGATTCCTTTTCTGCTGACGCAGTGGTCCTCGCGGGGAAGGATAAATGGTTCCATAAGATTCGATTAGCGTGTTTCGATACAGCGAAAAAAGCGAGGTGAAGGGGTCTAGCCTTCGAGGGTAATCGAGTTGATGACGTCACCCATTTCGATGCTGTCCACCACGGATTGACCTTCGGTTACTTTGCCGAAGACGCTGTGTTTTCCGTCGAGCCAAGGGGTGGGGACGTGAGTGATGAAGAACTGTGAGCCGTTTGTGTTCGGTCCAGAGTTTGCCATGGAGAGAATGCCAGGGACATCGTGCTTGAGCGATGGGTCAAACTCATCGTCAAATTTGTATCCTGGGTCACCGGTTCCGGTTCCTTGTGGGCATCCGCCTTGGATCATGAAATCTTCGATCACACGGTGAAATTTGAGTCCGTCGTAGAAGCCTTCTTTGACGAGTTTCACGAAGTTGGCGACGGTTTTAGGCGTCTTGTCAGCGTGGAGCTCAAGAACAATGTCGCCGCGGGAGGTGTTGAAGGTAGCTTTCATGATATCAAATAAATGGGGTAAAGGTGTTTTGTTCGTATTTTATGCTTACTTTAATAGCGGGTAATAGAAAACCCTTGTCGAATCGACAAGGGTTTTTCTCACCTATATGGTAGGTAGCATTCTCAGCGAATCCTGCTGGAATAAGTGTTCAGACCCTGGGTCCCTGAGTCTACCTACGATGTTAGCCGTCTAAGCGATAGCTCGCAGTGAAGATTCCGCGAATGAAGTCCAAGGTGCTCATGAGGAACTTTTTGCTGTCGTTCTCTGAGATTTTCACCACGTCGCGCTCTTGGAGGAAGAGGTCTTTGCTTTTACCGTCTTCGATGCGGGCTACGTTGATGTAGAATGTTTGGGCGCGTTTGTTGCCTTCCGCTTTGCGTTCGACCCGAACCTGGTCTTTGTAGGCGTCGGTGGTCAACCCGCCAGATTCAGCAATGGCTTCCATGACGGTGAGAGAGCGACGGATGTTTACTTTGCCTGGGCTACGAACTGCGCCGTAGACATAGACGTGAGGCGCGTTTGGAATGTACACTGTGTCGCCGTCGGTCAGAACCGCGTCAAGCTCAGGAGCGCCGGTTTTGTAAAGGCTGTCGAGGTCCACGTTCATGCGGAGGGGGGCTTCGCCACCGTCTTGCTCGCGCAAGATGAAAGCGGTGTTGCCAGATGCAGAAGAAGGTCCGCCCGCGAGAGAGAGGATCTCGAGCAAGGAAGCAACGTTTTCAGTAAGGGCGTATACACCAGGTGCATTCACCGCTCCGACTACTGAGATGCGACGGCTACGGAATTCTTTGATCACAACGCTTACACGAGGCGCGCCACGCAGGAGACCTTTTTGCAGAAGCTGATCGACCACCATGGTTTGGATCTGCTCTACGGTTTGGCCACCGACCCGAATCGGGCCGAGACCCGGCATCGCGATCATGCCTGTTTTAGAAACACGAAGCTCAAGGCGATCGTTCACGTCGGCTTGCTGCCATTCGAAAATAATCAATTCGAGAATATCATCCGGACCGACCAAGTAATCTTGTTCTTTCAGATTGAGAAGTTGACGCGTCTGACGAATCAGGTCGCGGCTTTCTTCATCGGAAAACCCACGGTCTTCTTGCTGTGGGTTCACTTCCTGTGAAACCGGAAGTGGCTTGTATGTGGTTTTCGCGGATTTGCACCCGACCAGACTCGTCGCGCAACACGCGAGAAGGAGAAATTTGATTACTGTGCGTTTCATATCAGTCTTTTTAGAAATGGGGGGAGGGAAGTTGTTGTAAAGAGGGGGAGGTGTTTCGGAGGACACGGCCTCGTTTGCTTAAATAAAAGCTCAAATCAATACATTCAAAGAGCAGGTACTTTAGGATCAAGGCAAACTTTAAGGTTAGGGCAATCTTTAGGATCAAGGTAATCTTTAGGATCAAGGTAAATTGTCAAAGATGAAGAGGTCTTCTTTTTTCTTCTTCTGAGCAAAGCGCTGCTTACGAGCACGTACCGCCGCGTCAGTAGCATTTGCGCTACCGGTTCGAACCTGAGTTGCGATCTCTGTACCGGCTTCTTGGGTTAATTTATTGCGAACTCTTTCTTCGGCCGCCCGTAAGCGCTCACCGTTTAGGCGATTGCCCAAGGTGTTTGTTTTGTAGTTGGGTGTCAGCTGTACAGCTTGGCCGTACGACAGGTTTCCTAACGCAAATGTTCCAACAAGGAACGTAAGTATCCATTTCATCACACGATAGTCCTAAAAATGGCCTCGCTTCATGTCAAGCCATTCGTTGGCATGGCGTACATGAGCTTGCAGTGGGTTTCCGTTGACCCATCGCCTAAAAAGCGGTTTTAAACCATTAGATAGATTATGAGCAACCTAGACGAGCACCTTCAGGAAATCATTCAATGGCATTTTTCGCCAGAAACAGGCACTCCATTTTGGATTAATTGGGCAAAAGAAGCCGGTTGGGACCCTCGCGAGAAGGTTAAAACCGTGGCTGATCTGCAGCTCTTCCCTAATTTTGAAGACGATTGGTTGCGCTACAACCAACCCAGTATTTGGGTGCCCAAAGCCTTTGAAGGCCGGCCGTATTCAATTTTCGAAACCGGCGGCACCACCGGAATGCCAAAACAACGCATCGGTTGGGATGACTACAAGCACGATTACGAGCAGTTTTCTGAAACCTTGAATGACGGAGATTTTCCCCGTGGCGAAAACTGGCTCATGATTGGGCCCACCGGCCCGCGTCGTCTTCGCCTTGCGATCGAGCACTTATCGAACGTCCGAGGCGGCAGTACCTATTTTGTCGATCTCGATCCACGTTGGGTCAAAAAAGTGATTTCCCGTGGCCAGCCGGAACAGGCCAAGGCCTACATGGAGCACGTGATTGACCAAGCCGCGATGATCCTTCGTCACCGCGAAGTCTCGGCGATCTTTACCACGCCCAAACTTTTAGAAGCTTTGAGCGAGCGCACTTCGATTCCGGGTGCCGGGGTCAAAGGCGTCTTCTGCGGCGGTACAGAAATGAATCCACAAAATGTTCGCTTCGTGGTCGAAGAAGTTCTCGAAGGCAAAGTCGCGTTCAAGCCGGTTTACGGAAATACTTTGATGGGCTTGGCTCTGAGCAAAGACATGGAGCCGGAAGACGAATACTCCGTCTGCTACTATCCACCGCAGCCTCGGGCCTGCCTCCGTGTGATCGGTGAAGACGGCAATGAAGTCGATTACGGCGAGTGGGGTCGGGTCGAACTCACCACCTTGACCAAAGAATTTTTCATGCCTCGATTCTTGGAGCGCGACGAAGCGATTCGTAGTAAACCATGGGGCCGATACACCTGGGATGGAGTGGCGCAAGTTCGTCCCTATCGGAAAAATCAAACCGAAGTCATCGAAGGCGTTTATTAGGAGCCTATCGGACGTAGCAGATTCGGCTGCGGAGGCGGTGCCAGAAAATCTGCCCGCCCTCTGTTATACGCGTGACCGGTTCGATGCCTTGAAGGGGGACGAAAAGGCACTTGATTCCGCTCTTACAGCGCGTTAGTTCTGTGCTCAATTCCTAATCGTGCGTGAAGCCGTTACCCTGAATCCCAGTTCCTTATTTCCATGAAATTTTTATCGCCTTGCTCCGCATTTTCCGCTTCCTCCTGTTCGTCTGTGGTAACGATGGCGCTACTTTGCTGCCTTGTTTTCTCCGGGTGCCAGTCGACCCCAAAGAAAAAGGGCTACACCTTGACGGTGACGAACAATAGCCGCCAAACCGTAAAGAACGTAGAAATCATTATTGATGATGCCGTTCGCTACCGGTTGGACGAGCTCGGGTTTCAAGAGCCGGCCAAATATGTCCAAGGACCTAAGGTGCTTCCGCAGGAAGCCATTATCCAATGGCAAACCGAATCCGGGGAAAAAGTGGTTCGCGAGATTAAGCCCAAGCGGGCCTTGGCCGAAAATTTCAATGGTCGGATCTTTTATCAGATCGATCCGAAAAACGAAGCCAGAGGCTTTTATGAAGATGGCTCGGGTACACGGATTGAAAGTTTGCCGTGGAGCCTTCCGGCTGGATTCGAACTTTCACCGACCTTGCCTGGATTTAGCGGCGGTAGCGGTGGAGCGATCCAAGGCCCTGCTGGCCGCTAAGACTTTATAAGCGATTCTCATCTGCCATTCCGAAGCAGCACTCCTTTTGCAAAAAGGATGTTGCTTTAAGGGCGAAACCCAAAGAATTCGGGTGAGGGTTTGAGTGGGCAGCAACGATTAAAGGATCTGCCATTGAGTGGCAGCAACGATTAATGGGTCTGCCATTGAGTGGCAGAAATAAAGTGGCTGAGGTCTCTCGCCTCAAGGCCCTGCCCGTCGCACAGAGGCGGGATGCCTCTGCCACTTTGCCTCTGCGTTCTCCCGGAAATGTACCATGCCCTTCCAAGGGCGTGTTTCGTGCCATCGCCTTCCAGGCGGTGACGTGGCCAAGGGTTCGTTTGGTCGATCAGCGTGGCGCGGAATTTATCCCGCATTTGTCGCAACGGGATTTATCCCGTTCGCTGAGGTTCAACCTTCTGCACAAAGGACCTTCTGCACAAAGGCAGGGCCTCTGCCACTTTAGTCATTCACGGAAGTGATTCCGAGTTCTCATGCCTTTTGATGCCCCAATCTTTCCCGGCCACGAACGTAATTCTAGAGCGTAAAATAGGTGGGTTCGTAGCTGAGGGTCGGGCGGTGCGTTACCTGCCCGCACATGTCGACCGCTTTGGTATGTGGCGGTGATACTGCGGTGCTGGGGTCGATGCTATCTTCGCAATAGCCGATGATGCAGGCGGGGGATTCAAATCGATACAGGTGTACTCCTGCTGCGGTATCCAGTTTTTCAACAAAGGTGGCTTCGCCCAAAGTTTGGAGGAAATACCGTAGGGCGTGATAGCCGGCCCGAGGTTTCCACGGGGTTTGTTGATCGTCGATTAGGCCGAAGCCGTGAGCATCTAAGGTCCAGAAATACGCGCGGTCGGCCAAGCCAGAACAGAGGGTGATCAGCAAGTAACGAATCATGTAGGCGGCGGCGAATTCAGGGCTCACGTTGGGATCGTTCTCTCGGATCCCGGGCGAATCGTACGGCGAAGTGACCGGTGAATAGGCTCCGGTGCCTTGCAAGGGCCAGTTGAATTCGGTGATGAAGACACGGTCGTTGCAGTTGGGCGCATGCTGCGCCACCGCTTTGATTTTGGCCAATTTTTCTAAGGTGCTTTCACCGGCTTGTTTGTTTTCTGGGGCCCCACGTCGGTCGACATAGAGATGATGCGAGAGGGCGTGGAGATTCAGCTGAAGCTGTTTGAGCCCGGCGAGAATATAGTGTGGTTCGTAGTCGATGACGGCCGGGCCGGTGTAGCGTAGTTCCGCGTTTTGCACAAAGGGCCGAGCTAAACTTCCGTACTCGGCAATATCCCATAGCCCCCATTTGACTCGGTTGATTGCGTGGCCGATCTCGCAGAATTCGATCTGACGTCTGCCGATGGTCATCAGTTCGCTTGTGAAGTTCTTCCAATGCTGCGGGCGGGTAATCGCGCGCCGATCCTGACAAAAGCTCAACGCGGTTTTATGCCCGTTGTGACAAAACATTTGCAGCGCGGAGAGGCGGTTGCGTGAAATCCCCATGGCTTCGTGGTGATACACCCGTAGCAGGAGTGGAATGCGACCCAGCGGTTTGAGGAAGTCCATTTTCTGATGGAATTCTTGGGTCGTGCATTCGAGGGTGAGTCCAATTTTTCCGCTGAGTTGAACCGGGTGCTTAAACGCGACTTCGCGTAGGAGCTGATCGGCCGTGCGCTGGATCGCTTTTTTCTTTTTCAGCGAAAGGGCAGCGATTTTTAGGTGACTGGTAATCGAATGATGCTTGAGGCGGTCACGACTGCGCAAGGCTTGGACGGGTTGCTTGGACCGTTCGTCCCAGATCGCCATGTCTTTTTCAGGCGGATAGCCATCGGGTTGAGGTGGGTTCTTGCGGGAGCGTATCGGGTGTCGAAGCGCGCGGGTTTTGGTGTGGAAATCAAAGCGACTGCGGCTGCGCTTCTCTGATTTTTTAAATTCTGCGGGAACCGTGTCGGGCGCAAAAACCATCTCGAAAAAGACACGACGTAGATCCGAGGGTAGCGCGATGCGGGAAAGGTCTTGGCCGCGTTCGCGAGGGGTGGCGGGGCGGTCGAGACGTTTGGCCCGATTGAGATCGATAAATTGTACTTCAGCCCAGGCCGTGTCACCGGTGCGGCGGAGCAAAATGTTTTGGTTGCCTAGGTCGCGATGAATGACCCCAGCATCATGCATGTCTTGCACCGCATTTGCGACGGTTTCGAGCAAGGACATCATGGCGGTATTGCTCGACGGGGTACGATTCCATAATCGAATGAGTTCGTCTTTAAAGCAGGTGAGTTTATCGGCATAGGCGCTGACAAAAATACTCGCGTAGGGAATCTCTGTATCTTTCTTTTTTACAGGGTGATTCGGTTCAAGGTAGGCGATGGGCAACGGGGTTCCGACCCCGGCCTGCATGAGCTGAGCGTGAGTGAGAAAGGCTCGCTTTGCTTTGCTACCGAAATGCTGATCCGAGCGCTGCTTGAAGGCGGATGGAATGGGGAAGAGTTTGACCACCAAGTCCATGCGACCAATGGTGAGTTTGACGGTGCGGTTCCGGCCGTCTTGGAGCATTTCGCCTCGTTTAATTTCTTCCCCGACGAGGTCTGGAAGTCGTTCGACGAGTAAAAAAAGAATGCTCTCTGGCACCGAAGCAATTTTTTCGCCCTGCCAGCCGGTCGCGTTAAAAGGCACCACATTTGTCGCGCCATTGCTTGCTGATGTATTTAAATTTCCCATGTTTTCAGAACAGTTCCCAGTCTATTTGACTTGGACTCAGATGGGAAAGACACGGTTTCCGTCTTCTTTCCCGCCCTGATTTTGCTGGCTCTGACGGATGCTTTGGTAGACCGCGTAAGCGAGAACACTCAGAAGGAGCAAGGTGACCAGCGAGTCGGCATGGTCCGAACGCCCACCGATAAGCCACTCAAAATGCCCGGGATCGAGGCGTCGTTCGATCAAGGTTTCGGCATCGGCTTTGCTGGTGCGATCCGCGAGAATGGAGTTCATTTTTTTCACCCATACCCAGCCCGCGTGGGTACCGGCGGCCATCCAAATTGTGCCAGTGCGCAGGGTGAGGAGGCAGAGGAGGATTCCCATCATGCTCAGGTTTAGGAAGTAGAGGATCTTTTGGGATTCTTTAGGGCCGGTGGTGAAGCAAGAGCTGAAGACGGAAAGGGTTCGTTCGGCGAGGCTCCCTTGGGTTTGGAAGGCGAGATCGGAGGGGGTGAGGAAGTGAGCGCCAGCGAATAGCGCACTGGTAAGAATAATCGCGGTCCAGATGCCGACGCGTCGACCGATGGCACGAAAAAGGAAGCCGCGCGACAGGGTTTCCTCAAATACGGCAATGAAGCAGGCACCTGCTCCGTAAGTGAAAAATCGTAGCGCGAGGTCCCAGCCTCGTTTGTCGATGTCAACAAAGCGGGTGCCCATGACGAGGGAGAGCGCAAGTAAAATTCCCATGGTGAAGAGCCCGAGGACGAGGCCTTGGATGAAGAAGTTCCACCAGGGTTTGTTTGGTTTGTATCCTTCAGCTGGCTTCCAACTCGCGTCGGCCGGCCATTGAATGCGAAACCAGAGAAAGAGCAGTGGGGCAAAGAGTAAGGCGCAAATCATCATCACCCGACGAGCAAATTTTGCCTCACCTTTGTAGAGTAGCGAGGAGTCTTCGGCTAGGTACTGAACCCCGAGGACCGAGATAAAGGAGCCGATTGCGACAATGCCCAGAATAAACAGCGCGAGGATGGCCAAGGACTTTTCGACTGACGGAGCAGTGCGTTGGCTTTTTGGATTTCGCGATGTCATCGATGCGGGTGTTTTCATGAAAGAGGCTTGTGCAATGGATCGGAGTATAGCTGTGAGGAAAGGTGGTTTGTAGGCCTAGGGAATTGCGACCTACTCCGCGTTTCTTCAAGTATTATTCGGGGGCTTTCCGCTTCGAATCGCATCTAAAACCCGAGCCGCTTGTACGGATGCGGCCACGTCATGTACCCGAAGGATATGCGCTCCGCGTTCGATGCTAGCGCAGAGGCCCGCCAAGCTCCCACCCAGTCGCTGGTCGACCTCACCCCCAGCGATGGCGGCTATAAAGCGTTTGCGTGAAAGTCCGACGAGAATGGGGCAGTCCAGGCTTTGTAGGCGCTCTAACTCGTGCAGTAAGGTCAGGTTGTGCTCGGTGGTTTTTCCAAAACCGATGCCGGGATCAATGACCAATTGGTCCATGCGACAACCGGCCTTAATGCTAGCCGATATCCGCGAAGCGAGGTGGTTTTCTACCTCGGTTTGCACATCCTCGTAGCTGGGATTTTGCTGCATGTCGCGTGGGCTACCTTGCATGTGCATGAGAATGATACCGGCATGGGTTTTCGCCGCGACCTGGATGATGTCTGGGTCGATGCGTCCGGCTGAAACATCATTGATGATGCAGGCGCCGGCTTGGATCGCTGCCTCGGCAACCGACGCCTTGGTGGTGTCGATCGAAATCAGGCAGTCGGGATGATGGGTGTGAAGATGTTCGATCACAGGTAAGACGCGGTCGAGTTCCTGCGTTGCATTCACCGGCTCAGCTCCGGGGCGGGTTGACTCGCCGCCAATGTCGAGGATGTCCGCCCCAGCTTTCAACATGATCTCCGCATGGGCAACGGCTGCTTCCGCTTCGTTGTAGGACCCACCGTCGGAGAAGGAGTCGGGCGTTGCGTTTAAAATACCCATGATGAGGGTACGATGACCCAGCTCGACACTATGGTCACCGCAGCGCCAAGAGTATGAGGAGCGAGAGGGCTGGAACTGGGATTGCATTAGGAGGAAGCTTCTGCGGGGAACAGTCGGACGATGACAAGTTTTGAGGTTGGGGTCAGGCTGCCTTCCGCCACCGAGTCGATGGGAATGAGCGGGTTTGCTTCGGGGAAATAGGCTGCGATGCTCCCGCGCGGGGTGGGATAGGAAACGGCGGTGAAATCATAGACCCTCCGAAGTTCTTCGCGAAAACGACTCTGAATGTCCACTTTCTCGCCGCTTTTGAGGCCAAGTTGCTTTAGGTCGTCTGGGTGTATAAAGACCACGTGGCGTCCATTTTTGATACCGCGATAGCGATCGTCGAGGCCGTAGATTGTGGTGTTAAATTGGTCGTGGCTTCGAATGGTTGATAAGCGAAATTCGCCGGGACGGATATCGAGTTCGGGTAGGGGGTTGACGGTGAACTGAGCTTTTCCGCTTGGGGTGGTGAAGGCGCGTTCGCGCGCTCCGTTGGGAAGCACGAAGCCGCTAGGATTGCGCAGGCGTTGGTTGTAGTTTTCGAAACCAGGAATCACCGCTTCGATGTGGTCGCGAATCCGGTCGTAATCTTCGATGAGAGAATCCCATGCTACAGTTGAGGTTGTCCCAAGAGTGGCGCGGGCGATGCCGGCAACGATGGCGGATTCGCTGCGGAGCAGGTTCGAGCATGGAGCAAGAATTCCGGTGGAGCTGTGCACCACTCCCATTGAGTTTTCGACCGAGACCATTTGTTCGCCGCTGGCTTGCTGATCGATGTTGGTACGGCCGAGGCAGGGGAGAATAAGGGCGGTTTTTCCGGTGACGAGATGGGAGCGATTCAGCTTGGTGGAGATCTGAACTGTCAGGGTGCAGTTGCGTAGGGCGTCGGCAGTGTAATCGGTGTCAGGAGTCGCGGAAAGGAAGTTTCCGCCCATGGCGATGAAGACGGTAGCGTGGCCCTGATGCATGGCTTTGATGGCGGGAACCACGGCTAGGCCATGTTCGCGAGGCGGCTTAAAGCCGAAGTGGGATTCGAGCTTGTCGAGAAAGTCGGGGGGTGGGGCTTCCCAAACCCCCATGGTGCGGTCGCCTTGTACGTTGCTGTGGCCTCGGACGGGGCAGGTGCCCGCTCCGGGAATTCCGATGGCTCCTTTTAGCAGGAGGAGATTGACGATTTCTTGAATCGTCGCGACTCCGTTTTGGTGCTGTGTGATTCCCATGGCCCAGCAGATGATGATTCGCTGTTTCGTAGCCAGCATCTGGACTGCGGTTTCTAAGTCGTCTCGTGAGATGCCCGCGGAGTGGAGGCAGGCATCGATGTCGACCGTTTCGAGATCCGCAAAAAAGTCTTGGCTGTTTTCCGTGAAGCGGGCGATGAAATCGTGGTCAATGATCGACGCGATTTTTCCGCCTTCGAGGCGGTTGGCTGAGTCGAGTTCAAGCAGGCGTTTGGAGATGGCTTTTAACAGGCCCATGTCGCCGTTGATTTGAACTGGGAGATGCAGGTCGGCGAGGTCGGTTCCACCGGTGAGAATTTTACCGGGACGCTGCGGATTGGTGAACTGAAGTAGGCCCGCTTCGGGAAGTGGGTTGATCGCGATGATCTTGCCACCGTTTTCTTTGCAGCGCTCCAATGCGGCGAGCATGCGTGGATGATTGGTGCCCGGATTTTGCCCCATGACAATGATCACCTCCGCTTCGTAGAAATCGTTGAGGGTGACGGAGCCTTTGCCGATGCCGACGGTGTGGGAGAGGGCGACCCCACTCGACTCGTGGCACATGTTTGAGCAGTCGGGTAGGTTGTTGGTGCCGAATTCGCGGGCGAAGAGTTGCCAGAGAAAAGCGGCTTCGTTGCTGGTTCGACCCGAGGTGTAAAAGAGGGCTTCGTCTGGAGATTCGAGCGCGATCAGCTCTTTGCCGATTGTATCAAAGGCGTCGGTCCAGCTGATCGGCTTGTAATGCGTCGCGCCCGGCTTGAGCTGCATGGGCTGTGAAAGCCGGCCTGATTTACCAAGCTCGAAGTCGCTCCAGGTTTGGAGCTCTGCCACCGAATGTTGAGCGAAAAAGTCTGCGTCGAGGCGGGTCTTGGTGGCTTCTTCGGCCAAGGCTTTGGCGCCATTTTCGCAGTATTCACCGAGTTTGGATCGGTCGTCATCTGGATCGGGCCAGGCGCAACCAGGGCAGTCGAAACCTCCTTTTTGGTTGACCGCTTTGGTGAGGCGTAGCGCGTCGCCTGTCTTGGTGTATTTCCGTAAATGGTCGATGGCGGCTTTGACGGCGGGGAGTCCGACGCTGCCGGTTTTTGGGGCAGATATTTTGAGTGCTTCTGGTTTTCGCGGCACGCGTTGGCCGGCTCCGGTGGCCGTACCGCTAGAGTTAGAGGGCGTACCGCTTGGCTTTGGGGGCGTACCGCTAGAGCCAGAAGGCGTACCGCTAGAGTTAGAGGGCGTACCGCTTGGCTTTGGGGGCGTACCGCTAGAACCAGAGGGCGTACCGTTAGAGCCAGAAGGCGTACCGCTAGAGTTAGTGGGCGTACCGTTTGGCTTTGGGGGATCAGTTGGATGGGATGATTCGCTGCTCATGACAATATAGGTTATAGCGATCTTTTTGTAGAAAACCAATAAGGGTTAGGTTATTTTCCTGGGCGAGATGTACCGCGAGATTTGACGGAGCGCCAATGGCCGCCAGAATCTGGATTCCAGCTGCTACGGCCTTTTGTACTAGATCGTAACTTACACGGCCGCTGACCAGGAGGACACGGTCTTGGATTGGGACCGTGTTCGCGAGCACATGATGCCCGATGATCTTATCAAGGGCGTTGTGCCGTCCCACGTCTTCGCGCAGAAGCTGAAGTTTGCCAGCAGGATCGAACAAGGCCGAAGCATGTACCCCGCCGGTCAGGCTGAAAAGGCCCTGTTGTTCGCGGAGTTGCCGAGGGAGGTTGCTTAAAATGAGGTCCGTCACGCGGAGACCGTCGTTCAGAGGCGCTCGCGGATGGGTCACCATTTGCGCCAGAGAGCTCTTGCCGCAGACACCGCAGCTCGAGCTGCTGAGGCTAAAACGTTGGGTGGTTTCTAGTCGAGGCGCAACGCCTAGTTTGAGTGAGACTTCGATGGTGTAGGCGTCGACTTTTTTTACCGAGTCAATCGCTCCGGCTGCCTCGATGACGCCTTCGCAGTAGAGTAGACCGGCGGCAAGTTCTTCATCCGCTCCGGGGGTGCGCATGGCCAGGGTGAGGGGGTGGTTGATCCATTCAGCCCCGAGGTTGTAGCGGAGATGAATCGAGAGGGGAGCTTCCACTGCAACCCGATCCGATGCCAGCGTCTCCGCTCCGGAACGGAGGATCTGAATCTCTTCGTAGTCTGTCGGGATGGTCATAGGCCGGTTTTGGCAGTGGAATGATGTCCGATGCTGGCTACATAAAAAGGCGACAGGAAACTCGTCCCCACCGCCTCATAATGTGCGCTATCGCATTGGCTCTTCAGCACTCCTTATAAACAGTCTTGCATCACGCAGGAGAGGTTTCTGGAGGCGGGTAAGGAGGTGCGGTGTCATCTCCAGTAACCACGTTGCCGGAAGGAGATCCCGGGTCGGTTGGCTCGGGTTCAGGCTTAGGCTCCTCGACAGGTTCTGGGTATTTGTCTGGGTACATCTCGCGACGTTCTTCCATGGTTAGGATGCGCTTGTGCTTGATGATCTCATTCACTTCTTCGCCGGTGATGGTTTCCAGTTTGATCAGTTCGTCTGCCATAATGTCCATGGCTTCACGGTTATCGAGAAGCATTTGCATGGCTTGATCATAACTGTTTTTGAGGAGATCTTTTACATTATCGTCGACCAGTTGCGCTGTGGCTTCAGAATAGTCTTTCCCTCCGCCATCGCGACCGAAGGAAGGCTCGTTGCCTCCGCCAAGGGCTTGTGGTCCGATTTCAGGACACATGCCGAACTGCATCACCATCAATCGTGCGATACGTGAAGCTTGCTGCAAGTCGTGTGCCGCTCCTGTCGTGACATCACCAATGACGATTTCTTCTGCGGCGCGTCCACCCATGTAGACGATGAGGCGAGATTCGAGCTGCTTTTGGCTCGTGGTCATTTCGTCCTTGAGAGGGAGCTGCATGGTCGAACCGAGGGATTGACCACGTGGAATGACCGTCACTTTGTGAACTGGATCACTGTGTGGGAGCTCCGCCATCAAAATCGCGTGTCCCGCTTCGTGGTAGGCGGTGATTTTTAAGTCTTCCTCTTCAGGCATGCGACTTTTGCGTTCGACGCCAAAGGCGACTTTGTCGCGGGCGTTTTCGATGTCGATCTGTTCAACTGACCGGGCATTGCGGCGAGCGGCCAAGAGAGCCGCTTCATTCACAAGGTTGGCGAGATCTGCGCCAGAAAATCCAGGAGTTCCACGGGCTACGATCGACAGTTTGACATCTTTGTGGAGTTTGATCTTCTGAGTGTGAATTGCGAGAATCTCTTCGCGACCGTCCATGGTTGGCAGGTCAACGTGAATTTGACGGTCAAAGCGTCCAGGTCGCAGAAGGGCTTTGTCCAAGACGTCAGGACGGTTTGTGGCAGCAACAATAATGATGCCTTCTTGGGCGTCAAAGCCGTCCATCTCGACCAGTAAGGCGTTCAAGGTTTGCTCGCGCTCATCATTTCCGCCGCCAATACCGCTGAAGCGACTGCGGCCAACCGCGTCGATCTCATCGATAAAGATGATACAAGGTGCGCTTTTGCGGCCTTGTTCGAACATGTCGCGGACCCGGGATGCGCCGACGCCGACAAACATTTCGACAAAGTCAGATCCACTGATGCTGAAGAAGGGGACTTCTGCTTCGCCAGCGATGGCTCGAGCCAGTAAGGTTTTACCGGTTCCAGGAGGGCCTACGAGGAGGACCCCTTTAGGAATGTGTCCGCCGAGGCGTTGGAACTTTTTAGGATCTTTAAGGAAGTCGACAATTTCGGAGACTTCTTCGCGTGCTTCTTCGAGGCCTGCGACATCTTCAAAGGTGAGTTTATTTTTGCTCTTGGTGAGAAGTTTGGCGCGGCTTTTGCCGAAGCTCATGGCTCCTTTGCCGGCAGACTTCATCTGACGGATGAAGAAGAAGTACAAGATACCTAAGAGGAGAAGGATCGGGACAAACATCCGGATTAAATCCCCGACAATCGGGTTGTGAGGCTTAAAGGTATAGGTGAAGCCTAGTTCATCGAGCTCCTTCTTTTCCTTCTCTTCAAATTGGGTGAGGAATTCGAAGGTCCGCGCGGGGCGTTGGTCATCTGGGTCTTTGATGTATTTGCCAGACACGGTTGCCATACCGAGTTCACGCGGGGTGACTTGCACCCCTTGCTCGATTTTCACGTCTTCCTGTAAGGCCAATTCCTTAAACTCGGACCAGCTTTTCAACTTGTTGTCGACTTGAGGTTGCTGGCTGTTTAGGACCGTGTAAAAGGTAAGAAATAGCGCCGCCAGAAGGATCCATATGGCCAATCCTTTTACCGGTACTTTATTCTCCTCGTTAGGAATCTTTTCGTCGCTCATAAGTTGTTGCTTTCAGTTGAACCTAACACGCGACCATGGCCATTGCAACGGGTTTTACCCCTGCGTAGGGCCCGATTCGGTCATTAGTTGGCGCGATTTCGACCTCGCTTCGTTTAGGTTCGCTACTATTTCGCTTCTATTTCTCTTCTATGTCGTCACCAAGGCGCGGTTCTTTCATTATAAATCGAGCGAGATAGTATAATGCGTGAACCGCGCGAAGGTGCGGGGTGGGACGAGCCAATGTTGGCCGGGTCCTGTGGTCTGTCGTTATTCCGACAAATCGGTGTTTTTGAGGAGTCTGAAGACGTCGCTATCGGTGGAAAGAACCAAGGTGGTGTCTTTGTCGATGACGGCTTTGTAGGTCTCCATCGTCTTCAAAAAGGTGTAAAAAGCCCGTGCTTCTTCGGTTTGATTGTAGGCTTTGGCGTAGATTTCTGTCGCCTTGGCGTCTGCTTCACCTTGGATCTCTTGCACCCGTTTATATGCCTCGGATTCGATTTCGTTGAGATCCTTCATCTTGTCACCCAAGATTCGAGCCGCTTCGCCTTCGCCCTCAGAGCGAAATTTAGAGGCGATTTGCTGCCGTTCAGAAATCATCCGTTCGTAGATTTTTTGCACCACGCTTTGGTTGTAGTTGATGCGTTTGAAGCGAACGTCGAGAAGCTCAACCCCGTATTCCAGAAGCTTTTGACTCGCGGCCTCTTTAATCTCCTGCTCGATCACATTACGTCCCTTGCGGATGGGTGGCATGACCCCGACCGCGCCTTGGGCTGCGTCTAACAACGTGGTGTCGATTTCTGGCTTGCGGTCTTTGGTGGTGCGAATGACTTCGATCAAGTTGTGTTTCGCGATCGCGTTGCGAGTTTCCGATCCCAAAATATCTTCGAGGCGAGACTGAGCTGAGCGCTCATCACGCATGCGACGGAAATACTCCAGAGGATCGGTGATGCGCCAACGGCCAAAGGTGTCGACCGAAATGTATAATTTATCTTTGGTCGGCATTTCGTTGCGCTGGCCGTCCCATTCGAGGATCCGCTTGTCGATCCGGTTCACTTCTTGGATGAATGGGATTTTAAAGTGCAGTCCCGCCTCAACCACGGGTTTGCCGACTGGCTTTCCGAATTGGGTGATGATGGCCTGTTTGGTTGGGTCGAGGGTGTAGAAGGGGCCGATGATAATCGTGAGGATAACCAAGAAGGCCAAGATGATGATAGCAGGTATAAATTTTTGCATGTTCAAATTCTCCAGATCGGGGCTACTGACCGCCGTTGAGGTTAAGTAGCGGAAGCAGGCCTTTGGCATCTTCGTCGATAACGATTTTTTTTCCGACCTGTGGTAAAATTTCGGCCATGGTTTCTAGGTAGAGCCTGTCCCGAAAGTGTAAGTCTTTAGCATTCATCAGCTTGCGTAAAATAAAAGCGGGCTATAAGTCCAAATAAGGATTCATAGCCCGCAAAATTCTGCCTATAATGGTTTTACCACAAACAAAAAAAGGTAGAATCTAATGTCCAGTAC
>Ga0209187_1002500_pt1 | contig 17324 bp, 14 predicted proteins | sample BantaG_FD_187430 | JGI IMG/M metagenome (GOLD analysis project Ga0209187, IMG submission 187430) | Marine algal microbial communities from Bantry Bay, Ireland - BantryBay_4 metaG (SPAdes) (version 2) | ecosystem: Host-associated > Algae > Red algae > Unclassified | place: Bantry Bay, Ireland... | reverse complement strand
CAGGACAAAAAGACAGGTAAACCTATTCCTAATGCAAAAGTAAGGGTATCTGACTCGGAAAGACATGGATTGGTGACAACTTACAGCACGGATAACAATGGCATTGCAACCATCAACTATGATCCAAATTCAAAATACTTTTTGAAAGCAGAGAAGTCCGGATATGCGAATGTAGAATTGAAACTTTCTGCTGAAGAAATCAGCAACAGAGGAACCTTCAAAATGGAAGCGCAAACCACAACCAGCTCTGAGTTTGATGATACCGATTTCTTTAAACCTAAAACCATTGTTATCAACGGGAAGGTTAATAAAAACGAAGCAGAAGTCCTAATCTTTAATAATTGCCTTGAAAGTCAGACACCAGTACTTATAGACCCGAATGGTAATTTTAACCTAGAACTCGATTGTGGCTGTGATTATATAATCACAGCCGTCAAAGATGGTTTTACTTCCGTAATTTTTGACATCCCTCTGTATAAGCAAAACTGTGAGCACTTCAAAAATGAAAAAATATCTTTAAACTTACATCAGGCGGCCATCCCAAAACTCGAAGCAGCCAAGTCAGAAGTTTCTTTCAACGGAAACACGATTACTCCTGAAAGTACGGTTAGACTGGAACGGATCTATTACGACTTCAACGACTACAATCTGAAGGAAGAATCAAAAGTTGAATTAAACAACTTAGCAAATCTTTTGCTTTCAAACCCTTCCATGATTATCGAATTGAACTCCCACACGGATGCCAGCGGACCAGTTGCCTACAATTTTGATTTATCAGAAAAAAGAGCCATTGCTGTAGTCAATTACCTGACTTCAAAAGGTGTCGATCGCAAACAGATCAAACCTCGCGGATATGGAGAGACCATGCCTGTCAACCATTGTTTAGATGGGGTATCTTGTTCAGAATCTCAGCATAAAGAAAACAGAAGAACTGAATTTAAAGTGATTCAGTACGATGGATGGACCAAAACAAATGACCCGCCTCAGCAGAATAAGACTACCTCTGTAATAGACGATAAGAAGGTGATTAGCATCGCAAACATCCACTACGACAAAAATGAGTTCAATCTGGATGAGGGGGCAAAAGAATCTTTAAATAAATTAGTAGAGCAAATGATCCTGCATCCTTCCATCAAAATAAAGATTCAGTCCTTTACCGACAATTCTGGAAGTCAAAAATATAATCAGCGCTTGTCACAGAAAAGAGCGCAGATTGTAGCAGATTACCTGAGTTACAAAGGTATTCCAACCACCAGATTCAAAGCTACGGGGATGGGAATAGCTAATTCTTCCAACCCAACGCGTATTACAGAGATTGTAGTGACCGAAGTCAAAGATTCTAACTTCGTCGTAGTATATAAAGATTAGTTTTCATATCTTCGCGATCCTAAGTCACGAAAAGCAAGATAGAGCAGCTGTATTTTATTAGTACCTTTGTATCTTGCCTTTTGTGGCTACAAAAAATCGGCATAAAAGCCAGGTAGTCTACTTGGAATACGATTTGTATATACCTTTGTATAAGCAACCAGTATTCAAATAGGATCGAATAATTATGAAACTCATATATACAATAATCTGCATCCTCCTTTCAGGCTCTTTCCTGAGCGCACAGAAAGCTGTTAATGTCAGCAATTCTTCTACTGTTTCCTCTGAAATTAAAGGTACAACGTTGTTGGGTTCTGTTGTAATCAACAATCTCGAAATGCTGAATTCATCTGATATGGATTACAGCCCCATTCTATTTCAAGGTGGGGTGGTATTCACTTCTACCCGCAAGTATAAAGGGAAGGAGACCAAATTGTTTAGTAAATGGAAAAAAGAATACTCGTATCTCTTTTTTGCTAAAAGAAATAAACGAGGTGATTTCAGGACTCCTGAACCCTTGAAAGGTAAAATCAATGGTAGATATCACGAAGGTGCAGCCTGCTTTAATAAAGAAGGTAACCTGATGTTCTTCACCAGAAATACCAATGAAGGTAAAAACAGCTTTGGCAAAATCAACTTAAAGATTTTTTTGGCTAAAAACATTAAAGGCCAATGGAAAGAAATTCAGGATCTGCCTTTCAATAGTGATCGTCATTCCACTTGCCATCCAAGCATTTCAAAAGATGGAAAACGCCTTTACTTCGCTTCTAACAAAAACGGAGGTTATGGCGGCATGGACATTTACGTAAGCCATTTGGTTGACGGAAAGTGGCAATATCCTGTAAATCTCGGAGAAGAAGTGAACAGCAGTGGCAATGAAACTTTTCCTTTTATAGATGACAGTGATGAGCTCTACTTTTCTTCTGACGGCCATGGCGGAAAAGGAGGTTTGGACATCTTCAAAACTACTTTTGCTGACGCTGAAGAAGAATCCTGGAATCCTATCGAAAATGTAGGAAGCCCGTTCAATTCTGAAAAAGATGACTTCGGTTTCACGGTTTATAACAATGGGCAAGAAGGTTACTTTACTTCTTCAAGAGAGGGTGGTAAAGGCCGCGATGATATTTATACCTGGAGAAAAGCGTATATCCCGCAGGCTGATGAATTAGACTTGGAGAACCGGGGACATGGAATGATTGACGCTGTTGATCCTCTTCAGAAATCTAATGCACAAGAGGATTCATTCGCTTTAATTGCTGACCTTTTTGCTGTGCTTGTTGATGGGGAGGAGTAGGTATTAGTAGATATGAAGTTAAACACGCTAGATGGAAACTTCCGTCTTCATCGCCCGCGTCATCTCCCGCTTTCCGGGAGGACCAGGAATCCCCTCCACCTTGAACCCGACAGCCTTCAAAGTACGCTTAACAACGCCTTTCGCACAATAGGTAACCAACACGCCATTCGGCCTCAAACAATCATACATCGCCCGAAAGACCTCCTCAGACCATAACTCAGGTTGGGAAGCAGGAGCAAAGGCATCAAAATAAATCACATCGAAAAGTTCGCTTGTTTTAAACGTTTCAAGCTTTTCAATCCATTTACAAAAATGGAACTGGTCATTGAGTTGGTGGACCTGATTTCCCGAAAGGGCATGCATTTGCATAAATGAATCCTGCAGATGAGGAACATCTAAACGTTCAATGTAATTAAGTTGAGGAACAAGTAAAGAAGGAATAGGATTGGGCTCTATGGTATGATATAAGATATTGAGGTTCCATTCCTTGGCGGCCTGGAGTGTCATTAAAGCATTTAGGCCAGAGCCGAAGCCAACTTCCAGGATTGAAACAGACCTTAAGCGCTGTCGTTGAAAGTTCAACCCAGCGTCAATAAACACATGGGCCGTTTCCTGAACAGCGCCATATTTGCTATGATAGCTAACCTTATAGAGATCGGAAAATAAACTGTGAGAACCATCTTCAGTCTCAATTAACTGAGGGGGAGGCATGAATTATTCAACTGTTTCAACAGGTGTTTCGTCAATTGAAAAAGTAGGACATCCCATTCCTCTGTTACAAGAAGAAAGTGCTACAAGAATAGCAGCTAAAGCAATAGCTGGAATCAATTTTTTAAAGTTTGGTAGTTTCATTACTAAGAGTTTAATGATATGTTTCTTATGCAAAAATAGCAAATTAGAGGTCTATCCGCTAATATACTGTTCTTTTTTAACGTATACAGCGGCTATAAGCTACACTTTAAACGAAATGAAAAGCCACTATCGTTTATCGTTTGCCTATTTTTCTATCTTTGCCGGGTTTAAAATTGAGGATATACATGAATAACCAAAAAAAGTACCACTTATGAGAATTCATTTGATCGCTATTGGTGGATCAGCCATGCATAACCTTGCCATTGCTCTACATAGCAATCATCATTCTGTCACTGGATCTGATGATGAAATATACAATCCGGCTAAAGAAAGACTAGCAAAACATGGCCTTTTACCCCAAAAAATGGGTTGGGATGAAGCCAGGATTAAGGCGGATATTGATGTGGTGATATTGGGTATGCATGCCCGAAAAGATAATCCAGAATTAAAAAAAGCTAAAAAGCTGGGGCTGAAAATCATGTCCTATCCCGAATATCTGTACCAACATTCAAAGGATAAAAACAGGGTAGTGGTGGCCGGATCTCATGGGAAGACCACAACGACTTCCATGATTATGCACGTTTTAAAGTACCTAAAAGTTGATTACGATTACATGGTCGGTGCTCAATTGGAAGGTTTTGACACCATGGTTCGCCTTTCAGACGCGCCACTCATGGTGATAGAAGGCGATGAATATCTGTCTTCTCCTATAGATCGTCGGCCAAAGTTTTTGCATTATAAACCCGACCTGGCTGTCATAACTGGAGTAGCCTGGGATCACATCAATGTTTTTCCAACGTTTAAAAATTATGTGGCGCAATTTGATTTGTTCTTAAAAACCATGCGGAAAGGCGGGCAGGTTTTCTATTATAAACACGATAAAGTGCTAAAGAAATTAGCTAAAAACTATAAAGGAAAAGCAACACTTTTTGCATATGAGGTTTTTGATTTTGATATTGCTTCGGGCAAAACAAGCTTGCGGGCAGATGACGGAAAAACACACCAGCTCAGTATCTTCGGTAAACACAACCTGGAAAACCTAAAGGCTGCTTATCTGGTTTGTAAGGAATTAGGAATCGAGGATAAATACTTTTTCAAAGCCATCAAAACTTTTAAAGGTGCCGCAAAGCGACTTCAACTGCTGTACAAGAAAAATGGTTGTGTCGCTTATCTCGATTTCGCACATGCGCCTTCCAAAGTAACCGCAACGGTAGCCGCTTTAAAATCAAAACAAGCAAAGCAAAAGTTAGTGGCTTGCCTGGAATTGCACACCTTCAGTAGTTTGAACCGTAAGTTTTTGAAGGAATATAGCGGAAGTATGGCAGGTGCAGATAAGGCGATGGTATATTTTAGTGAGCACACTTTAAAGATGAAGAAGTTGCCGCTTCTGTCCACTGAGGAAGTAAGTGCAGCTTTCAATCATCCCAACATAGAAGTTTTTACGGATAACCAAAAGTTATTGAAGGCATTGAATCGCTTCAAATGGAAAGATAAACAGTTATTGATGATGAGTAGTGGGACGTTTAACGGATTGGATTTGAAAAAGGAGGCTAAGCGGCTGTTGAATTAGAATTGGAATACGCTTAGTTCGTAAAGAATACAGATAGGAATTCGTGAGAAGGAACATTCCCATTCCCATTCTCACTTCCGCTTCTTAAGCGGCACATAGTTATCCTGATACTTCTGCCAGGGAGTTGTCAAGTGAAAGTTGCCACCAAAATAAGTCATAATGACCTCAAATTCTTTAGCATCTTTATAGCCAGGGATGGGTTGAATGACTTGAAAGTCTTCAGTCAAAAATACAGTAGAAGGGTAGCTTAAGCGCCCCATAGTCAAGGCTAATGCCAATTCATGGTGGTCACGTCCTTTTTGATTGGCTTTTTTTACAAAATTATAAACTTTATCACCTAGTTTAATTGGTTCTTTCTGCTCTGCGTTGAATTTGATAGGGTAGTAGTTCTCGTTCACATAGGCGGCGATGCTGTCATCTGAAAAGGTGGTCTTTTCCATTCGCTTACACCAGCCACACCAATCGGTATATATATCAACCAATATCTTCCGCTTTTCTATCTTTTGAAGCTCCACAGCTTCTTCCCAGGTTAGCCAGTTGATGGCAGATGAATCGAAGCTACAGTCAGTCTGTACAGAGGGGGCTTTTATATCAAGTTTAGCCGGCCTTGACTTAAAGCCAAGCAGAAGGAAGGAAAGTACAGTTATGGAAAGGATTAATTCCCTGCTCATTTTATTTTATTTAACTTCAATATAAAGAATTATCTGGTCAAGAACTTAGCACAAATTACCGACTATTAAACTTAATAAACAAGTAAAGAGACTTACCAGCAAAGCACTTTAGGAAAAGATTAACCTTTACCAAGATTTCAACACCAATCTGGAGGTACTGGCTTCTGATTATTGAGATTTCCTTAAGATAGGTTAAGATTTTACGAAGGGTAAAGTGTTTGGTCATCAAAATAAAACAAGTAGTAAATAGACCTATTCATCTAGTTTGACCAGGGAAATCACTTTAAGCAACTTCATTAATAGATTAACAATTGATATACGTTGGATTGAAATATTGATGTACTTCATTGTCACGCAACGTCCATTTATTATCTATAGGACGATTTAGTTTTGGAGCTGGGATACCTTTTTGAAGATACTTTTGGGTGCTGAAAACCCGGGCTTCATCCCAAAGATTTTGATCTATAAAGGACTGTAATAACTGGCTTCCACCTTCCACTAATAGGATGCCTCTGTTAGCCTGATACAGCCGCTTAAGTACATTTGGAAGGAGTTGTTCATCAAAATCTAATTGGATATATTTAAGGTGATATAAGTCCGGTTTAGAATGGTCACGATCACAGATCACCCAGGTAGGAGTCGACTGATCCAAAAGGTGTAAATCATTATTTAAGCGCAGACTTCGATCCAAAACAAGTCGTAATGGCGACGTTCCATAGTATTGGCGTGTATTCAATCTGGGGTTGTCCAACTTAGCTGTAGTAGTACCTACCATAATGGCATCTACTTCACTTCTCCATTTGTGACTCAGCGTTTTTGTGTAACTATTACTTAACCATACTTGCTTATCGTTTACCCCCATAAAACCATCCGCAGATTGGGCAAATTTAAGAATGATATAAGGTCGCATAAATCTCACAAAAACAGAACGATAGCGTATTAAATGATCCCCTTTTTTGTAATCAATACCAAGGGTCACTTTCGAGCCGGCATCTTCCAGCAAATATTTGCTCGTACCATTGACTCCCGGAGTAGGATCAATACTGGAATAGATCACCTCTTTAATGCCTAGTTTCTTGATTAAATCGGTACATGCAGGAGTATTTCCAACAATACAACATGGCTCAAGAGATATATATAATGTAGCGTTTTTTATAAATTGCCGATTATTAGGAGAAACACTATTGATACAATTCACCTCTGCATGATCGCTTCCGTGCCAGCGATGAAAACCTTCGCCTATGATTTTATTTTGATAAACCAACACCGCTCCCACCATCGGATTCGGGGAGGTACCCTGGGCTCCTAATTTTGCCAGATCGAAACAGCGGTTTATAAAAAGGCGGTGTGGAATGGTTGTAGTCATTGTACTGGAATGTTTTATTTGCGGGGTGAATCTATCCTGTTACAGAATCAGTTTAATGATTGCGAACCTCCAAAGAAGCGAATTTGTTTTGATCTTAGGGCTAAATGTTTAACTTTTTCTGAGAAACTTTAGAATAAAAAAAAATTTTTAACTCAGAACTAACAAGAAGTCTTCATTTTTTTTACCTTTAGATGGTTAAAAAAGTAAAACCTTGAAATCAAGTGTAAAAACATTTTTCATTTTTTCTAAATCTAGAACGCGTGTTATACAAAGTAAAATTAAAAAACGCCAATGAGAACGTCATCATGGATGACAAAGTCTTTGACTACCTCTCAACGGACCCCTACCTCGTGAAGGTAGACCTAATCAACAATTTAAGAAGACATTCCAGCGGCTGTGCCGTCTTTCAAAAGACCTGGTCTTTAGCTAAGGGTGGCTACAAAACAGAAACAATTTATCTCCACAAGTTAGTGGCCGAGAAGTTTCTCAAGAAACAAAGAACAAGAGTTAAAAAACTTGTCGGTGCTAAAAACGGAAACAAATTAGATTGTCGCATTGACAACCTGGTTTGGAGATCAAGATCTGTTGCTAGTCGTCAGCGAAAAACCAGTTCCAAGACAGGTTACACAGGTGTTTACAAGGAAAACAATCGCTATCGTGCAGTAATTTCTATTAACAGAAAGTCTGTTCATATCGGAATGTTCGACACGCCTGAAGAAGCTGCAAGAGCTTACAACAAGAAGTCAAAAGAGCTTTACGGTGATGACGGAAAAATCAACACAATCAAGCGGGGTACTGCTAAAGCGAAGCCAGCGGCTAAGAAGAAAGCAGCTCCTAAGAAAAAGGCAGCAGCTAAAAAGACTACTGCTAAGAAGAAAGCAGCTCCTAAGAAAAAGGCAGCAGCTAAAAAGACTACCGCTAAGAAGAAAGCAGCTCCTAAGAAAAAAGCAGCAGCTAAAAAGACTACTGCTAAGAAGAAAGCAGCTCCTAAGAAAAAGGCAGCAGCTAAAAAGACTACTGCTAAGAAGAAAGCAGCTCCTAAGAAAAAAGCAGCAGCTAAAAAGACTACCGCTAAGAAGAAAGCAGCTCCTAAGAAAAAAGCAGCAGCTAAAAAGACTACAGCTAAGAAGAAGGCGGCTCCTAAGAAAAAGGCAGCAGCTAAAAAGACTACTACTAAAAAGAAGGCAGCTCCTAAGAAAAAAGCTACTTCACGTAAGAGGAAATAAGACTTTTCCGGCACCCTGTTTTACACAAGGGTGCTTTTTTTAGACGTTATTTGAAGCTATTCAAATACGTTAGCTATCGGACTATTTCAATAGTCAACAAACACATAACGGATACTTAGCACTTTGTTGGCTAGGTTTTGATTATAACTGAATCACATCAACTTGTGTACTCAGCCTTTAATCCCTTTACCTAGCTGGCAAAGTACTGAGTAATGTCAAAACAGGGTCAATTAATCTGACCTGATTACGCACATTCTTCAGACTAGTCGTATTATTGCAAAATGAAACTGCAAAACGACTTATTGTTAAAAACCGCTCTGGGCGAAAAGACCCAAAGACCTCCGATATGGCTTATGCGACAAGCGGGAAGAATCCTACCTCAGTATCGGGCACTCCGGTCTAAACTATCTGGTTTTAAAGAATTAGTGGAAACACCTCATCTCGCAGCTGAAGTAACTATTCAGCCTGTAGATGAATTGGGTGTGGATGCAGCTATTATGTTTTCGGACATTTTGGTCATACCAGAATCAATGGGCTTGCCCTACCAACTAGTCGAAAAGAAAGGGCCCTTCTTTCCTCGTACTATAATGAATAAGGCCGACATAGATGCTTTGATCGACGGAAAAGAGGCTGCAAACGAATTGGCTTACGTGTACGATGCGATCCGACTCATAAAACAGGAGTTAAATGGCCGAGTCCCATTAATAGGTTTCGCTGGTGCGCCCTGGACGCTACTCTCATATATGGTGGAGGGCAGCGGAAGCAAGACTTTCTCAAAAGCCCGCAGGTTGCTTTATTCTGATCCTGAAATGGCGCACCAACTTCTTACAAAGATTACAACTTCAACCATTGCTTATCTGAAAAACCAAATAGCAGCTGGCGTTGACATCGTTCAGGTCTTTGATTCATGGGCAGGTGTATTACCCGGTGATATGTATCAAAAATTTGGATTACCTTATATCGAAATGATTTGTGAGGCCATTAATGAAGTACCAGTTATCGTTTTTGCCAAAGACGCCTGGTTCGCTATGGATGAGTTATGTGCGCTTGATTGTAATGTAGTGGGCCTTGATTGGCACATGGAACCAACGGCATTCAGAGCTAAATATGGTGCCAGTCAGGTCGTGCAAGGCAATCTTGACCCCACTATTTTATATGCAGATCATTCCGTGATAAAACAGCGTACAATAGACATGTTAAACCGGTTTGGAGGCCATCAGATTGTCAATTTAGGACACGGCGTTTATCCAGATACACCATTAGATGGTGTCAAATGCTTTGTGGATACTGTTAAGGAGTATGAATTTATTGTTTAAATAAGCTAGGAATTTAAGCTTGTATTATTAACTTTGGCTTACACTCGGAGGCTAGTACACTCCGAACTATATTATCTCTGCAATAAATAGAAAACAATAGATGGGTTGGTTTAAAAGATTAAAGGATGGGATTATAACGGCTACCAAGGACAAAAAAGAAGCGCCTGATGGCCTGTGGTATAAGTGTGAGAAGTGTAAAGAGGCCAGTACGCTCAAAGAAGTAAAAGAAGTATATCACAAATGTCCAAAATGTAACTACCATATCCGTATTGGTTCGTATGATTATTTTGAACTGATATTTGATGGAAAATATAAGGAAGTCTTCAATGATATTGAATCCTACGATTTCCTCGAATTTACTGATTTAAAAAACTACGATGATCGCCTTGAAGCAGCCAAAGCCAAAACGGAGCTTGATGATTCAATGGCTGTTGCAGTCGGAAAGGTGAATAAACGCGACCTGATCATAGCGGCCATGGACTTTTCTTTTATCGGAGGTTCAATGGGCTCCGTAGTGGGCGAGAAGATTGCCCGGGCGGTTGACTACTGTATAGATACAAAAACACCGCTTTTGATCATCTCCAAATCAGGTGGTGCCCGTATGATGGAATCTGCTTTTAGCTTAATGCAAATGGCCAAGACTTCTGTCAAATTAGCAGAATTGGGTAAAGCCGGTATTCCCTACTTTTCATTAATGACGGATCCCACTACAGGGGGGGTCACTGCTTCCTACGCCATGTTGGGTGACATCAACTTTGCAGAACCAGAAGCCATGATTGGTTTTGCTGGTCCTCGTGTTATCAAAGAGACTATTAAAAAAGATTTACCGGAAGGCTTCCAGCGAGCTGAGTTCTTATTGGATCATGGCTTCCTCGACTTTATTGTTGATCGCAAGGATTTGAAAGAGCGTCTTTCTGATCTTTTGACTATGTTGTAAAAGATTTGCCTGCTAACGTGATGGGTGATGGGACACTGATTTGACGGATTGAACGGATAAGACGGATTTTTTTGTGAGACGTGGGCCTTCTAACGTAATTAAAGTCCATAAAAAATTGGGCGCGATAGAACAAAAAAATCCGTGTAAATCCGTCAAATCAGTGCCCCATCCCGCAGTCGAGTGCACCTCACTCCACAAACACCACAAAGTCCTTATCCAAAGGATTCAAATGCCTTTTCAACTCCTCAAAGAAGGCAGCTCCATGCTTGATATAAAAACTTAGAAAATTAACTTTCCGTTCTTGTAAGGAACGAGCGGGGAAAAGTGATTCCTTTAAGGCTTTGATTTGATTAACACTTACTTCACGTTTATTTTTTTCTGCTTTCACAAAACGTGCTTCCATTGCTTCCAGACTTTTTAACTGCTTCGTTTGTTCTGCTTTTACAGTTCCGGATAGAGTAGGGTCGATGGCTTTCGCCAAAACATTTATTTCATCGAAGATCGTTTTGAATTGGGCTTTTTGTTTATCCAAACTCATTTCGGAAGTGGCATTTTTGGTGATGAAATATTTGATGAGATCGTCTTCTTCTTTTGTTAAATCAGTCAGGCTAAGGTCTAGTTTTGTCATCTTCTTTGCTGGCCCTTTGCTAATGATGAGGCCGGAACTTCTACGAATGAGCATAGGAAAGTTGATGCCAAAATGCTCAAACTGAGATTTGCGTTCCAGCCAATAAGCAATTTCACCGCCACCGCCAATATAGGCCAGGTTCGGTAAAATAAGTTCCTGATAAAGGGGACGCATAACGACATTAGGACTAAAGCGCTCCGGATGATTGTCCAGCTCGGCCAGCAATTCCGATTCTGAAAAGGAAAAAGAAGAATCAAGCACCTCATATTTCCCATTTTCAAAAACAATCCGACTTCGAATTTGCTGATGCAAATAAAATAAATTGAGTTCCCGCGGAGAAGCCTGAGCACTGAAACCAATTTCGTTAAGTTTCGAAATACTACTTTCTACCAATGGCGCAGATACCTGTTCCAGCAACTCCTTTTTGAAAATGGGAATGGCCGCTCGTTTCAAAGCAGCCACACTCATATCCAAAACAATCAAGCCAAACGATTTGAATAATTCATGCACCAACTCAACCGTAGCTTTACCATAAGTCGCATTGCCCGTGTAGGCCTTTTCTATTTTTTGATAAATGGAAACAGCATTTTCATGATCTCCCAGCATTTCCTTTAAGGCAACTAATGGCTTGTCCAACTTTGAGGTAGACATTTGCCCGACAGCCCCTTTTTCATGGTTCTCCCAATTGATCGTGTTATTGAAAATTTGAGCATGATTGACTTCCTCAAAATCGTGATCTTCCGCTCCGGAAACGAAGACAGGGACAAAGTTATAAGCAGGATACTTTTCCTTTAAAACCTCCGTCAAACGAACCGTCGACAAAATCTTGTAGATATAATAAAGAGGTCCGGTAAAAAGACTCGGTTGATGTGCGGTGACGATCGTAAAGGTATGCTCCTCCAGCAATGAATCAATATGCTTATTCACCAAGTCAGACGTGGTCAGCGAGCGGTATTGTTCTTTTAGCGCATTTACCAAAAGAGGCCGATCTGTTCTATCCTGCTTTTTGTCAGCAATGACAGATTCAAATGAATTTAAAGCCACAGTATACTTATAGAATGGTCGCAAGGCGGCTATTTCTTCAATATAGGCCAGGTCTCTTTTCGAAAATTGCGGTATGTCTTTTAGTGGTATTCTGGAAATTTCCATAGTTCTATTTATTGTGGCCCAATGTTAAGGAATAAATGCTGGATTAATTGAATGATTTACTTAACATTAACTAATTTTAGGGATCAATAGTTTTAAGCACCGTGTCAATATCCTAATAGACTGGATAATTGATGGATGTTAGCTGTTGGATGTTGTTTCGACCAGCCAAAGGCTGGCGAAGGATGTTGGTTCACTCATGAAAGATTGAAATTTAGGAAAACTAATAATCATTAATACAGAGAGCGGTACTTGAATCACCGGTAGAAGAGAACCAACATCCGTCACACTTGCGCTAGCAAGCCTTGACAAACATCCAACAGCTAACATCCACCCAAAACACACTTATAAAGTCAATTATGAAATACATTCTCGCCCTAGATCAAGGCACCACCAGCTCCCGAGCAATCCTGTTTGATGAAAATGGCGAAATAGCCGGAATGGAACAAAAGGAATTCAAACAATTTTATCCGGAACCAGGATTAGTGGAACACGATGCCCTCGAAATTTGGGATAGCCAGATACGCGTGGTACAAAAACTCCTGAAACGGTTAAAGCTGAAGCCAAAAGCCATTAAAGGGATCGGTATCACCAACCAACGAGAAACGACGGTCGTTTGGGACAAAAAAACCGGAGAGCCGATTCATAAAGCCATTGTCTGGCAAGACAGACGTACCGCGAAAATTTGCGATCAAATGAAAGCTGATGGTCTGGAATCCTATGTGCGTAAAAACACGGGCTTGGTGGTCGATGCCTACTTCTCCGCAACTAAAGTGAAATGGATTCTGGACAACGTAAAAGGCGCCAGAGTCCGCGCTAAAAAAGGAGAATTACTTTTCGGAACCATAGACACCTGGTTGATTTGGAAATTGACCGGTGGACAAAGCTACGTAACGGATTACTCCAATGCGAGTAGAACCTTAATGTACAATATCAAAAAACTGAGATGGGATACGAAGTTGCTGAACTATCTGGACATTCCTAAAAAGATGTTGCCGGAAGTATGCTCATCCAGTGAAATTTACGGACATTCTTTGAAAATATTGTTTGGTGAATCGATCCCAATCGCAGGAGTTGCCGGAGATCAGCAAGCTGCTTTATTTGGCCAGGGATGTTATGCTGCCGGACTAGCCAAAAACACTTATGGAACAGGTTGCTTTATGTTGATGAATACAGGTGAGACACCCGTTTTCTCAAAAAGTGGTTTACTAACCACCATTGCCTGGGGACTGGATGGCAAAGTCACCTATGCTTTGGAAGGATCGGTTTTCATAGCGGGAGCTGCCATACAATGGTTGCGGGACGGACTGAAGATTATAGATGATGCGCCAGATTCGGAATACATGGCCATGAAAGTGGAAGACACGGGAGGCGTCTATGTGGTGCCCGCCTTTGCAGGTCTGGGCGCACCTCACTGGGACATGTACGCCCGTGGAGCTATTTTTGGCTTGACCAGAGGAACCACAAAAGCCCATTTGATTCGCGCCACTTTGGAGTCACTCGCCTTCCAAACGAAAGACGTATTGATGGCCATGGAGAAAGATGCTAAAAAACCTTTGCGTACCTTGCGCGTAGATGGCGGTGCGTCCGCGAACAATTTACTCATGCAATTTCAAGCTGATATTTTGAAAACACCGGTGGAGCGACCAGCCATCATTGAAACGACAGCACTGGGCGCAGCTTATTTGGCAGGGTTGGGAGTAGGACTTTGGCAGAAAAAAGATTTGAAAAAGAACTGGGATATGGATCAGAAGTTTACACCAAAAATGAAAGAGAAAGATCGCAAAGAACGATATGCAAAGTGGCAAAAAGCCGTAGAACGTGTAAAAAACTGGGAAGACTAATTTGGGTAAACTAGCAAACATAGAAAACCTTTGGGAACTGCAGGAGGAGCGATTGGTGATTGATGTGCGGACGCCTGCAGAGTTTGAGAAGGGCCATATTCCTGGCGCTATCAATATACCGTTGTTTAGCAACGAGGAAAGGGTAGTGGTGGGGACTGCCTACAAGCAAGTCAGCCCGGATGAAGCGCTAATGAAAGGCTTGGATTTTGTTGGACCCAAAATGACCAGCTACATCAAGCAGGCAAAAATAATGAGTTCCAACCGCAAAGTTTTGGTGCATTGCTGGCGCGGTGGCAAGCGGAGTTTTAGCATGGGTTGGTTGCTGGGAATTGCAGGCTTTGATGTGATGACTTTAAAAGGTGGTTACAAAGCTTATCGCGGTTTTATACAAAAAGCATTTTCCGAAAGGAAACTAAATATGCTGGTACTTGGAGGAAGAACCGGCTGTGGCAAAACCTCCATCCTTCACGCGATCAAAGAAAAACAACAACAACTTATTGACCTGGAGGGAATGGCCAATCACAAAGGTTCGGCTTTCGGTGGCATTGGTGAAAATGCGCAGCCATCAGTCGAACATTTTGAAAATTGTCTCTATGATGTTATCAGAAAGCTTGATCCCCAAAAGTTGATCTGGTTGGAAAATGAATCTCGAAATATCGGTCGTGTTTTTATTCCGGAAGGATTTTGGAAACAATTGAAACAAGCCCCCTTGATAAACCTTGAGTTGCCATTCGAACGTCGTGTCGAACATTTGGTAGATCAATACGGACAAGCACCAGTTGAAGATTTGAAACAGTCGTTTGAAAAAATAAAAAAGCGATTGGGTGGTTTGGGTTTTAAAAAGGCGATAGAAGCACTGGATAATAATGATTTAAAATCAGCTGCTGCGATTGCGCTTCAGTATTACGACAAGTCTTATCAATACATGTTGGAGAATAATGAAACGAAGGACATTCATTTGATGAAGTTTGGGAAGGAGCCGTTTGAGGTGATTGCGGATCGATTGATTGCTTTTGCGGAGGAGCATTTTGGGGTGGCTATTGGTTGACTTTCTGAGGCTTTATATAGAGATGGATGTTAGATGTTAGATGTTGATTCGACCAGCCAATGGCTGGCGAAGGATGTTGGTTCACTCGGGAAAAATTGATATTTAGGGAAATTATTAATCGTTAAGACAGAAAACGGGACTTGAATCACCGATAGACGAGAACCAACATCCGTCACGCTTGCACTAGCAAGCCGTGACAAACATCCAACATCTAACCTCCACCAAAATCACACAAATCCAGTCAAAGAAACCAGCCATTTTTCCCAACAAGCGCATAAAATGTCTCAATAGTTCACTATGTTGCACTCAGATAAAAAATATACAAATAAACAAACATGCCAGAAAAAGAAACAACAACATACCGCCTCACCCAATACTCTCACGGAGCAGGCTGCGGTTGCAAAATCGCTCCATCCGTTTTAGATAAAATCCTGCAAAAGGATGATCTGGCGGCGGTTAATTTCCCCGGCTTATTGGTCGGAAATCAGGAGCGGGATGACGCAGCAGTATTTGACTTAGGAGATGGAACGGCGATTGTAAGTACCACCGATTTTTTCATGCCTATAGTTGATGACGCCAGTGACTTTGGTCGCATCGCATCGGTCAATGCCATTTCAGATATTTACGCGATGGGAGCGAAGCCACTTGTTGCCATCGCCATACTCGGTTGGCCCATCAAAGAATTGCCACCCGAATTGGCCAACGAAGTCATCAACGGCGCGAGACAGGCCTGCCTGGAAGCTGGTATTCCATTGGCCGGCGGACACAGCATCGATAGTCCCGAACCCATTTTCGGATTGGCTGTTACCGGACAAGTGAACATCAAACAACTAAAGAAAAATGGTGGAGCGAAACCCGGCGCACATTTGTTTCTAACAAAAGGACTCGGCGTTGGTATTCTATCCACCTCAGAAAAGAAAGGCAAGCTACGCGAACAAGACAAAAACATGGCCCGTAACAGTATGGTCAAACTAAATAAAATCGGTCAGCTTTTCGGCCAACAAGATTACATACAGGCGATGACGGATGTGACTGGTTTTGGTCTCCTCGGTCATCTTTCTGAAATGTGTGCAGCCAGCGATGCTTCTGCTTTAATTCATTTTGACAGAGTGCCTTTATTGGATAAGGAAGCGATTGATTATTATCTAAACGAAAACTGTATTCCCGGCGGCACCCTCCGAAATTGGGATAGCTACGGCCACAAAATTGGTCATGTCTCTGATCGTCAAAAACACATTCTTTGTGATCCTCAAACCAGCGGTGGTTTGCTAGTCGCAGTTGATGAAACTTACCTGGAAGCGTTTGATGCTTTAGTTAGAGCGGAAGGCTTGGAGCTGGAGGCGATTGGGAAAGTGGTGGAGAAGGGGGAGTATGGTGTGGAAGTAATGTGAATTGTTAAGTATGAGGTATGAGGTATAAAGTATGAGGTATTCCATCTAACGCGTATAAAACGGACCGGAAAGCTCATCGCGAAGCTGAGAGACTTCCGAGCCCGAGTTGAGAATATAAGGTTGGAAGTTGGAAGCTTTTCCCGCTAATGCGGAGCCCGCGACCGCACACGATCGCGGGATGCTTCCCACTTCCAACATTTTTTTACAAAAAAAATCTATGATCCAATACGTTATAAGAAAACTTTTATACGGAATAGCAGTCCTATTTCTAGTCGTCATTGTCATCTCATCAATTATCTATTTGGCACCAGTTGATCCCGCGAGACTGACGTTCGGTCAGCGTTCGGACAATGCTTCATTGGAATCAAAGCGACAAGAGTTGGGACTGGACAAACCGCTGTATGTTCAACTGGGAAAGTACCTCAAAGACTTATCCCCGATGGCAGTTATAGAAGACAGTCCCAGGTCAAAAGAGAAGTATAGTTACCTAAAACTGATTCCCATCGGCAGTCAGTATTTTGTTTTAAAAACACCTTATTTGCGGGAGAGTTTTCAAACCGGGAAATCGGTTGGGGCGATATTGAAAGCCTGTGTTCCTCGTACGGCTATCCTTGCGTTGTCGGCGATTTTGTTGGCGATTGTCATTGGTATTCCATTGGGCGTGGCGGCA
>Ga0209187_1002495_pt1 | contig 17365 bp, 18 predicted proteins | sample BantaG_FD_187430 | JGI IMG/M metagenome (GOLD analysis project Ga0209187, IMG submission 187430) | Marine algal microbial communities from Bantry Bay, Ireland - BantryBay_4 metaG (SPAdes) (version 2) | ecosystem: Host-associated > Algae > Red algae > Unclassified | place: Bantry Bay, Ireland... | reverse complement strand
ATATTACTAAGACGTGCCACAACAAGATTCCGCAGAAATCGCTACCTCGGCACACGCAACCCATTGTTTCCATTGAAATCGCACAGAGCAAAACTCAAAAACTCCGCGCGCAACTGTCGAACTTGGGGATGATGAATTTCAGCTCCTGCAATTCCGCAAGGGACAGGCTTTCAGTTTGATGCTCGATTTCCGCAAGGCTCATGTTTTATCCGGGTTTCAAATTTGCGATTTGAGGTCTTTACCACGGAACACATCGCTTGCCATCGAATACCAGACGACCAATTTGCGCGATCCAATTCCCTCAAATCGTGCCGGTGTCGGTTCAGGGTTTATCCGCTTTATCCACGGCCAAAAGAGGCACGCAGCGCTCCTCACGCGAAGGGACGAGGCTTGGCGGTGGGTAAAGCGGATAAACCCGTCTGCGCTGTGATGCGCTCGCCACCCTTTCATCTATGAATTTTTGCGGCTCCCGCATGACGCGAAACGCGATGCGGGTGTTTTGGGTCATTCACGGCGCACGACGACACCACCTTTTCCCCAATAGATGCGGTCAGGATTGACGGTGTGTATTCGCTGAATCGGCATCCTGTGCACCGGGTCGAAGCGACCTTCACCACGGCTCCAAAATCGAACCCTTGGGCCTTGCTGCGAGGTGCTTTTACCATCGACGACGCACGCCGGAACGGGCGCGTTCGATCTTCTAAATTCAGGGGGGGGAGGGGTACGGCATAACAGGAGGGATACGGGTCGGGAATGGCACCCTCGGGGGTGACCTTCACGTCATGTATTACAAATGCTATTATCTTGCCAGTTCCAGCCAGTTCCAGCCAGTTCCAGCCAGTTCCAGCCAGTTCCAGTTCCCCTCCCCCCTTCCTTTTCTACCCCTAGTTCGAATTTCTTCGAATTAGATCGAATTTTGCCTGTGATGGCGATCACCCCATGTAAAAAGATCGAATTTGTTCGAATAACTTTGAATTAGATCGAATTTCATCGAAATAGTTCGAATTGAGTTGGATCACGAAAGGTGGATACGCTGACTTGGGAGAATCGCGCATCGATGACGTCACAGTGCGTGCGGGTGTTCAAACATCGCGCCGGTATCCTGCGGGGTGCTGGACGAGGGCGCAACGATCAGGACGATATGCCGTACGCGACTTTTTATCGCCACGTGGTGAAGTCCTGCGATGCGGCACGCTCAGTCACAAAGGACACCGCACCGCTAGGGGTCTGCAAACCCCGATGCCCTCCCCTACACTTGCGCCAGCTCAAGCAGCGACAATGGAGCCAACACAACCGGAGAGAGATAATCCAACAGGAAAACAAAAGCGCAAGCGTCCTCCGAAAAAACGCCCATTCATTATCGCTACCGAAGAATATGAAAAAGGCATGGCTTGAAACCCGACAAGCCATACGACCCGAGAGAAGCAAGGAACGTGAAATGAAGTTGGCGGTGTTTTTTCGCTGAAAGCGTATGATGAGAAACGCCAGAACCTGACGACCGAAAACATGGACGCACAACACCACGGTCAAATTGACGACCGGCGATCTCTACCGAAGCTCTTAAAAATGCGGGGGGAGCTGGATCAGGCGGTGAACAAAATTCGTAGCCCCGGATTAATCATGCACCGTCGGTTCTGCGTTTGACAGTCGGTCGTATTTTTCAATCATGACCTCGACAACATCAGGCTTGCCACCTTGCATGGCGCGGCGGTCGTCCCAAACTGCGCTGTGACTGACGCGAAGTGCAGCAAGGTAGGTTTTGTCCGGGTGCTGCTTCTCTTCCTCAGCGTAGATGGCCTGCATGATTCGACCGACGCGGTTGTTTATCAAAAACTGCGCAATTCCAAGATTTTCCACTTCCCGTTCACGATCTAGGACAGCGCTCATTTCCTCTCCCTTTCAATAGTGGAACCGGCATTGGGCGATCAGCAGGTCATCGCCTCGGACGGAGTAGACCAGTCGGTGTTCTTGATCGATCCGGCGGGACCAAAAGCCTGACCAGTTATGCTTGAGCGGTTCAGGATTACCAATACCTTCGAACGGCGTGCGACGGCATTCCTCGATCAACCGGTTTACTCGCTTGAGCGTCTTGCGGTCCTGTTCCTGCCAGTATCGATAATCCTCCCAAGCCTGCTCATGAAAGATCAATCGCAAGGGTCAATGGTCCGCTCGACACCGCCACCCGCGCGAAGATCGGTAATCGCCTTGTCCAGGCGTTCGGCGTTAGCCTTCGTACTCATGAGATAGGCCGTCTCGGCATAGGCGTTGAAATCATCCAGCGAGATCAGCACCGCCGGGGGGGCTTCCCCGCCCCGCGTAATCAGCACCGGCGTATGATCTTCGTTCACGGTGTTCATCATCGCGGCGAGGTTCTTGCGGAAGTCGCTGTACGTGGTGGTTTTCATGCCCGATCCAATCAGAGCGATTTAGGTACGCATATAAGTACTCAAACCATCTCGAATGTCAATGCGATTGCGGATCAGTCTCCAGAACTGCGTTAGATACGCCACCAGAGCCGATCTGAGGGCCGTGGAGTGCCCGTTGGCTCAACTAACCGCCATAGACCTCATGGCGCTCTGTGTGGCTCCTGAGGGGGTTTGTGCTATCTTCGATGGCCCATCAAGGTTCAGGAAGCTTTCCCTGAAGTGGTGGATGCTCTGCATTGTAGCGCCCCCATCTGCCCCGTGATCCCCTTCATAGCTGTTCTCGGGGGTCTTGCCCGCGCAAGATACGGACGATTTCCACCGTCTGTGGATCGATGATCCGGTAATAGATCGCATAAGGAGCATGGATGCTCCGACGATATCCTTCTCGGTAATCAGTCGGCGGAAACCGCAGCGGATCGTTGGCAATGTCCTGCAAGCGCGTTTCCAGACTGTCGTAATAGCGGGAAGCTGGCTGTAATCCAAAGCTGGTCAGCCCATACAGATACAGCCCCGCAAGATCATCATCGGCCTTGCGGGTAAGCTTATATGATCCCATCACGTCGTGCCTGTTCCTCAACGAAACGCTTGATCTCGGCGGGACTACGCAGACTTGTACCGCTGTTTTCCCCCTCGATCAGCGCATGGATCACCGCGCTGCGATGTTCATGGCGTTCTTCAAGAAGCCTGAGCGCGTCTCGCATGACCTCACTGGCGGACTTATAGCGTCCCGTAGAAATCTGTTGGCTGATAAAGCCCTCAAAATGTTCTCCGAGTGTGACGGATGTTCCCGGCATATTTGACCTCCTTCGTAGCATTATCCTCTATAGTACCCAAAACGGGTACTTTTGCCAAGTTTATCTTTTGTTCACTTCATCTGGCCTTGGCTCTGCCTCTTGTGCTACGATTCCAGCACGGTACAGACTGGGAAGTCGATGACCGTGAGCAATTCCATGCAAGGCCCTGCCCCAACCATTGGCGCAGGGTCTTGTCATTTCTAGCGCTACAACCGCTACAGAGCCTTTCTGACAAGCCTCTTGTCTTTGTCACGGTCCAAAGGACATGGATGGCTTAAATATGCTGTATGGCCCTCAAAATTGATCTGAGCCATTGCTCTGACACAAGCACGATGAATGATATTTTTACATCTGAGAGAGTTATATAAAGTTAATATAGAGTTACACAAGTTGTCCACAGCCATAACTCATTGATAAATATACAAATATCGTGCTTATTTTCTGAATTCGGTGTGTGAAGTGACGAATCTTGGTGTGTGAAGTGACGAATCTTGGTGTGTGAAGTGACGAAAGACGAGGACATGTTATCCACAGGCGTGTATGGTGTGTGAAGTGACGAAAACCTCTTGTAGCTTGGGTGGGTGACATGACGAATGACTCAATGCCCTCCCCTGCTCGTTCGCCGCTACTCCCAGATCGTCATCCGACACGCGATCTATTCGTCTGCGATATCGTGGATGCTTCCCCCAAGGGCGATATGACCTCAATGGAGCACCCCGTTTTCTCACTGGCCACTAAACCGGACATGCGGCCTCGGCGCTATGAGCGTGGAGAGAGCTTCATTGAAATTAACCCGTCGCGCTATGGCCTTGCGACGGTCCATGATCGCGACGTACTGATCTACTGCATCAGCCAATGCATGGCTGCTCTCAATGAAGGCCGCCAAGTTCACCGCAAAATGCGCTTTAAGGCGCATGATCTGCTCGTTGCCACGAACCGGCAAACCTCGGGACGTGGGTACGAACTCTTGAAAGACGCCCTGCGCCGCCTTCAGGGAACGCAGATTGAAACCAATATGCGCCAAGGCGGAAAAGAACATTTCAAAGTTTTTGGACTGGTCGACTCTGCGGAGATTGTGAAGGAAACCCGCGACGGGCGGATGATCGATATAGAAATCACACTTTCCGATTGGGTCTTCGATGCCATCGAGAACAATCATGTTCTCACGCTTAATCGGCAATATTTCTTTCTTCGAAAACCATTAGAAAGACGGCTTTACGAAATCGCGCGCAAGCATTGCGGTGCGCAAAAGGGTTGGAAGATCAGCCTCGAACTTCTGCGCAACAAGTGTGGGTCAGGCTCAACACTTAAGGAGTTTCGCCGTCTGGTTGGCAAGATCATCGAGGATGATGGAGAACATAACCACATGCCCGACTACACCTTTGCCATCGAAGGTGAAAACATTGCCGTGAACCCAAAAAAGGAAACGCTGCAAAGCGCCCTACCCTTACCCGCTTCCGAATTACAGCTTAATGCGGAAACGCACGAACGCGCCCGACCATACGCGACGGGTTGGGACGTGCATCATCTTGAAAGCGAATGGCGCTCTTGGGTGATCGGCAAAGGCATTAGGGTCAATGATCCCGATAAGCACTTTCTCGCCTTCTGCAAAAAACGAGGTCCGTACAGGCGCTAAAGCACCCTGAAATCTCCAAGTGGGGGCATCTCTAATAGTTATCAAAACTATCGATATTTTTGATAGTATCGAAACAATCGATTATATCGTTGCATAAATTACTATTGATATTTTTGAAATGCATGGTATTCACAATGATATTGATCATAACGAAACAATCAAAACCATGAAAATTACAGTTTACAGTGCCAAAGGGTCTGCGGGTAAAACTCCAATTGCCACGAACATCGCCCTCGACCGCGAATATGCGATTGGAACAAATGAACAGTTCCATGTTTTTGATAGCTTCATCCCCGACAATAGGCTCCTTGCTGTTGACCTGACGGAGTCGTTTCCAGAAGTTCCCGACGATATCGATATCGTCTTCGATCTGGCGGGCGCGATCTCAGAACACTCACACAGTATCTCCTCGGCACTCATACAATCCAATTTGGTGATCGTGCCGATCTTCAACGAAGTGAAGTCACTCAATAGCGGAATTGGGACCATCCGCGAGATTGCGAAGTTCACGCAATCTATACTGGTGGTCGCAACCAAACTACAAAAGCAGAGCGGGGAACGCTTCACAGGCGATTGGCGGCAGAGCAGAGACTATCAGAACATCGTTGAGGCTGTGCAAGGCGCTATTGTCGGATTTGAAATACCCGTCATCCCACTCAAATTTTCCAAAGCCTTCGATGCGATTTTTGAAAAAGAGCTATCCATCAGCCAAATTATGGCTGTCGAACCACTCGCGGCCTACACATTTCGCGATGTAGCCAAGCAATTCGATGAAATTTACAGCCACATAGACGCGGTGAGTAATGCCTAGCAAAAATGATCTTTCAGCCCTGAAAACAAGCGCAAAAAAAACAATCCTTCCCGAAAATGAAGCTCGTACGCCACCCGCAATCAAAGCAAAGCAACCCGCTGAAAAAACGGGCAGGATAGGGCGTCCTCCAAAAGAAAAAACAGAAAAAAGAAGCTATAAAATTACGCTGTCACTGACACCTGCTGAGGGTCAAAAAATTGCCGAAAAAGCAGGATTAGCAGGTGAAGCAACCTTCTTATATGCGTTCCTAAAGGATTCTGGTGCTTTCGATTAAATCGAAAGTACCAGCACTAACGAACGGCTCACCTTGGCGGCGTAGGTTGTTTGATCCGCGCAAGCGGATAAGAGGCTTTGTACTAGAGACTAGATCGAACAAGGCAGAGCGATATGTATCAAGTGGACGACCAACCACGTCAATCAGCGCTGGGTCGAAAATATTTTATGAAGCTCTGGACGCGGCGTTGATCATCACAACGTCTATCTCTGATCTATAACCATATAAAGTACCATCACGTAGTTTTTGAAAGAAAGCAGCATAATCACGAGGGCTTAGCATATTAAATTGATATCGCTGAGTAACACCATCATTCTCAAGCCACTCATTAAGTGTAGAAAAATACGCAATTGCATATTCATGTTTTTTGACATTTTCGGGAGAGGGGTCGCTAATTTCGCCATCATCTTTAATTTCTACCACAACAATTTTTTGGTCATAAGTTAAGAAGAAATCGGGATTGAATTCGCCCCTCTTAGTGTGCTCTCCTTTTTTCCAAGCGTATTCAATTGAGTAAAAATTATTGGCTGTACTTTTCAGCCAGCTACTAATCTTGAGTGCGTTATTTCGTTCGGTTAGCTCTCTAATGAATTTTCTCTCAGGAGTAGCATCAGCAATAACAAGATTCACAGGTGTTTTGAAATCAGCAGGATTATCGATTTCAACGCGACCGCCAACAAATTCGCCATCCGGATCTGACACTGCTTTAAAGAAGTCTCTCTGCTCATCCACAAGAGTATTCAAACAATCATCAGTATAAAACGCAGTTTTTGATCCGCGTCGCAGTTCTGCAGCACTGCAGCTATCACTTGCTCGAGAACTGGTAGACAGGTAAGTCAGTGCTTTAGGCGAAAGTTCGTATACCACCCGCTTCGCGCCTTTCCTTCTCAGAGGACCGATGGCTTGCATTATCTTTTGGCGATTATCGTCTGTGATCAGGTTTTCAGTAATTCCAGCTTCCTTTAGTGAATTAATAACAATTGCCCGACACGCATCTCTAGTAAAACGTTTTGTATATGCTGTTCTTTGATCAGGATCAATCTCAAATTCAGATTCTTGGTCAATGCTTTTCAATCGAAGATAAAGTTGTTCGGCAACATCGTTTGCTTCATAGGTTTTTTGTTTAACGTTTCCACCAAAGCGAGTGTGTTTTCCTGAGATCGCCTCTTCAAACTCAACAACTACGCTTTGATCGACAACCTGTGAAGGAAGAACAACAAAGCCTTTTTCAAATATTTGATATTCCCCAATTTGGGGATGGTCAGTTACTTTCTCGATCCGTTCGTAATCAATATTATGCAAATCAAAATGAAATGCTGAAGCATCGATAATTTTTGATGATAGGCGTAGTTCAATCTCAAGAATTTCATTTACCAATTGTTTTATGCGACCTGACCACGCATCGTGACTGAATACGGTAACCATTGGATCGTCACCAGTCCATCCATCAGGAACTCTCAAACCACGACCGAGCACCTGCGCAATCAATAGTTTGCTGTTAAAAGCCCGCTCTTCATGTGGAATGATTTGAAATACGTTCTTAACATCCCAACCCTCTGAGAGCATAGAAACTGATATTATCCACTCGACCTTGCTAAGTGGGCTATCCACGGTGATCAACTTTGCCAAATTGGCATTGTGTTCCTTGGCAGAGGTTACGACTAAGACTTTGGCCCGGGCGTCATCCCTTTCAAGACCTTCCCACTCTGATAACCAGTCGATCAACTCTTCCGCTACCTGCTTGCAGGAATTAATCTGCTTAGTGACTACAATTGAGAGCGGTCTAATATCTCGACTTTTAAGTATTTTCTTCCAATCTTTGTGTCGTTGCCATATCAACTGCCAGCGCTCTTCTGGACTATGGGTAGGAGGCATGTCAGTGATATACTCTATCTTCTTGACGAAGCGTTCCTCGATTGCACGTTTTAGAGAGTACCGAAAAATAACATCAGAAAAATAATTATTCCCAATATAACAAGTACCAGATACACCCAAGATATAACGAAAATTGAATTCGTCAGATTTTAAGAACGACTTCCATTTTCCAACCTTAGCATCACTTTCATTAGCTGTATGATGTGCTTCATCATTCAAGACCGCAACGCGTTCACCGCGTCCCTTTAAGCTATCACGAATAGACGAACTCACATGATCCAAAACAGCATGATAATTTTCGACACACAACGCACCATCAACGATTGTCTCGGATGCGCTTATGATCCTTGGCGCAACCGTATTTTTAATTGTCTCGGGTAAGGCAGATCGCAATTCACTGCTTCCAGCCAACTCTCTAAACTTACTCAGCAGACCAGCTTCGATAGTTTTTGATGGACATAACACTAAAACTTTATCAACAGCATTTTCAGCCATGAGAATCGTAGCAATTCCATACAATACAAAGCTTTTTCCAGTGCCAGTAGCTAAATCAACTGAGCATGCAAGCTTACCCGGCAATTGAATTTTTGATTTGAATGCTTCCCAACTCCCCCAACGGTTATTTAAATCTTGGTTATTATTAAAATTCTCTTTTGCTAAATCTTGAATATCTGCATAACGTCCGCCAAGCCAGTAGCTGAGAACCGCGCGAATAGCCTCCTTTTGATACTCTCGATAGCCACAAAGTGTATCCAGAAAATATTCGTACTTTGTTTCATCCCAAACAGCTGGATCGTGTGATCGAACATTGAGAACAAGATCTCGATTCTCAAATTTAACCCGATCATTTATTATCCGTGTTGGTCCTCTCATTTGCTTTGATCTTTTTTAAAAATCGTAGGGCACGCTTGTTTAGCATCTATTTTAGAATTTTTTATATCGTTTTTTGGAATCATAACACGAGCTTCATTTCCGTAAATATCAACAAAAACAGCCATCAAATGTGACCCTATCTGGTTAAACGGCATACGAATGCACCAATCACATTTTTCGATACCACTAGCAAAATACGCAGCATCGAGATCAAAAACATCTGAAACGGTATCATAGTCGAAATCGATCATTATCATGGATAATGTTTCAAGATTACCGTGAGACTTTTTTGGTTGTCTAACTGATGCTTCGCTATAAAATTTATCGACCTTTAAGATTACACCACCTTCTAAATCGCCATCAAGCGTTGGTCTGCCAATCCGAAATTCAAGTTCTGGAGTTCGTATGAAATCAAAGCCAACTGCATCAACTGTATCATTGACTGCAAGCTCGTCGGTCGGTTGTTGCAACGCGAGGAAGTCTCTCTGATGAAGTTCATGTACAATAGAATACGGCACGCGAAGAGCGTAATACCTCACATCATCTAGTTGTATGAAATCCTGTTGAAATTCAAAAGCCATAGCAGGAGCAATCACGAACATTCTGTTCCCAATCTTGCTTCCAGCAGCGCTGTGAATGGATCGAAGTGTATCTTCGCTGATTGCAGCACCATCTTTTCGAGCGTGATCCCATACAAGAACCGGGCTAGCTTTTAAAGTACCATCGAACTTAATTCCTCCAATACTCTTTTGGTCATCTTGACAACCAAAGAGCGTAAGGCAAAATTTACGCCAATCAGAACTAGATAAATCTCGTAGGCTACTGAAATCATAAAGCCCAGCATTGAATAACGTAAAGGGCTTTGATTTAAGAAATTCTCCAGTATGACCGATCTCTTTTTTAAGATTTAGCATTCGTTTCTGAATTGTATAAATTGCTAGTTTACCACAATCGATACCTATCCAGCGGCGGTCAAGTTTTTCAGACACTGCGCATGTGGTTCCAGAACCTGCAAAGGCATCTAATATCAAGTCTCCTTTATTGGAACAACTCTCAATTAATCTAGCGAGCACCTTCTCTGGTTTCTGTGTTGGGTAATCCGTCCGTTCCGCTTTAGAGCCCGCAATGATGGATAAATCCCATACATCTCGCATAGGCATTCCTTTTGTCGGAGCATCTATTGTTATTTTACGGGTGCCAGTCTCTTCATCAAGTATTTGGGTTTTGCCTTGAAATCGTTTCAAATAACTATCCGATGGAGCTTCGTAGGTGACGTGGAAGGCACGGCGATTGTCTGAAGCACGCGCTGCGTACAGCAAAATGTCATCGTGCATTGATTGAAAGTTTCGGCTTTTCGAGGGCCAACGGCGATAACTCCAAACAATATTGTTTAAAAAATTTTGCTCACCAAAAATCTCATCCATCAAAATTTTTACATAATGGCTCTTTTTTTGGTCCAAGTGAACAAAAATATATCCATCAGTCGACAGCAATTCTCTAAGCAAAATCAATCGCTTACGAAGGAACTCAAGAAACTCTGCCCCCGCCACCTTATCTTTATAAGCTTGTTGCTCTTGCACACCTTGGAAATCCCGCTTCGTTGCAAATGGTGGATCTATATATATCAATTTAATGCCGGGGGTTCCATCGGCACTGCATAACTCGCCAGTTTTCTTCATCTCCAGAAGCGCTTTCATCGCCTGAAGATTATCTCCAAATATCAATTTGTTGTGCCAACTTACATCTTTTTTATTAAATGTTCGAACAGGCTGAAGAGGCAGAGCAAGCGTACTTGCTATAATGTCTTCTTCGCGTTCTTTTCCGTGATATACTAACTCGTATTCCTTTTTCTCTGGCGCAAATATAATTCGAGACCATTCAGGTGAAATCTCTTGTTTACCTTTAAGTAACTCAATCAGTGTATTGCGCTGCTCTGGTGTCATTTTACTTCACTGTTATTTATGCAGATTTTCTTACTGTAATCTTTATATTGATTGTTATAATTTATTGGCTCTTTTCTTGGCATCAAGAAGATGCAATAGGTCACCTAGATTACCTACAAATGGCAAATGATTGGAAATTTACCACTGGCTTCACACAACGTAAAGTGAGCCATTCCTCACTGTATTGCATGAACTGGGCTCTAAGCCAAACACATGTTATCAAGCGCTTTTTCGATGGCAATGCAATCAGGCGCAGACCAAGCTAAATCCATATTTCATGATCAGCGACTAAGCCCATCGCACCACGCTTATGAACTTTTCATGCTGGTCAAAGAACCTACCAACCACATCGAAATTTTGGAAGCCAATTATATGTTACACAAAGTTAGTTGTGTAACATATCCGGGCGGGTAAGGTGGGGCATGAATGAGCTTGTTGCACCTGCCGGGAACGGGGTCGATCTGGCTTCGGCCTTTGACGTGCTGGCCGCTGTTCCGGCGGAGAGCCTGTGGCTCCCAAGTTCGACAGTTGCGCGCGGAGTTTTTGAGTTTTGCTCTGTGCGATTTCAATGGAAACAATGGGTTGCGTGTGCCGAGGTAGCGATTTCTGCGGAATCTTGTTGTGGCACGTCTTAGTAATATTAGTGATTGATAACATGTTTATGTTTGGCGTATCGTTGCGGCATGTATGCGAAGATTACTCAATCGGGCGGACGCCGCTACCTCCAGCTTGTCGAAGGCTATCGCGATGACGGGGGGAAAGTTCGCCATCGCACCGTTGCCAATATGGGGCGTCTCGATCAGCTTGGCCCCGAGAAACTCGATCCGCTGATTGATGGTCTCAATCGCGCTTTAGGTCGCACCCAGAACACGGCTTCCGAGGTTCTCTGCGAGAGTGCGAAAGCCTTTGGCGACGTTTTCGCGCTTCACGAACTGTGGAAAGAGCTTGGCTTTGACCGGGCGTTGCAGCGGGCCACGCGCTCCGGGCGGCGCAAGTTCGACGCTGAAGCGCTGATCCGGGCGATGGTGTTCAACCGCCTTTGTGCGGCGGATTCCAAGCTTGGCTGCCTGCGTTGGTTGGAGACGGTCGCCATGCCGGCCATGCCTGACACGATCACCCACCAGCATCTGCTGCGGGCAATGGACGCGCTGATGGATCATGCAGGCCGGGTCGAGGCCGAACTGGCCAAGCAGATCCGGCCTCTTGTCGACCGAGACCTCACGGTGGTCTTCTACGACCTGACCACGGTGCGCATCCATGGTGAAGGGCATGTCGACGAGGATATCCGCGCTTTTGGCATGAACAAGGAAACGGGCGGCATCGCCCGCCAGTTCGTTCTGGGCGTGGTCCAGACCGCGGAAGGGCTGCCCCTCATGCATACCGTGCATCCGGGCAATGCGGCGGAGACGAAGACGCTGCAATCCATGCTGGCCATCGTCCTGCAGCGCTTTCCCATTGAGCGTGTCATCCTCGTGGCGGACCGAGGGCTTCTGAGCCTCGACAATATCGATGCGCTGACGGCTCTGGCCGATCAGGGCGGGCGCACACTGGAGTTCATCCTGGCCGTCCCCGCCCGACGCTATGGCGATTTGGTCGAGACGTTCCGTGCCTTGCGCTTTGATGATGCGGGTCTGGCTGAGGCCTCCTTTGCGGGCCATCGCCTGATCGTTGCCCATGATCCCCTGCGCGCGGCCGAACAGGGTGACAAGCGCAGAGCAAAGATCGCCGAGCTGGAAACCATGGCCGACAAGATGGTTGGCAAACTCGATGCCCAGGATGTCGGGCAGACGGCCAAGGGGCGACGCGCCTCGGACCGGGGCGCCTATAGCCGCTTTACCCGTGCGGTCGCGGAGGCCGAGATGACGCGCTTCCTCAAGGCCGATCTCAGCGCCGATCGCTTCAGCTGGAGCGTCAATGAGACGGCGGTGGCCCAAGCAGAGCTCTTTGACGGAAAGCTCGCGCTGATCACGAACGCCCCTGACCTCACCCCCGCCGAGACCGTGGCGCGCTACAAGGGTCTGGCCGATATCGAGCGGGGCTTTCGGGTGCTCAAATCAGACATCGAGATCGCCCCCGTCCACCATCGCCTGCCCGACCGTATCCGCGCCCATGCCCTGATCTGCTTCCTCGCCCTCGTCCTCTACCGCATCATGCGCATGAGGCTGAAAGCCAAAGGCCACACCGCAAGCCCCAGAACCGCCCTCGACCTGCTCGGGCGTATCCAGAAGCATACGACCCATATCGGTAAGCGCAGATTCACCGGAACAAGCCGAACAACAGCGGAGCAACTCGAACTCTTCGACATTTTGGACCTGAAAAAACCAAAATAACGACCTCGGTTGTGGCAAAATCAGCTTGCCACGCTCAACAAATTCAATCGCTTAGTGGTTTAACTGGCGAACTTGGGATCATCGAGAAAAAAATCGACGCCCGCGCCGAGCAGGAGCGCGCTGCGTTGATCGAGCAGATGGACGCCATGGCGAAGGAGAAGGGGTTCGGTGGCCTCGATGCGCTTTTTGGCAGCGAACGCCCGAAGAAGAAGCGCAAGCCCGTCGCCCCGAAATACCGTAACCCGGTCAACGCAGACGAGACTTGGACCGGGCGGGGGCGTAAGCCCCGGTGGATCATTGATATGCTGGCAGCAGGCGGATCGCTTGACGACGCACTGATCGACAAGGAGTAGCGCTGCCCCTGAATCGATGCAGTCATGATACCCACCGCGTAAACCTGTAGGTATGTGCCTACAGGTTTACGTACCCTTCTATACGATTATCCTTTGTCGTAATCTCATCGACCAACGCATGCACGATTTCCCAGCATCGCTTCATGTCCACACCGCCAGCAGGTATTTTACCTTCGGCTAGATAGGACATAAGATCATCATCGCGAGGTATCTCGTTTTCGAAGGGCGGATAAACCCGCATCATATCCCAAGCAACCTCTCGATCATGCGGACCGTAGGAGACGAACCCAGAGGCTAGTCCCCGGATCAATACGGAGGGGGGTATATCGCGTTCAAGTCTCTTTCCAATTACGTGGGCTTCCCTAAAGCCGTTGAATGGTGCAATCACCAGATCGGCCTCGTTCAGGGCAATTTGTGATCGGTCGTCGAGACGTTGTTCGGTATCGATAAGTACGACGCAGTCCGCTGACAAGCACGTCCGATTCTTCTCCTTGCCGAGTGCAGCTTGTAGGGTGTCGGTATCCGGCACGACCGTTACTTCTATGGGATGTTTACCGACCGTTTCGCCTTGTCGTGTGTGCTGACCCCAGTCAACGAGATACGATATTTTCGAATAGATATGATTGCCGGCATCCATCACATGAACGCGAGAGCCGCGCTGCTGAAAAGCGCGGGCGAGAGCCATGCAGGCTGCGGTTTTACCGACACCGCCTTTCGGAGAATGCAGAGTGATGGTGAGCATGACAGGCCTCATGAATTACTATAGTAATTAGCTACTATAGTAATTGGTGCTGTGCAACGTCATCCCGGATACCGTTCGGGTGGAGCGCACCAACCCCGATCTTGTCGCCGCGTTTGCCAGCGTGATGCGCGAAAGAAGAAAGGCCATGGGTCTTTCGCAGGAAGAACTTGCCTTCCGAGCTGATCTTTCTGTCAGTTACATCTCGTTCTTGGAGACGAAGCGGCGGCAACCGACCCTGACCGTCATGGACGTTCTCAGCAGGCAGCTCGATCTATCCCTTGTCGAGTTGATGACCGAAATCGAGCGTCAACGCCGTACAAGTTGACGAGTGAACGTTTTTCGGGTGAAGATGCGTACATGCACACGTTGGGCGCGCGTATCCGCGAGTGCGGCTTATGATAAATGATTTAATCAAGATATTTTATAAATCATAGAATGATATGAGTACTAACACCATCAAGGCACTAGTACTCATATCTGAGTTAGGCTATCGAGTGCCAGCTGATAGAATACAAACTTTCAACTGACATGCAGATATAAATTAACGCTGCAAACATTGCGCAATGCACTTCACGTCGGCGAATGCCAGTGGTATAAGCCCACGCTAAAAGTGCATACGCTATGGATGCAACTATTTTTAGACCAACCTCAATCCATGCCATAGGAATAAGCGTGGTATACCATTGGCATACTATCACTAGCCCTAGCACTACTCCAAGGTTCCCTATAGTCAAAAGCCATGCTAACATTGATTCCTCCTGTGTTTAACTGTGGCTCCTATCCGCAGAATGCAGGTCAGGGCGTCGGCTTATGTTTTCGAGACGAAGGCCGACGTCCTACAACACTTTCATTCTGCTCACTTAACCTGCCAGAATGCGACTACATTCAGGCTGGCAACAACGCTCCCATGACGAGCGTATAGCGCATCTTTTATGCGGAACTGAGTAACCTCAACTCCGAGATTCATGTCTATGTATAAGTCGTCTCCGTTGGAGAATTGGACGAGAAAACGTCCTGTTTTCACAAGATCGTATCCCACTTCATCGCTGTTTGCGATGAATGTATGGTTATCAACAGCATCAAACATGACCTAGGCTCCTATCCTGATCTTAGGTGTTCTTCTTACCATGCACGACGTTGGTTCAAAAGTTTCCCTTTCTTTTTCTTTATCATTGCTAGTTGTTGTTTGCCGTATCTTGTTTGGAAGGTTTTGTAACTTGAAGTACGATCATAAGGTTCAGTAGTAGCTTCCAGTCGATTCTAGTTACTTTGGTGTGTGGTATGCCAGTATATTTAAGTCATTGAAATACAATATATTTTTTAGACGCAGTCGATAAATGGGCGTATGCGGTTGACAGTGCACCTAAGTCTCAAGCTATAAATATTGTATAAAAGCTATAAAATCGGGGGAAAAGCTAATGACAAATGACGACGGCTTGGCATTAGGTGTGATAATTAGATTTCTTAAAGGCCAAAAAATAATCAATCAGAACAATTTTCCTGATATATTATCGTCTGCTGGACAGTTATCTACAGATAAAGTTGCTGCTAAATTAAATTTAGAGAAATCTAATGCGAAATCCGTTCTTGAAGGAAAATCAAATAAGAACTTTGATGTTATATCAAGATATTTTTATAAAGTAATAGTTGATAATTATGATGCATTGCCTGATTTCTTAAAAACAGGTGCTGATAAAATATACGACTTAGATATAGGAAGGTTCGAGGGGGATGTGGAATCAATTTTTATGAAGTCAGTTGGTCAGAATATCAACACGATGAACGAATTTTCTGACAAATATGCTGGCTTCTATTATATTTGGAGATATTCCGCTCATTTGGAGTCAGATTATGCTCCATATTTAAAAGAAGAAATGCTTGATGAAGATCAATACGGAGCTTGGATGATAAGATCACCTATGGTGATAAAGCCAATTCAAGAAGGTCATAGATTTCCTAGGTTTGATATAAATTACAAACCTAAGTTGGGATTAGAAAAACAATACAGCAAAGTATACGGAAGCGTTCTTCGTGTTGGCAGTCCTGGGCATATTTACTTTATTGGTCATGAACCATCAATAGGTTATCCGCTCATTATGGTTGCGAAAAACTCTTTTGAAGTTTCTTCTAATTTTGAAGGAATTGTTTTAAGAAAGCACGAAGCAGATAGGGTGTTTAAAAGTAGAGCTATATTTCAAAGAGTGGAAGGGTTTGATAATATTGACGACATGGAGTGTGGAATCGTAAAAGAAGATGATGTTGAAGAGCAAATATCTTCTTTTAAAAGCGCACTTTTAAACAAACCTAACCAAACGGATAAAATTGGCTTTAGAGGCGGTGTAATACTTTAAGTTATGAATACTGAACCCCAAAGCTGGCAGACTTCCGGTGCCGTTTTGCAGTTCGGTTATACCCTTCCGTGGTGGTAATGGACGAATGCCCCACGGTACGTTGAATATCCTCTCCCTGTATCCCGGCCTCATAGGCTTGGGTGATAAAAGTCGCTCGCGCTGAGTGGGGCGTGATACTGACATCCAACCCAACCGCCAGAGCATAACGTTTGAAAACCCGATAAAACTGTTGCCGCGTCAGCGCGCCACGCGTATTGCGCCCCGTCTTCACGGCCAGGAACAACGGCGCATCCCGCTCCTCCCCATGTCCCGACGCCTCAAGATACCGGCGCAGAGCAATCTGACACTCGATATGAATAGCGATGGTGTTGGTCTTGTCGCCTTTCCCGGTCAGCTTCAGCACGGTGTATTCCCCGTCCTGCCGGAAATCCCGCACCTTCAGCGATCCCGGCTCAGAGCAGCGCCCCCCAGTGTAGAAATACACATGGAGGATGGCCCGATCCCGCAAGCCCGCGAGAGTGTCGGTATCAGGCGCATCGAGCATAGTCCTAACCTGCCGGGGCATAAGAGCCGGTGTCTTGCCACTCCCCATGCCCCCTGCGCCGGTATGGGGACGTTTCACCCCTGCCACGGGGTTGGATTGGCAATGCTGACGATCCGCCAGAAATTTGTAGAGCGAGCTGAGAGCGGAAAGCTGGTTGGCGATGGTGGCGTTGGTCGCCCCGGACGCCATGAGATGATCCCGGTAGGCGATCACATGCCCCTGAGGAACCCCATACAGCGCTTCCGGCGTCTCGATCCCCATGGTGGCGATGAACCGCCTCACGGTGCGCTTGTAGTTCGCCCGCGTGTTCGCGGACGTAAAATTGGCCAGCCACCCCAAGTTCGCCAGTTAAACCACTAAGCGATTGAATTTGTTGAGCGTGGCAAGCTGATTTTGCCACAACCGAGGTCGTT
>Ga0209187_1002493_pt1 | contig 17375 bp, 12 predicted proteins | sample BantaG_FD_187430 | JGI IMG/M metagenome (GOLD analysis project Ga0209187, IMG submission 187430) | Marine algal microbial communities from Bantry Bay, Ireland - BantryBay_4 metaG (SPAdes) (version 2) | ecosystem: Host-associated > Algae > Red algae > Unclassified | place: Bantry Bay, Ireland... | reverse complement strand
AAGTAAATTAGGGAAATTAAGAGCGGCATAGTCAGATTAAGAAATTATATTTGATTATTTAAGTGGGGAAATTTACCGATTAAATTCCATATTGAAGTTAATAAAATCAAGATGAAAAAATTCTTTATTAGACTTTGTTTTGCCTTGCCTATTGCAGTTATAGTATCTTGTAGTGGAGATAATTCTATGAAGCATAAACAACAACATGTTCACCATGTAGAAGAAACCAATTCTAATACAAAGGAATCTATAAAAGCTCCTGATTTTAAAACGAAAAAAATGATTAAACGGCTTGCCAAAGCTGTTTCCAATGTTGACCCGGATAAGGTTTCTGCTTACATAAGCAGTAGCAATACTATAGGCGTAATAGATGAAAAAATTAAAAGCAGTTCTGAAGTTGAAAAAATAGAACTACTGAGTCAGAAGGCTTCAACATTATTAAATGTAGGACAAACAGAGGAATCCATAAAAATATTTGAGTCATTAATTAATCAGCTTAACGGAAATGTGAATGCCAATCAATTCGTGTATTTGTTGAAGAAGAATTTAGCTATTGGATACATGAGGTTAGGTGAACAACAAAACTGTATAGCCAATCATAATGAAGAATCTTGTATCATTCCAATAAGCCCAAAGGCGCAGCACAAACTTAGAGAAGGATCTGAGAAGGCTATTAAGTTGTTGGAAGAACTGTTGGTGATTAACCCAGAAGATAAAGACGCACAGTATGTTTTGAATATTGCCCATATGACTCTTGGGAGTTATCCTGATGGAGTGCCAATAAAACATAGGATTCCAGAAAGTAAATTTCAATCAAAAGTCGATTTTCCTAAGTTTGAAGATATTGCGAGCGGTCTAGGTGTTGGGGTCAATGATTTGTCAGGTGGGACTTGTGTTGATGATTTCAATAATGATGGCTATCTTGATATTATTACATCCTCTTGGGGACTTGAAGATCAGGTGAGATACTTTGAAAATGATAGAAATGGAGGATATGTAGATAAAACAAACAGCACTGGATTAATTGGAGTTTATGGAGGCTTAAATTTAAGACATACTGATTATAATAATGATGGGTTTATTGATTTTATTATTCTGCGAGGCGCATGGTTGGAGACCCAAGGAGCGTTACCAAATTCTATGATAAGAAATAATGGAGATGGTACCTTTACGGATGTTACAATAGAAACAGGTTTGTATACTTTAAAACCAACCCAGACAGCTGTATGGGCAGATTTTAATTTGGATGGATGGATCGATCTGTTTGTTGCCAATGAGTCCACACCAAATGGAATCAATGAATGTGATTTATTTATCAATCAACAAAATGGTGTTTTCAAGAACGAAATACGAGAAGCTGGTGTATTGAACGTTGGGTACTTTAAGGGGGTCGCTGTTGGGGATGTAAATAATGATAGGTGGCCTGATTTATATGTGTCAAATATCGCAGGTAAAAATATCCTTTATATTAATGAAGGAAATGAAAAAAAATTGAGCTTTAAAAAAGCTCCAGAAAATCTAAATATTGGAAATCTACAAAACAGTTTTTCTACATGGATTTTTGATTATAACAATGATGGATTGGAAGATATATTTGTGTCTGGGTATTCTAGTTCTGATTATAGTCCGGCAGCATTAATGATGGATTATAATATTAAAAACTATTCTGGGAACAGTCCCCATTTATACAAAAACGTCGGCAACAGTAAATTTAAAGAAGTGTCTGCATCGGTTGGATTAAATGAGCCAGTTACGACCATGGGGTGTAATATTGGAGATCTGAATAATGATGGATACCTTGATTTCTACCTAGCTACAGGAGATCCAAACTACTACTCAATTGTACCAAACAAAATGTACTTGAATAAAAAAGGAAAGTCGTTTGATGATATAACTTATGCCTCAGGCTTTGGTCATATACAAAAAGGGCATGCTGTAGGGTTTGGAGATTTAGACATGGATGGAGATCAAGATATTTATACTGTAATGGGTGGAGCATTGGAAGGAGATAATTATTCTAATGTATTATATGAAAATCCTGTAGGGAATGAAAATAATTGGATTAATATTAAACTTGAAGGAGTACAGAGTAATAGGGCCGCTATAGGTGCAAAAATTATATTGTCAATTACCGAAAACGGGAAGAAAAGAAAAATTTACCATTCTGTTGGGTATGACGCCAGTTTTGGTGGAAATAGTTTACTAGCAGAAATAGGAGTGGGTAAAGCCGAAAAAATTGATCAACTAGAAGTTTTATGGCCTAATAAAAAAATGAATGTTTCAGTTTTCAAAAATGTAGAAGTAAATCAAAAAATTAAATTGACCGAAAATCAGAAAAAATATTCTAAGCTTGAATTGCCAAAGACAATATTTGTAAAATCTAATGGACACCAACACCATCATTAATATTTCGATCAATGAATTTAAACCTAAATTTTTTATACCTAAAAATTTCTAAGAATTCAATTTTTTAGAATTCAAGTGATTTAAACACTAGTTCTTAAATCACTTCATTATATCCCGAGCTTACTTTTTATATCTTGATCAACATTTTTATATCCCAAATTCATAGCATTAAGAATATCTACTTTGGATTCTGTGCTCCTTCCTAGGTAAAAGAAGGTTCTTCCCCTTTCATAATGAAATATCGCTTTGCCATTGTTGAGTTTAATTGCTCTAGAGTATGCATTAATAGCTTCGTCTAAGCGATTAAGACTTCTCAGGGATCTTCCTTTTTCATACCAGAGATCAGCATTGTATGGTTTTAGTTTTAAGTATGAGTTGATATCAGCTAATGCGGCTTCCACATTTCCCTGTTGATTGTACATCACAGATCTGTTGAGGTATCCTACAGCATGATCTGGTTTGTATTGGATCCCCATAGACATATCCTTGATAGCATTGTTTACATCTCCGAGGCGAGCATAAGTAGCACCACGATTCACATAGAACTCTCCATTCTTAGGATCTATGGATATGGCTTTGTTATAATCGTTGAGTGCTAATCTTAGAGTGTCTGGTGTTTTTGCTATATCAAAGTATAATCGAGCCCTACTATTATATGCTTGTTCTCCAAGCGGATTGAGTGCTATCGTTTTAGAATAATCTGCAAGGGCTTCTTGGATTCTACCTTCATTTCTAAGATAGTTAGCGCGATTTCCATATGGTAATGTCGAATTCTTGTAGTATACCAACACATGAGACCAAAGTGTATCACTATTTTTCCACACCTGATTTTGCTTTATCGTCAGGTATCCAAAAACGACAAATATAAGTGCAGCGGCGCCCGTTAATATTGGTTTTAGCTTTTGAGATTCATGTATGTATTTATCAAAGAAATATCCTGCAATGAAAAATAGACCAAAATAGGCGATATAAGTAAAGCGATCAGCTAGAAAGCCTTGTCCCGCTCCTAGAATTTGAAGTAAAAACATAATATTTACTGTAAAGAACGCCAGTCCAAAAAACCAGATTCTTAGATTCCTCTTGTATGTATAGTAAAGTGCATAAAGTACACCAGGGCCTAATAAAATAGTAGGATAGTAATATACTGGTAGACTCGAAGCATAAGGATATAATGGCGACATCCTATATGGTACAACTGCCTTAACAATATATATAAGATAACTATAAGATCCAACAAAAATTCGCTGCCAAGCCGGGTAAGTAGCTGCACTTTCTAATGAGCCCTGGTCATCAAGAATAAATACTCCAAGTAAGCCGAAAAGTAGAGATAGTATAAAATATGGCGCTTTTTGAAATATATCTTTTTTAGTAATCTTACCACTTAGATAGTAGTCCACAGCTAGCATAGATAAAGGTAAAATAACGGCTTGTATTTTAGATAAAAGGGATAAAAGGAATAGTAATGCAATGATAATATGTCGCATTTTATCCTTTAACTTACCCTTTATGTAAAGATATAGTGCTGACAAATAGAATGTTCCAAATAAAACATCTTTTCTTTCTGTAACCCAAGCAACAGATTCAACTCTCATGGGATGTATGCCGAAAAGCAAGGCAACCACAAGAGAGCCCTGCCATCGTAATCCTAGTAATAAGCATATTCTATAGATAAAGAAAACGCAAAGAAGGTGCAGAAAAACATTGGTCCCGTGCCATGGTCCTGGATTATCTATTCCGTATATTCTATTTTCAATTGCAAACGTCCAGATCGTCAATGGATTATAATTCCCTATGACTGTCGAAGAGAAAATTTCTGTAGTATTACTCCAAAAGTTGTCTGCACTTGTTGTATTTACATTTTGATTTTCATAGAAATTACGATCATCATCCCAATTGACAAATTTATTATTAGTGGTATTGTAAAAACAAGCTAAGGTTATCAATAACGCTACAAAGGCAGGAAATAGGTTTTTTGATTCTTTCCAAAAGCCAGGTAGCTTAACCTCACTTTTGAGTACAGTCTTTTTTCTAGACTCTTTTGCTTGTTTTTTTTGTTTCGATCTTGCAGACTTCTTAGACATATTACCGATTTGGAGTATGTGTAAAAGTAGTTATAATTTTGTGTTTTAAGAACTGGTTTATAATTCTCATGGAGAAAAGCTATTTTATATTTGAATTTTGCTTGTCATCAACAGTATTGAATGTCCTAAAACCAACAGTGATATCAATTGTTTTTATGTTACATTTGTGGCATATAATCAATAGAATCACTTAAGTGAAAAAACCTATCATAGATGTCATTATTCCTGCGTACAATGAAGAGCAATCCATTGGCAATGTGGTTCGTGATATTCCGAAAGGAATTGTTAGAAACATTATAGTAGCGAATAATAACAGCACAGATAGGACTGCTGTTGTAGCAGAAAAGGCTGGAGCTACAGTTGTAGATCAGCCGGTATCTGGTTATGGTAATGCTTGTCTTAAAGGAATGGAATATGTAGCGGACCAAGATAAGAAACCGGATGTTATTGTTTACCTAGATGGCGATTATTCTGATTACCCTGAGCAAATGGTAGATTTGGTAAAGCCGATTGTTGAGGATGGTTATGATATGGTCATTGGTTCAAGAGCATTAGGCAACATGGAGAAAGGGGCTATGATGCCTCAACAGATATTTGGCAATTGGTTGGCAACAAGTCTTATCAAGTTGATCTATAAGTATGAATTTACAGATCTTGGTCCATTTAGAGCTATAAGATATGATCGATTGATGGAGATCAATATGCAAGACAAAACTTATGGGTGGACTGTAGAAATGCAAGTGAAAGCAGCAAAATTGAAACTTAAATGTCTAGAAATACCAGTAAAATATCGTGTAAGAATCGGTGTATCTAAAGTGTCAGGAACAGTAAAAGGAACAATATTAGCGGGACACAAGATATTGTGGACAATATTTAAATTGATCTAACATCTATTTGATCTCAGTAACCAATGGGACGAATAATTGTAAGATAGAACGAAAGAAAGAAAAGGTGACGATGGCAATATCAATACTGGGTTATATACTTCTTGCAGTCTACGTGCTGGCCTTGACCTATATTACATTTTATTGTATGATGCAGTTTCATCTACTTTATCATTACCAAAAGAATAGAAAGGTTATTGACAATGAGGATCTTCTCAATGTTGATTTTGATGTGCCATTTGTCACAATACAACTTCCGATTTTTAACGAGCTGTACGTTACAGAGCGGCTGATTGATAATATCACGAAATTTGACTACCCAAAAGATAAATTTGAGATTCATATTTTAGATGACTCTACAGATGAGACCTTAGAAATCAGTAAGAGAAAAGTTGAAGAGTATAAAGCAAAAGGCTTCAATATAGAACTTATAAGGAGAGACGATAGAGAAGGCTATAAAGCGGGTGCTCTAAAATACGGAATGCAATTTGTCAAAGGGGAATTCATTGCTATTTTTGATGCCGATTTTTTACCTAATCCAGATTTTTTAAGAAAAACGTTGCCTTATTTTAAGGACGAGAAAGTAGGTGTAGTTCAAACACGTTGGGAACATATCAATGAAGATTACAGTCTTATAACTAGGCTTCAAGCATTTCAATTAAATGTTCATTTTACAGTAGAACAAAAAGGGCGAGACGCTGGTGATTTTCTGCTTCAATTTAATGGAACTGCAGGGGTTTGGAGGCGAGAGACGATAGATAGTGCAGGAGGCTGGGAAGCGGATACATTGACAGAAGATCTTGATCTTAGTTATCGCGCGCAGCTCAAAGGGTGGAAGATTGCATTTCGGGAAGATATAGGTTCTCCGGCAGAATTGCCAGCTGAAATGAACGGACTAAAATCTCAGCAATTTAGATGGATGAAAGGGGGAGCGGAAACAGCAAAGAAGATGTTGCCGACAGTTTGGAATTCTGATATTTCGATATTTAAGAAAATCCATGCGAGTACACATCTCCTATCAAGCACAGTTTTTCTATGTGTATTTGTGATGGGAGTATTCAGTGTTCCAATTCTTTATTTTCTGATTCCATTAGGCATTGATAGTAATTATTTTGGGGTGTTTTTACTTTCGTTGGTATCTATAATTTTTGTCTATTACGTAGCGAATGTTGATCAAGAATGGAAAAAAGGAAGCAAACTGTGGTTGATTTTGAAATTTATATTCATTTTTCCTGTTTTCTTGGCATTGTCAATGGGTCTGTCTTTACACAATTCTGTAGCGGTTATTCAAGGATATTTGGGAAGAAAATCTGCATTTATTCGTACACCAAAATTTGATATCAAAGGCATTTCTGATTCATTTAAAAAAGAGAAATATCAAGCCAAAAAGATTTCTTCTGTTACCATTATGGAAGGATTATTATCATTGTATTTTATGGCTGGAGTATACTACGGATACTCAATTGGCAACTACACTTTCATAATGCTTCATGTACTACTAACCCTTGGTTACGGAGCTACTTTTTATTATACAGTTAAGCATCGAGGTGTGTAATCCGCTGGTAAAAGAGTTACCCGCCTTAATTATATAAATTCATTAACTTTTTAGATATTATTGTCCCGAACGACACATGTTATTTAAATAATTAGGCAAGACCGAATAATATATTGATTTTTAAATTTATATTAGAATTATAAATTAGTCAATATGAAATCAATTACATTTTTTCTGCTATTAATTGCAACGTCATTAGTATCACAATCAGAATTTGCGCCTATTGGAGCGACGTGGAAATTTTTGCATAGTAGCCCTAGCGGCGCCTTTCAGTATGATTGTGATTATAATGTTTGTCAGCAAGAGAAAGGAAGCTTTGCTATCACAGGCACTAGCTTAATAGATGGTAAGGCAGTATCTATTTTACAGATGATAGACGTTGAGTCCAATGAGGCAATTGGAGATTCTATCTACCTTCATTCTAATAATGATAAAGTTTACTTTTATGATGAAGGTGAGTTTCATTTATTATATGATTTTACAGCTGAGGCAGGGGACACTTTACTTATTTCTCTTCCTACATCATACGTAGGATTTGGCTTTTACAATGGATCTTTTCAGGATGATGTCGACCCTATTATTCACATTACTGTATTAGTTGAGGATGGAGGTACTGTGCTAGTAGACGGTGAGATGAGAGAAGTGAAAGATTACTATGGAATTAATCTCGATGAAGATAGTAATAGCTATACGCTACCTAGGATAATTGATGGCATAGGCAGTGGTGAAGCATTCTTTGGATATGTGGGGGGTTTTTTAGCTCATGGTTGTTTTGGTCGATTTCTTTGTTACGAGGATAATAATCAATCATATACGCCTTTCGGATGTTGTGATTTTCCAGAGGATTATCCACCAAGATCTGTGGCGCCACTAGGGGCCGAATGGCTATATGAAGGTTGGAGTGATGGCACGCAAGGTACGGGTTGCGAAAGTTATTGTACAGGAAATTATAATATGTTTAAAGTCGTTGACGAAATTGAAATTGGAGGGAGAGTACATGCCGTAATTCACAGATATCATAGGACCGCTTATTCTGATTGGGAGGAGACCGATGATGTTATATATATGTATGATTTAGAAGGGGATTACTACGCACATGCAGGTAGTAACCAATTTACTAGAACTTACACTACCAACCTTGATATTGGTGATACCATACAATCTGCAGCGGTATATACTTATCCGAAGTGGATAGGCATCGAAGAGGAATATGAGTTTCCCGCAATAGGAGGACTGCAAGTGGTGACAAGTGTAGAAGATATAAACATCAATGGTCAATCAAGAAAAAAAATTACATTCAATGCATTGTCAGACTATGGACTGGGAATTGTTATAGAAGGTATAGGTCCTCTTACGCACGGATTGCTAGGGTCTACCTATCCGATTCCGACATCTGGATGCGGTCCTAGATTATTATGTTATAGAGATAGCCTAATCAGTTTCACAACACAGGAAGAGTGTAACTGTGAATTTCCAATGAATACGGATGCAGTTTCAGATGAGACCAAATCATCCATATATTTATTCCCTAATCCAGTACATCAAAAGCTCACCATTGACAATCAAAGTAATATAGATATTCATAGCGTCAAAGTATACAGCATAAAGGGCACCCTATTATTACATCAGGAATATGTTAATGAAATTGATGTGAGTATGTTGCTCCCTGGAATGTACATGCTGGATATAGTAAGTGAAGCTGGAAGCATTGTGAAGAAATTCATTAAGGTCTAGACCTTGGTATAAAATATAGAAAAACCTCCTACAACATTACTGCTGTAGGAGGTTGTAAATATTTATATTTGCACCAAGACCTATACGGTCATGATATCCTTTTCTTTTGCCTCTAAGATATTATCCACTAATTTAGAATACGAATTCACCATATCTTGTACTTCGTCTTCTTTTCTCTTTCCTGCATCTTCAGGGAAGCCTTCTTTGACTTCCTTTTTTATAAAGTCTAGCATCTTATGTCTAGAGTTACGGAAACTTACTTTCGCATCATCTCCATATCCTTTTGACTGCTTAGCCATTTGCTTTCTTCTTTCTGATGTCAATGGCGGAATGATTATTCTTACAAATTCTCCATCATTCATGGGTGTTAAACCAAGATTTGCTTCGAAGATTGATTTCTCAATAGGACCTAACATGTTTTTCTCCCATGGTTGGATGCTTATTGTTCGAGAATCTGGTGTTCCTAAATTTGCCACTTGAGCCAATGGAGTTGGATTTCCATAATAATCGACCATAATTCCATTTAGCATTGCTGGAGAAGCTTTACCTGCTCTAATCTTTGCTAGATCTGATTTTAAGTGATCAACTGTCTTTTCCATTTCGGCTTTTCCGTTCGCCAATGTACTTTCAATAGTTTCAGCCATTTTGCTAAAAATTTTCTTCTTTAAAATATTGTTTGATGTGATCTCCCATTAATAATACGTCAACATCTTTGCAAATGTAACAAAAATGGTGTTTTATCAAAATCGCAAATCAGACAAATTAGTCACGACTAGCAGCCATCATTAAGAAATATAAAAACATTACCAATGCACTCAATGCTTGCGCAACGTATGTCATTGCTGCCCACCATAGGGCATCTTTAGCTCCATCATATTCTTGACCTCGTGTGATTCCTGTTTCATCTAACCATACAAGAGCTCTCTTACTTGCATCAAATTCTACAGGAAGCGTAATGAGACTAAATAGTGCTGTTGCTCCAAAGGTAGCGGCTAAAACCATTATTAGCCAGCTGCCTCCAACACCACTTACCATTCCAAACATAAAGCCCATAAATAGAAATTGCTGCATCTTAGAACTGAACTGTACAACAGGCACTAAGTTCGATCTCATTGCTAAGAATTTGTAAGCAGTAGCATGTTGTACTACGTGTCCAACCTCGTGAGCAGCTACAGCAGCCGAAGCAATTGATCTTCCTTGATAAACTTCAGGTGATAGTGCTACTGTTTTTGTTCTTGGGTTATAGTGATCTGTAAGTGATCCTTGACCTTGGACGATCTTCACGCCAGATATATTATAGTGATCCATCATTGCCATGCCTATTTCATATCCTGTCATACCGCTTGTATTTGGTATTTTAGAATAACGCTTAAATTTTGTTTTCAGTTTGTTACTAACAAACCATCCAACAGCGGTGAATAACCCTAATATTACATAATATCCCATCATATTTCTTAAAATTTTCTTGTTATTTAATTTGAAATCAAGAATTCAACAATTGATATTTAATCTTAATCAATCATGTCAAATCCAGTATATGATCTCAATACTTCTGGAATCTTGATGCCATCTTCAACTTGATTGTTTTCAAGTAGCGCTGCGACTATTCTAGCTAGAGCCAATGCACTTCCATTGAGTGTGTGGGCTAGCTGAGATTTTCCATTTTCATCTTTATACCTACATTTCATTCTATTGGTTTGGAATGTCTCAAAGTTCGATACAGAACTTACTTCCAGCCATTTATCTTGAGCTGCAGAGTATACTTCGAAATCATAAGTCAATGCAGATGCGAAGGTCAAGTCTCCAGCACATAAACGAAGAATCCTGTATGGCAGTTCCAGTTTATTGAGGATTCCTTCTACATAAGTTACCATTTGGTCTAAAGTTTCATGAGATTTATCAGGATGCTGCACCTGTACTATTTCTACTTTATCAAATTGATGAACTCTATTGAGACCTTTTACATCTGATCCATAAGACCCCGCTTCTCTTCTGAAGCATGGTGTATAAGCACAATATTTAATTGGAAAGTCAGATTCCTTTAATATGACGTCTCTAACGATATTTGTCACAGGTATTTCGCCAGTAGGTATAAGATATAAGTTATCTTTTTCCATATGATACATCTGCCCTTCTTTGTCTGGTAATGAGCCTGTGCCTATACCACTTGCTTCATTTACTAAGTGCGGAGGAAGAATCTCTTCGTAGCCAGCATCTCTCGCTTCATCTAAGAAAAAATTGATTAATGCTCGTTGCAGTCTCGCCCCTTTTCCTCTAAATAATGGGAATCCCGCACCTGTAATTTTCACTCCTAATTTGAAGTCAATAATATTATGTTTGGTTGCTAGATCCCAATGCGGCAATGCATTTTCTATCATTTTAGGAAGTGGACCTATCCAATCTTTTGTTACTACATTGTCATCTTCAGAAAGTCCCTCAGGTACTTTACTATGCGGTGTATTAGGCAGTTTGAACAAGAGCTCTCTTATTCCTTCAATTGCTGATTTTAGATCATTTTCTAATGGTTCAGCACTAATTTTGAGATCAGCAACCTTAGTTTTCATTTCATTCGCTTCCTGTGGCTTGCCCGATTTGAAAAGACCACCAATAGAGTCTGAATATTTTTTTATTTCTGATAATTTTGAATCTAACGATGTCTGAGCTGATTTTCTAATATCATCTAATCTAATGACTTCATCTACAGATTGTATAGCTTGGTCATCATACCCTCTTTTCTTAAGACCTGCTTTTACCGCGTCTATGTTTTCTCGGATTACTTTTACTTGAAGCATCTTTTATTTATTTATTAATGAACTAAAAAAGTCCAAATTGACGTTACTTGATTGTTGAATAAATTGAAGTTGCAAAGATAGTATTTTGATATTCAAATTATAAATGTATTTTTGCATCACAATTCAAAACTAGGGTAGATATTTCTTTTACCAAAGTTCCTACAATAATAAGTTTATCCATTACTAAAATAGAACAACCTTTTGGTGGATAATCATTTCAAACAAAATTTTATTTCAAACTTCCTAACACAATGTTGGACATATTACAGTTAAACGATATGCTCGTTCCAGAGCTAAAAGCACTCGCTGAAAAAATAGAGCTTAAAGGTTACAAAAGATTAAGCAAACAAGATTTAATATATAAAATTCTCGACCATCAAGCACTTGTTGGAAAACCTGAAGTTGAGAAAGCAAAGCCAGCTGCTAAGAAGGCACCTGCCAAAAAAGCTCCTGCACGAAAAGCTCCTGCTAAAAAAGTAATTGCTAAACCTGAAGCTAATAAAGCTAAACCTGCTGCACCAAGACCTAAAAAAGGTCCTAAGCCAGCAGCCAAAAAAGCAGATGCTCCGAAAGAGGTAGCACAAGAAAAGAATGAGGTTGCTGCAGAAGCACCAAAACCTAAAAAAATTCCAAAACATATAAGAGAGCAGATGGAAGCGGCAGCGGCAGGAAAGCCAGCTCCGAAGCCAAAGGGAAAGAAAGCGGACCTTTCTGCCCCTCAGCCTCCAAGAAATCAGAAGGCACCTAGTAATAATCAGAATCCTCCACAAGCGCCTGTAAAAAAAGAGCCAAAATTTAATATAGATTTTGACGGTGTGGTAGAAGGGGAAGGTATCTTAGAGATGATGGCTGATGGATATGGTTTCTTAAGATCTTCAGATTATAACTATTTATCGTCTCCAGATGATGTATATGTATCACCATCGCAAATCAAGTTATTCGGACTAAAAACGGGTGATACAGTATTGGGAGCGGTAAGACCTCCAAAAGAAGGTGAAAAGTATTTCGCTCTTTTAAGAGTATCAAAAATCAATGGTAGAGAGCCTTCTCAAGTAAGAGAAAGAGTGCCGTTTGATTATTTGACACCATTATTTCCGGATGAAAAATTCAATCTTAATAGTAGACCTGATGGTAAAGATTACGGTACTAGAATGATTGATCTATTTACTCCAATTGGTAAAGGGCAAAGAGGATTGATCGTTGCACAACCTAAAACGGGTAAGACTTTCTTACTAAAAGATATAGCAAATGCAATATCAACAAATCATCCAGAATGCTACTTGATCGTCTTATTAATAGATGAAAGACCAGAAGAAGTAACAGATATGAGAAGAAGTGTAAATGCTGAAGTTATAGCATCTACGTTTGATCAGACTGCTGAAAATCACGTTAGAGTAGCAAATATCATCCTAGAAAAAGCAAAAAGATTGACTGAATCTGGGCAAGATGTTGTCGTATTATTGGATTCTATAACTAGATTAGCAAGAGCATACAATACAGTAGCACCTACCAGCGGTAGAGTTCTTTCTGGAGGTGTAGAAGCGAATGCGCTTCATAAGCCTAAAAAATTCTTTGGTGCAGCTAGAAACATCGAAGGTGGAGGTTCATTGACGATATTGGCTACAGCATTGACAGATACAGGTTCTAAGATGGATGAAGTAATCTTTGAAGAATTCAAAGGTACAGGTAACATGGAGCTCCAGTTGGACAGATCATTGGCAAACAAACGTATGTATCCAGCGATCGATCTTACGAGATCATCAACAAGAAGAGAAGAATTGCTTCTTGATGAAGATACATTGAAGAAAATGTTTGTACTTAGAAATCACTTGGCGGATATGAAGCCAGATGAAGCAATGCAGTTTTTAAGAAAACACATGGTTGGTACTCAAAATAATGATGAGTTTATCGCTTCAATGAATGGCTAAATTGATCCTGATATAGGTTTAAATCACAGTTAGATAATCGCATATTTGCCAAATATTTAGCATGTATAATAAAAACCTATATATATAACTTCCTTATTAGCCTAAACTTTTAAATTTTAGCTGTTTAAGTAAAGACGAGAGTAGCGTAATTAGATAATTAATTGTACATTTGCGCTCCCTTAAGGATATTTATACAACTTTTTAGCAGTATAAATAAATAGAGTAAAAATAAGAAGATAATTTTTTAAAGATATATTATGAGTAAACGTACATTTCAGCCTTCTAGAAAAAAGAGAATCAACAAGCACGGATTCAGATCAAGAATGGCTTCAAAAAACGGAAGAAAAGTTCTTGCTAGAAGAAGAGCTAAGGGTAGAGCTAAGCTTACTGTATCTGACGAAAACAGAATTAAGTAAAAACTAACTGATTAGTGATTCACTAATCAATAGTATTTTAAGTTATATATTCTGGGTAGGAGCAAATTGTTCCTATCCAGAATTTTGTATTTTATGCATAAGTGAAACACGAACATACATTTTCTAAAGAAGAGAAGCTCAAGAGTCGAAAGATGATTGAAAACATCTTTACAAATGGATTTGTAGTAAAATCTTATCCCATAAGAATTCAATTTGCATTTCATGAGCTTTCGGAATTGCCAAGATGCCAAGTGGGAGTATCTGTTTCAAAACGAAATTTTAAAAGCGCAGTAGACCGAAATCGGATTAAGCGTCAGCTAAGAGAAGCTTATAGACTCAACAAAGGCAGTATAATAGCTAAGTTGGATCTAGCAGACAAAAGGCTTGCCATGATGATTATCTATACGAGCAATGAGAAATTAGAATTTGTAGATATTGAACATAAATTACTTAAAGCGATAGAAAGTATAAGAATGTAAATTTATACGCCATCAAGACATATTTTTAAAGTATTCAGAATAATTACACTTTTTATATAATAATCTTTATTTTGAGATGTCGATTAACACATGGCGTATGTAGTAACTACTAAATTATTAGATGTACTTTCTATTCTAGTAGGCTCATTTGAGTTTTACAGGCTTTTAGTCATTTATAATATTAGTTTATTTTTTGTTTTACATATGGGTGTGATTATTGAAAAATCACAAATATACTTACTACAGACTGTTAGAATCTGCTGAAATACTCCGTAATAAATTTTTGCTATGCAATTAATAAGAATACAGGGTATATCAATTACACTTATTTTCTTTTTTGCACTGCTTAATATCGATTTAAGTGCTCAGATCATCAATCCGCAACCATGTGACGATCCTGATAATAATGGTACAGGGTGTTATTGTGAGACTGCAGGAATTTTATGTACTCCTGATCAGTTAGATGGGTTTGAATTTTCGATGTCGGATGTTTCTAATTCTGGGGGATTATCAGGTGATTTATGTCCTGAATTAGTTGATGGAGGTAATCCTCATAATGTTAATTTTTTTGCTTTTATAGTCTGGTGTGAAACATTGACTTTTGATGTTTTAGTTAATTTTTGTGCTCCAGGAACAAATACTGGTTCTAATTTTAACAACTTCGGAATACAAATGGCATTATTTGCTGATTGTCCAGGGTTACCAGGTGTGGATGATTGGAATACTGTAGAATGTGTTACAAATGGAGGTGAAACTTGTTTCAATTCTGCTGCTGCAGTTCCCACTTCACAATCTTTTACTGCATCTGGATTAGAAATTGGAGCTACTTATTATTTTATGGTTGATGGTTGTTTCAGGTCTACGTGTAAAGTTACAATTGATGTACAAGGCGTCTGCGGAAATGGAGAGATAACAGACTGGGACACTGGACTAACAGGCCCATTAAGTGTTTGTGTAGGAGATACTGAATCTTATGTTGCCGAGGATATTGTAGTGGGCTTGGATGGTGCAGAAGAATATTACTATTATTTAGATGGAGTACTTATTGATGAAGGAGAAGAATTATATGAAATTGATGTTACTTGGGATACGCCAGGGAGCTATGAGTTATGTGTAGATGTATCCAATCTTCCTTGTATACTTGAATCTGATTCTCCTGCACAGAACTGTATTACGGTTTTTGTCAACGGACCTGGTAACGGAGATATAGCTGCAGATCCAGCAATTCTCTGTCCAGATGAAATAAGCACGATTACTGTTTCTAATACTAATCCAGATCCAGCATCTTCGGAATATATTATAATAGTTGGTCCAGATGGTACAGTTGTTCAAATAGAAGAAGCACTAACTACAACATTGACGTATGACATGTGTGGAGAATTTACTGCTTATTACTATAGTTTTGTAACGGCAGATAACCCAACATTACCTTTGGTAGGAGAAGTGTGGACTATTCCCGATTGTCTTGCAGATTGTTGCTCAGTAGATGATACTACTATCACTTTTGAAGATGATGAAGCACCAGTATTTACAACAGAACCTGTTAATACGACACTTGATTGCGCAGATGATATACCAGCGGACGAACCTTTGACCTGGACAGATAATTGTGCTGGTACTGGAAGTGCTTTGCCTGACGTTATTCCAAATTATACTTTGTGTGATGGTGGATCAGTGGTTAGAACATGGAGTTTTACGGATAGCTGTGATAATACAGTAGAACACACGCAAACCATAACGATTGATCCTATTCCATTGGCAGTGTTTACGACGATGCCAGGTGATAGTATTATAGATTGCGATGTAGCACAAATTTTTGAGCCACTAATTTTAGAGTATACAAATTCTGCTGCGGGAGCATGTGAAATTATGGGTATGGTCACCCCAACATCCGTTGGAACATTTGACCTGTGCGGAAGTTCGGTAACATATACTTGGGAATATGAGGATATGTGTGATAGAACAATAACTTGGTCTCAAGTAGTAACTGTTCAAGAAGTAGGTGCGGCGAATGATTTTATTGATCCTCCAGGTCCCATAACTATTACTTGTGAAGAATGGCTGACTTTTGTACCTGAAATATTATTTTATTCAAATGATCAAGAAGGGACTTGTGATATTAGCGGATCAGTGGAAGGAGTTACGACCGATACACATGAGCCATGTGGTAATGACATAACTTACAATTGGGAATTTACCGACGATTGTGGTAGAAAGATTGAGCACAGTCAAGTAGTAACAATAGAACCAGCGCTAGCAGCTTCTTACGTAGATCCTCCAGATCCAATTACAATAGATTGTGATGAGCTATTATTATTTACACCAGATATTTTGACATATACGAATAGTGGAAGTGGTGCTTGTCTGATAGATGGTATGATTATGCCCACTTCTGATGGCGAACTGGATACCTGTGGTAATTCAGTAGTGTATACGTGGGAGTTCACGGATGATTGTGGAAGACCACTAATACACATGCAAACAGTAACGGTCGAGCCAATACCGGAAGCATCATTTGTAAATCCACCAGCAAATACAACAATCAATTGTAATGATTTACTAACTTTTAGTCCTGAAATATTGACATATACCAATGGGGAAGGTGGAGCATGCTTAATAGAAGGAATGATCATGCCCACTTCTGATGGTGAGTTAGATACTTGTGGTAATTCTGTAGTGTATACATGGGAATTCACCGACCAATGCGGACGACCATTGATACATATGCAAACAGTAACGGTAGAGCCAATACCGGAGGCATCATTTGTGAATCCACCAGGGAATACGACAATCAATTGCGATGAATTATTAACTTTCAGTCCCGAAATATTAACATATACGAATAATGGAAGTGGTGCTTGTCTGATAGAAGGAATGATCATGCCTACTTCCGATGGCGAGTTAGATACTTGTGGTAATTCAGTAGTATACACATGGGAATTCACTGACCAATGCGGACGACCATTGATACACATGCAAACGGTAACAGTTGAGCCAATACCGGAGGCATCATTTGTAAATCCACCAGGAAACTTAACCCTTAATTGTGATGAATTATTGACTTTCAGTCCCGAAGCATTAGCATATACGAATAGTGGAA
>Ga0209187_1002491_pt1 | contig 17380 bp, 15 predicted proteins | sample BantaG_FD_187430 | JGI IMG/M metagenome (GOLD analysis project Ga0209187, IMG submission 187430) | Marine algal microbial communities from Bantry Bay, Ireland - BantryBay_4 metaG (SPAdes) (version 2) | ecosystem: Host-associated > Algae > Red algae > Unclassified | place: Bantry Bay, Ireland... | reverse complement strand
ATTCATCGATAAATGATAGAATATTCATATAGATCTAATTTTCTATAAAAATCTGATCATCCGTGCATTAGAATTGCATAGTGGTAATTAAGCGTACATTCATTTTGTTATATATCGTACTCGGTCAGTTTATCAATAAAACAGACATCTATGTCACTGAGCGAGACATCACAATTACAAATACACCTTTGAAAAATCCGTTCACAAGGGATATTGTCATCGCAACCAAAGACATCGAACAACTTTACGTCACGCGGTACGTCAGCAGCACCACCAATGGCATCCCAAATTATGCACATGCCCTCTATGCCATAACCAAGCAGAACTCCTGTATACCAATCATCAAAGGCATGAATAAGGAAACCCAATTTTATCTAGAGCAAGAGATTGAAAATTTCTTGGACATTGATGATGAAAAAGTGACAGGTGAAGTTTAAGCCACAAATCAATTAGACACATGTGAAGTGAGGCTTTTATGCGTTAGCGCTTTTGTTAAATATCATTTATGACTTGTTACAAGCGCCTAACAGCTAATAGCGAGTTAAGAGCGTCTAACAGCTAATAGCGAGTTACGAGCGTCTAACAGCTAATAGCGAGTTAAGAGCGTCTAACAGCTAATATTCTTGACATAAAGCAAGCACTTAAAAAAAGCCTACGTACAATTATAAAAGCACTTAGACATATCATAGTTTTCGGAACAAATAGCATTTACACATATCGTTGACTAAAATAGAAGACAATGCAAGAGTCTGTACTCAATCAATCATTCACATTGCCTGTGGCGTAGAAATCCCTAACCGAATAGCAAAATCTGCTTTGAGTGAAGGCATGGCAGAACCCAATGGTCGTCCTTCGGAAGCACTATTTAACTTGTATGAAAAATGGGGGAAAGGCGGTGCTGGTATTCTCTTTACAGGTAATGTGATGGTGGATCAAGCACATTTGGTTAATGCCAATGTCATGATCGCTGAAGAGGAGATCTTCTTAGAAGACTATAAAACGCTGGCCCAAAAAGCACAAACAAATGGGACTCATTTATGGATGCAGATTAATCACCCTGGAAGACAGTCGCCTAACTATTTAGACAAAGCTCCAGTAAGCGCCTCTGATGTTGGTATGCCGAGTAAACTGTATGTACAACCTCGCCCACTCAAAGAACCAGAAATTCTAGACTTAATAGAACGTTATGGGAATGCAGCGCTTATGGCGAAAAAAGCTGGAATGAAAGGAGCTCAGATTCATGGTGCGCATGGATATCTCGTCAGTCAATTTCTATCTCCGCTGACAAACATAAGAACAGACAAATGGGGAGGTTCATTAGAAAACAGAGCGAGGTTCGTACTGGCGATTTATAAAAATATGCGAGAGAAAGTAGGCCCTGATTTCCCCTTGGGCATCAAAATAAATTCAGCCGATTTTCAGCGAGGAGCATTCACAGAAGAAGAATCAATGACCGTCATCCAATTGTTGGATGATGCAGGTATGGATCTTATAGAAGTATCAGGAGGCACCTACGAACGAGCTGCGATGGTCGGTACTATGCAAAAAGAAAGCACCAAACAAAGAGAAGCATACTTCATGGATTTCATCGTCAAAGTAAGAAGTAAAGTCAAATCGCCATTAATGCTCACTGGTGGATTTAGAACTGCCGATACTATGATCAACGCTATCTCAGGTGGAGAATTAGATTTTGTCGGCTTAGGTCGACCGTTCTGTTTATACCCAAATGTAGCCAAAGAATTAATTAGTGGTGATAGGCTCGATTGCTCTGTTCCTCCTCTTTTGACTGGTGTGGATAAAATAGATATGAGCGGTATGCTTCAGACACCGTGGCATATGTTTCAATTGGTTAGAATGGGCAAAGGCTTAGAACCTGATCCTGAATTGGATATCTGGGATGTTTATGAGAAAGTTACTGGGCAGGAGAGGGCTTCGGCCAATGATTAATTTTTAATAATTAATGTTTATTAGGGGTTTTGCTTATGGAGCGGTCGTGTATTCGCTTTTAGACACTTGTAAACTCGTTATTAGTTTGTAAATGCCAGTCCTCGCTATTTGGTTCCGCTTCGCTATTAAGGGAATTAACTTTTATCTACTGAAAGCTGTCACCTCGCCTCTGACTCCTCCCTCTTGTCACTTCCCTCATTAAACATTGAACATTGAACATTGAACATTTAAAATCATACATTAATAAACCGTATCTTCACTATCAAACCCTTGCAGATGCGTACCCAAACAATAAAGTATTTATTACTTTTTTTCTGCAGCTTCCTCATCAACAACTTTGATGTATTAAGTCAAAGTACCTGCCCCAACCCTTCATTCAGTTTTGGATTAATAGCTGATTGCCAGTGTGGTACTGCCAGGTGTCAATCTAAAGATCACCTCCAAGATTGTGTCGATTATTTCAATCAAGAGAATATAGAATTCCTTGGACACTTGGGCGATTTCATCCAAAATGGTTTCTCGAATTACGACGTGGTTTTACCAATCATTCAACAGTCTACCGCACCTGTTAAGTTTGCACTAGGTAATCACGACTACGATATTCCAGATGCTGAAAAACCGAATCTGCCTACCCTACTCCAAATGCCAGATTTCTATTATGACGAGGTCATCGAAAACTGGAGATTCATCTATATAGAAACTACCGAAACAGGTGCTTATGCACAAGCCGCACATCCCAATGTAACTGTTTGTGGTATAGCAGGTTTGAGCACGACACAACTGAACTGGATATCACAACGTATCCAACTAGCTGAACAGAATGATGAAAATGTCATTCTTTTTGGTCATCACCCACAGGAGTATTTATGCAATGGCAATGCTTTTCGTTCTGTAATCGAAGCTAGTCCTAATGTGGTTGCTTACATGACAGGACACAGGCATGGAGGCAACTATGAAATGTTCAATAATGTCCATTACCTCACATTGACATCCATGCTAAATCGCACAGAAAGCACCTATTCTGAAATTGCGATAAGCAATGACAGCATTATTGTCACAGGCTTTGGCGATCAACCTGACTTCGTCTTGCCCTATACCGTTGCAGCAAGCTTTGATCAAGACAACGATGGAGTTTGTGATGATGTTGATGTATGTCCTAATTTTGATGATACTCAAATCGGCCAAGTATGCAACGACAATGATCCATGCACTTCTGGAGAGACCTATGATTCCAATTGTAATTGCTCTGGAGGAGTACTTGTAGATGCTGACAATGATGGTGTATGTGATACAGTTGATCAATGTCCAAATTTTGATGATGCTCTCATCGGCCAAGCATGCAACGATAATGATCCATGTACCTCTGGGGAGACCTATGATTCAAATTGTAACTGTTCTGGTGGTATGTTTGTAGATGCTGATAATGATGGCGTATGTGATGCAAATGATCAATGCCCCAACTTTGATGATGCTCTCATCGGCCAAGCATGCAACGATAATGATCCATGTACCTCTGGGGAGACCTATGATTCAAATTGTAACTGTTCTGGTGGTATGTTTGTAGATGCTGATAATGATAGCGTATGTGATGCAAATGATCAATGCCCCAACTTTGATGATGCACTCATCGGCCAAGCATGCAACGATAATGATCCCTGTACCTCTGGGGAGACCTATGATTCAAATTGCAACTGTTCTGGTGGTATGTTTGTAGATGCTGACAACGACGGCGTATGTGACGCAAATGATCAATGCCCCAACTTTGATGATGCTCTCATCGGCCAAGCATGCAACGATAATGATCCCTGTACCTCTGGGGAGACCTATGATTCCAATTGTAATTGCTCTGGAGGAGTGTTGTCTCCCGACTCTGATAATGATGGTGTATGTGATCTACAAGATCAATGTCCTGGATTTGATGATGCGGATGATACAAATAGCAATAACATTCCTGACAATTGTGAAACAATCCCTCAATCACCTTGCAACTCCGTCATATTTTTGAGTGGTGAAGAATACTTTTATCACCACCAAGCTTCCAATCGTATTTTTTCTCAGCAAACCATTGAAGGATTTCAGGTCAAGTATTCTGCTGGAAATCGGATTGAGTTATTAGAGGATTTTGAGGTAAAACAAGGGAGTGTGTTTGAGGCGGTTATTGAGGAATGTGATTAGAATAATAGTTAATCCATAATGTGAAAAGTCATCCTTAAAACCCAAGCAAAAATGGAACAGATAAAATCAAGTTTACAAAAGTTATTCTGTCGGAGGTTCGTCTGTACCAAATAATTTCTGAGACAACGAACCAGGATCATTATATCCCTCGGCCTGAATGACGAATACATCTCCATAAACTTTTGGTTTTAAAGTCGGCCGGTAAGTTATCCCATTACTAGGATCTACGCCAAAGATATCTGCTAATATAATTTTAATATGCCCGTTAGTCTTATCTTCTCCTATGTTTAATTCACGACGCAAAACTGCCAGTTTCACTCTAATCTTATCAGCCATATTTATATTTTATAACAATTAATAATAAAGTAAAAATATTTAAGATAGCTTAATAAGATGTTCCTAGAATAAGCAATTGTGTGATTTTATTCATTATGTTTTATATTAATAGTTCGGTAATAAATCATGCTGCAATTTTACCATTATCAAGCACCTCATAGTATTTAGGGTCCATTTTTATTAAACTCTGGTCAAAACCATAGATTGAAAATATTAATATCAGCATTTTTCGATTCTGTAATTCTGTTTTTATATTTTGTATTGACAATGGTATGTATTCTACCTTCGAAACTCCTGACCTTAAAATAGCTTTACCAATTGATATAGCACTTAACGTAGCATTAAAGTGGAATGATAATTTGTTTTCACTTCTTGCTTGACAATGTTCAAGCCCTGTAAATTGCCTAGCATCCCTAAAAATAAATTCCATCTGATATCCTGCTCTGTAATAGCTTAGCATTTTTTCTCCTGTTCTATCAAGGTTTGTACTGAAAAATAATTTTGTGACGATTTTACTTGATATTTGTGGACTGTTTTTTTTTTATTCATCGCACTAACAAAATCATATAAATCTTAAAATCATATAAATCTTAAAATCATATAAATCATAGTTCAGACAGCTTAGCAAAGATTTGCTTACAAACGAAATTTAACAATTTCAAAATAAATCTGAGTCAACAAACATGCATGTACACTGTTTTGGTCTCCCTGAAGAGTGGAAAGATGAAATTATGACCGTGATTTGGGATGTCATTCGCATATTCCATACTAATACCTGTACTGCTGGAGAAAACTATGATACAAATTGTAATTACATGGGAGGAACATTATCTCCAGATACAGACAATGATCGTGTATGTGGTCTCCTAGATCAATGTCCCGGAATTGATGACGCCATAGATAAAAATAATAACAACACCCTTGAAAACTGCGAAACATTACCTCTCTCGCCATGCAGCAATATTATACTTCTCAGTGGAACAGAATCATTTTTCCACCCCCAAGTGTCAAATCTCATTTTTTCTCAACAGGTGAATAGTGGTACATACGTAAAATATTCAGCTGGAAATAACATACTATTTTTAGACGATTTCGAAGTAAAACAAGGCACTGTGTTTGAGACCGTTATTCAGAATTGTCAGTAGAAGGTTACTTAAAATTTTAAGTGATTGAGTTTTCAATACCCTGATAGAATTAAAGTAAGAACACATGTCATTCATCTTCATTTTCCTAACAGAAGAACAATTATTATATTCTATAGTCTATCTGATTATTAATTACCATCACCAGTGAATGAATATGCTTGATCACTTGTATATGACTCATGAACACGACCATTAGCATCTTTAATTTCTAAAGCCAATTGAATCTCAGTAATTGGCTTTTTAAATGCAGCTTTCGTTTTCACTTTTATAGTTGTGGTGTCTCCACCATCAGCAGGTGGACTCACAGAGTCTATATCAAACAAGCCGCTGGTTCCAAGCTTTAAATTAATTCTTTCTTTCTGAGATTCATCCAAATTCCTAATTAACACATCATAATTTAAACCTTTCTCAAATGAAGTTATTGGAGTGGTTTCACCTGTTTTATTAACAGATACAAATGCTGTATCTAATCCACCTCCACTTCGCTTAAGTGAAGAAACAAATTTCAGATATGTAGGATCAAATTCTCCTGACATCAAATCAGGTGCATATTTCTTTATATATTTAGGTAAGACAAACATATATGAGTCCTTATGCATCTCAATATTAAAACTTTCAAAATCAACCTTTATACAAGGTCCGACTTCTACATGTTCTTTTATTTTATTTGAATCAATATGCAATACAATAGCTGTTACTAATGGCATTCCTAGAAGATACTCACAAACAAAAATAATATTGCCAACTTCTTTATGTGCAGTTTCAGATTTGAATCCCAATTTTAATCCTTCTTTAGAAACATTAGAAATCATAGTATTTGCAAAAGCTTCAAGTTCAACAGCACCAGCTGGTCCAACAGCAAGACCCAACAATCCTTGTAATAGTTCTTTGCTAAAGGTCGCTCCACCAGAAGTTACATTATGGCTGACTGCAGTCTGATTTACTTGAACGAATAAACCAGACCTATCAATAATTTGTCTTATTGCATCATAATGATATAAATTATAATATTCGTCAAGTAAATTATTGTTTTTAAAATCTGGGTTTTTAATTTCACTGATGGCTTTTGTCATTCCTGCAAAAAAAACGGAGACTTCATTAAAAACATCTCTTACTTGTTTTTCAATTTTAGCTGTATCCTGATCAGTTGTAACTAACATTATATTGCCTGTGGCATTAAAACAATATTTTTTATCACAAGCATGAATATACCCTTCTTCTGAAGGCACTGGAAGTGGTACTCTAGTATTTTTTAATAATTTATCAAAATCATTTTTTGTAGTATCGTCTGCCATAATTTATTATATTTTTTCAAATTTCTAACACTTAAACATATACCAATTACATCTTTACTAGTATTAAGAAGATAATTAAGATATTATTTATCAAAGTCATATAGTGAATATGACTATTTATTTTAATTGTAGTATTTGTTACTTTATAATTATAAAAACCTCATCTATACATACGTTTCACCCTATTGCAGCTCGAATTTGGGCTCCTGTCACCTCATTACCATCCTTGTCTCCATTAACGTTAACATTAACTCCATAATTTCCAAGTTTCACTGTTATATTATTCATCGGCCACTTACCTAATCGCATAACAGCCCCGCGACCAGCAGCATCCGAATAAGTCTCTTCTGTAAGTCCTGTTCTCTCAAGAAAATGATCGACACCAAATACAGATGCTCCCATAATAAAAATTTAAATGATTAAGTAATATATGTTATATTTTATGAAAATATGTTTTAATATCTAATGATAATCTTGAAAACAATGCAACTTATTCCTTTTGTAAATATAGTCTTGTAGACTAATATTCATTTGATTTAATTCAGACTTTTTGTGACAATTCTAGGCTAATTGACAATTAATCGTAATCACTAAATATTCTTGTTGTGCCTTTTGCATATAATTCACAGTAGTATGGCTTTAAATCAATATTGTACTGCAATATACAATCACTACTATTTAATGATAATATAAAATCAGCACTCATTTCAATCGTCTCATCCCAGGTAAAGTAGACTTCTAAAATATAAGTGTTCAAAAAGGATGGTTCAAATGAAAGTATAAATGAAGCATGATCACCATTTTTGATATCCATCATTTCAACCTTACATCTTTCAAATTTATTTTTTATTGAAACTGACATATATTCAAGAAGATGACCTCGTTGGTTGGTTACATTTATAATTAAATTAATCATGTTGGAATACCGCAAATTGAGCTTGGGATCAATTAAGTAAAATATTAAGTTAAAACATATCCACAAGCATTAATTTATACGCTCATACAGAACCGATACAAAGCAATAAATTTTAATGTTCAATTAGAATTAAATTAAAGATTTGTTTTATAACGATTGCATTGAAGCTTTAGCTTTATTTATTTTCACTATTTCATTATCAGAGTGCCTGTTTGGATCATACAAAGCGACAGTATCTGAACAACACCAGCAGTGTGTACTTCCAATAATAACTTCCGTAACAATAATCAAACAAGTAGCTTTCACTTTGAGTTATACCAATTGGAAAATAGTTTGAGATTAAGTTGACAACATATTTTGCTTGATATCAAGACGACAAGCAGAGTGAATGCTAGTATTCACGAGCATTATCAAGGATAATAACAAGCAAAAGATAAAGTCAAATACCTCAAAATGATTTCTAATTGGTATAATTTTAATCTACTTTAAAATAATAATTACTTAACACCTCTTAATAATACTTTTGAATTACTTCAGCTGCCAATTTAATAGAACCACCTTCTGCAATTGCTTCTGCTATATTCTCATCATATAATTTATTTTTGTTGTATAGCTTTTGTCCTCCACCATTGCCATGCCTTAATTCACATCCCCCATCATAAAAATGAATATGAGGGTATTTAGCACTTGGAACATAATAATCCTGATTTTTCTTTCCAACTAAATTACTTTCACCAACTGCGGCTTCTACTTTTCTGCGTAGTTTTGAATCAATACTCATATTAAATACTTTTTTTTAACAACACTTAAAAATAATACAAATAGAATTAGTGAAGTTGACTATATACAGCAGAATTATGATAATATCAAGCATCAAAGTCGATAATAGAACCCTTGCAATTGACTAGAAGTTTATTCTGTATAATCTCTATTGACCTTGCCACAAGAAATAATTTAAAAATATCCTATACTCATTCTAAATGATTAAATAGAAAATAAGCTTTTAAATTTTAGCAAATGTTCTTTTCTGATTTCTAGACCATTTGTTCCTCCATTTATTCTTTTTGTTATGGTAAGAATATCGTCTTTATCAGCATAATCATTCAGCTTATGCGAATTCCAATACCACACTGCAGAATCAATCGCATAATACGGTTCAATTAATTTTTCTGGTGCTGAAATAAAGTCAGTACCTCTTGCTTCTCCGTATTTTCGATAATTAATTTTTCCTGTTAATTCTATCAATCCACGACCACGATATCTCCACCCATCACCAGAACTTTCATCACCATTTTCCATCCGATTAGCATAAACTAGGTTTGCTATTTTTTCCGGTTGTCTTGCATATTCATCTGCAAGTTCAGTCGTCGGAAAATATTTACCAAACACACTCTTTAATGCTTTAGCAGAATAATTTAAATTCTCACTATTACATTTAAACCATTGACTTTCCTCTGTGACTTGCGCAAGAAAATGAGTTTTACGTAAAGGAGTAGAAATCGAATTTGATTCCATAATTTCATCAAGGTGTTCTAAGTAAGGAATTGCTTTTTCCTGAAACTTAGTTGGTATAATTGTAATGTATTCGCTTGCAGTCATTATTTATTGGACTAATTTTATGAATAAGTTATAAAGAGTAATATTTCATCATTATCCTATTCTCACCAATTAGATGATCAAATTAAGCATATGATAGAATAGTTATCTACGTTATCTACCCCTATTTTATTTCCTTTGGCGAATAGCCAAACTGCTTAGAAAATGCTCTTGAAAAATGACTTCGTGTATAACATATCTGACTTGACACCTCTGATATCGTGCCTAGATTATTTTCTAGCCTATACTTAGCCCGATATAACTTTACCAAGCGAATTAGTTCAGCAACAGTATAATCAGTCAATGCTAAGACTTTCCGATAAATCTGTGAATGGCTTAAGAATAATTCCTTGCTCAAAAGATTGACACTCAACTCCTCATTATCTAAGTTTTGATCAATGACACTCACCACCCGAAGTATAAATCCAAGATCTCTTCCTTTCAAATCTTTGGGTAAAAATGGATTTTTGGTATCAGTGACATCACCTCCATTTAAGAGAACATCAATTTTATTCACTATGGCATCATTAATTTCAACACCTTGTGCATTAAGTTGTGCAATTGCGTGGTTAAATTTACTCAAGTAGTATTGAGCTTTATTTTTATTCTTTTTATGTTTATAATTAAGTGCTAGCAATATATAAATCAGAGGGCTGAATACATATTTTAATTCTTCATAATCACTTATCAAATCGAGCCCACCTTTCAAGAGTATAATAGATTCATCATATTGGTGCGACACAAGTTTAATCCTCGATTGTAGTATTAGAGAATCTGTATCAAAATATTGTGAACCATCGCTAAAAACAATATTCATCTTATTGTTGTAAACGACTCCAATATGTTTTAAGACAAAAACAATTCGATCAATGTTTATTAAATTATGAAAGTGATTAGGCGCTGCTAATTTTTCTTCGAAGTGACTCCATTTAATGGAGACATTGGCGATTGGATCTTGTCCAATTCGCTCATGAAAATTTTGATATCTTCGATTTTGAGTATCAAGGTGCTGTGAAAACATACCGACAATGTTTACAGGTGAAAGGATATTTTTATTAATCTGGAACTCGAGCTGAGTGCTGTAGAACTAATGGTGATATTAACTCCTTCTGAATTTCATAATCTTTCTTATTTGATGTTTGAATAAATGTCAGGCATAAAGGTAAATTCTAAAATCAAGAAAAACAATCCCCCTAAAAGGGGGTTTTTCAAGTAATTTGATGCTCATGATAGATATATGAAAGTTATTTGGTCTTCTACTTTAAAAAAAAACTGATACTTCGATTTAGGCTCTACCTATTAAAACGACCGTCATATGAGTTGAAGTCAATGATCAATCCAATTAATAATAAAAAATAAAAACCTTCTCAAATAGTCAAACCTGTTAAAATCTAAACAGAGGTATTATAAATAGCTTGACATGATAATGCCATCTTCTATATATAATTAAGGTGTATAGAAGGGCAGGTACTACCCTTCTGGGCTAAATGCCTAAAATTCTAATACGCACTCCGAAGCGTACTGCGCAATTTACGCATATACTCCTCCTGTAACCAATCTCTGAAATTGCGTGTCGTATTGTGTAAACAGTAACTGTAACGCCTTACCCTGTCAGCGATGGCTTCGTCTAGTTCTCTGGCAAGTCCTAGTGCTTCCATCAGATCCGGGGTGTTCTCAATGACCATCTGAGCATGTTGTTCTATAGATTGGTCAATGACTACAGTAGGCTTTTGTTTTTTAGAAATCGCTTCTTTGTATGCTGCTTTAATATCAAACTTTAAATTCTTGGAATTAGGGAATTTGGCCTTTAATTCTTCAGGCATACTGTATGTAAATCTTCTTTCTATTTCTTCATCAGAGATTAGGTTCTCCAAAAAGTGTTCTGGATGATTAAAGATCACTTGCCAATCAATTTCTTCAGCCCATAAGCCAAATCGTGCCGCATTATTACCTAAGTCAATGACATCAAAAGTCGTTTTACCTGGGATTGCTCTCGAACCTCTACCTATCATCTGATAGTATAAGGTCAACGATCTTGTCGCCCTATTCAAAATAATAGACTCAATTGTAGGTTCATCAAAGCCCGTTGTTAAGATACTCACTGAACTTATGATGGCTCCTTCCTTTTTCTTAAACCACTCTAAGATTTCTTTACGCTGCTTTTTGGGAGTTGTGTTATCAAGATGCCTGATATCATATCCAGCCTCTTTGAATGTGTGATAGACATATTGGGATGTATTGATCCCGTTATTGAATATAAGTGTCTTTTTACCTTTCGATCTCTGTTCATAGGCATAGAGCAGTTTATTCTGCATCTGCATACCCGAATACAATTCTTCAGAAGATCGAACAGTGTAATCACCGTTGATTCCTATTTTTAATTTATTCAGACTAACATCATAACTAAATGTTGTTGCCTTAGCCAAGAATTCATTCTTTACCAAATAAGGTATAGAATGTCCTATGATGAGTTCTTGATAACTGTCCTTAAGTGGCAACTTGAAATTCGAACTCAATGGTGTGGCTGTTACTCCAAGAATAAAGCAATGCTCAAAGTATTTAAAAAGCTTACGAAAAGAATTATTGTGTGCTTCATCTATAATGACAAGGCCGATGCTGTTTAATTCAAACTTCTTGTCATACAAACGATTGTTCAAAGTCTCAACCATTGCGACAAAGCAGTTGTAGTCTTCCTGATCTGGCAACTCTTTTACAGTACTATCAATGACTTTGTTTTCTACTCCAAATTCTTCAAGCATATTACTGGTCTGGCGACTCAATTCTATGCGATGAGTAAGAATAAGCACTTTCTTCTTAAACTCTTTGATGTACCTTCTAGCTATTTCTGAAAATATAACGGTTTTGCCTCCACCAGTTGGCAACTGATAAACCAGATTATAGCTTGGTGGGCAGTTGTGAAATTTATCAAAAATCTTAGTAAGATCTTCAGCTTGATAATCATACAACACCTTTCCTTTCTGCACTTCTTGTGGCCCCTGTATACTGCTCAATTTTCTTAAAAATTTAAACCGCGAAACTAAGGACAATTAAAGGTTAAAACTAAATATAGACAGGAAGATTTTAAAAAAACTTTTGAAATGTAACTTGACAACCTATCTCGTAAATAGATTAGATGATTTATACTAAAACTGTAACTATGGTATATAAATACATCTATCTTGACCAGTTAAATTCTTACACACATTTAACACCCTAGTCCCAATTGCTAGGGCAATTAATAATGACAACGATTTTTGTGAACCCAGAAGCTTAATGTGCCCCTTCATCGTCCTTAAGCAATTTCGGAAACTTTGCTTTAAATCTATTCAATCTAGGGATAGATACGGCCCGAATATACGGTTGATTTGGATTCAATCTTTCGTAATCTTGATGATAGTCTTCAGCATCATACCATTTTTTAAACGGTACAATCTGAGTGACAATCGGAGAATTAAATGCACTACTATCAGTCAATTTCTTCGTGAAATCTTTAGCAATTGCCTTCTCTTCATCATTTCGATAAAATATAGCGGATCTGTATTGTGGCCCCCTATCATTGCCTTGCCTATTAAGGGTGGTTGGATCATGTGAACCATAGAAAACTTCAACTAAAGTTTTGTAACTGATGACAGCAGGATCGTAATACACTTCCACTGCTTCGGCATATTCACTTGTCCCTCTTGACACATCTTCGTATGTTGGATTAGGTTTTTCTCCTCCCGTATATCCTGATATGACCTCAGAGACACCTCGTACAGATTCGAAAATAGCTTCTACACACCAAAAACATCCACTAGCGAAATAGGCAACTTCTTCACCTTCAACTTGTACGTGTGTGGCTTTTGATTTCTGTTCACTTGCTACAGATGTTTTATTTGAAGAACAAGAGTTCAAAGCAAGAAAGACTAAAAGGACGGAAATTTTCATTTTTGTATTTTAATAATTATTCAAAGTAGCATATCTATCTAGATGATAATTGTAATCTCCAAAGGTTTGTTGGGCTACTCGCGCTCTTTTTAAGAAAAAACCTATCTCTTCGTCGTCTGTCATACCTATTCCCCCATACATCTGAATCGCTTCGTTGCTAACAAGTTCTGCAATTTGACCGATTTTTGCCTTTGTCATACTAGCGAGATGTGCAAGATTTTCTGCATTATCGTCTATCGCCTGAAGAGACTTTATCACCAAAGACTTACATAATTCGATTTCGCAATACATGTGTGCAGCTCTGTGTTGTAGACTTTGAAAGCTTCCTATTGATACACCAAATTGCTTTCTCTCTTTCAAATATGCCATTGTTCTGGAGAATGCTTCATCCATACTACCGAGCATTTCTGCAGATAAACATATCCTTGCAATGTCAAGACTCCTATCCATAATGGCTACCCCATCTCCTGGCAATCCAATCATATCGACGACATGCGCTTGATCAAAAGTGACAGTTGAAGCATTTCTACTGTCCATCATGACATGCTTTTTTATATCGACGCCATCTCCTTTGGCATCTATTATATATATTCCTAGACCCGAGTCAGTAGAGGCAGTTACCAGAAACACATCTGCGACATGACCATCTAAGACAAACTTCTTAGTACCTGATAACTTATTATCGCTCACTTTTGTCGTAGCCATATGAGGACTATGTATATTCTTCTCTTCAAAAGCAACTGCAAAAAGACTTTTGCCTTCACAAATAGCTTGTATGTATTTTTGTTTTTGTTCTGCGGAGCCAAATTCATTGATCATGGTTCCTGCCAACACGACAGTCGAAAGCAGAGGTGATGACGTTAAGGTTTTTCCTGACTCCTCCAGAATCTGCCCTAAACCTGTATATCCAAATTGCAAGCCTCCATATTCTTCGGGGAAGACTAGACCTGACCACCCCATTTGGATCATCTCTTCCCAAACACGGGCATCGTATCCATCGACATTTTTTTCATCTCGCAGTCGACGCAACGCAGATACTGGAGCATTACCATTAAAAAATTCTTTTGCCGAATTCTTGAGCATTTTCTGCTCCTCATTTAACACTAAAGCCATAATTTATTTTTTTGGTAATCCTAAGATGTGTTTTGATATAATGTTTAATTGAACCTCTGAGGTCCCGCCTTCTATAGAGTTCGCTTTCGTTCTGCAAAAGTCTCTAGGCGTTTTACCTTCTGCATATTCTTCACCCCACACGAGGTTATCAAATCCTCCAGTACTCATCATCAATTCAAATCTTCTTTTATTCATCTCTGTGCCATAGTATTTAAAGAATGATGATTTAGCACCTGGAGGTGAACCAGCTTTTGCTTCATCCATCGCACGCTCTAATGTATAATTAAATGCAGCTTCGTCTATCAACCACTGTGCTGTCTTAATACGATTAACAGGATCTGCAAGCACACTGTCTTCTATACCAATAGAATCTATCGCATACTCATCAAGCGTCTTTTCCATTTTGGTCACATTCCCAATCATACTTCTTTCATGAGTAAGTAAATATTTGGCAATGTTCCACCCTTCATTCTCAGTACCAACTAAATTTTCTTTTGGCACTTTAACATTGTCAAAAAATGTCTCACAGAATGGAGAACTGCCACTAATCAATTTAATTGGGCGCGTACTGACTCCTTCGGCTTTCATATCTATTAATAAGAAGCTAATGCCCGTGTGTTTAGGCGCGTTTTTATCAGTACGAACCAAACAAAATATTTTATCTGCGTAGTCAGCATAAGATGTCCATACTTTCTGCCCATTTACTAAATAGTGATTTCCTTTATCTTCAGCAGATGTTTGCAAACCAGCAAGGTCACTTCCTGCACCAGGCTCGCTATATCCTTGACACCACCACATTTCACCTCTAGCGATTTCAGGTAAATACTTTAATTTTTGCTCTTCACTGCCAAAACCAAGTAACGCTGGACCTAGCATGTGAATACCAAAACTAAACAAAGGTGTTCTGGCCCCTATCTTTTCCATCTCTTCTTTCAGCACCTTGTATTCTGCTTTAGACATCTCTGCACCACCATATTCTTTTTTCCATCTTGGCACTGTCCATCCTTTATCTCGCATTCGTTCAAACCAAAGTTTCTGATCTTCTGAATGGAATGTTGGATTTATACCTCCCCAGAAATAATCTTTGAAATCCTTCACAGGAGTTCGCATAGATTGAGGACAATTTTCTTCCAACCATTCTCTTGTCTCAGTTCGAAAGGAATCAATGTTGGTTTGTGTTGCTGTAGACATAAATTTAAATTTTTGGTACTTATATATGTATGTGCATGAGTTACTCATTAACAATCTTTCCAAAATTAGTTTAATTTCCCTTATATATTCGTGAAATTATGAGCGATTACATTGACAAGAATCAAAAACAATCAGATGATTTCTATTTTGAAGATGGATTACTTGTCATGACTGAAAGTTTCCATATAAAGAGAGGTTATTGTTGTGGAAATAGCTGTAGGCACTGTCCATATAACTATGAGAATGTAAAGTCTCCATCAAGTTAATTGTGACAATGTGTAGTATTATAAAATATTGATTGTGCCTTCATAGATTAATTATATAAAATTATGAACAGGTAATTTTCCTTTCTCAATAATGAAGGATCACTAACATATAAATCAGCAACCTTATGTGTTAATTAATCTAAGCTCAATATTTATATAGAAGAAATTCTGTAGAAAAAGTAGCGTGAATTTTCACTTCTACCAGATACGAAAAGAATAATAAATCCTGAAAAAAAATTAATATAGATAGCGCTATAATTTGTTCCAATAATGGAAGTAAAAATTGCGCACAAAATTATTATTTAAAACAAAAATTGTAGTTGGTGAAATACTAGTTGCCAAATATATTTGTTATTCAAAATCCGTGTCTTCAATTTTTATGGTCAACCACAAAACCTCTCTCAGATATTTACATTAGGGTAACAACTGCACTACAATAATAATACAAAAAAACGTCATCTTAACAAACGATACAGTTAAGCAATTGATTACATGTCCTTTACACATATATAAAATTTTAAATGCGTAATAACCTACTTTTACAAGCTTGGATAAGAAGCTACTTAAATTTAGATTTGTTAATGATTAAAGACTTTCTGCACTAAATTTTTTCACCTCACTTGCAAGTTTTTTTAACTCCTTACCTAACGCACCATTTTTTTAAACGGCCTATAAGCACCCACTTACGATGGTATCCTTAAACTGGAGAGTAATCTTCCGATATATTATCTAAGTAATTCAGCTAATCCGTTTCGATTTTTTTAATCTAATGAGTTGACCTCCATTGGGGCTATGATTCTATGTACCTACGTTAAACACTAAATTATTTTTCTATGCAGATTTTTACAATCCCTACAACAATATCTGAAATGGTAACTACCCAAAAATTATTCGAAAATGCTAAGCGATCCGTCGTATCAATTCTATTTTTGATCGGATTTTTAGCAATTCCTATTTCTTCAAAAGCACAATGTCCTACAATATTTGTAGATGACATGAACGGAGTGCCTGGATATGCAGCAATCGATGATTTAAGTATATGTGGAAAACCAGATACTGTATCGTACTATGTCCTAAATACATCGGGCCAAGAACTACTTAATTCAGAGTTAAAGCTGACCCTACCAACTGGTTTGCAATATGCTGGATTTGTTGAACCCTTTGACCCTTCCTATTCAGTGACCGAGGGCGATGTATCTGATCCCTCTTGCCCTACTTTTATATTTCCGAGTATTAGCGCGGATAGTGTTCAGATTGTTCAGATTGGTATTATAGCTAATTGTGATGTTTACGCTAATTCTCCTACTCAGGAGTATAAGTTTGACGGGGTTTTCGAATTTCTATTTTTAGAAGAAGGAGCAGCTAAGCCGACTGTTTGTTCTGCCTTGTTCGATGGAGAGGTAGATTACAGCCCATTTATTAAGCGGCCTACTATATCTATTACAGATCAATCAAATTCAGCTATTACTATTA
>Ga0209187_1002489_pt1 | contig 17388 bp, 14 predicted proteins | sample BantaG_FD_187430 | JGI IMG/M metagenome (GOLD analysis project Ga0209187, IMG submission 187430) | Marine algal microbial communities from Bantry Bay, Ireland - BantryBay_4 metaG (SPAdes) (version 2) | ecosystem: Host-associated > Algae > Red algae > Unclassified | place: Bantry Bay, Ireland... | reverse complement strand
TACAATGAGGCTGGTCGATTGATGTTGGAGCAACGCGATGGGTCGGGACAGGATTTTGTGGAAGTACAGATCAGTATTCAATGAAAATTCTTTGCCGCTATATTGTAGAGATTATGACAAGTACAAAACGGAGTGATTAAAGTGGCACTTAAACCAGACGCAGAATTAGAGAAAGAATTGGTAGCCTTGGTTTCCGCTGCACGTACGATAGATGCGATACGTACCTATCATAAAGCTTCAGGGGAAAGCCTTAAGCAATCAGCACAGGTTGTCGGGAGGTTAGACGAAGAGTTGAAAACAAAGTCTCCTGACAAATTAACCGATTACTGGGAAATTCCAGATGAAACCCGCAAACTGTTTGTCAACTTTGAATTAGAGAACATCAATTTAAAGGTTGAAGGTCAAATATTTGACTTACACAATAAATTTGTGCTCCAAGGATATGCCTATGACTCACCAAAACGTATCTTTGTGTTATCTTTCTATAGTGAAGCTTATAATGTAGGTCAAGTACAAACTGATTTGAAGTTAATTTTTCATAATGTGAGTTTTCTCCGCGTTCATGACAAACCATTTGATGGAAAATTTGATGGAGAAAACGTATCCTTTAACAAAATGGATATGGAAGTGTACTTCAACAAGATGGAAGTTGTAAGTAGCATGTTTATGAAACCAGAGATAGCACTTCAGGTAGAACAAGAATTAATAGAATTTCAGGTAGACGAGGAATTAGCAGCGAGCGCAGACGAGGGCCGCGAAGCAGATGCAAATTATATTGAGAATATCATTGCTGATATTGACTGGAGTCAGTATCTGTATATAGATTTTAGTTGGGGAGCAGAGATCCTAATTTGTGCCGAAACTGTCGAGGTAACTTATCAACAATCAGCAGTCCCTGAGTAAATGACCAAGAAGTTCGCCTTTTTCAAGGCTAGTTTTGAATCTTCTCAATAGAGTAATACAAAACTGGGTATCCATAGCTCAAATTTAGCCCCACAATGCCACAATAAAGTATCATATACCTATGAGTATCGAAATTAGCGTTCGAGATCGCAGCATTGCCTTTTTGATCTCGGCCTTTCTGTTAGCCTGTTATTTAATCACCTACACTGGCGTCATTCAAAGCAGCGATGGGCTGGCGATGTTTGCCACCACCGAGAGCATTGTGCGTCGTGGAGAGCTGGACGCCAACCAGCTTTTGTGGATGGATTTGCAGCAGGGCAGCTATGGCCCAGATGGCGAGTTGTATAGCCGCAAAGGGTTGGGGATGCCGCTGCTGACGTTGCCCCTAGTTCTGCTGGCGAAGCTATGGTCAAATATTGGTCTTGTGCAGACTGCGTTGCTGCTGAATCCCTTGCTAACCGCATGGACAGGCGCATTTCTCTTTCGGGCAGGTCGGCGCTTAGGCTGGACTCGGGCTGCCGCGATTTTTACGGCGCTGACCTTTGGTTTGGCAACGTTGGCATGGCCCTATTCGCAGACCTTTTTTAGCGATCCGGTGTCGGCTTGGGGGCTTTTTGCGGCCTTTTACTGCTTACTTAGCTTTTCGCAGACGGGGCGAAAAGGGTCGCTCTTTTTGGCAGGGATCTTCTGGGGGCTGGCCTATTTAGCGCGCACGATCAATTTGCTCACGCTGCCCATTTATCTGCTCATTCTCTTCGTTGTTGTCCGTCGCTTTATTTTAAAGGGGTTCGAGTTTACCACTTTGCAGTCGGCCCTGCGCCGCTACTGGCGCGAAACGGCCAGCTTTATGATCCCCGTGATCATTTCGGGGGTTGCATCATTGTGGTGGAACTGGATACGCTATGGTAACGTTTTTGATAGCGGCTATTTAGAGGTAGAGAGCTTTAATGGCGACTGGATCGCGGGTATCTATGGTCTGTTGTTAAGCCCCGCGCGGGGCTTGCTTTGGTATAGCCCGATTTTGATTTTGTCTGTTCCTGGCGCAATTTGGTTTTGGCAGAAACAGCGCGCGATCTTATTGATGTCGCTTACGCTTATGTTGGTTTATGTGCTGACCTATGGCAAGTGGTTTATGTGGCACGGCGGCTTTAGCTGGGGGCCACGTTTTTTGGTGCCAGCGCTGCCATTTTTGGCCTTGCTTATTGGACCAGTTTTTCAGTGGCTGACGGTAAAAGAGAATGGGCAGCCGCGCACCGCAATGAAGTGGATTGGGACGATCACGGTTGCGCTATTGGTGGCAGTGTCGATTGGTGTACAGTGGCTCGGCATGTTGGCCCCGTTTAGCCTCGTGCAGAACTGGCTTGCCGATAGTGGGCTGCCCCTTTTTGCGCCCGAAACATTTACGCAGTTACGCTACTCGCCGCTGATTTTGCAGCAGCAATTTATTACACCCCAGTCGGTTCCGTTTGCGTGGTGGAATGGTGGCATGATCCGCTGGTTTGGTCTATTGATGCCGCTTATAGGTCTTGTTGCGGGCCTTATTGTATTGTTGCGGCAGATACGGGCAGAAGATATCAATCACGCGGATGAGACACGCGGAGTCAATGCGCGTACGGCGGGGGATACTTCGCGCAATCTGCTCTATGGATCGGCGTTGTTGATGATTATGTTGGCCTTGTTGACCTATTATTATCCCACGCTTGAAACAAGTGAAGCACGGCGCTTGGCAGAGCAGATTGAAACGTTCGAAAAACCGGGCGATGTGATTCTGGATCTGCGCCCCAGCCAGACACAGTACTTCGCGAATGTCTATCATGGCGAGTTGCCAGTCTACGGGCTTTTTGCCAAGGCAGAACTGGATGAAGTTGATAATTTGTGGCTGACTCGGCTGCAAGATAGCTATGGACGGCTGTGGTTGCTGCCAGATGGTGGCTTGCCAGAAGGATCGGCTTGGGAGCGTCCACTACGGATGGAAAATTTCCTCGTGTGGGAGGGTCGTCCGGCGGGTATCGATCATGCTGGGGAGGATGAATCGAGAAGGAATAAGCGACAGAGATTGGTTTTGTATGCACTGACGGCCTCGCAGCGGTTGATCAATAACGGATTGGGGACAATTTTTGGTACGCCCGGCGACATACCAAGTGAGATTAATGCCGATAACGGGCAGATCCGCTTAAGTCAGTATGCAATTTCGGCAAATGTAAAGCCTGGGGATGAGATGTTGCTGGCGCTACGTTGGGAAAGTTTGCAGCCAATCGAGCAGAATTACCACGTTTTTGTACACATTATGAATGGGGCAGACAAAAAGGTAACGCAGCGCGATGGTCAACCTGTGCAGTGGCTACGCCCCACGAGTACATGGCAACCGGGCGAGATTATTGTTGACCGATATGGCCTACTACTGGATGAAGATTTCGAATCGGGTTCTTATACGATTAAAATTGGGTTATATGATCCAGTGACGCAAGAGCGCATTCCAGTCAATGCGGGGACCGGTGAATCGGACATTCGGGTCGGGCCGATCCACGTTGGGAGTTAGTAGATAATCACGTATTGATGTGCCTGCACTAGGGCTGTTTATAGTTTTCTACCGTACGATTATATTTATGATTTAGGTAGAAAATAATGGATGAAATGAATTGAAGAAAGAGACTTTACCCAAAACCTATTTTTTGACCAAGCAGTTACACCCCGCGTCTATGCTGGGGCTACTGATTCTAGCATCGTTCCTGTTGGGTGCGTGTGGCTCTGGCCCGCCGCCTGATTCTGGCGCAGAGATAGCAGTCGAGCCTACGGCCGTGGTGGTTGCGATTAGCACATCGACTGTTGAGCCGGTTCTCGCCCCTGCCCCAACCCCTAGCGCGTTGCCAACCTCAGATGAAGCAGCCGAGCCAGCAACGGTGGCAACGGATTCAGATTCTGACGCTTCTCCTCCGCCAGAAAGTGTGCCAACGGCGGAGGTGCCGACAGAAATTTGCGAGATGGAACCCGATCTTGATTTTTTTGGGCATCCAAACTATGCGAATTTACGGGAGCTACTGGGCTGTGCGCTGGATGGGGCAACCTTTGAACCGGTGGCGATTAATGAGTTTGGGCCAGGACCAACGTTTGACCGTTTTATGCTGTGGAATAGCATTGATAAGATGATTTACATATTGCGCCCTGATAATTCGTGGGAAACTCGTGTTGATACATGGACGGATGATCAGCCGCAAATTGCGTGTAATCCATTTAATGCTACTTTCTCGTCCCCGCCGCTGCCGCGACGGGGGTTTGGCAAATTGTGGTGCGAGGTGGATGGTTTGGCCGAGGTGATGGGGTTGGTGGAGCGCGAGGAGCGGCTGTGCCAACATGCGGTGCTGCAACAGTTTGAGCATGGGCAGCTTTTGGCCTGCTTTGAAGACGCGACGTATCGCTATTTTCGGTTGATGAACGATAATTCGTGGGAGACTGTTTTTGTTCAATAATTATTTGTGGATATTTTGTCAATATGTTTCAGGCAGAAGGTTGCTGGGGCAGGGCTACTAATATGAGCATGAGGGTGATTACGGGCAGCGCAAAAGGCAGACGGCTACAGTCGGTGCCGGGCGATACGACGCGGCCGATTACGGATCGTGCGAAAGAGGCGTTTTTTAGTATCTTGGGTGATTGGATTGTCGATACGAGGGTGCTCGATCTTTTTGGCGGGACGGGTGCGGTTGGTATCGAATCGCTGAGCCGGGGTGCAACCTTTGCTCAATTTATTGATTTGGAACGGAAAGCCGTTGAGACGATTCAGAAGAATTTAACCAATTGCAGGTTGTCTACGCTGGCCAAGGTGGATAAGGGTGATAGTTTCGCCTTTTTAGAGAAGTATTCGGGCGAGTCATTTGATCTGATTTACATTGCACCGCCTCAATATAAGGGGATGTGGCTCAAGGCGCTGAAACTTGTGGATGTTCGCCCAGAGTTGCTGGCACAGTATGGCGCGGTTGTGGTGCAGATTCACCCGCGCGAGGAAGAGCCAGTGGATCTGCACAATTTGGAGGAGTATGATCGTCGCAAGTATGGGTCGGTGCGGATAATTTTTTACGCGGCGAAGGCGGATCTGGACGAGGAAGAGTAGGGAAGAAGCTGTTTGTAACTAGAATGATGACGCATGAGCATTCCGCAAATGAATCAGTACAAGCGAGGAAAACGAAAGATTATTTGGTTCATTCGCGGAGTGCTCGACACAGATCAGGGGTTTACAAATAGCTTCTAACGCTCATATTACCTTTTCCAGTTCCACTTCTACTTGACGGGCATGCTTTTGAAGCAGTTTGTGAAACGAGCGTTCGAATTCGACGTAGGCTCCGTAGCGTAGCAGTGCAAGGCGCTGGCTTTCGACGAGGTCGTACCAAAATTCGGCCCGTTTGCGGAAGGGCGGGATTTGGCGTTTCACCTCTGGGCGCATGGATTGGGCAAACTCGAGAAAGTCGGCATATTCTGGACCAAATTCTTTTTCAAAACGCTTGCGCAAGGTGGCGGCCAAAGCTGGTGCCGCCCCCCCAGTGCCAATCGATATGGTTAGCTGCCCCCGACGCACGAGCGAAGCCGCGTGAAAATTACATTGCGGCAGGACATCCATCACATTGACCAATTGCCCGTTGGCAGCCCCTTCTGCCCACACCGCATCATGCACATCTTCATGACCGGTATTGGCAATCACCAAAGCGGCACCTGTTAGATCCCCGTGCTGATATGGTCGAGCAATCCATTCTATCTGTTCGTTTTGCACAAATTCATGCACGTACTCATCGATCGATGGTGCGATGACGCGGATGATCGCGCTCACATCGAGCAGCCCGGGGATTTTGTGGGTGATTTCTCCCTTGCCGCCAATCAGAATGACAAGTCGGTTTTGTAGTACGAGGTTGATTGGGTATGTGTGCATAGTTTTGAGTTTCCTTTATTTATATTTATCGATAGTGCTGTGCAAGGGTTAACCGGGCAGTGGCTTTGCCAGAATTAATGCTTTCATGTACCTGAACCATGCCCTGCTCGATATCGGCCACGACGCCGAGGAGAGACAAGATTGTGGCAGTCGTGAAGATCACCTGATCCGCGGCTGGCCCTTTGTCGCCAGAGAGAAGTGCCAGATTGAGCTTGGCGTGGATGGCGGCGACTGGCTCGACGTGAATCTTTTCGCGCTCGGGCAATCCGACCGCAGCAGGGGCTAAGATGATGTCATCTGCGGCTGATTGGGCAAAGATATGAGTTTTTCGACCCGATGCCATTTCGATAGAGCCTTCTTCGCCTTGTACCATCCAACTTTGCTTCGTGCCACTTTGAGATTGGCGGATCCGCTCGATATAGTTGGCATGAAAGAAGCCGCTGATTTGATAGGCCGCATTGGCCGGGTTGAAGAATTTTTCGATTGTGTTGAAGAGGGTCCGCAACCCAAACTGTCGGCGGATAGGCATGAGTCCATGCCACTCGGGCACATATTCCGCGGCGGAGATATAGCCAAGGCCAATCTGCTCGACCATGCGTGTGACGTTGGCCCGATCTAGCGTGTCTGCAACGCCCAGCGCGGCCAGGACGCTGCCCGGTCCCACGCCCGCTTTGGTGGGGACATCGTTGTCGCCATGCAGTAGAACCGGTACGCCAGATTCGGCTAGCAACATCGCGATAGCGGGTGCCAATTGTGCTGTTTTGGCCTTGCCATCGTAGGGCACGGCTAGGTCTAACAGGTTCTCTACCTTGGGTGAGAGTGGGCGCACAAACTCGCCCCGGATGAGGTCGGTAAAGCCGTTGATCTCGTCTACAGCCTCGCCCTTAACGCGCTGGCTAATGAGAAACGCGCCCAGTTGTGCATCGGTGGCTTGGCCGGTCAGCATGAGTCGCATGGCGTCGACCGATTCGTCGTAGGTCAGATCACGTTTGAGCTTTTCGCCGCGGCCCACAGCTTTGATAAAGGGTTTAAATTTATCTATATCGATTTTTTGGTTTTCGAGTAATTCGTTTTGCATAAGATTTTTTGATTGGACCGAATTAGACAGCAACCAATGTTCTCTCCAGCTGAATCTCGATTGTTAGCGGTCGGCGGGGATCAGTGACAACGTGGGTTAGATCAACATCTGCGTGTCCGTGGGCAGACGCAACCACCGCTCCGACAGCCCCCTTTACACTATCAAATATCTCGGCGTTGTTTGGGTATTGCAGCCGATCCAAAATTATGATCTGAATCGCTTCATCAGCAACCCGAAGGCCCAGTTCCGTTTCGGCTTCTAGGGCTCGACGTGCGGCGGTTACCCCCTCCATCACCAAGCGGATGCTCTCGCTCAGTTCACTGCCGGTTTGGCGCTTGCGATCATAGACCAAACTCAGCCGACCATCGGCCTGATCCAGGCTATAATCGCCCTCGTCACCGATGAGTAAGATGCCCGGTCCATTGGGCACGTGTTTATAGTCGGCCACATCAATAAGCAGCCCGGGCACACTCTTATTATGAATCCAACGGTGAAAGACGGGGATGATCGACGCAATGTCGAAGTCGTTTGGAGCGAGTAAAGGCAATCGTATTTTTAGGCGTTTTGGTGCGTTCATGGTCTATTTCCTTATAGCTGAGGCTCTTCATTATTTAGAGTTCCTCGTAGGGGCGTACCCTTGCGGTCGCCCGTGGCGGGCGGGGCAAGCCCAGCCCCTACGAGGAACTCCCATTACAATTTGACTTTCTTTGATTAAACAGTAGCCCCACGCGTCAGCGCATCGGCCAAACGTGCATCACAAGCGTGGGCGGCTTCGATAAAGAGATTGGCTTCTTCAACTAGGCGATGGGCCGCATCATCATCGGGATTTGCTACGGGGTTGGCGTGGCGGTCAAAGAGATAGTTGGCGAACTTTCCTTTGGCATACTTATCAAAGAATTTTTGGGTATCATAGAAACGGGTGCGGAACTCATCGATGATACGCTCTGGATCATCACCCACATCTAAGTATTCGTTTAGGACCAGTGAACGGGCCGCCAGCAACATGGCTTGATACGCTTTCTGATCTGCGAGGGTGTAGTCACCATCGTCTAGCGCAACCAACCCATCAAATGCAGCAGCCTCGGCTAGGGCAATATTCATCGAAAAGAAAGAGACCACTTCGCCAGCACACTCGCCAATGCCAATGTCACCAATAGAGAATTCACGCGGATCTCCCCAGTCGCTGTAAAGCTTTGGCTCAATCTCGTAGATGGGCACGTCGGTAAAAGGGTTGACCATGGCCTTGATCTCTTTCTTGCCCAGCCGCCCGACCCACTCTTGGAAGGATTCATTGCTCTGACGTTCATCTGCATAGCGATGGGTGATCAGTTCCAGCACATTGGGGACATTGCGAGAGGGAACAGCACCCAAAGCCAACCCGTAAGCCCCTGCATTCTCTTTCCACTGGCCACCGAGCACAACCTGAAAGTGAGGGACAGCCCGGTTGTTGCGACGGCGACTATTGCCAAAGAAACCGATGTCGGCAACATGATGCTGCCCACACGAGTTGAAGCAGCCGCTGATCTTAATCTTTAGATCGTTGATGGCTGCGGGCAGCGTTGCATTTTGAGCGGCCAAGCGCGTGCGCAATTCACCTGCCAGCCCGCGCGAAGAGGCGATGCCCAGCTTGCAGGTGTCTGTGCCGGGGCAAGATGTGATATCGACAATCGTGCCTGCCCCCGCGGTTCCTAACCCGGCAGCCGCTAATTCAGTGTAGAGTTCTGGCAGATCTGCTTCTGACACCCAACGCAGAACAATGTTCTGCTCAACAGTTGTGCGCATAGTATCGCCCACATATTTGCGTGCAATGTCGGATAGCTGCCACGCTTGCTCTGACGAAATATCCCCAAGCGGCAAGTTGACCGTGACGACGCAGTAACCGGGTTGGCGCTGATAATAGACGTTGGTGACAAGCCATTCTTCAAATCCAGCGGGCTTTTGAATGCCGTTAAGTGAGATCGCTGGCCGCAAAGGTTGCTCGGTGTGGCTGTCGATGTTTGCGAGGAAGGCTGTCCAGCGTGGATCGTATGGCAGCGTGGCGCGCTCATCGTCAATCAAGCGGCGCATTTCATCGATGCCAAGCTTTCCGACTAGAAACTTGAGTCGTGCACGGTTGCGATTTTTCTTCTCGCCCAAACGGGCAAAGACACGGCTGACAGCCTGGGCGACGGGCAAGGTCTCTTCCTCTGGCACAAACTCATACAGTACTTTGGCTTGATGGGGAACCGTACCAAGCCCACCACCCAGATAAACAGCAAAGCCGCGCTTCTGCACCCCATCAACCTCCTTAACCCGCGCCAGATAGCCAAGATCATGCATTTTTACCAATCCACACGCCTCGTCGGCACAGCCCGAAAAAGCAGGTTTGAGCTTACGCCCAAAATCCTGCACATCATCATGCCCCAACAGAAACTCCATCAACGCATGAGAGTGGGGAGTTACGTCGAATGCTTCTGTGTTACAGACTCCCGACAGCGGACAAGCCGTTACGTTGCGTACCGAATTGCCACACGCCTCTCGGGTTGTGATCCCCACCGATGCCAGCCGCCGCATAAGATCCGGGGTGTCGTTGATCGTCGTGTAGTGGAGTTGAAAATCCTGGCGCGTGGTGACATGGAAGATGCTACCCGAATATTCATCCGCCAGTTGCGCCAGCAGGTCCAGTTGCACGGGGGTTAGGCCGCCATAGGGCATCTTGATTCGTTGCATGCCTGGTGCGTCCCAAACGGTATCTGGTCCTTTGGTCAACTGGCCCGAGGGGAACGCTAATGTTTGAGTATCGATACCATCGTGGCGTTGACCGTTGTCATAACGCTGACCATAGGCTCCACGGCGGAGTCGAGTTTCGGCAAAGACTTGATCGCTCAATTTGCCTTGCCGCTTCAATTCCATCTGATTCTCAAAAAAGTCGATCTCTTCGCCCAACGAGTCGGGGATGAGCTCATCTAATGAATCTTTCCAAGATTTGGGTAGCTCTAGCGTGATTGTACTCATTTGTTTTCCTTTGGCTCATCTAGTAAAAAAGTGCGCCTGTTTTGTTGGCTCGTCTGAGACGCCATAGGACGCACACTTTTGACAGATAAGCGTTTCCTTTTGTGTGGTTGTTCTTTGTTTTGCACGTTTTTACAGCTCTTCATCATCGAGTGGGATGATCTTCGTAGGGGCGTACCCTACGAGTAATCCACGCCATTTTGGTTTCTTCCCACTAAATGACGAAGAGCCGTTTTTACCTGCATGATTCTTCAAAACTTCGTTCTTTCGCGCCTATTTCTCTCGATTCTCCATAATTTTGGGTACAAAAAATCCCGCATAGTCAACAGCGACCGGCATTCCAGCAATGGAATGTAGTGAATTTCACGAATAATTTTCCGTCACCATTAGGTGGCAGAAGATTTAGCTCAACTCAACGCGCTTTTGCGTTGAGGGAGATTGGTTCAATAAATTCGCGAGAACAGTGGTCTCTGTGACGATGCGGGATGATTTCACGCAGCCACGACAGATTCTAATTTAGTTAATGCGCATCGTTGCGCTTCATGCTTTGGCTCTTGTTCAAAGTAAAAATAGAGCCTCAATATAGTTAACTATATCAGCGAGACCTGTGATCTCGCGTAATACAGATGCAATAGTTTGTTGGTTTCATCATGGTTTCCATTTTTTTTGGGAAATAAAAAAGCCTGTCGATTGTTCGACAGGCTTAGGTTTACAAAGTTTGTGACTTCTCTTTCAGTCACCGATTACCCAGTCAAGCAATATCCACCAAAGGACGCGCAAAAACAGCAACAAGTGCATTCAAAGCTGATTTGGTTGTGAGCGGTGGTTGAAAATTGCATAAGGTCTATAATAAAGGATATTTAGTAACGGGTAATTAATTTGAATAGTAAACTTGAAAATATGACAAGCAACAGTAAGCTAAATTACTTTGCACAAGGATTACAACTATACTCGATTTTAAAATAAGTGCAAAATCTTGCTTGGTCCGTTTTGCACTATATCTTTTATGGATTGGCTATTGCCTTGAATATTCAACCAAAAAGGCAATCTAGCCGGCGACGTAGTTATGCCATCTTTCACAGTGCAAATAGCTTACCAAAGACTGTAGTATAATTTCTGAAAGACTTCAATTTTTGCAGGAGGAAATAATGCCACCTATCTTTCCCGGTATGGACCCTTATATCGAAGGTCCGTTATGGACTACATTTCACTTCACGCTTGGTTCAGAACTTGTACGTCAATTAGCGCCACAACTACAACCTAATTATCTAGTTCTGCCAGTTGAGCGCTTCGTTGTAGATATGGTCGAAGATATATCAATTACGCGCTCGGATGTTATTCCAAACGTAGGCGTTGCGGAAATTGAGCCAGCCTTGGCTCCGGCAAATATTGCGAATATTTCAGCACCTCTGCAGCTTGCAACGATTATTCCACCGTCAACGCCACATGTCTCAATTGAAATTCGTGATGTGGCGCAACGACGATTAGTAACGGCCATTGAGATACTTTCGCCTACGAATAAACGCAGTCAAGGGCGCGATGAATATGTCGAGAAACGCACGCGAATTCTGCAAAGCGACACCCATCTTTTAGAAATAGATTTACTTCGTGGCGGCGTCCGTATTCCAATGGAGTCCGCGCTTCCCACGGCCCCATACTTTGTCTTTCTTAGTCGGTCAAACAATCGGCCTATCACCGACATATGGCCCATTCATCTCAATCAGCCATTGCCAGACAAAATTCCTGTTCCATTAGCTAACGGTGACTCAGATGCAATAATCGGTCTGCAAGCGGCGATGACAGCAATATACGATTTGCTGCGCTATGATTTAGCAATCGACTACTCGCAACCACTCCGCCCGGCGCTCGATGCTGATGCGCGGAAATGGGTAAAAGATCTTCTAAGTAGCAGATAGCAGATTGATTTAATACTCAATCCCCGGCTGCGCCCGCACGCCTTGATCCGTGAACGGGTGCTTAATCTCGCGCATCTCTGTTACCAGATCCGCATGTTCGATCAGCTCGGCGGGCGCGTTACGCCCCGTGACGATCAAGTGCAGCATTGGTGGTTTATTCTCTTTTAGCCACGCCACAACTTCGTTTGGATCCAGCCACCCAAAGTGCATTGTGTAGGTAAACTCGTCCAGAATTAGCAGATCGTACGGGCCGTCGGGTCCACCGTTCATAATCCGATCCTGTGCCAGCTGCCAGCCATATTTGGCGCGGGCGACCGTCTCACCCTCGTCTTGACTCGTCCATGTCCAGCCATCGCCGGTCGCGATCCAGTCGATCTTGCCCATCCGTTCCGCGGCCTTGATTTCTCCAAAGCGGGCGTTCTCGTTCTTCAAAAATTGGAGCACGCCTACGCGCATATCGCGTCCCCACGCCCGCGTCATGATTCCCAGAGCGGCGGTTGTTTTGCCCTTACCGTTGCCCGTGTTGACAATCACAAGCCCCTTCTTTTTGCGCGCCTTTCGCACTGCGCGTCGCATCTCCTCAGCCTGCTCGCGACTTCGTTCAAATGCATTTTCGGTTTGCGGCAATTCGCCAGACTCGCGTAGCGCAGCCTCTGCTTCTGTCGCGCTTACTGGCTCAACTTCAAATAGCTCATCATCGCGCAGATCGGGCGCGTAGCCTGGTTCTTCACCTTCGGGGTACAGACCATGAAAAATTAGATCGCGCACCGGCTTGCCACCTAGCACATGCTCTGCGTAGATCCGTTCCAGCGCGGCCTCATCCACATTGCTATACCACACGCCATCGGGATAAACCGTCACAATGGGGCCGCCTGCGCAGACGCCCAAGCAGTCGACTAGCGAACACTTGATCCGCTCGGGGTTGCGTAGCTTGTTGCGCGCATGTTCCTTGTTTAGTTCTGCGACGCGTTTGTGCAGCGCCTCGGCCACTTCGGGTTCGGCACAATCACCACGGTTGCAGATCAGCAAATGGCGGCCATAGGGTCGCATAGTTGGTTTCATATTGGTTTTTCCGGTAGGTGGAGTTAATCAAGAAAGGAAACAAGTGAGCGAATGAAGTCGAGCATGACGCGTACAGATTCATGTTCGAGGTCCCATAGGTTTGCGTGAACGCTTTGGCCGAGTGTATAGCCATCTTTGTGGGTAGTTGCGATGATACTACGAACGATCATTTTTGCACGGGCATTATCATTGCGAATTTTGTCTGGGTCTATACAATCATAAAAATCTTGCGCACAGTTGAGGACATCTTGGTCTCTGACAGCATTCAGGATAGCGTGTTCCAGACAGCCCATATCAGCATCATGAGGAATCAATAAGTATGAGATGGCTATCGATTGGCTGGTATCAATCTCCTGTGGTTTTTTTGGAGCGGAGAAATCATATCCATTTAGAACGGATCGCACTGTCGCAATTACGTTCCGTCTTGAATTTTTGCCTGTTTCTGCTTCGATATCCCGCATAATGCCGAGAGCTTGAATGTGTTCAAAGTCTCTATGTTTACGCAGGGTTTCGAGAAATGAGCCAAGTTGTTTAACGCCTTTAAAATCGTACAGACGAACATTCTCAAATTCTGGCTTCATTTTCGGTCCGTCTGTGATTTGCTCTCGTAAAAAATGAAACCAATCAATACCCTCAACCAAAATTGCCACAGGCTTATCAATTACAAGAGGCCGTTTGTCTCTACTCATCGTACATCAAATCCAAATCCTAGCGCATTGTCAAACTGTCTTGGCGAATACTCTACACAGCTTGTTTCACTATTTTCATCACGGTCAATTCGGTAGATTTTGAATAGATCACTTTCAGGGCCAAATGCATCGAGCAAGCTATCAAGCATCTCTTCATTGTGTGTAGTGCAGAAAATTTGTTTACCTTGATCCACGATTCTGCCTACAGTACTCCAGAATTCATCCATGACTGAATGATGCAACCCCGAATCAATCTCATCAACCATCACTGTGGCTGAACTGGAGGCCATCATACCGACTATAACAAGAAAAATGCGATTAAACCCATCACCCATCATCGGTAATGGTAGAAGCTGTTCAGCCCCAATATCGATATATATGCCGTTACCTAATAGATGGACTCCTTGAACATTGGGCAAAATAGATTGTACTTGTATCAAAAAACGCTGTTGCCATTGAATATTACGAAATTTCTCCTTAAGCATCTCCATTGTTTCATCGATGCTCATTGAGCGTCGTGCTTCTACAAAAAAGCTCCCTAACTGATCAATTTGCCCTTCATCTCCCGACACTTCATAACCATCTTTGGTTGGTAGCATCTTTTGTTCAATTTTTACACCATCTTTAGATGTGATATTCAAAGCAAGTCCAATTACATTATCATCTTCGTCAACAGCACCATCTTTAAAGCCGTTTGTATACTCATCATCTGAAAATCTTATTTGACGTGTATTAGCATCAGCCACATTGAGTGGGTGAAGCTCAACAGTATATTCTTTAGAAGCCTCATCATCATACTGTTTATATTCATAGTCGAAACGCACAGGAGGTTTGGAATAATTAAAATTAAAAATTGTTTCTAGAATATCGGCTTCCCGGTATTGAGGATATTGCAAGCCGCGAAATCTCGCTAGTTTGAAATGTTTATCCAAGTCAGGACGCGTTGCAAGAGAAAGAGCTTCTAGAACAGACGTTTTACCTGCGCCATTTCTCCCCACAAAAATATTAATTGGTCGAAGATCATCAATTTGCAGATTGGAGATACCTCGATAGTTTGTAATATGCAAGCGTGAAAGATACATGTCCATTACCTATGGATTCGAATTTCAAAAAATTCTCTGGTTGGAACGAATTATACCACTCTTTTACTTAACCTGCATCGGGATCCCCGCCACCATCAAGATCACCTCGTCTGCGGCTGTGGCCAGCCGTTGATTCGCCCGCCCCAGCAGATCGCGATACGCGCGGCCCAGCTTCGTCGGCGGGACCAGCCCCAAACCAACCTCGTTCGACACAATCAGGATCTCGGCATCGAGTTTGTCCACACAGTCGAGTAACGTATCGATTTCGCTCGTAATCGCACTCGCAACCGCCACATCAAATGGATCCTCAAAGTGGAGCAGTACGTTCGACGTCAACACGGTCAGGCAATCGAGCAGGATCACCTCGCCAGTCCACTTATACTCTAGGATCGCAGCACCCGCGCCTTGCGGAGTCTCCAGCGTCGGCCACGCGGCGGGTCGATCTGCACGGTGCTTGGCGATCTTTGCTGCCATCTCGTCATCGAACGCTTGCGCGGTTGCCACATAGAGCACGCTGTCACCACCGCGCTCGGCTGCGATCTGTTCGGCGTAGGTGCTTTTTCCACTGCGTGCGCCACCTAAAATCAGAGTAAGTTTGCCCATCAGTTTCGTTTTTTCCAGTTCATTTAAAAATTGTCTTATTTGGAATTCGGTTGCATATATCGATAGATAGTTAGTAGTAAATATTCCTAGCAAAAGTTTAAATTATTGCATTTATTTCAAAATGCACATATAGTGTTGAGGTCTGAGCCAACGCACCCTAAGAGGCCAACACAAAGTGACAAAATCATTAAATGAGGTAATATCTATGTCTTGTCGTTCTATTCTATATATTTGTAAGTTCAGTTTGTTTGCAATGATAAGCTACTTTGCTATTTCCGTCATAGTTCCAGTGAACTTTATATATGCAAAAGCACACCTTCAACAAACTGACACACAACCTCCAGTTCCTTACAACATCAATCCAGTTGACATCAGCATTAGACCACACGATGTACCGAGTGACTGGCGGGTTATTAATGATTATCAAGAAGAGTCTGAAATCCCCCAATACTTTACTGCGTATCAAAATGACGATGCAATAGATGGACCGTATTTCAATGTTAATAGCCATTCTATAGTATTTCAGTCACCCGAAGACGCTAGTTCACAAATTAGTGTCATAATGCAATCGTTCAAGGATACTGAGATGGTAGTTGTGGCGGCACCATTAATCGGAGATGAAACGATTGCCTTCGAAGGTCCATTCCGGTTTGAAAACTCAAACAAAAAATATACCGAACGCAGAGTTTTCTTTAGGCAAGAAAATGTGATTATTGGTACTCGTACATTATCAACAGATAGGTATAGCTCATTTGCACCTGCCGTTAGTTATGCAGAGCAACTAAACCGTAAGGTGTTGTCATTTTCCGAAGTACGCTATCTCGAAAAAAGCTTTAGCATTCCTTTCGAAATAAATCTGGAGGTACCTTTATCAATAACTTATACACAATCTATTAGTACATCCATCTTGATAAATGTTCGGGAAAGAATCGCTATATCAGGGACGGAGATTATCTCAAGCAGTGTTAATGCAGACATAGAACCAAATGATATTCTTAAATTTATGGCAGGTTCCATTTCCAATATCGATGAGGTGATAGGTAGTCCAGAAATGGCAATGATTCCGTCAATCTCTGCATCATCATGGCTGACAACAGCAGTAACTCAGGATGCAGAGTTGTATTTTGAACCAAACGCTGCTAGCGAGCAGATTGGATCTATACAACAGAGTAATTCTGTTAGAATTTCTGGTACAACAAAACAAGGCGACTGGTACATGTTACATACAGGTGAATGGCTAGAAGCCAGTTCAGTAAACGAAATACCGCATGAATTACCTGTTGTCAGCGGATATAGTACAGTAAGAATAACACCGTCGATTCCTTCAGCTACACCCACCCCAGCTCCGTTATCAACAGCTGATTTTACGCGAAACAATTGGACAACACTGCAAACAGATCCTGAAAAGTATAAAGATTCTACAGTAGAAATCATCGGAAAGGTTTTCCAAAACCCTGAAAGGGGTGAAAACTACGTAGCTTGGCAAATGTGGGCTGATCCTCAAAACAATGATTGGAACACGATGGTTTATACGCGAGATCCTGATTTTGAAATAGCGAATGGTGATTACATTCGGGTCATAGGCAAAGTTGATGGTGCGTTTGAAGGTACAAATGCACTTGGGGCAAAATTAACTATACCTCTTATCATTGTCGACAAGGCTACTATCGTTGATAGTACGGCAGCTGCTTCACCCACTCTAAAAAGAGTTGATGTACAGCAAAGTATATCCCAGAATAATCTAGATGTGACGGTAAACAGAATAGAATTTGCTGCAAATGAGACGCGGGTTTACGTCACGCTTTTAAACAATTCGGGTCTAGAAGCAACCTTTTATAATTCGAATGCTAAAGTTGTTCAGGGTCGAAAGCAATTCGATGCTGATGCTTATTCGCGGGAATATCCACAAGTCCAAAATGATATTCTCCCAAGTGTGGAAAGTTCGGGTGTAATCGTATTCCCACCGATGGAAATATCATCTGTTACTACAATTTACATTGAAGCTAAAACCAGTGATTATTCGTAACTATTTAGAGCCGGAACGGCTCAAAATGCAAACAAAAGAATAAGATAGTGCTAACCCAAAACTAATGGAGCAAGCGGTAAGATACGAAAATATGATCAATATACAGAAACCAAGTCGTGCCGA
>Ga0209187_1002488_pt1 | contig 17393 bp, 16 predicted proteins | sample BantaG_FD_187430 | JGI IMG/M metagenome (GOLD analysis project Ga0209187, IMG submission 187430) | Marine algal microbial communities from Bantry Bay, Ireland - BantryBay_4 metaG (SPAdes) (version 2) | ecosystem: Host-associated > Algae > Red algae > Unclassified | place: Bantry Bay, Ireland... | reverse complement strand
ATTCTAAACATAAAAAAGGCCGGGGTGACCCGGCCTTTTTCTTTAGCTTAACCCGATGAATGAACCTAAGATTTGATCCGTATCAGCTCTTCCACAATCGCGTTTTGGATGGTGTCAAAGGCGGCTTCTAATTCTTCATTATCATTTGCTTTCACGAAGTTATCATCGTCACTCGCGCAAGATTGCAGCAAATTATAGGCGTTGGTTTGATTCCATAGGTTCACAGTTTCCGTATGGTTTGGGTATGAAGGATAATTAGCGTTATACCTACCCGTTTCCAAGGCATAGCCAATCGTAAAAATCTCTGTACCTCTTGCTTTGAGTTTGTCGCAAGTTTCAATCGTCAAGCGATCCGTCGAGCGTCGCAAGTGACCCTGTGTATAGCCGTATTGGCCGTTATAACTGGTCGCCCAGATACCACCCCATCTACCCTTGTTGTCCTGCTTCCAATAGACTGGCGCGGTATCGTCTGGGGTAAATTCGTAAGCCCCCAGGGTATTTTGACCATCAGACATGAATATGATAAACTTCAATGGCTCACGATAGGCTTCGCCGACCCGTACTGCTTCGAGTCTGTGTGTTTCGTTCTCTGCTTCCATCCACTTCGCAGCTTGCGTCATAGGTGGGTTTGAGTTCGTGTTCCCAGAAGGAGTCATTTTTTCGATTTCTTGATCGGTTAAGTATCCAAATTTCATGGGAACGTCATTCGCCCATAAAATTTCAGAGCTATATGGCAACATACCCGTTCTAATCGTCCGAAGACCGTCACTATTTTCTGTGCCAAGTCGATTGGAAAGCTCTGCAGTAAATTTCTTTACGGAGAACTCTAACCCATCAATTCGAGGGCTGGCGTTGGCCGGGGAAGACCCGTTTGGATTTGCCAACTTATCGTCCCACGCCATAGATCCGGAGTTATCCAAAACAAGCGCAATTGAAGCCGGATGTTTATCGTCAATATCCATGTAAGACACAACGGACTCAGCCGAGAATGCAAGATCCTTTTTTCCTAAGACCTGGATGAATGTCGGAACTGTACTCCCTGATACTCGCACCCGGGCTTCCTTCGCATTATCATCATAGACGACATTGACGTCAACGTTGTCTGCGCCGCCGTCGACCCAGCCTTTAAATGTATATCCAAGATCCCCAGCATTATGAGAGCCTTCCATCAGCCCCTCATCATTATTTTCTGGGGGGCGGTCATTATTTTTGATAAAAATAGCCGCGCTCAATGCAGATTGATCCGCGATAGATTGGCTTTTCGCTTTCGCATTGCTCAACGTGGAATAATCCATGGCAGCACCCATGCAGCCGACAACGGCCACAGCGCTGACCGCAAATGACAGTGCGACGTTCCCGTCTTCCTGGCTTTGGAAACGCGTAATTAATCGCTTCGTCTTTGTAAACTTCAACATAACCTTATGGTCCCACTCAATTTTTACACTAACATCATCCAATGTTAGAAATTCCCACGCACCAAAAAAAAGGTAGGTGCTTTGGGACTGTAATACAGGATCAGGTTCTAGAGCGGGCTTACCAGAAAGGGTTACCGAGGGCTTAATTAGGGGTGTGGTTAATAATGAGTTAGGGCGCTTGCCAAAGCCACCGGATAGAGCGTGTGCTCTAGCGTTTGAACGCGTTTCGCCAACGTCTCGGGCGTGTCTTTAGGCGTTACTTCAAGCGCGGACTTAGCAATAATTTTACCTTCATCCACACCTTCATTTACCCAATGTACCGTGCAGCCATGCTCGACGTCTTTAGCTTCGATAGCGCGCTTATGGGTGTGAAGACCTTTATATTTCGGTAAGAGCGAGGGGTGAATGTTGATTAATTTACCAGACCATTTGTTAACAAAAGCCGCACCCAAAACGCGCATAAACCCGGCACAGGCGACAAATTCTATATTATGTGCGCGCAAGGCCGCGTCGAGCTCAGCCTCGAAATCCGTGCGGGTTTTAAAATCTCTGTGGTCAATGCAGATTGCCGTCACGCCCATTTCGTCCGCCTTGCGCAGGCCTGCAGCTTCCTGACGGTTTGAGATAACGAGCTGAATATCGGCGGGGTAATCCGGTTTTTGCGCCGCTTCGATCAATGCGGTCATATTAGACCCCGTACCGGAAATCAAAATGGCGGTGGGTGTACGTTTAGGCACAGACATGGGTTTAAGTACAACTTGCCACGCGTTTTAACTGTCCAATGACATGGGCCCGCTCGCCAGCATCTTCCAATCGCAAAAGCACGGCTGGCATATCATCCGGCTTCACGCAAAGGACCATGCCAATGCCGCAATTAAAAGCATGCCGCATTTCCTCTTCCGCAACGCCGCCTGTCTCTTGAAGCCATTTGAAGACGGCGGGGCGGTCCCAAGCGCCGAAATCAAATTCTGGCAATAAGCCATCGGGCAACATGCGCGGCGTATTATCAGTAAGGCCGCCGCCAGTAATATGCGCCAATCCTGAAACCAAACCCTCTCGGATGAGCGGCAGCAGGGATTTTATATAGAGCCGGGTCGGGGTCAGCAGGCTCTCCGCCAAGGGCGCATCGGCAAAGGGGGCGGGGTCGTTCCAATCCAAGCCGGAGCGCTCAACAATTTTCCGAATAAGGGAATAGCCATTAGAATGCGGCCCGGAGGACTCCAGCCCGATGAGCATGTCGCCCGCGTCCATATCGGCGTGGCGGGGCAGCATGGCGTCGCGTTCAACCGCGCCAACAACAAAGCCCGCGAGATCAAAATCATCGCCCTCATACATGCCCGGCATTTCCGCCGTTTCGCCGCCGACCAATGCGCAGCCCGCCTGACGGCAGCCTTCCGCAATGCCCGACACAACGGCCGCCGCATTATCGGAGGTCAGTTTTCCTGTCGCATAATAGTCAAGAAAGAAGAGCGGCTCCGCGCCATTGGCGAGCACGTCATTGGCGCACATGGCGACGAGGTCGATGCCGACTGTGTCCAGTCGCCCTGTATCAATGGCAATCCGGAGCTTTGTGCCGACGCCGTCCGTGCCTGAAATCAGGATCGGGTCAGTATAGCCTGCTGCTTTCAAATCAAATGCGCCGCCAAAGCCGCCAATCGTGCCGTCCGCGCCGGGGCGGCGTGTGGATTTCACCATAGGCTTAATGCGGTCAACCAGCGCGTCACCCGCATCGATTGAGACGCCCGCATCGGCGTAGGAGAGACCTTTTTCATCCTTGGTATTCGGGGCCTGGGAAGTCGGGGCCATGTGAAACGTCCTGTATATAAGCCTGCGGTTTTCACCGTCTGAGTCTCGCCGCTTGGACCATTTTAGCAGCCAAGGTGCAAGATGGGGCTGCATGAAAGCTGTGCGCGGGCTTGGCGAAGGGCGAGTTGTGGTCTATCGACTCCCCTATGACACGTTTATTTGCTCTCGTTCTCGCCCTTTTCATATTGGCTGCGTCCCGCGCTTTTGCTGCGGACCCCTTCACCGTAGGTGGTGTCAAAGTTGATGCGACGGCTGCGTCCGCGATTGAGGCGTCAACGAAAGCCATTCAAGCCGGGCAATTGCGCGCAGCGACCGCGTTGATCAACCGCATGACGTTAGATAGCGAACGCGCCGCGAACCCTATCCCTGAACTGACCCCGGATGTGGTCGGGCGTATGATCCGTGCGTTGGAAGTCGGGCAAGAGCAGCGCTCCGCCAATCGCTATCTCGGCGAAATCACCGTGGCCTTCAATCCGTCTCAGGTGCAGCAGTTTTTGCGTAACTATAATCTGACGATGGTGAGTTCTCAGGCACGTGAGCGTTTGGTTGTGGTGCGCGAGTCGGGCCTTCGCGGCGGCAGTAGTTTGCAAAGCGTTTTTTCGAGCCCGCGTCTGTCATACGCGCTAACGCCTCTACAGGCGGCTTCTGCTGAAGATGCAGCCTTTCTCTCCGCGTCCCCGTCAGATGATGAGTTGAAAGCGCTCGCCGCGAAATATGGCCTGAATCAGATATTGATTGTGGAGAGTAGTGGGAATGTGACCGACATTTCCCTCGACACAGGTAACCGTCAGAACTTTTATATCTCCCCCGGTTCAGGCGACGCGGCCTTTGCAGACGCCGTAGTCTCGCGTTTGGAATCAGATTGGAAGCAGGCCTCTGCCGTTGTCGCGGGTGAAGTTGTCACAACGGCTGTATCCGTTCTTTACACGTCTCATAGAGATTGGATTGCTTTGCAAGACGCCATAAACACCGCTGCCCAAATCAAAGGAGCGCGTTTAGACGCGCTATCAAAAGACGGCGCGCTAATGACGATTTCCTATGGCGGAGATATTGACCGCTTGGCGAATGAGCTTCGGTTCAAGGGCGTGCGCGTGGAGCAGGACCCAAATATCGGGCTTGTTTTCAAACGCTCCTAAGCGCGTCGCCGATGTCTCAAATTCCGCTTAATCTGCGGCCAACTGCGCAGCAGAGTTTTTCAAATTTTCACGTCACGCCGGGTAACCAAGCGGCGGTGAGCCTCTTGCAGGCGCGTGACCGCTGGCCCAGCGCGGCTGTTTTAATCCTGGGTCCGACAGGGTCGGGTAAGACGCATTTGGGCCGCGCTTGGCTCTCCAAGAGCGAAGGTGAATTCATTGATAATGCGGAAACTGTGGATGAGACAGCTCTTTTCGATGCAATCAACCGCGCACTGGCTGGACAAATTCCCGGTTTGGTTTTAGCGAGTTCACTGCCGCCGACAGAGTGGGGCGTCTCTATGCCGGATCTCAATTCACGTCTAAATGCCATGCCGACGTTGACGCTGGACGAGCATGACGAAGCGTCGCTGGAGCCTATCCTGCGCGAGCTGTTTGAGCAGGCGGGCCGGGTCGTTGGGCAAGACGTGGTGACATTCGTGTTGCGGCAATGCGAACGCTCCGTAGACGCGCTGCGAGACCTCGTCTTGGAGCTGGACGTCGCTGCCGGGTCTAAAAAAGCGGACCTCACAAAAGCCTTCGTCGCGAAATATCTGAAAGAGCGGTCAGAAAGGGACCTGTTCGCCGGCCCAATCGAATAGATTGCCACTATCCTCAAAGGATAATCCGTCGACGACGCCGAGTAATTTCTCAGCCGAATAGTCCGGGGTGAAGAGTTTGCCCTCCGGGACGTTGCTCTGAAACGGTTTGGACAAATTCGTGTCGACGGTCCCGGGATGAAGCCCGACAATCACTTGATTTTTGAACCGCCGCCCAATCTCAATCGCTAATGTCTTGAGCACCATATTCAAGGCCGCTTTCGACGCCCGGTAAGCATACCAGCCGCCCAATCGATTATCCGAGATACTGCCAACCCGCGCGGACAGCGCGGCGAAGACGGCCTTCTCATCGCGGCGCAAAAGCGGGGCGAAATGTTTTGCGGTCATGGCGGGACCGATGGTGTTGATCTCAAAACTTTTAGCGAGGCCATCATGGGAAAGGGCCCGCAAATTTTTCTCCGGCGAAATGCCTTCGCCTTGCAGGAGACCCGTCGCGACGAGGATAAGGTCGAACGGCCCAACCTCTTGGAGCGCTTGCGCCGCCGCGATCAGGCTGTCTTCATCCGTGAAATCAAACGTCAAATTGGCAACCTTGGGTGAGGGGTGGCTACGGCCCGAGCGGGAGAGCGCGTGGATGCGGGCAACCTGATCAAACGCCACCAGGCGGTCAATCAACGCCGCGCCAATGCCGCCCGAACTGCCCACGACAACACACTTCAAATCGCGTCCGAAACTCTGAAATTTCATTTGGCTTGTCCTTTAGACAGTCTGCGGCAACGTTCGCTACAATATTTGACCTCGTCCCAGACCCGTTCCCATTTCTTGCGCCATGCAAAAGGCTTTTCGCAGGTGACGCATATTTTGGTCGGCAAGTTTGGTTTTTTATGGGCCATTACGTAAATACGCATGGGGCAGGCATAAGGTGACAAATTTTGAACAGATGCGGCGCTGGGCCGTATGAAAGATATGTCCCAAACGCTAATTCCAATTTTCGCAGACCAACTCAGCCACGGCCTCTCCAGCCTCGCGGCGTCCGATCCTGAGGACGCCGTGATCCTCATGATGGAAGTCGCGCATGAGGCGGAGCATGTCCCGCATCACCGCACGAAACTGATCTTCCTCTTTTCCGCCATGCGGCACTTCGCGAAAGAACTGCGCGAAACGGGATGGACTGTCGATTATGTCGAGATGACGGACTCAGACAATTCCGGCGATTTCACGGGGGAGGTCAAGCGGGCTCTGACGCGCCACGACATCTCTCAAATTCGGGTCTGTGAACCGTCTGTCTACCGCGTGCTGGAATTGGTGAAGGGGTGGGAAGCGGCGCTGGATGTGCCGGTGTCCATCACCTTCGATGATCGCTTCATCGCGACCAAAGACGAGTTCGCGGAATGGGCTGAAGGACGCAAGCAGTTCCGGATGGAATATTTCTATCGCGAGATGCGGCGCAAAACAGACCTATTGATGGACGGAGATAAACCCGAAGGCGGACAATGGAATTTCGACAAAGAGAACCGCAAACCCGCCAAGTCAGATATGGAATTTCCCGAACCGCTACGCTTTCAACCCGACAGCATCACCCAAGACGTGATTGAGATGGTCAAGACGCGGTTCAAAACGCGTCTTGGCAATGCGGACGGGTTTTTCTGGGCTGTTACCCGAGACGGTGCGCTGGAGGCGCTGGAGTATTTCCTCGACCATGGATTGCCAAGTTTCGGCGATTATCAGGACGCGATGATTGGCGGGGAGAGTTTCCTGTTCCACTCGCTCCTGTCGCCTTATTTAAATGCGGGTCTGCTCGGCCCGCTGGAAATCTGCAAAGCCGTTGAGACCCGTTATCTGGCGGGGGATGCGCCGATCAATGCAGCGGAAGGCTATATTCGCCAGATCATTGGATGGCGGGAATATGTGCGCGGCATTTATTGGCTGGAAATGCCGGAGTATATTTCGCGCAATCATCTGAACGCGACACGCGCGCTCCCGGATTTTTACTGGACAGGCAAGACGGATATGGAGTGCCTGAAACAAAGCATCGGCCAGACGCTCGAACATGCTTACGCCCATCACATTCAACGGCTCATGATTACGGGAAATTTCGCGCTGCTCATCGGAGCGGACCCGCATGCTGTGCATGAATGGTATCTCTCCGTCTATATCGACGCATTTGAATGGGTCGAATTGCCGAACACATTAGGCATGAGCCAATTTGGTGATGGCGGCCTTTTGGGGTCAAAACCCTATGCCTCGTCAGGCAGCTATATCAATCGCATGAGCGACCATTGCGGGTCTTGCCGATATAAGGTGAAGGAACGGGTCGGCGAAGACGCCTGTCCGTTTAACTCACTCTATTGGCATTTCATGGCGCGGAATGAAGATGTGCTAAAGGGTAATAACCGCCTCGCCATGCCTTACCGCAATTTAGAGAAAATGGACTCGGAAGTTCGGCAGAGTTTAATCGATCAGGCGGACGGGTTTTTGGACGGCTTGAGCACAAGTAAAGCGAAGTCATATCTCTAAAACGGAAGCGGGCTTGATCGAATTTGCAGACATCAATTCTCCAAACTAAATTGAATGAGCCACATTTTAAATTCGGCAACACAAGGTAATTCCCATCGAAGACGCTATTTCTCAATGGTTACGCGAGCATCAGCAATACGCATTGCTGGCGGTGCCAATCATTGCCTTTCTTGAGGCCTTTGTCGGCGTAGGCTTGTTTGTATCGGGCGCAATATTGTTGTCGGTTTGTACTATTCTCTATGTAGAGCAAATCGCTACCCTGCAGCAAATGTTGCCATTGGCATTTTTAGGTGCGCTGCTGAGTGACCATAGCGGATACTATATCGGACGCTTTGTAGGGCCGCGCTTTCATGAAACCGCATTCGCAATCAAGCGGGCTAAAATGCTTGAGAAAGCTGAGAAAACTATCGCGAAATATGGTGTGTTTGCGATATTTATCGGCCGATTTTTGACGCCTATTCGAAGCTTAGTGCCGTTAGTGACAGGCGTTAGCGGTATGGCCCGAGCCAGATACACAGCCTTCGATTTCATCGCATGCGCCTCATGGACAATCTGCTTAGGTGTCCTAGTCGTTGGCATCGACAAGCTTTGGGATTTTTAATTTCCGCTTTTCTACGAAGCATGCGTAACCGGACGGACTGATTACGTGGTCGAGTTCATGATATTTTGAAGATGTTGATCTGTAGCTATGGAAGATAAGAGTCAGTTAGGATGAGCGCAACGCCAAAAAGGTCAATGCCGTCATAAATCGTCAATTTAGACTTCCTTTTAAATCTGTTGCTTGATGACGGCACCTATAAATGTACCACTTGTCTCAGCCACGCTTGATAATAATGATTGTTTTCTAGAAGGGTTTTTGAGTGTTAGATTCTCTGCGGCAGAATCAATAACACCAATTTTATTGTTTATAATTTTAGCGCCATTTAGAACGGTTAATGAATCGCCGGAGGAGTCAACACCAACTCCACAATTTTCAATTGTAGCTCCTTCGGCATTAATATACCCGCCTTCGTTTTTTATCCCAGTCCCGCATCCGCCAATGTATGCGCCCTCTAAGAAAATCGCCAAAATACCTCTCCAAAATTAAATGTGCCTAACTATGCAACTTATATTGGTACTGACACACCGCTTCACAAGAGGTTAATTACGGAAACTAGAAACTTGACTAAATAAACCAACTAGAGAAGCAGACATCAAACGAGAGGCTGGAAATCGCTTCAAGAAAGATATCGATGGGCGTTAGGTCTGGAACCTCAGGGTTCACCTGCAGACCCAAATTTACACACTCTAAAACGGACAGTGGCTCTCAAACTCTATCGGTTCCCCACCCGTCGGATGGCGCAGTCCCAGTTTCCACGCGTGGAGCATCAGCCGCGGTGCGGCGTCAAACACATCATCCATCGCGTAAATCCGGTCTCCCAATATCGGATGCCCGATGGCCCAACAATGGACGCGGAGTTGGTGACTGCGGCCTGTGATGGGATGGAGAGCTAGGCGCGTTGTATTCTCTTCCCGCTCCAAAACCTCCCAATCCGTAACGCTGGGTTTGCCGTGTTTCCAGCTCACCATTTGGCGCGGGCGGTTTGGCCAATCGGCGTTGAGCGGGAGGTTGATGCGTCCGCTCTCACCGTCCACTGATCCTGCGACCTGCGCTATATAGCTCTTGGTCGTGTGACGGCGTTCAAATTGCAGGCCGAGGTGCCGCTGCGCCGCCTTGTTGCGCGCAAAGACCATGACGCCCGATGTCGCCATGTCGAGGCGATGGACGAGAAGACTTTCAGGATAGAGGTTTTTCAACCGGGTCTGCAAACTATTAGGCAAATCGCGCCCCGGCACGGAGAGCAAGCCCGCAGGTTTATCCACGATGAGCAAATCTTCATCCTTGTGGATGATTTTCAGCGGGTCGGCCGACGGGGCATAAATAAAACTGCGACGGGCGGGTAGTTGCGGATAGCCCTTAGTCGAGACGTTCGGCGACGACATTTTCGCCCTCCAACCGCAGAGCGATTTTTCCGCGCAGCATATCCAGTGCGTCTTGGCCAAAAATCTCGCGTCGCCAGCCCTTCAGGGCAGAAATATCTGCGCCTTCACCAAAGGCTGCGAGTTGTTCAATGTCGCGTGCATTTGCGACGAGGCGCGTGGCAATGCCTTCGACTTCGGTGCGCAGACGCAGGAGTGTTTTCAGCATTTCAATGCGCGGCCCAAGAGAGGGCGGCATGTGCTGGACCTTAGGCGCTGGCGGCGCATATTCTGCGGCGTTATCTACGGCTGCGCCGAGGCTTTCGACTAGGCCCGTTGCTGAGGAAGATTTTTCAAACCCGCGCGGAATGCCGCGTAATTTAGCAAGCGCTTCCAACGTGCGCGGACGTTGCTGCGCGAGATCATACATGGCGTCGTCTTTTAAAACGCGACGGCGCGGGATGTCTTTTTTTATGGCTTGACGTTCGCGCCAGGCGGCGGCGGCTTTCAGGGCCGCGAGATAGGGCTTCTTATGGCCGCGCAGTTTCAGGCGTTGCCAAGCGTCTTCAGGTTCGAACGTATAGAGGGTCTCATTTTCATGCTGAGACATTTCCTCCATCACCCATTTCAGGCGGCCTTTTTCCTCAAGCTCACTCACAACATCCGGATAAAGGTCCCTCAAATGCGTCACGTCAGCCAAAGCATAAGAAAGCTGCTTTTCCGACAGCGGACGGCGGGACCAATCCGTAAAGCGCGCGCCTTTGTCGAGACTGATATCAAGACGGTCTTTCACCAACGCGCCATATCCGGCGCTATCGCCGAGGCCGATGGCCATGCCCGCGATTTGTGTGTCAAAGATTGGGCCGGGAACGGCGCCGCAAATCCGGTAGAAAATCTCCATGTCTTGTCTCGCGGCATGCAGAACTTTTGTGATGCTTTTATCCATCAGCAACTCTTTGAGCGGCGTCAGGTCAATCCCGTCTGCGAGCGGGTCAATGATCGCGTCTTCTTCGACGGTTGCGACCTGCACGAGGCAGAGAATGGAGAAGAACGTGCTCTCGCGCATGAACTCCGTATCGATGCAGACAAAATCATGCTCTCGCGCCGCGTCGCAATAGGCGCGTAGAGCGTCTGTATCTCGGATAATGTTCATAGAGGCTATGCTGCGTCCGTTCCGTGTAAGGCGAATTTTTCAGACAATAAATCCAGCATGGCATTGGTCGAACGGCGCTCTGCGAGTTCATTATACACTGTGCCCATCTTCTTGTTGTCCGCTGCAGGGTTGGTGAAGCTGTGAACCACGCCGCCATAAGCATGGATCTGCCAGTCGCATTTTTTCTCGGCCATTTCTTCGCCAAAGGATTTGAGAAGGTCAGGCGTCGCCATTGGATCATCCCAACCGTGGCAAACGAGGACGCTGGCTTTGCATTTCTTTTTCGGCAGACCGTCCGGTGCATCGAGGAGGCCGTGAAAGGAGACTGCAGCTTGGAGATCCAGACCTGCGCGCGCCATATCCAATGTGCAGAGCCCGCCAAAGCAATAGCCGATCGCCGCCATATGGGTCTCATCGACTTCGTCGAGATTTGCAGCGGCTTTATATCCGGCTTTGAGGCGTTTCAGTAGGGCCGCACGGTCTTCTTTCAACGGGTTCATCAATGCTGATTTTTCTTCCATGGTTTCAGGCTGTACGCCGTCGCCATAGTTATCCAACGCAAAGCCGACATAACCAAGTGCAGCCATGTGGACGGCGCGGTCCATGGCAAATCCGTCCAGTCCTCCCCATGCGTGATTGACCAGAACGCAAGGCAAGGGATCAGCCCGGTTATCATCCCAAGCCAGATATCCGACACATTTCGTTTGACCGTCTTTATACTCTACGGGGCGGGTTTTGATGTTCATAAGGGGTAACTTCCTCGGTTTATGCGTGATGTGGCTCCATGTGCTGTTTTTCGCCTTGATTTTCAAGCCGCAGATTTATGGTTTCCTAGAATCAACTAAAGATATTTATCTGAAATATCGGAGACACGCCTTTTTAACCAAATATTAGCCATACCCGTCCAAATTTTGGCCTCATCCTTTTATGGGGGCCATTATGCGTGCTTTTCTAATCCTTCCTTTGTCTGCAGTTTTGCTGGGTGGTTGTTCAACGACGCAAAAAAGTCCGATTTATGAGCAATCGACGGCCTATCAAGGTGATCCTAGCGCAAGACATCAATATGCGAATGCTGTGCCAACGACACCTGCGCCGACGGTTGTTAGCTATGAGAGTGTGCCCGCCCCAACTTATCAGGCTCAACCTCTTCCGGTTCAGGCTTATCCTGCGCAGAGCGAAGCTGTTGCTATTCAGGAATATTCCCAATCCGAGACCATTTTGGCGACAGCGCCAACGGACTCAGCTTACAATTCAGGCGACATCAGCGGCACGCCCGGCTTTATGGCTATGCAGCAATCGCTCCAAGGTGAAACTGTGCAAAGCTCCGCGCAGATTTTACCTCAAGCTCAAAATGTAAATTCGGCCCCGGTTGGCGCAGCCGGAACCCCTGTTGACTATGATTACAGCCGCAATTTGGTTTCAATTGACGCCGCCACGACAGGGCAGCGTATGCCGGAGACCTCCCGCATCCTGCCTCGCGTCGGGCAAAACTATACGGTTCAAGAAGGCGATACGGTTTACAATTTGTCCCGCAAAACCTGCGTTGGCGTGAGCGTGATTCAATCTATGAACGGATTGAACGCAGATTATGCCATCAAAATCGGGCAATCCATCACACTTCCGGCCTCTGTTTGCTGATTTCGGTTCATATTCGCATGTTAAATGCGAGAAAACGTATGATTTCAATTCCATGAGCGGCTAAGGCGGCTCCGCTTATCACGGAGTTGTCTACATGCGGAATCGCCACGCTAAAATTCTCGCCACAATCGGACCGGCTAGCCGCGCGCCAGATACGCTGCGGCTGTTGCATGATGTCGGGGTGGACGCGTTTCGATTGAATTTCAGTCACGGTTCCCACGAAGATCACGCTGCCTCTGTCAAAGCCATTCGGGCCATCCAAGAGGCGACTGGACATCCGATTTGCATTATAGCGGATATGCAAGGTCCGAAACTGCGCTGCGGTAGTTTTGAAGGCGGGAAAATTGAGCTGCGCTACGGCGAGACAATTGAAATCCGCAAAGGCACAACCCCCGGAAAGCCCGGTCTTGTCGTTATGCCGCATCAGGAATTGATGGACGCCATGGTCGAGGGGACTGTGTTAAAATTTGATGACGGGAAGTTGCAGGTCACAGTTCTGTCCAATGACGGCAAGGTCGCGAAAGCGAAAGTCGATGTCCCGGGCGAGTTGTCCGAGCGCAAGGGCATCAATGTCGTAAACACGGTTCTGCCGATGTCGGCCATGACAGATAAAGACCGCGTGGATATGGCTTTTGCGCTGACGCTGGACGTGGATTACATCGCCTTGTCTTTCGTTCAAAATGCTCAAGATGTCAGCGACGCACGCGCGATTATCGGCGGCAAAGCCGGTATCATTGTAAAGATCGAAAAGCCGTCCGCCGTCGAGGATTTGGATTCTATTTTGGACATGGCTGACGCGGCCATGGTCGCGCGCGGTGATTTAGGTGTAGAATTGCCGCTCGAAGACGTACCCGTCGTTCAACGCCGGATTATCCGTAAGTGCCGTGCGCTGGGTAAGCCTGTCATTGTGGCAACACATATGCTGGAATCCATGATTGATGCGCCGACTCCAACACGCGCCGAAGCCTCTGATGTGGCGAGCGCGATCTATCAGGGCGCTGATTGTGTTATGTTGTCGGCGGAGACCGCTGTGGGGCGTCATCCTGCCACGGCTGTTGCTATTATGGATCGGATCATAAGCTCCGCGGAACGTGATCCAATTTTTTGGGAATATTTCAAGTCTGTCCAATTGCCTTACGAAGCGACCGCCGAGGACGCCATATCCGGCGCTGTGCGCGGTATGGCGACCAAATTGGGCGTGAAGGCTGTGTTGGGCTACACGCTGACGGGATCGACCGTACAGCGCATCAGCCGCGAGCGTCCGCCATGTCGGATTGTAGGATTAACTCCTAATATGCGAACGGCCTCCCGCCTCGCACTCAGCTGGGGCGTTGTGCCTGTTGTCACACCTGACCCGGCCGATTTCGATGATATGATGGGAAAAATCTCCGGCCTTGCCAAAGAGAAGATGGGGCTGGACTCGGGGGATACAGTGATGGTGTCTGCGGGCGTTCCGTTTGGCCGCCCAGGCACGACCAATACGCTGAACATTTCGCAGGTCGAGTAGGGGCCTTTCTCCCGTATGGGAGAAAGGCCAAAGGCGTTAATTAGATTTTCGCCGTAATCGAGAAGCGGAAATTCCGTCCCGGTTGTGGGACGAGGTCTTTCAAGAAGCTCGTATGTTGGCGGGCTTCAGAGTCCAAGATATTCAGAACCGAGAATCTTAGCGCGACATTTTCTGCGCCTGCAGGGGCTTTCCATGTCAGGAAACCATTAATGAGATTATAGTCATCAGTGGGCAGCTCGAACGCGCTGAGATCATTGGCTTCTGCGACATATTCCCATTCGCCGCGCAGTTTAAATCGGTCAGATTCCGCTTCCAGTCCGGTCAAAACGGACAGAGGCGGGATGCGCGGCAGATTACCGGTATCCGTTTTGGCGCGTACGTATTCTACCAACGTATCAGCTGAAAGATCAAAGTCTCCGGCAGAGGCGAATTGCGTTTTACCCACCGCTTCAAAACCGTAAAATTCTGCGTCGTCAGCGACGAATTGGAAGATTGGCAGCCCATCCTCTTCACCGGCTGTTTGGGTCTCAAAAATGTAATCGGAATAGTCCGTATAGAACACGTTCAGCGTCACATTATGGTTGCCTTCGCGGTGACGAATGGCAGCCTCGACACCCGTCGCAACTTCTTTATCCAACGTCGCATCGCCGATTTCAAATTGGTTCGTCGCGAGATGAGGGCCGTTAGAGAACAGCTCCTCGGTCGTCGGTGCGCGTTCCGTGCGGAAAACTGTACCGCCGAAGCGGACCGCGTCCGTCACGTGGATATCTCCACCCGCGCTCACACTGAACAAATCAAAGTCCCGCTTATCTACAATTTCACTATTTTTTTGAAGCGTGCTTTCATAGCGAGCCGCGCCTTCGAGATGGATGTTACCAAGCTCAATTTCGTGGAACGTATAAGCGCCGATTGTTTGCGTCAGGGACGGCGGAACAAAAGCTTCTTCGCCGATAGCGGAGAAATCGCGCTCACGGAATTGGACGCCATGCGCGGCGTGCCAATTACCGCGTTCTGCTTGGATAACTTCAGCGCGGACTTCATAGCCCTCATTTTTGAAGACTGTTCCGACTTCACCGGGGCCCTCAAATTCCGTGTGCTTATAATCTGCATAACCCGCAAAGAGTTGAACCTTTTCGATAGGGCCATCCAACTCCCAGCCTCCGTTTACATCAACACGCTGTTGATCCAACTCGATGAAGACTTCACCTTCTTCTTCTTCTTCCTCACCCTCGGGCTCGCCTTCTTCTTCCTCGTGTCCATGTCCACCGGGGATTCCATAGGTCGAATTGAAATCGCTGACAGCCACGCCAAAAAAGCCGCGATCGCCGACGTAGGAGACGCCGCCGCTCAGGCTGGAGGTTTCCGCGAAGCTGTTCTCGAGTGTGCGGTTTTCGTCAAAATCATCCGGCACTTCTTCACCTTCCTCGGCAAGCTGTGCGCGGCTTTCGCCCTCAACGGGAATATTATAGTCCTCTGCGCGGCGGTAAGTCCCGTCGAGATGGAAGACGAGGTTTCCGGCGCGTTGGTCAATTGACGCGGCGACTTCGCCGGCTGAGTCAACGGAGCTTGCGCCGATGCGAACATACGCATCTGTTTCGCCATCGGGCATGTCGCGGGGGATGCGGCCATCAATGACATTGACGATACCGCCGGAGCCTGAGCTGCCATAACGCAAGAGGGCTGCGCCCCTTACGACTTCGATGCGCTCGGCTTGAGCGGGTTCTACTGCCACGGCGTGGTCAGGCGAGGCTGAAGAGGCATCGATTGACCCGACACCATTCGTCAGCACCCGAACCCGGTCGCCGCCTTGGCCGCGAATAATCGGACGGGAGGCGCCTGCGCCGAAACTGGTCGAAGACAGGCCGGGCTCTAATTTAAGGGTTTCGCCAATCGTGCCGGCGAGGCGGTCTTGGAGGTCGTCGCCTGACAAGATGGATTGGCCGGTAATGGCTTCGTCAATGGAACGTTCCAGCGGCGAAGCGGTAACAATAATAACGTCCTCATCGCCAATGTCTTGGGCAACAGCGATAGACGGAACGAGGAATACGGAGGCCAAAAGGCCGGAAGCAAAACGGGACATAGAATACTCTTATAAATCTGAAATAGGGGCAGAGAATCCGAAACAGGAAAACCTGCTACGGAGAAGCCGTGCGGATAAAGCTAGAAAAGTCAGATTTTAGAGAGGCGGGCCTCGGGGAGGCGGTGCGCGGCTTTCAAAGCTGCGATTATCGGGTTTCAAAGGCGCTACAATATAATTCGTCTCTGTGAGCCATATTGCGGGCGACGGGATATGTGTGGGCGGTGTGAGAACGTCTTGTTCCGCCACAATAAGTGTCACATCACAGGCGACGCCTTCATGCGTGTGATCCAGATCACCGTTGGAGGCAGCATGCGCTTGGGAAAAACCTTGAACCGTAAAGAACAAAGCCGCCATCAGAACCATGAAGGTTTTTATGAGCGAGTGTCGCGTCATTCGGTTTCGTTATTCTATCACATCGCATTACGCAATCGGTTAAATACAGCTGCCAGCGACATGTTTCAAAAATATATCGTTTTCGCCACCGGGTATTATAGTGGCATTTTGAAAAAGTTCTCGGCGCGCAATTGCGGGAAAAGTGGCTCGCTGCAAAGGCCGCAGCCGACTGTCTATGCTCAAACCAATTGGGCTTAAACCACAGCGTCCTCAGTCAGGTTCTCTTTAACTTGAGACTCTACGACTTTCTTGATCGTCAGGCCTTGCACGATGATCGAGAAGACGACGACGGCATAGGTCGCTGTGAGGATGAGCGGCTTATAGTCATTATCCGGCAGGGATAGCGCCAAGGCGACAGAGATACCCCCGCGCACGCCGCCCCAGACGAGAACAGGCACAGCGCCCTTGGTAAAACTCTTAAACGTCCCGATGACTTTCATGGGGACATAAACCGCGCAGGTCCGCGCAATGAGAACCAACGGAATGGCCACCGCGCCAATGAGGGCATATTCAGGTCGGAGACCAAGGACCAAGAGCTCTAAGCCAATCAATAGGAAGAGCACTGAGTTCAAAATTTCATCGACCATATGCCAGAATGCAAACAGATGCTCGCGCGTAGTTTCACTCATGGAGAATGTTTTGCCCTTATTTCCAATCATGAGGCCTGCCACGACGACCGCTATTGGGCCAGACAAGTGATGACCCAAAATTTCGATGCGCTGGGCGAGGGCATAAGTGCCTGCTACAAGGGCCAAGCTAATCAGGATCTCAATCGCATGTTCGTCAATGCGCGCCATCATGCGATAGGTAATCCACCCCGCGATGCCGCCTAGAATAGCGCCTCCGATGGCGTCGACGACAAAGAGTTCTATCACGTCCAACACACCGACAGAGCCGCCGCCCGCGGCCGCCATGATGGGGCCTGCTAATTGAAATTCATTGGTCAGGAAGGCGTGTCCGCCGCCTGCGCTGCCGACGGCGATGGCCACGATGAGGGTGAAGACCACAACGCCAACACCGTCATTAAACAGGCTCTCGCCTGCGATTTTGGTCTCCAGCGACTTTGGCATTTTGACAGTTTTAAGGATGGACAGGACCGCGACAGGGTCAGTCGGGCTGATAAGAGACCCGAACACCAAGGCCCAAATAAACGGCAACTCAATTCCAAAGAGTTGCGCGAGGCCCCAAAATCC
>Ga0209187_1002485_pt1 | contig 17399 bp, 11 predicted proteins | sample BantaG_FD_187430 | JGI IMG/M metagenome (GOLD analysis project Ga0209187, IMG submission 187430) | Marine algal microbial communities from Bantry Bay, Ireland - BantryBay_4 metaG (SPAdes) (version 2) | ecosystem: Host-associated > Algae > Red algae > Unclassified | place: Bantry Bay, Ireland... | reverse complement strand
AACGGATTGAACGGATTAGGACGGATTTTTTTTCGTGGGACGTGAAACCCTCTGACGTAAATGGGGATAATTAACCAGAGCGCGATAAACGAAAAAATCCGTGTAAATCCGTTCAATCCGTTCAATCCGTGTCCCATCCCCTCACTCCTTCACCAAAACGGCGTCCGAGATAGAATAAATCAACTTATTGATATCCGAAGAATTCAAAGCTAGCTTTCCTCTTATGGTCACCGTCTCAGCCGTATATTTTATGGCTTCTGATGCGCTTACTTCCATTACTGTTTCCGGGCCGGCGCCACCGCAGAAAAAGCACATGTTGTATGGGAAAGCGGAGAAGACAAATTCCTTATGGCTTTTGTAACCTTCCACTGGAATGATGTAACCTTTGATGGTGATTTCTTTTCCTTCCAATGCTTTTACGTCTTTACTGAAAACGGGGATGTCTACTTTGAATCCCATCATTTCATCGTATTGCTTTTTGAAGGTAATTTTGGAAAGTATCTTCCAATTATTTTTCTTTGGTACAGCATCGTCCGGTGCTTTTTGTGCAACGACATTTACTGCAGAAAAAATAAATGCGAATAGAAGGGTTCTAATTATTATTGATCTCATTTTTTTGTTTTTTTTTGTTTAAGCAGTTAGTCAAAATTGATTTTACAATAAATTGAGATGAGATTTGATTTTAGGCGAAGCAATTTTAACGCGAATAGCCTAGCTATTTAAGGAGAAATTGCTGAAGAATAAAATTAAATATCGCTCAAGTTATTAGTAAATTTAATTTGACTACCTGCTTAAGTATGTGATTGGATGCTGGATACAAGATGCTGGATGCTGGTTGCTGGATGCTGGATGCCAACTAACGCGGAGCCCGCGATCGCTACGATCCGAGTGATCCAGCATCCAGCAACTAGCAACTAGCAACTAGCAACTAGCAACTAGCAACCAGTTACTCCTCCACAAGTTCCGCCTCCTTCAAAGTAAACATCACATCATTCGGATCCTGCGACGTAAAATAAAAAATCCCTTTTATAGTGATCGATGCATCATCGAATTCAATTTTCTTATCTCCTTTTGTGAAAACTTCAATCACGGATTCCGGTCCGGCTTTCCCGCAAAAAAAACAATCGCTAAATGGATAAGCGGAAAACATAAAATGGCTTTGCGCCTTTTTCCCGCTAAGGGGAATCACATAACCTCTCATCGTAATTTCCTTTCCTTCCAATGCCTTTATAATCGGCACAAAGCGACCTTGTTGCTGACTCACCCCGTCGCTCTCATCAAACTGTCTTTCGAACTTCATGAGTCCCAGCGTCCGCCATGGATTGCCTGTATCCTGAGCAACCGCGCCATTCGTTACGAAAAGCAAACTCAGAAAGAAGAGACATATGATGGATTTAAATTTCATTGTATAATTAATTTGAATTTCATTATTGCTTTTTTTTAAAACTGTTGGCTAACAGCCAATAACGTTCTTGCAAGGTAGCACATATCAGAGCCCTTTTCTTTTAAGGAGGTGTTAAATTGTGGATAACTATGTTGGTAAGTCCGGTTTTAGGGCGTTTTTTTGTGGATAACCTGCGTTGCAGGGGTTGGAAGTTGGAGGTGGGAAGTGGGAAGCACACTCGATCGCGGAGCCCGCGTTATAGGGAGCTTCCAACTTCCCACTTCCAACTTCCAACTATCTTAGCTAGACAAAGTCTCAGATATATCCGTCCCGGAAGCCTGTATGGCCGGAATCAAAGCCGCTACAAAGCCTATTCCCAATGCGCCAAAAAACAGGTAGATTTCTTCCTTCATAAAGGTCCAACCCGTAAAGGAATAACGATAGGAGTCTTTCATGACACCTGCCAACAACTCCATTCCAATGTGGCTCAGGGTAATACCAATCAGATAGCCAATCACTGCCAGTAAAAGGCCTTCCATAATTACCAACATGAAGAGTTTTGCTCTTGAAGCGCCCATCACACGCATTAGTGCCAGTTCCTTTTTACGCTCCCGCAATGACTTGAAAAGCGAGATAAAAATACTTAGACCCGATACGAATATGATGATAAAAGCAATCATCTTCAGTAGTTGTTCACCAGCTCCCATCATACTAAACAGTTGGTTCATTTCCCAGGCGGGTGAGGCCGCTTGTAAGTCTGTATTTTCATTGATATTTCGTCCCATACTAAGAGACCGAAAATTCGTTTTGCTTTTGTAGCGAATAAGGAGTGCTGTTATTTCTTTGTCCACTTCGTCCATTAAGGCTTTTCGTTCTTGCGGTGCTGCTTCATGGTCATGATCATGCTCATGGTCGTGATCGTGTCCTTCATGGTCGTGTCCTGCGTGGTCGTGATCGTGCTCATGTCCTTCCTCTTCTCCGAGCGGAGCAGGTGGCGCATCTACGTGCTCATGTACTTTCCAGATGCTTTGTGGAGTGGTTAGAATTAATTGATCCAGTACTGTTCCTCCGGGTGCAAAAATACCGACGATTTTGAAAGGTTGTACATCGTCGTGAATATGTAACTCATCATCAATTAAGCCATGTGAACTAAAAAAAGTGTCCCCTATTTTTAATTGTAAATCCTCTGCTACAGCAGCTCCAATCGTTACTTCCATATCCTCCTGCCATAAGTTTCCTTTCGCTATAACACCATTATACAAAGAGTCTGGTAGTTCATAGGTGGTACCAACTATTCGATAAGATTTATAGCTGTCACCTAGAGATAATGGAATCGATAATTTGATTAAAGGATGCTTGGGATTCATGAATGGCCGGGCAGCCTTTATCGGAATATTTCCAGTAGGAACATCGATGTGATACATATTACAAAGAATCAGTTGCAGCGGAGATCCTCTGGCACCAATCACCAGGTCTATATCTGCCAGGTTTTTATCATACTTTTCGTCCACCTGACGGTTTAGCAAAAGCAACAAACTAATCAACCCAACTCCCAGTGCAAACAACACCAGACTCAACAACATGGACAATGCGTTGTTTGTCAAATTTTTCCAACTGAGTGAGAGTATATTCATTGTTTTTTTAGATCTATTATTTGTACCTAATTAGTGAGTCTTGGCGGATGTTGGATGTTTGTCACGGCCAGCTGAGGCTGGCGTGACGGATGTTGGTTCTCGTCTGTCGGTGAGCCCGTCTGGCATGTTGTCCGTCTGACAGACTCCGCATATTTTTTATAGGCCTCAGCATAAAAAGAGAGCCAACATCCTTTACGGCCCGCGTGCACCGAAGCCTTTCTCAGGAGCCGAAGCCTTGGCGTAGGATCTGGCGTAGGATCTGGCGTAGGAGCAGCAAAGCGCTCATAAAAAAACATCTAACACCCATCCAAAATATGAAGTTGTTTAAAGTTACTTCTTATTTGAAATAAATTATTTCCTATTGTGATAAATCATCCTTTATTAAGATAAATCTTATTGGGAAACAACTCCTTAAGTCGTCCGTCGTGTGTTACGATTAACAATACAGCATTTTCTTCTTTGGCTTGTGTTTCCAAAAGTTGGACGACCTCATTGCAGTTGACATCGTCCAATGCAGAGGTTGGTTCATCCGCAAGTATTACGGCCGGTTTGTTGATCAGCGCTCTGGCGATGGCGACACGTTGCTGCTCTCCCTGGCTCAGTTCCGTTGTTTTGGATTTGAGTTTATCTCCAATATTTAGACGTTCCAGTAACGTTTTAATTCTTTTTTTTGAGATGGGATGACCCGCCAGTTGTTGAGCCAAAGCTAAATTTTCTTCGACATTAAGCGCTTTCAGGAAATGAGCATCCTGAAAAATGATCCCTATATTTTTTCCACGGAAGTGGTCCATGTTAGCAGCAGACAAGGCATGTAAATCGGTCTCCGAGATAAATACCTTTCCACTTTTGGGAGTACGCAATCCACCCAACACGTGAAGCAAAGTCGTTTTTCCACTTCCAGACTGTCCCAACAGTAACCATGACTCTCCACGCTGACATTTAATATCAGGAAAATCTAAAGCGGTTTCCGAATCATAAGAATACTTGAGTCCTTTTGTTGCTAACATGTAGTAAAGGTAAAAAATAGGTGGGGGGAAATCAAGGGTTGGTGATTTCTTTTATATGAAGTTGTTTGAAGTTATTGTCCAGAAGTGAAGCTAACTGTTTGATGCTGAAGACGAAGCTCATTTGCCCTCCCATCCGCAAGCGGGAAATTCTTTTCAGAATTTATGTAGCCATCCGCGTGCCGCCGAGTCCTTCGCCAGAGGCTACGGCCGCCGGAGAAAGCTTTAGCGGAGGAGCAAGCTACGGCGACGAAGCATAGCTGAAGTATTCGGGATCAATGAGTTAGCTGCAAACTTGGAGAATAACTTTAAACAACTTCTATATAAAGGTCGCTTGTCTTTAAGCGCAGATAAAAAGAAACTGTTTAGTGACTCTATTGATGAGTTCAGTTGGATGTTAGAGGTTAGTCACGGCTCCGCAAGGCGGGGCGTGACGGATGTTGGCTCTCGTAAAAAAACATCTAACATCCATCCAAAGTTCGCTGAATAGGTATGATGAAAAACGATTAGTCACCAATCACCACATCACTCAAATCCGTCTCTTCCGGAACGGTCATTTCAGAAAGCGCTTCATAGGTACCGTTAAAAACATTGAAGTCAACATCCCCCTCAATTCCTTCCAGTTGTCCACGATTACCATATTGCCAAAATTGCCAATCGGTGCCATATTTTAGTGTAGGTGCTTCGTAGTTATAACGGGCTATCCAAATTGGATATCCTTTGAAGTTGTCAGCGATGTGTTTATTATAGAATTTAAGATTAGTGTAAATGATGGGACGTATTTTATAATGTTTTTCAATAATGTCCAACCAGATTTCCGCTCGGTTCACCATCAATTTTGTGGAGACACCGTCAATCACTTCTATGTCCAGCACCGGAGGAAGGTCTCCTGGCTTTAAGTCAACTACCGCAGTAAAATTCAGTGCTTGTAGAATAGAGGAAGCGGATGGACGAAAAAAATGATAGGCTCCTCGTTTCATCCCAACTCTGTTGATCTCTGACCAGTTGTACATGAAGGTACTGTCTTGCAGCTCTTCACCTTCCGATGCTTTGACAAAAGAAAAATCGATGTCCTCCCCAACCACTTTATTCCAATCAATTTTTGACTGGTAATGAGAGACATCAATTCCATGCATCTCAAAATGCTCGAGTCGCTTCGTTTCCTTACGACAGGAACAAAAAAGAAAAAGGAGTAATAGGATGCCGCTAATATATCTCATACAGGCTGGTCTATGATTGGGATGTTTTCTTAAATTTTATTGAGTGTATGTTTTTGAATTTCAAACGGGCAGGCGATCACAGGTGGTGTTTATTGTAACTAAACGCTAAAGTTCCGAAAAGAAATCTCCGAAAACCCAATATCCTTTTAAATTAACTGATCTACGACACTTTTTAGTGCTCGGTAAATAGTTTCAATAATCAGGTAATCATACTTCTGGTAAAACAAAGTTGATCACTAGAGAGCCTGATTTAGATGTTTTGGTTCAATTCTTGAATTTTCACCTTTGTATTTAGCCTTTAAAGCACAAAATACACTTAAAAGCAATACGTTAAACTATAGACAATCAGTCGCTTATCCTTGGTAAAAACAAGGCAATCATTATTATGGCATAAGAAGGATGCCTATCTTTGCGTTAATTAGAGCGTATATTATCCTTTTTTTGAAAAAGGATAAAAAAATAGATGCTTTTATCTCAACTAATACCGGTTATTTATGAAACACATTTTAACACTTCTACTCGTTAACCTGCTTGCTTTTACGACTCTTTCTGCCAAAGCAGATCATTCTATTTCATTTGACGATGAATATGTATTTACCATTCACGTAGGTGCATTTGTAAAAGCCAAAATGTCCGATTTTAAAGAAATCAGACCCTATGGTTTTTTGTATGCTCAGCAATACAACAATTTGCTTCAGATCTACATGGGAGACTACCCTACGGAGCCACAGGCGATGAAGGTGCTGGAAAGAATAAAACGCCATGGTTATGCGGATGCCTTTGTTACGCGCCGAAATATGGAAAAAGGCAAATCCGTTCGCGTCATTCAAGTGGCTTCCAGTGCTATTGGTGAAGATATCGACTGGCTAAAATATAGTGCCGCCGGGCAACTTTACGCCGTGCTTGATGACAATCAGGTCAAGTTAGTAACTGGCCCTTTTCAAAGTTCTGATGAGGCCAATAACTATCTGAATAGCCTGAAGCAAATTGGCTTTAGTAGTGCCTTCACAAGACGTATCAATAATGTACTGCTACATAAGATTACTGCTTTTGAAGCAGGACAGGAATTGAACTTTCCTTCACAAATTATCGTCCCTCAGGAAAGCGTACAGGAAGAGGTATTTGCTGAAACCGTTGTGGAAGATACACCACCTGCTCCAGTCCCTTCTATGATTGTAAAAAAACGACCAAAGAAAAAAATTGTCTTGTCAGAACCTGTAGAATCAAAGGAAGTCCTTACTGCTCGTGAAGTGGTGCCAGAGTCTTTCGATGTGATTGTAAAAAAAGAACGTATTACTCCTAAGCCGAACGTTGAAGAGCGACCGACTGCAAAGGAAAAACCAGCAGCGAGAGCAACCCCAGCAAAACCTACAGCTACGACTGCCAAAGCAATTACAATTCCCCTTCCAGCAATAAGAGCGAAGGTGAAACGTACATCAGCCCTGGAATTGCAAAAGGTCTTAAAGTCGGAAGCTGTTTATTCCAACAGTTTGGATGGATTTTACGGTACTGGAACAGCTAAAGGTTGGGAGGCAATAAAGAAAAGTCATCCTCAATTAAAGAAATACATACTACTTGCAACACAGGAAGAAACATTGAGACCCAAAGGAACTACTGATGTTTTGCAACACTACATTAACACGCTGTATAGTAGTCCTGAAAAATCATTAACTGGTCTGACAACCTCTAAAGAGGCGATCGCTAAAGCCTATCGGGCTTATTATTTATTTAATCAAAATGGCCCCAGCAAATCGGTCAATGACTTAATGAATAGTGCCATCAAACAAGCGTTCTCCAATAAAAAAATGGAGAACAAACCAAAATTTGATTACACCGCTGCTTATGATTACAATGATATTGGTCAATTGATTCTTCACCTGCGCTATGTACAAGGTGCCAGCAATCCTGAACCGGAACTTCCGGCCTGGATGTTTGCCAAGCACCCAAAAGAAGTAACAACGGCTTTTGAAAAACACAGCAGTCCCACCGACAACAATTACAAGGTTCAGAGCTATAATGAGTTCATGGATTGGGAAGAAATTAACTTGTTGAAAACGGTTCTTGCTGATTTAAATACCAACACGGATAAAGACGCTCAAAAGCAACAAGAGGCCAATAACAATACAGCTTCCCGAATTTTGTGGCGTGCCAAAGCTTTAAATCTGGAAGATCGAAAAAACATTTTCGAATGGAATAAAACTTTCTGGACGAAAATGGAAACATGGGCTGCTAATGACCCTTTACATCAAAAGTTTTTGACACCACTAAAGGTGACCTACTTTCAGTCATGGGTTCGCCTTGAAGACCATTTCATGGACAAAGGGGTGAGTCCTCAGGATGCGAAAGGACTAGCTTTGACTGTTTTGAAAAATATGGTGGAAGTGCCTTTGGGGAATATGTAGCTGGATGCAAGATGCTGGATCACTCGGTTCGTAGCGATCGCTGGCAACTCCTATTAAGCGCAAATCGCCTTCAAAATTTAGTTTTTTGGAGGCGATTTTTGTTTTGATTTTGATTGAATTTTTGATTTTGATTTTCGGCCCTAGCCCACCAGTCTCATCCCAAGATAAATAGTGGCTATACAAACCAACAGGCTAATAAAAACATTGGCGAAAGCCGTCGTATAAGCACCGGTTTGAAGTAACTGCAAAGTTTCATTAGAGAAGGTAGAGAAGGTGCTAAAACCTCCGCAAAAACCTGTGATCAGCATCAGTCGGGTGGTGTCACTTACCGAGTTTTTTAGGCTTAAAGCCAAAACAATTCCCAGTACCAAACAACTCAATACATTGGCCGCAAATGTGGCCAAAGGGAAACCCGATGCATGGTTTGTGATCCAACGGGCAAGACCGTAGCGACATAAACTACCGAGTCCGCCTCCAATAAATATCAAGATGACTTGTTGCATTTAAGAACTGGATTTGTTCAACTTTTTTCGGGAAACCAGGCGGAACAAAATGGTAGAAAGTATGATCGCTAAGCCCAGTACAACCAACATCAAGTTGAGCGAACCAAGGCCTTGTAATCCAAATACCAGAAAGATGAAAAAAACATTGACAGTAACCAACAATGCTGTGGCCTGCATATGCGTCAATCCGTAATCCAACAATAGATGATGGATATGCGTTCGGTCCGGATGCAACGGAGATTTGCCCTTGAGCGCCCGCATAATAAAAACCCGAAGTGTGTCAAACAAGGGCAAAATCAAAATACCAAACGCTACGGCCGGAACTGCCTTAAATGCGTAAGGACTCATCGGCATTTCTTTGTGTAGTTCGATAAATTCTATCGTTAATATAGAGCAGGTCAGACCAATCAAAAGAGACCCGGTATCCCCCATAAATATTTTTGCGGGTGTGTAATTATATTTTAAAAATGCAATGACGGCTCCTGCCAGCGCATAAGCTACTATGGCCAATTCGATGCGCTGCATCAACAAGAACCAAGTCCCTAAAGTAATCGATATCAGTGTGCCGATACTTCCTGACAAACCATTGATTCCGTCAATAAGATTGAAGGCATTGACAATAACTAAAATTGTAAAAATAGAAAGGATAACACTTGCCACTTCTGGCAAATCCCCTATCCCCATAATGCCATACAAACTGGTGAGTTTAACATTCGATTTGAATACCAAAATACCTGCAGCCAATATCTGTCCAATCAATTTTTTTCGGGGTGCTATGGGGGCAATATCGTCCTTTGCTCCTATCAGAAACAAAATAATAAAGGCACATAAAATATATTGTAAATCGCCAAAGGCATAGAATGGTGTCCAAAGGATAATAGAAAAGATGACACCAGCAAATATCGCTATTCCCCCTAATGATGGAGTAGGTGTGACATGAGACCTTCGTTCACCCGGTTCATCGCATAGATTTTTAGTTATTGCGATGTGTATGATCGACGGGATTGCAAAATAGGTCAAAGTAAAAGCAGTCAAAAATGCTAAAATAGCGTCGTACATTGCCTCTTGTTTTGATAAGCCCCCCAAAACAAACTTGTGCTTATTTCTTTTGCTTAATTTGGATGGGTCGCTGATTTTCAGTGTATTGTAAAACTCAAGTATCCTTCAAAGATAACCATAAACCACTGAAGACGACTAAAAAAACGTTGTTTTTACTAAGAAACTAGTTAAATTCGACTGTTGACCATTGACTTTTGACTGTTAACTTCCCTCTAACGTACACGTTAAAGGGAAGTCAATAGTAACGGTCAACAGTCAAAAGTCACACTTAAAAAACAGTATCATCTACACTATCCAGCCATTTTCTGACCTCTTCTACTACTGATTCAATACAACCTTTTTCGAAAGGTGACTGAAGCCCTGCCAGCTTCACCAGCTCTAAAAACGGCAAACTTCCCCCTGCCTGACATAACGTGAGGTACTGCCCCCATGCCTTTTCGTGGTCTTCCCGATCATGCTTCCAAAACTGGAAAGCACAAATCTGAGCCAGCGTATAATCAATGTAATAAAAAGGCATGGAGAAAATATGATTCTGCCGTTGCCAGAAACGTCCTTCTTCCAAAAGCGGATGACCCCTGTAATTTCGATGCGGCAAATATTTTTTTTCTATCGCGCGCCAGGCATCATTTCTTTCGGCTGGTGTTGCATCTACATTTTCATAAACGTAGTGTTGAAACTCATCTACTGCCACACCATATGGTAAAAACTTAAGCGCTCCGGCGAGGTGCGCAAACATATATTTCTCGGTGTCTTCTTCAAAGAAAAGATTCATCCAGGGCCAGGTAAAAAACTCCATACTCATGGAATGAATTTCACAAGCCTCATAGGTTGGCCAATTGTATTCTTTTATGCCAATATCCTTACTGGAATAGACCTGGAAGGCATGCCCTGCTTCATGGGTCAAAACATCAATATCACCACTCGTTCCATTAAAATTGGAGAAGATATACGGCGCATCGTACTTATTGATAAATGTGCAATAACCACCGGTTGCTTTTCCTTCCCGATTCACCAAATCCATCAAGTCTTTTTCAATCATGTAGTTGAAAAAATTGTTGGTTTCCGGCGACAACTCGCTGTACATTTTTTGTGCATTTTTGATGATCCAGTCCGGGCTCCCTTTTGGTTTTGGATTACCAGAATCAAAACGGAAACTTTCATCATAATAGTAGAGCGTATCTAATCCCAGGCGTTTGCGTTGTCGCTCATACAGTTCACTAACAAGTGGCACCACGTTCTCTAGTATTTGCTGTCGAAAGCCAGCGACCATTTCTGCATTATAATCAGAACGCAACATCCGGGCATAGCCCAATTCGATGTAGCTTTTGTAGCCTAGCTTTTGAGACATTCCGTGGCGAAGCTTTACCTGATCATCGTAGATTCTGTCAAAATCTGATTTGTGTTTTTCAAAGAAAGCCCATTTCGCCTCAGCTGCCGCTTTTCTGGTTGCTCGATCCCGGGAAGTTTCCATTGGCACCAAAGCAGAGAGATTGTATTCTTTATCTCTGAAGTTAATGGTTGCTGCCGCTTTTATTTTTACATATTCACTGACCAGCTTATTTTCTTCTTGCAAATCATTTAATATGACCGGTTCAAAAGTAGTCTTACTCAGTTCGGCAATCACGAAAAGTTGTTTTCCGTGTTTTGCTTCAAGCTCTGATTTAAACTTTGAGGCCGCCAGAGCCGTGTAAAAACGATTGGTTAGTGCCTCATATTTGGGGCTATTGGTATCAAAAAATTCGTTTTCAGCCTCATAGAAGGCATCCTTTGTGTCAACTGTATGACGAATCTGGCAGATATTATACATGGACATGAATTCCTCCCGAAGTGAGTTAACTTCCATTAGTGCTGCATCCTGGGTCTCAAAAGAGTCAGATTCTTCAAATTTCAAGAGTAAATCATTAAACCTTGCGGTAAAATCTTCCATCTCAGGCCTGTGGTAAGCAAAATCTTTAAATTTCATTGTAAATTGATTGGTAACTATTCTAACTGTTGGCTACTGGCTGGTAGCTTCCATCTAACGCGCTTCACATCGCGATTAAGGGAAGCCAACAGCAAAAGCCAGCGGCCAATAGTAAAGTAACTGAACAGCTACAGTGATTGTTTCTAAATAAATTTTACGCAGGCAACCCATTCATTCTAAATGGTACCAAACATGTATACGCTAAATTAAGCCCTTTAGGTTTACTATTCGTGCATTTTTAAGGTATCAATCTACTTTTTAAATAGAAGTTATTTAAAGTTATTCTCCAAGTTTGCAGCTAACTCATTGATCCCGAATACTTCAGTTATGCTTCGTCGCCGTAGCTTGCTCCTCCGCTAGACCCTACGCCAAGGCTTCGGCTCCTAAGAAAAGCTTCGGCGGCACGCGGATGGCTACGATACTCAAAATGAGCTTCGTCTTCAGAATCAAGCAATTAGCTTCACTTCTGGACAATAACTTTAAACAACTTCAGATAACCTATTGACTGTCTAGGCTTGTTTATGCATTCTTTTCTTAACTTTGTGCGAATTTTTTCAGGGTATTTCCTGCTGTGCAATATGAATTTAAAAGAAAAGATAAATCTAGATAAGCTTCCACGCCATGTTGCCGTCATTATGGATGGTAATGGCCGCTGGGCTAAAAAACACGGGAAGCCTCGTGTTTTTGGCCATAAAAATGGTGTTGTAGCCGTTAGAGAAACAACTGAGGCTGCTGCTGAGTTAGGCATCGAATACCTAACGCTTTATGCATTTTCCACAGAAAACTGGAGTCGGCCACAATTTGAAGTAAATGCCTTGATGACGCTACTGGTTGAAACCGTTCGAAGAGAATTAAATACACTGAATAAAAATAATATTCGCTTACAGGCGATTGGTGATTTAAAGAAATTACCCGCCAAAACGTATAATGCACTTTTAGAAGGTATTGAAAAGACAAAAAACAATACCCGAATGACTTTAGTACTGGCGCTTAATTACAGTGCCCGTTGGGAAATCATTAACGCGGTACAGGAACTGGCAACAAAAGCGGCCAACCAAACAATTCATCCAGAGGATATTAATGAAGAAATGTTTGCCAACGCTCTGAGCACAAAAGGTATTCCTGATCCGGAATTATTAATCCGAACCAGTAACGAACATCGAATTAGTAATTTTTTGCTTTGGCAAATATCTTACTCGGAGTTATACTTCACCCCTTTGTTTTGGCCAGAGTTTCGGAAAGAAAGTTTCCATGAAGCCATTATTGATTACCAAAACCGCGAGCGACGTTTTGGTAAAACCAGTGAACAGATAGACTGACCGTTGACTGTTGACTGTTAACTTCCCTCTGACGTATACTATTAAAAGGGAGTCACGGTTAATAGTTAACGGTCAGCAGTCCGTACAACAAACATAAAACAATCATACTCAACAGAGACGCGACTAAATCACGATTGATGAAAAAATATTTGATCCTTGCTTTTGCTTTATTTATTCAATTCACTATCCTTCCAATAAGCAGTTTGGCACAAACCACTGACGGTGACCCTACCGTTGATTACGCGGATGCAAAACTATATGAGATTGGAGGAATCAAAGTCACTGGCGCAGAATTTAGTGACGATAATGCTGTAATTGCAATTGCCGGTCTGAAGGTAGGTGACAAGATTCGGGTTCCAGGTCCGGACATCCAAAAAGCGATGAAAGCTTTGTGGAAACTTCGCCTGTTTACTGACATCCAGATCTACAAAGAAAAAACAATTGGTTCGGTTATATTTCTTGAAATCGTTGTTCAGGAAAGACCCCGATATACTGAGCACTCTTATAAGGGGGCTAAAAAATCACACCATGACGACTTAAATGATATCGTTCGTCAGCATCTGATCAAGGGAGGTATCGTTACCGAAAATGCTAAAATGAATGTAAGCACTGGTATCATTGATTACTACAAAGAGAAAGGCTTTTTAGATGCTACAGTCCATATAACAGAAGAAGAAGATACGAAACGCGCGAATGCTGTTAGACTGATTTTTAACATCGACAGAAACGATCGAGTTAAAATACAAAAGATTATCGTGACTGGTAATGACAATGTTAAGCGGAAAAAAATTCGTAAGCTGATGAAGGGGACGAAAAAGAAAGGTCGGATCTTTTCTTCGTCTAAATTGATTAAAGAGGAGTTCGAAACAGATAAAGAAACTATCATTGCTTATTACAATACTATTGGTTATAAAGATGCCACGATTGCTTCGGATAGTATATGGAGAGAGGTAGATGGCGACATAATGGTAAAAATTGATATCAACGAAGGTCCTCGTTACTACTTCCGTAAATTGGATTGGAAAGGAAACTCGATCTACGAAACGGAGATGCTTAAAACCGTTTTAGGTATTAATAAAGGAGATGTTTACAATCAGGAGTTGTTGATGACCCGACTTCAGTTTAGTCCTGATGGTCGTGATGTGAGTACCATCTACATGGACAATGGGTACTTGTTTTTTAGAGTTGATCCCGTAGAGGTTGCTGTAGTTGGCGATTCTATTGATTTAGAAATTCGTATTTATGAAGGTCCTCAGGCTACAATAGATCGTGTCATCGTAAAAGGAAATGACAGGACACACGAACATGTAATTCGCAGAGAACTGCGTACCCGACCTGGTCAAAAGTTTAGTCGTACGGATATCATTCGTTCTAATCGTCAAATTATCAGTCTGGGATATTTCAACCCGGAAGCCTTGGAAATCAACACACCTGTTAACCCGCAAAGAGGTACCGTTGATATCGAATATATAGTGGAAGAAAAGCCTTCCGATCAACTGGAACTATCTGCGGGGTGGGCCGGTGGAGGCCGGGGAGTAATTGGTACACTTGGTGTGTCGTTCAACAATTTTTCTATTCGAAATATTTTCAAAAAAGAAAGTTGGAGTCCGCTTCCTCAGGGTGACGGTCAGCGACTGTCATTGCGTGCTCAGACAAATGGTAACCAGTATCAATCTTACAACATGTCTTTTACGGAGCCTTGGCTGGGTGGCAAAAAACCGACTTCATTTACGATTGGTGCTTACTACACGATACTTACGAATGGTATACCAAAAAGTCAGGAGAACCATGGTCGTTTTAATATCCTTGGTGCCTCTATTGGATTAGGAACCCGTTTGAAGTGGCCGGATGATTATTTTGTATCGAATTCAACACTTACTTTCCAGCGCTTGAATCTGGTTAACTGGGCCAATGGTGGTTTCATTACACAAGATGGAGCGCGAATCACTGACGGTGATTTTTATAACATAAGTTTGAATCAAACCTTTACGAGAAGTTCTGTGGATGAACCAATTTATCCAAGAAGTGGATCTTCATTTTCATTGTCCACACAATTTACACTTCCGTACCACTTATTCTCCAGTAAGAACTACAGCGATCTTCCTGCCAGTGAGAAGTTTCAATTTCTGGAATACCACAAGTGGCGTTTCAATTTTGAATGGTATACTCCTTTGACCAATGATAGAAAGCTGGTACTTAAGGTAGATGGAAAAATTGGAATGATTGGAAGTTACACCGATGCCATTGGATTATCTCCATTTGAACAATTTCAGTTAGGGGGTGATGGATTCTCACAACAAACCGGAAGTTTCTACACTGGTACTGATATTATTTCATTGAGAGGGTATGATGTTGGTGATTTAGATGCCAATATTAGAGATGGGGGTATTGTTCCAGCTCCTGTGTTTGATAAGTTTAATGTGGAGCTGCGTTACCCATTCTCTTTGAATCCTAGTGCTACCATATATGTATTGGCATTTGCGTCTGGTGGAAATTCATGGGCTCGTTTCCGTGACTTCAATCCTTTTGATGTGAAGCGATCTGCGGGTATGGGATTACGTGTATTCCTTCCGATGTTTGGTACGCTTGGGTTTGATTATGGCCTTGGGTTTGATAAACCGAATACTGGTGTTGGAAGTCCGTTTGAACGATTTGGTCGTTTCAATATTATCCTTGGATTTGAACCGGAGTAGGAATATAGTTTGATTTGAAATCAAAAAAAGAATCCCGAATTTGCTGGTTGGCAAGTTCGGGATTTTTGATGGCTGTTGGCCTCTCTACCACATGCGTCGGGCACAGTTTTTGGCTACTTGGTTGAGATGTTAATCATTACCGACCAAAAAACAGACATTGGTTAATCCAATGTTTGTTTGATTTCAACGATTTCATACCCTTCGATAATGTCACCAGGTTTGATGTCATTATAGTTTTTAATGGTGAGGCCACATTCCATTCCGAATTTGACTTCTTTAGCATCTTCTTTAAAACGTTTCAGCGAGCCAAGTTCTCCGACAACACCTTCCTTGATGGGATAGATGACGATGCCTTCCCGAATGACACGGATTTTTGTATTTCTGGTGATCTTGCCTTCGAGTACATAGGAACCGGCAATTGTTCCTAAGCGACTAATTTTGTAGACTTCACGAACTTCAACCTGAGCAACAATTTTTTCTTCTTTGGTTGGTTCAAGCATTCCTTCAATAGCCTGCTTGAGTTCTTCAATTGCTTCGTAGATGATGGAGTAGGTTTTGATTTGAACACCTTCGCGTTCAGCCAGTTTACGTGCTCCAATAGAAGGTCGTACCTGGAAACCAATAATAATCGCATCCGAAGCAGAAGCAAGTAATACATCTGATTCGATGATTTGACCTACAGCCTTATGAATTACATTTACCTGAACGGTTTCGATAGATTGCTTCATCAATGAGTCGGCCAATGCTTCGATAGATCCATCCACATCACCCTTGATGATCAGGTTCAACTCTTTAAAGGTACCTAGAGCCAAACGTCTTCCGATCTCATCCAAACTAATACGCTTGGATGCTCTGTTGGCCTGCTCTCGAGAAATCTGACCTCTACGAGCTGCAATTTGACGAGCTTCAGAATCACTTTCCAGTATTTTAAATTTCTCCCCTGCCTGAGGTGCTCCACTCAAACCAAGAACAAGTGTTGGAGTAGAAGGTCCAACTTCTTTTACTTTCTTGCCTCGTTCATTGAACATGGCTTTGACTTTACCTGAGTGTTCTCCGGCGATCATCGCATCTCCAACTCTCAAGGTTCCGTTTTGTACTAAGATTTTAGTAACAAAACCTCTTCCTTTATCAAGAGATGCTTCAATGACGGTACCCATTGCTCTTGCTTTGGGGTTCGCTTTGAGCTCCAGCATTTCAGCTTCCAGCAAAACTTTTTCCAGCAAGGCATCTACATTGGTACCCTTCTTTGCAGAAATATCCTGCGACTGATATTTACCACCCCAATCTTCTACCATTAAGTTAGCACTTGCCAATTCCTGTTTGATACGCTCCACATCAGCTCCATCTTTATCAATCTTATTGATGGCAAAAATAATAGGTACACCTGCAGCTTGTGCGTGGCTAATGGCCTCTTTTGTTTGCGGCATAATTCTATCATCAGCAGAAATAATAATGATCGCAATATCTGTTACTTTTGCACCACGTGCACGCATTGCCGTAAAGGCTTCGTGACCTGGTGTATCGAGGAATGAAATCTTTTTGTCATCTACCACTACTTCGTATGCGCCAATGTGCTGGGTAATACCCCCGGCCTCACCATCTGCAACGTTTGCTTTACGAATGTAATCCAGTAGGGAGGTTTTACCGTGGTCAACGTGTCCCATAACCGTTACGATTGGAGCGCGTGGTCTCAAATCTTTAGGGTCATCCGGTATAACATCATCCTCTTCTTCAGCTTCCTCTTCTGCACTGATGAATTCTATTTCGTGATCAAATTCGTTGGCTACGATTTCAATGATTTCTGCATCCAGTCGCTGGTTGATCGAAACAATCACACCAAGGTTCATACAAGTTGTAATAACCTCAGCAACGGCTACGTTCATCAAACTAGCTAATTCTGAAACAGAAACAAATTCTGTTAGCTGTAAAACACCCGTTTCCTTTTCAGCTTCAGCAGCTTCTTGTTTTTCACGGTGCCGGTCTCTGTTGTCACGACGCATTTTTTGACGCTTCCGCTTTCCTCTACCGGAAAGACGGTCCATTGTTTGTTTGATTTTCTCATCAATTTCTTTTTGAGAAACTTCTTTAACATCATCTCTTCTTCCTTTCCCTCTTGAAGCAGGACCTCCCTTACGTGGCGGTCTGTTTCCACCACCTCCTCTATTATTAGAGTTGTTGTTACCAACTGGAGATACCGAAACTTTTTTTCTTGTACGTT
>Ga0209187_1002479_pt1 | contig 17446 bp, 4 predicted proteins | sample BantaG_FD_187430 | JGI IMG/M metagenome (GOLD analysis project Ga0209187, IMG submission 187430) | Marine algal microbial communities from Bantry Bay, Ireland - BantryBay_4 metaG (SPAdes) (version 2) | ecosystem: Host-associated > Algae > Red algae > Unclassified | place: Bantry Bay, Ireland... | reverse complement strand
AGGAATGGACTTTGATGATAGAATACCTGTCATTACTAGAAGATTTATGGTAGTTGATAAACAGGTAAATGTGATTCAAAATGGAAGAAGGCCACGGGATGTCTCAAAGTTAAGAACGCATCATGAATTTGATTTATTCATAAACAATAAAGATTTTCCAATTATCGATCCACGTAACAATATTTATGTAACGATGCTTCAAAATTATAGATGGGATAGCGCAATAGAAAACTTAAATCCTAAATTCACTGTAGGTGATAAGATGACCATAGACAATACTGGCAAAATTTCATTTCCTGCTTATAAAGAGTTTCGACCAATAGACATTCGTACTTTAGATTTTACATCAAACGGTATAAACTCTATAGATCTCAATGCATATGGTACGGATGTTTTACTGGATTTAGGCAAGCCTAGAAGGGACTCTTATTACACGACAGTTCCAGATGCAAATGGCCAATTTGTAATTCAAAACAAAGATCAAGGCACTGATAGAGTAGGTGGTGATTATGCTAATGTAATATTTACATTGCAATCGAGAAAAATGGACGAAGAAGTATATGTCGCTGGTAGATTCACAGATTGGAAGCCAGATGAAATGTATCGAATGAGATATGAAGATAGTCGAGAGTTGTATATTGCCGAAGTCAAATTGAAACAAGGATTTTACGATTTTTTCTATGCTGTAGATATTGACGGTAAGCTCGACCCAGCTCCTATAGAAGGAAGTTGGGCTGACACCGAAAATTTATATCAAGTACTCGTCTACCTCCAAGAACCTGGAGGTAGATATGATAGACTAATCGGATATTTGAATTTTAATTCAAACAAGTTTTAGATAACGAAGAATTGAAATTGATCAGTAATTATCTATTAAACTGTTCCATAGTAAATTTAATGCCAATGGTTGCAAAACTTTTAGTAGCATCTGCTGCTTTTTTGATCATTTTTTGTAGAATATCTTTCTCATCATTGGTCCATTTTCCAAGAACAAAGTCTACTTGCTGACCAGAGTGAAAGTCATTTCCTATTCCAAATTTTAATCTAGGATACTTGTTTCCTCCTAATACTTGTTGGATATCCTTTAAGCCATTATGTCCACCATCGCTGCCTTTGCCCCTCAGTCTTAATTTACCTAGGTCCAGATGTAAATCGTCTACAATGACAAGCAAGTTGTCTTTTTGAATTTTCTTTTTTGTCATCCAATAGTTTACTGCCTTTCCACTTCGATTCATGTAAGTAGATGGCTTTAGTAATACGATAGTTCTACCCTTATGCTTGATTTCACAAACATCACCTAGAGTTTCTGTTTTCCATTTTCCTTCATGCTGATCCGCTAGATAATCCACTACATCGAAACCGATATTATGTCTTGTATTATCATATTCGCCACCAATATTTCCTAGGCCTACTACGAGGTACTTCATAGGGTCTTCTATTTCTTCTTCCTTCTTAAACGCAAATAATTGCCGTAACCATTCCAACATTTTGCAAAAGTAGTATAAAATTAAGATTTCAAGAGTTTGAGAATCAAGATTTCGAGATTGTTTTGATTGACTTCATAGATATTGGCGAACCACACAAATTCTCAAATTTGTATTAAGTCAAAGGAGAAATCATTCTTTCCAACAAGAATTCTGCATTAATCTTATACTATAAATTGCATACAGTTCTGTCGAGGTGCAAATATAGTTGTCAACACTATAAAGCGATTTTGCGATTCAAGCGATTCAAGCGATTCTGCGGTCTAGCAAAATCGCAATTGTGCAAAATCCTTTGATGCGTACTCTCTTTTGTGTACCACTAAAGGTTTCATATAGTTTAATACATAGAGGACAATATAGATTCTTATATTTTTTTATATTTTACACAAAAATCAACCGAACTTAAAATACGGAGGACTAAATTTTAGAGACCAGAGGAAATAATTATGAGGGGTGTTTAATATTTGGCACCGTTAAATTTTTATTTTATAGATTCTGGTAAACAAGCTCAGACACCCACATTGCATGATAGTATTGTGGCCTTAAAAACATTATGGAGTAATTGATTGGCTTTTGTAGCATTTTGTAGAAATGCGGGAAGATGATCAAATGTGGAAAACGCGATTAGATATAAATCGTATATATTCAGAAAAAACGGTTTTGAGACGAATATAACATCAGCTGTGAAAATCATTTCAATTATGGATGTCTACCACCGGAACCTTTTTTGCTAAAGACTTAATAGAAAAAATAAAATTTAAAATATATGAAATTATATAGAACATTGTTACTTCTTTGCTTCATTGGAATTACTCAATTGAATGCTCAAAAAATCACTATTCCTGCAGATGAAATTGTCGAGACAAAACATACCACAACTATAAATGGAAAATCAATTAAGTATACAGCCCAAACAGGAACACAGCCACTTTGGGCTACTGATGGGACTCCGATAGCCTCATTGTTTTATACGTATTATAAAAGAGATATGCCTGGTGATAATGGAGATAGACCGCTCGTAATCTCATTTAATGGTGGGCCAGGATCGGCATCGGTTTGGATGCACGTAGCTTATACAGGTCCTAAAGTTTTAAAAATAGATGACGAAGGATATCCTGTGCAACCATATGGAGTGCAAGAAAATCCATATTCTATCCTTGATGTGGCAGATATTGTATTTGTCAATCCAGTCAATACAGGATATTCCAGATTAATTGAAAATGATGGAAAAACGGCTGACAGAAAACAGTTCTTTGGTATCAATGCGGATATTAAATATCTGGCGAAATGGCTTAATACTTTTGTTACAAGAAAGAACAGGTGGCTTTCACCAAAATATCTTATTGGGGAGAGTTATGGAGGTACTAGGGTATCTGGTCTAGCACTAGCACTACAAGATCAGCAGTGGATGTATCTTAATGGTGTGATTTTGGTTTCACCTGCAGACTATAAATCTTATGGTGCTGATAATTCAATTTCTTCTTCACTAAATTTGCCATACATGGCAGCTACAGCTTGGCATCATAAAGTTTTACCAGCTGAACTTCAATCTAAAGATTTACTAGAAGTGTTACCTGAAGTAGAAGATTTTGCAGTAAATAAACTCATGCCTGCACTAGCAAAAGGAGGGTTCATTTCGGATACAGAAAGGTCGGAAGTTGCAAAGAAAATGTCATACTACTCTACATTGTCAGAGAGATCAATCTTACAGCATAACCTAGATGTGCCTACCAGTTTCTTCTGGAAAGAACTTTTAAGAGATGAAAGTGGGCAAACAGTTGGTAGATTAGATTCAAGATATTTAGGCCTGGATAAATCTAATGCTGGGACTAGACCAGATTATAATGCGGAACTAAAGTCATGGTTGCATTCATTTACGCCTGCGATCAACTTTTATATCAGAGAACATTTGAATTTTAAGACTGATATTCCATATGCAATGTTTGGGGATGTACACCCTTGGGACAAACAAAGAGACAATACTCGTGACGATCTTCGTCAGGCGATGGCACAGAATCCATACTTAAATGTTCTTTTTCAGTCAGGGTATTATGATGGTGCTACTACCTATTTTAATGCAAAATATACTATGTGGAATCTTGACCCTAGCGGAAGAATGAAAGATAGATTAAGCTTCAAAGGATATAGGAGTGGTCACATGATGTACCTCAGAAGAGAAGACTTGAAGACAGCAAACGATGATCTTAGAGACTTTATTTTGAATACTTCAGGTACTGGTAAATCAGCAAAGTATTAGAAACTGGTTATTTAGTTTGATACTCATGTTTTTGTAAGTCAGCAAGGGTGACAACTGTAAGTGATTTTTCGTGGCAGCCTTCTAATATAACAGGAGGTGCTATGCCCTTATCCATTGCTTCTTTCCATCGAGATACACACAGACACCATCCGTCACCTGGCTTGAGTCCTGGGAATCCGTAAGCTGGCTTGGGTGTGCTTAGGTCGTTGCCACATGAAGATGTGTATGACAAGAATTCTTCAGTCATTATTGCGCACACAGTATGCACTCCATAATCATTTAGTCCTGTGTTGCAGTAACCATCTCTATAGTATCCAGTCAATGGATTGATGCAACATGATTGTAATTCAGTGCCAAGAACATTCTTAGCCTTTGATTCTTGTCCATTGGCAACGGTAAGCATTATAGAAAGTGCAATCATAAGTATATTCATAGATTTTAGTAAGCTAGTTTGGATTGTGAAAAAGAGATAAATTTAGAACTACTCTTTCACGTTGGTAGTACCTGGTTTTATTGTGACAGTTCCACCATTTGATATAGCTTTCGTATTGACTCCTTCTCTATTGTTTTGGAATTCTACATTTGTCAGTATTAGATCGCCAAGATTATTGATAGCTCCTCCATTAGGCGTGGTATGGCTATCAATTAATTTTAGGTCTTGTAGGCTCAGTGAAGTATTAGCCGCTACTTGGAAAATCCGTCGTTCATTATTTCCGGAAAGCGTAAATCCATAATTTGTTATTCCAATTATTACCAGGTCATCTGAAATTTGAATTTGATCATTATAAATATGAAGTGTGTCTTTTTCTAACATTTCATTGATGTAAATTGTATCTCCAGAGCAAGTATTTGCTATTAAATAACGCAGAGAGCCTTCTCCGTAATTGTTTAAATTTACTACTTCCATATTTTCACTACAGCCTTCTGTAATTTGTATTGTATAATCTTCTACTTCTCCAGTGGAAGTTCCACATGGATCAGGCGAGCTGTTCCAATACTGATTTCTCACGCGCATGATCACCTTAGTTCCTGCTTCTGCGTCACCAGGCACAGTAATATTTGAAAATGCCTTATGATTATTATCAAGCATTGAAAAATAATAGTATTCATCTTCTTCAAATGAATTAGAATTGTCCCAGTCTATAAATGCATAAACAGTATCTGGTTCGAAATGCGTATTTAAACCTACTTCCAATTGGTATTCGCTAAATTGTTCCAATTGGAAAACTGTACTTGTGAAATCGGCATAGCTTTCCTTACCACTATTTTTTGTTACACCTGCCATTGAGACTAGATTTACGTAATCTGATCCTGTACTTATATCACCAGCAGCTTCACATAAAGATAAGTCTTTTCTTATTGTATACATATACCTATACGACTCAGTCGTGTCACCATTGGCATTTATAGTATAGATTTTAAAAAATAATTTTTCTCCTACAGCACCCTGAGGTAGATATCCATCTGATATATATTGATCTTTATTGAATCGTATCATAGGAATCGTATTATCAAGGTTTAAAGTGTTAAACGAATATTGGATATAGGATGATATTATTTCATCAGCATTATCTATGGTAATAGTTATAGACACATTTTCTGAAGCGGTTGGCCTTGTTTCACTAGGCTGGATACTTGGTTCTACTTTAGTTATTTTAGCAAAATCTTCTCTACCATCAAGACACCTTTCCCATAATCCCCTTCCCCAAGTTGCAGCTCTTAGCGTGTTAGATCCATATACTATTTCTAGTTCTTCTATTGTTGTAGTAGGAAGGTTATCTGCCCATAATGTATATTGTGTATCATTCCAGGGCATTTTGTATACCCCTATTTCTGTTCCTAAATATATGTTCTTATCATCTGTATGATCAATAACGACAGACCTAACGGGCATAGCATTCAAGTTGTAAGTGATGTCACTCCATGTGGAACCCCCATTTATAGATCTAAATATTCTAGCGATATTATCTTCATGATGCGCAAAAACGACAACTGCATTATTGTCATTATTGGGATCAAATGCAATATCCTGAATGGACCTTTCAGGAAAAGTATTAATGCCTACTTGAGTAAATGATGTGCCTTCATCTAGAGATCTAAAAAGTTTTTCATTTTTTGATGCCAAAATAATTGCCTGGTCATTTTCTGATTTTGCAAGTTGCTGGAATGATCCTTCATCAAATTCATGTAATGCTTTCCAATTGGTACCAAAATTATCACTTGAATGTAGCGTCTGACCTACAGTAAACAGCTTCATGTGATCTAATGGATCATATAGAACAGGTGCTTCCCATTGCAAATCTCCAATATCAGGGTGATTATTAATTCCTTCGGAGTTGTAACCGCCTGTTGTAGATCTTCTTTTATTTCCATATTGAATACTACCGATCATTAGATCATAATTAAGTGGATGTACGAGACCTTCCATACCATCAGCACCTATCCATTCTAGCCATTCATTTTCTTGTCCTTTATAAATACTTGTTCCATTATCTTGAGAGCCACATACAACTACGTCATTATTGCTTTGTGATACTCCAAGTTTATAGTACTCCCTTATACTTGTTCCGTTACTTATAATTGACCATGTGGTGCCAATGTCAGCACTCTTGACCATATATCCGTCTGTACCACAATAAATATCACCTCCAGCAAAACTGGCATATCTTATGTCTGCATGCACATAATCATCCGGGGGAGTGCCTCCTCCGGGCCAATACCAATCAGTAACATCTGACCAGCTTGATCCACCGTCGTATGACATTCTTATGTTAATTCCTCCGTTGATCATGATATCGGGATTGGTAGGACTTACCTCAAAATCACTCCCATTCCCATTTGATCCAGGAATGGAGTCAATTGTAATTCCATTATCTTCAGATTTCCAAATATAAGTTCCAGATGAAAACAGAACTAAATCAGGATCTGCAGGAGTCGTTGCGACAATAAATGCTCTATAAATGTTGTCGTCAATTTCATGTAATAGATTGAAATCGTCACCTCCATTAGTCGAGCTCCATATTTCGTTTCTGGACCAATAATACTGTCTAGGGGCAAAAATAATATTTGCATTAGTTTGATGGAATTCTACACTTAAGTATGAGTTATCACTTACAGTCTGTACTGTAGCAAAATTGTCTGTAGATCTATAAAGGAATCCGCTAGCAGCAATATATATATGACTGCTGTTATGTGGACTGAATTTGACATCGAACACATAATCATTAGTCCCTAGTCCTCCAATACCAGTGACCATCGGATTAAAAACAGTTGTATTCCAGGTTGCACCACCATCTAGGGATCGATATATCCCCATTGTAACACCATTACCAGCATTTCTAACATTTATTAAAATATCGTTTATATTTTTAGGATTTACTGAGAACACATCTACTCCAGAAGAAGAAAGTTGATCAGTAGTATTTTCCCAAGACGTGCCTCCATCAAAACTTCGCCAAAAGCCTCCACTACGAGATGACAAGTACATAGTTTGTTTATTTATAGGCTCCACCCATACATGTTCTACTCTTCCTATTCCTGGAGAATAATGGTCAGATATATTACCTGCTGAATATGGGCCTAGATCTACCCACCCCAATTGGTTACTTCTTAATTCTGAAGGTGGGAATTGTTTCTTGAAAGATTCATAAGCTTTTTCAACTTTTCTTGGGTCTTCAGTTGATCTGTCTCCACTAGGATAGTATACTGGCTCTACTTTATTGAGCCATCGCTGATAACCCATCCAGCCTGAGCCCTTCACATTTTTGTCTATCGTCGAGAAATACTTCTCTGCTTCTTCTACAACTTCATATACATTATATGATCTATCATTCATCATATATTTATAGTCTTGTGATATACCTAGACACGATATAAGAGATAAGAGAAGGATGTAGATTTTTTTCATAATTTTTTGGGTTGATATTTGAGTAAAGCTCTATCAAAATAGTTTAATCAACACTAAGTTATAGATAAAGTATCGAATTTACTGCTTGTTTTAGTTAATCTCTAAATTGTTAGATTGCAAAAAATAAAATATGTTTTAATTGAAATAATTTTTATTTGCTTAACAATAAATTAACACTGTCATTTAAGAATTATATTTTGTATGAATCGAATAGTCAACTAATAATTTTGTTTTTGTCAATATAGTCAATTGCAAATGACTACCGTTTTACAATTAATTACAATTTATGCAAAGTATTTTCTACATTTGGACTTACGAATTTTTAAATAACAAGGGATATTTTCCAATTCCTTTGTTTCAGACAGGCGGCTCTTCCATTTACAATTGAAATATATTGTAGAGTATTCTACTATTTACTTTTTACTAAAATCAAATTTCATAGCATGAGATCACTCATACTTAGTTTATTATTAGTTTCAATATCTGTGATGTCTTTTGGGCAATCAGATGATTGTAACACAGCAACATCGCTTGGTGCGGCTGATTTGTCATCAGGTACAGCAACAGCAGGAGCAACAACAGTAGGCAACACTGTAAGTGGTTTTTGGGGTGCCGCTCCACCATTGATGGCAAATTCATGTGACCCAAGTGGGACATTCACTGTTGATGAGTGGTACCGATTTGATGTAACAGGTAATAATGATATTACTATAGAGCTAACAGCTGGAACAGCGCACATGGCTGTAATACTGGAAGCATCTACAGCTAATTGTGGAATGCCAAATATGAATAACTTCTTAGCATGTCATGATCCAGCATCAGCTGCTAATCCACAGACATTTCATAATTGCTTCAGTACTGGTACTTATTATATAGTAATATTGACGGCACCTGGTAACGAGGGACCATATGATCTGACTGTAACAGAAGAAAATGGAATAGCAGCCTCTGCTGCTGGTGACAATTGTGCATTAGCCTTAGCGTTACCATTGTCTACTACAGATGGAACATCTATTACTTGTGCGGCCAATAATGTAAATGGTACAACATTTAATAACTTCCAAGAAGCAAAAGGAGATAATCTTTCGCAAGCTGCATGTATTGAAGCTAATGAAGCAACAATATGGTATAGCTTTACTGCGGGAGATGATGTATATATCGAAAATACGACTAGTACTAATTTATCGATTGCATTGTACTCTGGTGCATGTGGTGCATTAACTTTAGAACAGTGTGATGCAAATGGTAACATATCAATTGAAGATGGACTTGTACCTGGTGCAACTTACTTTTTGCAAGTAGCATATCCATATGGAGATGATGCAACTTTTGACTTTTGTATTAATAGCCCGATTTTACCAAATTTAGATGATTGTGCTACACCAGAGTTACTGCCTCTTGTAGATGGAAATACGACGTCGGCTGTTCAAATGGATAATCTTGGCTCTGGCTCAACAGGTGAATCTTTTACACCAAGTTTAATTGCTGGATGTGGAACAGGATCAATGAGTACAGTTTACTACCAATTTACAATTGGAGGAGGAGGAAATACACATTTAAACATAAACTATAATGAAGCAGGAGCAACTCCTATTTCTAATTCTCAAATTACTGTACTACAAACCTGTACTGATGCTGCGGCTTTTATGTCCTACGAATGGACAGGAAATACGAATGAAAATGTTTGTTTAATGCCAGGAACGTATCTCATTCAAATTGCATCATGCGATTTGTTTGAAGGAACTTTTACTTTAGATTTAACACCCAATACACCTCCAACTAATGATGACTGCGCAATGGCTGATCTTTTTATAGATCCAATGACAACAATCCCAGTTACAGAAGTTCCAGCTATATGTGAAGTATATAATGTAACAGGTACAACTATTAATGCTTGTCCAGAAGCTTCGGATTTAGGTTCAACTTGTACTTATAGCACTGAAAGTACTGTTTGGTATACATTTACAACTTCTGCAGCAATGAATCAGTTAGCAGATATAACATTAAATGCAAGTGGAGTTTCTCCTATTTTTCAAGGAAATTTTGCACTGTTTAGTGGGGCTTGCGGAACTACTGCATTAGTAGGTTCGTGTCAAACGGATGGTAGCGAAATGGATATTGCATTAACACCAAGTACTATGTATTTTATTGCTGTATCTCAAGAGGTTACTGGATCTACAGGTACTTTTGATATAGATTTAGAGATTTCTTCAATTCCTACAAATGATGATTGCGATTTAGGTACAAATCCAGATATATTATTGGAAACAGCTGGATCGACTGGATGTGCTGATTATGAATTGACATCATGTGGCATTTCTGATGCTGCGATGGATCATCAAGTCTTTTACATTTATTCGAATACATCAGGATCTACTAAAGATCTAGAAATAACTATAGAAGCAGATGGTACAAACGGGAATCCAGCAACACAATTGTCTATTACGGCATTGAATACTACTGATTGTATAAATTTCACAGGGTTTTATCCAGGAGTGCTAACGAATTCTGAATGGTGTGATATCTTAGGAATGGGAATGCAAACATTGCCATGTATAGAAGACGGCGAGACTGTTATACTACTCTTCGGTAGTGCTGAAGGAGATGAAGGAGACTTTACAATTATGGCTGATGAAGGAGGAATGCAACCAGTTGCAATGAATGATGAATGTGATGATGTTCTTCCAGATGTTACTCCAGCAGTTACTTGTGTATGGGAAACAGTAATGGTCGATAATAATAATGCATGTCCTGAAGATTTTGGTGCATTAGGTGCTTGTAATTTTGATGTTGATCCTGTTGTATGGTATGAATTTACTGTACCGGCTGCATTAGGTACCTACCAACTAGATATTCAAAACATAACAGATGCAAATTCATATTTAACGATTTTTGATGCAACAACTGATTGTGATAATATTGCTGCAGCTGCTATTAATGCAGATTGCGAGATGGGTGCAGGTCCACATGGAGCAAATTATGATGATCTGACGCCTGGAACAACTTACCTTATTGCTTTCGGTAATCCGACACCAGGTATGTATTCTTTTGAGATAAAGCTTAATCTATTACCAGATAACGATGAATGTGCAATGGCGGAATTAATTCCATCTGGCGGAGGTACTATACTTGGAACTACATCATGTGCAACTCAAGAAGATCCTTTTTTCAATGGTACATGTAATGATGCGGATGAAGAAAATACGGTTTGGTATGAATACACTGTACCTGATGGTGATAAAGGATTTCATATTACTATTGCAGGAGCGGGTACTCCATTTACAGCACCTATAAATACTTCTGTATTTGAGACAACTTCAGCATTATGTGATATAGCCACTGCATCTCAAGTTGGAATGGATAATTGTACAGCTTCTACAGCCGTTGATATGCAATATGAATGTGTAGGTGAAGGTACATATATAATTAGAGTATCTACAAGTTCTATGAATGAAGGAGATTTTGATATTACAATAACTCCAATAGCCGAAGTTCAATCTAATGATAATTGTGATGCACCTGATGTATCTCTCAATCCAGGTTTAGAATGTACATGGATGGATGCAGTTGCCACGACTATAGATGCGTGTCCCGAAGATATGAATCTTGACCCTACAGATTGTGGGATCGATGAATTTCCAGTTGTTTGGTACAGTGTCACAGCACCTGCCAATGCTACTTTTTTAGATCTTCAAATAACAGGTGCTGGAGCAGGTGTTCCATTTATGGCTGTTTATGATGACGATACGGATTGTGAAAATCTTGCATTTGTTGGAGGTTCTACATGTTATTCTGGAGTATTTGATAATTTGAATGACATAGGAGAGAATCAGATAACTGTAACTGGAAATACAACCTATCTTATAGCTGTGGGTACAGACGATATGGCTGGATCTACAATAGATTTTGAAATAAAATGGATTACTCCACCAGCAAATGATGAATGTGTAGATGCAATTGACCTTGTTGGAAATGCTCCTACAATGGGAACTACAGCTTGCGCTACACAAGAAATGACACCATACAATGGCGCATGTGCCGATATAGACGAAACCAACACTGTATGGTATACCTATACTGTGCCTGATGGAGACAAAGGATTTCACGTGACAATAGCTGGGGGTGTTGTACCATATACTAATCCGATTATAACTTCTGTTTTCGAAACAGATGCATGTGATATATCAGCTGCTACTCTAGTAGGAATGGATAATTGTGCAGCATCGGGTTTAGATGAACAATTTGAATGTGTAGGTCCTGGAACTTATACGATATTGATATCAACAAGTGCTGACAACGAAGGTGAGTTTGAAATTACAATTACTCCAATAGTACAAACAGTAGATAATGATTTATGTGAAAATCCTGAAGCATTACCAACACAAGAACAGTGTGAATGGGCAGCTTTTAATGCTGTGACTTTGGATGCATGTCCAGAAGACTTCGATTATGGTTCAGACTGTGGATTTGATGATTTCCCTGTGGTATGGTATTCTGTAACATCTCCAGCGGATGCTGAATTTTTAGATGTTGCATTGAACTTTGGTGGAACTATGCCTTTCTTTGCAATCTTTCCTTCGACTGTTGATTGTGACAACGTAACATCGGCGGACGCATTAAATGGTAATTGTATAGTAGGTCCAATTGATGAATTAGGAGCGGGCAATGAAATACCAGTAACAGCAAATACAGATTATATTATTGCTGTAGGTACAAATGTTGCCGCTGGAGTAGCTACATTAGAATTTGAGTTAAAGTGGATCACACCACCAGACAATGATGAATGTGTAGATGCTGAAGATTTTAACGCATTAACGCCGTCGGGAAATCCTGGAGAATCTTCTCAGACATTGGTTATGGAAACTACTCAATGTGCAACAATAGCATTAACAGGTAGCGCATGTGATCCTGACAAAACAAATACAGTATGGTATACATATACAGTAGGACCAGATGTAAAAGAAATTACTATTGATGTGACCAACTACATGAATACGAATACTGATCCTACTGCGATGGCTGAATTCAGTTTGGCTGCATTTACTGATTGTGGAGCAGGTGGATCACTTACATTCTTAAATCAAGCAGACGGATCTGTTGCTGATTATTGTGGAGTAGAAGGGTTCGATTTATTAAAGTTTTCTTGCTTAGATGAGGGAGATGTTTTGACTATTTTAGTGAGTAGTTCTTCTGTCAATGAGGGAACATTTGATATCACAGTTAATACTGCAGAACCTAATTGTACATATACAAATGACGAATGTGTTGATGCTGCACCACTTACTGGTAATCCTGACCCATTAATAACAGATGATCCAGTTGATTGTATATTAGTACCTGGATGTAATGATCTAGCATGTACTGAATTTACTTTTGCAGCGTGTGCAGGAATAGATCAATTAAATACAGTATTTTATACATTTACGACGGATGCAATTGTAGATCCAGTTGATGGAGCTTTTGTAAACATTGAAATATTAAATGGAGAAGAAGGCGAGCTTGATGCTCCTGGAGCTGTACTATTCCAAGGAGGATGTGGAGCTGCTGCCACTTCTATTGGCGCTTGTGGTTCGGGAGCAGGTGGGGAATATAATTCTGGCCCACTAGGAGGACCTGGTTTAATTCAGCCAAATACTACATATACGATAATGATATTTAATTCTGACCCGGATCAGAATGGAGGAACATTTGACCTTTGTGTAACTGTAACATCGGGTTGTGTAAATGATGATATTTGTGATGCGTTCACATTAGAACCAGGGGTGACAGTTGATAATCCAGCTAGTTCTACAGGATGTACAGATGATTTTGATGTAAGTGGATGCGGACCAGCTCAAAATGAAGCTACTCTGTGGTATCAAATTGATGTTCCTGAAGGAGTATCTTCCATAGAAATAATACTAAATAATCAACCAGTAGATGGTGTTGTAGGGGATGTATCATTAGCTGTAGGTCCTCTAGAAGATTGTAATGCTTTAGATGTTAATGATGTTTTATATACAAATTGTGATGGATTTACAACTAATGGAGGAACACATACCATTGAGTGTGCAGTAGAGTTTGGAACGTACTGGATTCAGATAGGATCAGAAGATGATGTCGAAGCGGGGGATTTTACAATTACCTACAATTTTAATATGACCCCTGATCCTGCAAATGATCTTTGTTCGACGGCTGAAGATCTTGTTGTAAATGATATTTGTGAATTTGTAACCTTCCCTGGTACATTAAAAGATGCATGTCCTGAATTATTTGATTTAGATGTATGTGAATATTCTACAAATGCAGCTGTATGGTATACGATTACAATTCCAGCTGGACCACCGACTGTTACAGATATGGATATTGAGATTATGGGCTTATCAAATCCGATGATTGGTGTATTTGAATTTGATTGTATGAATGCTGGAGACCCTGCATTTAATAATGGAGTAGTAGCTTCAACAATGAATCCAGATGGGGCAGTTGATTGTTCTCAAATGGCATTGACAGAAGGAATAATTGTAACTCCAGGTACTACATACCATATTTTAGTTAGTAGTAGTTCAAAAGAAGAAATTCCGTTTGATATTAGTATCAAGCTAAATGCACCGCCTATCAATGATGATCCTTGTATCACAAGTATTAATCCGCCTCTTGATCTTACAGGTGGAGGATCCCATGCAGGGACAACTTGTTGTGCTAGAGGCCCAAAAGACGAAAACGAAGATGGTTCTCCTGCAGATTGGGAAAATCAAGCTCCGTGTAATAATACTACTGAAGATGCAGCGGTATGGTATATGTTTACTCCAGATCCTGAGGATGACGGATATGATATTATTGTAAATGGTGGAACAATATCAAATCAGATGACAGTCCAAGTTTATGCAACGGATGATCCAGCAAGTTTATGTGATGGTGTACCTACGGGGGATGGTGTGATCGCTTCTTCTTGTAATGATTTGGCAGTTGAAATAAGATTTCCAAATTGTGATCTAACACTTACTTATTTTGTAAAAGTAACAACATCAGATGATGATTGTGGTGAGTTTGATATCTCAATTATGCCAGCAAATGTTTGCGATTATGCCGATATTTGTGAAGAGGCAATAGATCCATTGTTAACCATTACGCAAGAATCTTGTGCAGATCCACTTGAATATATAACAGTACCAGGGTGTTTGGATCTGGCTTGTCCAGATCCAGTACAAAATGATTGTATGCAAATGGATGGACCTACTGTATGGTTTCAAATCAATATTGATGATCCAGAAGCTACTGCACTTATTACGCAAGTAATTGCTCCAGGATTCGAGGCAGTATGGCAAGTTTTCGAAGGGACATCATGTGCCGATATGATGGCTGTAGCAAGTCAAGAAGTAATTGATGGAGTGACTCAGACATTTCCTTGTAGTAATTCTGATGGAGATGTAGGAAATATCTACTCAACACCAATTCCACCGGATGCCATAGCTAATGGATTGATGTATTGGGTTTCTGTAACTGCTTTGGGAGAAGTCACTGACCCTAATTTTGAATTTAGTTACAATAGCGCACTACCTTGTTTGGCATGTTCTGGAGATAGTCCGACTGATTGTAATAATGGTGAATTTACAGCAACAGTAGTAATCGATGGAGTAGATACAGTAGTAGAAGATGACTACCAATTTTGCCAAGGTATCGACGTAAATGTATGTCTAGAATTCAATTATAATACAACAGGATCTGGTAATGATTGGTTGCATGGATTCATTCCTACGTTTGGTCCAGGTTGGGAAATTGATGACAATATATTATCTCAAATTTCACCAGGAGGTAGTTTCGAGTTTTTTGGAGCTACAGGACCATGTGCACCTTTATTAAATGGATACGATTTGCCAAATGTATGTACATACATAGAAGATGGAATCCTTAAACTTTGTAATACTGCATGTGATTCTGGTTGTCCATGCTCAGGTGGTATGGAAGATGGAGATCCACTCCCTAGTGGATATTGGTGGAATACAGGTGGAACTTCTCCTACTTGCGGTGATTTTGGTTGTTCTCCGGCATCTTTCTATGGATGGCCAAGTGCAACAAATGTAGATGTAGAAGTTTGTTTTGATTTAAAAACGAAAATATTTGATTCTGTAGATGAATGTATAGAAGATAGAAGCCTTCAAATCATAGTACAAACTTTCTCAGATGCAATATCAGGATGTTGGGATGATGCAAATCCATGTGTTGTGGATCCATCTTTCCAGGGGCCAGCATGGGAAATGGAATGTAATGTGCCGCCTCCAGTAGAGGGAGAAGATGCAGAAATATGTAATAATGGAATGGTTGATATTCTGTTATTAAATGGAGCAAGTTCAGTTATTCAAGTAGATGTAATTGATAATCCAAATGTAACGGGTGAAAATAGTTATACTTTTAGTGGTGGATCAGGATCTATCGTAGATGATTTATCGAATACTTCAACAGTAACTCAGATAGTAGAGTATATAGTGTATACCGTAGATCCATCTCTTCCTTGTCCTGGAAAAATTGATACAATAGAAGTGACGATATATCCAGATTTGGAAGTTACTTTCCCTCCAGCTTCTGTTTGTGAAGGTGATTGTACAGACATTACTCCGAATGTAGTTGGCGGAGCAGGTATGCCATACATGTATTTATGGGAAGATGGTCAGACTACTTCTTCAATAAACGTTTGCCCAATTGTTCCGACAACATACTTTGTGACAGTTACTGATGTACTTGGCTGTGTGGGTGTAGGTGATGTAGAAGTTGTAGTAAGACCTCCAGTAGAATTATTACTTCCAGAAAGTATTGCAGTTTGTAAGGATGATGATTTTAATCCTTTTAATCCGGATTATCAAGTTTGTTTAGACTTTATTAGTGGATCATCTCCATTTGGCGTAATGTGGACTGGAGAACCAGGCCTTATCGGACAACCAGGTGGGTTTGCTGGGGAATGTTATACAATAAATGAAGTAACATCTTCAGAATTTGGAGGAGTAAATTTTGATGGAGTATATATATTGACAGCTACTGTAACAGATTTCTTTGGCTGTGTTGGAACTACTCAGATGGAAGTGGCGATTACAGGAGAATTGACAATTGTACCAATGGTAAGTGAAGTAGCATGTGGTGGAACAGAAGCTGATATAACTGTAACTGGTCTCGATGCTGCAGGAAATGAAGTCACAACTTTCTTATTATATGGTGGATGTCCAGATAGTGGATTAGGTACCTTTATTGATGAATTCTTTAGCTCTACAGGTACGGTACTTTTCCCTACTGTAGATCTTTTAGAATATACATGTTATGTTATCATTGGACAGACCGAATCAGGATGCCAGGCTTCAATTGAAATAGAAATACCGCTTACAGAAGGAACCGCTATTGATATTGGTGGAGATGAGTCTGTTTGTATTGGAGATGAAGCAACAATAACAATTGCCAATGCATCAGACTATACTAATTTTGTATGGACACCCAATATTGGCACGACAGGATCTATAACTTTTACACCTGATACTACCGCAACATATATTGTAGAAGCGACAGATGAGACTGGTTGTGTATCTCAAGAATTATGGACGGTTGCGGTAAATGATCTTCCGATAGTTGATATAACGGGTTCTCCAGAGTTCTGTGTAGGTAGTAGTGCTACTGTTACAGCTTCAGGAGGAGTAAGTTATATGTGGTCTAATGGTGGAATAACGGGACCTGATTATACTTCGAGTACAGATGATGAAACAGTTACTGTAACTGCAACAGATATTAATGGATGTACTGCTACTGCTAGTATTACATTTACTGAGGAGCCAAGTA
>Ga0209187_1002477_pt1 | contig 17453 bp, 32 predicted proteins | sample BantaG_FD_187430 | JGI IMG/M metagenome (GOLD analysis project Ga0209187, IMG submission 187430) | Marine algal microbial communities from Bantry Bay, Ireland - BantryBay_4 metaG (SPAdes) (version 2) | ecosystem: Host-associated > Algae > Red algae > Unclassified | place: Bantry Bay, Ireland... | reverse complement strand
CTGCCCGCAGACGTGGCGGGCCACAGGGAGGGCGGGGGAGGCGGGCGGCCGCCACTGCGGCCGCAGCGGCCCTGGCGTTGCATGATCTACAATTTCATTTGACTCGTGTGTCAATCGTTAAGTGACACTTCATTGGATTCACTCATCTGCATCCGCCGAAAAGTCCCTGAAACACATGCCCACGACCAGTGGAAACTTATTTGCGCAGATTATGCCTGAAACCGGCACAGCCGGATGCTTATCCGCCGCTGAAGTGCTCTCGTGGTGCTACCGTCTGCGGCACATTTGGCCTGCCTGCGCGACTCACTGGCGACACTCTGCTGTATTGTGTCGCCATTGTGTCGCCAACAAGGAACCAAAAGGTCACCCTGGGAACGGCCGCCGGCGATCATGGAGTTCACACCCGAAACCTTGCAATTCTTCGTTTTCAGGTATAAAAAGGACGCGCCAGTCCACCTCATCGAGGATGACGTCGTCGGTACCGATACGGCCTTCAATTAACCGCGTCACGTTGTTGCGGATGAGAAGGAAGCGAGGGCTTTCCTGATGGTTGGGCTGGGCGCCCGTGAAAAGCCCGATGTCGAAGTCAAGACGTGCAGCCGAGCTGAGGAGGGAATCACCGATAAAACAATCTTTGCCTCACACGCCGGAGAAGACGCACCACGAGCCGGATGTTCACTGGGAAAGTGTGCCCGATGCGCTTCGCGGTGCCGTGGACGACCTCCTCGAAGAATACAACGCGTGATGGGCGGGGCAGCTCGGTGAGGTCGACGTCACCCCCTATTGAATCGAGGTGGCCTCTGGCGCTCATCAGATGCGGGCCGAACCTGACCGGGCTATCCAAACCTCTCGGGGGGTCATTGCGAAGATGGCACAACGGCAGCGGGACCTTTTGCTCATCGAGCTTTCGAGCGCAGAATGGGCCGTCCCCGTGGTCCTGGTTCCAAACGCCGACGGGACGATGCTATTTTGCGTCGACTGCCGGCAACGCAACGAGGTTGCGGCACGGTTCATGTCTCCGTCGCCCTGCATGGACGACTGTATTGACTTCCTGGAGGAGGCAAAGGTGTACTCTACGCTCGACGCCAACTTAAGGTATGGGCAGATCCCCATGGCAGACAAAGACTGAGATGCGACGACCTTCGTCAGTCACGTGGGGGCCTACCGCTACATTAGTCTCTGTAATGGTTTGTCGAACGTCCCGGCGCAGCTTCAATTAGCCATTAATATTATCCTCGTGGGACTCAGGTAGATTAGGTACCTGGTGTACTTCGACGACATCATTGTATTCTCTCTGACGGCGGGAGAGCACGCCGTGCTCCTCAGGAAGGTTTTCGCGAAGCTTCGTGGCGCGAGCGTCTTCCTTAAGGCCGAGAAGCGGCACTTGTTCCAAGAGAAGATGGAGTATTTGCGCCTTATTGTGGGCCGGAGGCAGCTGAAGATGCAGGACAAAAAGGTCCTTGGGCTCCAGGAGGCGTCTTCCCCGCGATGCAAGAAGAATCTGCGCAGCTTCCTCGGGATGTGCAACATTCATCGAAGGTTTGTTCAGGAGTACGCTCAGGTGGCATGGTAGCTGGCTGCGATGACGCGCTTCAAGAGGCCCGAAAGCTGGGGAACGCTATCGGACGAGGCGTTAGTGACGTTAGAGGATCTCAAAAGACTGCGAACGGCGGCGCCCATTTTTGCCATTCCGCGGTGACACGGGGCTCAAAAATCAGACACCAACACCAGCGCGGGACGAGTCAGGGCGGTCATGCTGCAGGAGCAACCCGCCCAATCCACTTGACCCGTGGGTCGTTAGAGTAGCTCCCTTAACACGGCCAAGCTGAACGACAGCACGAGGGAGCGGGAGTACCTTGCGGTGGTATGGGCGTCCCTTCTTCTCCACCCCACACGCTTAAAGATGTGTACGGACCACGCGGCGTTCCAGAAAATGCTGCACATGCACGGGGTCTGCGGGAGTCGAGCGTGGTGGCGGCTACATTTTGCGGCGTTGAAAGACGTTATACAGACGCAGCCGGATGCGTCACACCACGCGGCGAACGCAACGTTGCGCATCTCGATGCCCGCGGGGTACGGCGGATTGATACCTCATGAGATATCTGGTCTGATATCACCCTACTCATCGACTGCGTGGCTGACGTCGCCACAGCCAAAGGAAGGGCTCCTGCCTTCCGATACGCTCGCGGAGGTCCCTGAGCGGCAAGTGGAGGACGGACAGAGCAAAGAGGTTCGAGCGGCCATGGACCGCAGCGACAAGTCCTGGTTTCGCGAAATCCCCAACGGTTCCTTCTTTCACACGGTGCCAATAAGAGGAGCCGCGCAAGTCTTCGTGCCAGCCCACATATGCTACAGGGTGCTGGTGCAGGGGCAGTACTCGCAAGCCGGGCGTCCAGGGATACTCGTGGATGCGGCGGTGGTTTTTTGGAAATGCAAGGAGGTCTACGTCTACGCCCTCGAGGTCAACTGCGTGCAGTGCGCGCCGTAGGTGCGCGAGGTACAACGTGTGGCACCACAGTCACACAGACCCCTCTCTGGGCGGTCGACCCGACCGTGGGCCCGGTAGTCTCTTCAAAGATCCTGGAATTGCGCGTTCAGACGCGGGCACACAACTGGTGTGGGAAGCAAAGAAGACACGACTTAGCGTTGTGAGGCCCATCGCTTACTTGCCTTCCTCGAGGGAGACAGCAACGCCCTGCTGTCCCACTCATGTATACCCACCGGTGCCCGTCCCTCAACCCTCAGGGGGACTCCTGAATGGGCCAAAACACGCGCCAGACGCGAGCCACGTCTCCCAGCGCGATTTGCGCAAGACCATATCAGAATACTCCAACAAAGTCCGCGAAGCGAGGGCACGATGCCCCAGGCATATCAAACTTGAATCCTTGCAGCGAAACGATAGATACAAGAGAACGGGTCTCACTCCGAAAACCTCAATATGGTATTCCCGGGTATCACAAGTGGGTCATTCCAACCATGAATCGATAACGCCAAGTAAATCTCGTAATCCACTGGAATTTGCTTACAGTAGCAAATGTTCGTAAGCATCCATCTCCGCCTCTCTTAGGCGAGTATCTGGTCTGAACCCCGCGGTAAGACGAGTCCGCCCCTGGACCATCGTACTGAATGGTGCACATCAACTATCACGGTCCGATGGCCGACGTCTGGCCATGCTGCCGCACGACGAACTACCTCAACACGTTTCCTCCGACAAAGCCTCTGAGGAATCCGTGTATGAACCTTCTCTGTCCCATCCCCCGACCCGCGGCGGGAATCGACCAGGTGTCGATTATCGTGAATAGCTTCTTTCAAGTGACGTGGGCAGTCCTTCGCCAGCGGATCAACGCGGAGACCATTGCTGCAGCTTTCTGGGATGCTGGGCGGCGGCCTACTGACCCCCGGCGACGTTGGTATCAGAAATTGCTAACCTGTAAGCAATGGTGGTTGCAGAGAGAAGAGAGGCACAGCCAACGTCACAGCGTAGAGGTGAAGTCAGATTGACTGTTCGACAAGCCACGATCGAACAATTGGCTGAGAGTTTCCGCCAGTAATCTTGCAAGCCTATCAACGTATCTTGCAGGGGTCCCACAGAGCCATTGCAACCCACTATGATACTTCCTGTGAACTTTGGGCCGCTTGCTCGGGCCTGAAGTGGGCAAGGAGAGGGCTGTGGGCGAAACCTGTGATTTTTCTTGAGATCAACAAATTCATTCAGATTTTTCGAGATCCTGATGTGCGTTTCAGGTGCGTACAGCTGCATAGCGAGACTGTGTAAGCAACTCACATGATTTGAAGCCTTTGCATTGGTCGACGTATGCTGTTGAATGATTGCACCCACTCCTCAACAGCCAATGTTTTGGAGGTCCGCAAGAACCGTCCCCAGTTTCGCTCTGCGTTCTTCTAAGGGGTCCTTTTTCTTCGCGGGATCTCTGACAGGTACTCCATGATGTAAAACTCGCAGGCGAACGGCCAAATGTGACATTACAACCTGACCATCGTGAGGCAATGGCGGACGTACATCGAGGACAACCAAGACCGATGAGACGACCTCGTGCTGATTTTGAAGATGGCATTCAACAGTCGGCCGCAGCAGAGCTCCGGGGTGGTGTCTCGCGACCTTTTCACTCCAGAGGGGGTACGGAGCCTCTCCGTCGAGCGCTTGGTCGTTCGCCCGACACCCGATCAGACGGATGTCAGCCCATGAGCCTTACGCTAGGCCATCAGGGCGCGACTTCGTAACCTCATTTACGACGCACAGTGGTTCCTCACGCTGTCACTGCGACGGTACAAGATTAACAACGAAGCTCGCGAAAGGCCGAACAACGAGGGTTTTCAGGCAGGAAGCTGGGTGCTTGTCGATAGTCACGTGCGGACGAAGTACTAGCTCGGGGCAAGCGAGGGCGAATTGTACAACGTGCTGTCTGACAGGGAGCGCACGATGTCGTTTGACATCGCCTGTTACCCCGAAATATTGAGCAGCAACTATGATCTGGCCGCGGAGGACCCGCTGAAGAGCCAGAAGACACTCACGCAGAACCTATTGGCACCCCAAGACGTCATAGTGCTCGATGAACAGCAGCTCAAGGGCAAGGAGCTCGTCTGAAAGGTGTTCGTGTGATACAACATCGCCGACGACGGCACGGTATGCCTGCGGACTTTTTGGTCTGGCAATCACTTGGATGAGGACACGCTCGAGTGGGATATCTGTTTCGAACTAGAAAAAGTGCATCAGGATATGCGGCGTGTTTGCAAATAAGTCAAAGAAGCGGTGTCGGTTGCCGACATCCTTGCCTGGGACAATATCCGCACTGGGACACTTGGGCTACACATTTGATGTCGTGGCAGTTTCTCGTTCAATGGCACGTGTTTCGGTGGAGGACACGTGGCGGAGGTGGCGACCATCACTGCCGCGTGGCGGGAACGTCGCCCTCCCTGCGTCCCTGGCGTCGGACCAAGTGGCTCGAGTATCGTGGACGTGGTCGAAAGAGGCGGTTCATGATGGCTGACCCGTCCGAGCCTATGGAACCGCGGATGGCAAGGTCGGATCGGGATGCGGTTTCGCGGAAAAAGGGCACGTCCGGGCGTGGTCCGCAAACTCCCTGCGCGGAGTGCTCTGGTCGTTGACGTGCCAACCGGCATCGTCGACGCTGCGAAATCCCCCAGATTACGAGCTACCACCTTCAAGGCCTACTGCCTCGCTGCTTAACACTGCCCCGACGAGGGTCCCCCCCACATATGGCTGGGCGAACGGCTCGAGCGCTGCGCCAGCGTCTCCGATTTGTTGTCATTGCGGTCGCACTGGTGCTGCTGACGGCGGCCTGCGCCAGCGGCGGCCACAATGGTCTCTTGGAGGAGGTCCCCTAGGACATCGCGGCGGCCCACGAGGTCAAGAAGCGTTTTCTTTTAGAGGGGCGGGACTTCGGCGTTTTCACGGGCCCAGAAGCCGAGAAAATCTCCAAGGATCACCTCGTTTTGGCTCAAGCAGGTCATCAAGGTCCCCATGGAATAGCCGTGAAGCTTTCTGGGGTCGCAAGAAACAGCGCGAGCTACCTTTTGCGGGACGCGATCGGAGGGGATGTGGTTCAGCGTGTCGACAGCGGCGACGGGGACGTCACGTTGTACCACACGGTCTAAAAAGACGATGTGGCTACCTAACGAGTTACCCGTCGAGCGAACGATCGACGCCACAGGCGTCAGAGGACCGACGGCGGACGCTTCCTCGGCACCAGTCACCACGGATGAAGCAGGCGGCTTGGTCCTGCCCCTAGGATTGCCCGTGCTTCGCGCAGCCAAGACAACTTCGTTCCAATGACCGCCGGCGAGGCCGCAGCCACGCACCTTCAGGATATTCGCAGTGTACGGGAGGTCTTAGAGGAGAAAATCCACGGCGACCTTGGGACGCGATCTCTGTTCGCCTTTTCCGCAACTGGCCCAAACCCACCCCTGGCCGTCAAAACGGTCAGTCCTGTGGGCGCGAGGACGCTAACGGCACGCCTGAGTCTCGGGGTGCTGGTTTGCGAGGTCGAGCAAGGCCTCGAGAATGGTGGTCGCCTCCGCGTCATGGCGCTCGGCGCGGGAGCAGATGTCGGCCCACTCAAACTGCCGGATTCAGCCGTTCAGCCGTATGGGAAGAAGTCACAAGATCTGACGGTTGCAGAATGCCTCAGCGAAGACGACGGCTGCCAAAAGGGCTCACATTTTACGGAAGATGACGCACGGGATATGCCGCCCCGCGCGGAGGTCGTCCGCCGCGTACCCACGGACCCACGGGAGTTCTGCCATGCATCCTAACGGGACCTCCACTCCGGACCACCACGCGGGAGTCGGCAGGTAGAAGCGCGATCTGGTCGCTGTTGCACAACTCTATTACTCCGCCTGAAGCCAGCTTACTAGGTGGCCGGTCAGCCCAACACTGTGGTCTCGGGCCGTGGTCAGCTACTCCGTTGTACAGCCCTCCGAGGGGGACATCTCGATGAACGGCGGGGGCGTCAAGATGTAGTGAGTGGTCGGCGCCCACGGCGGGTCCGCGGGGGCGACGTCCGTATACTCGAGATGCGACCGGCGGAAGCCTACCTCGTGGCTGCACCGCACCTCGGAGATCGACATGGCTTGGTCTCTCAGGGAGGCACGAGGACTTGAAGCATCTTGAATGTCTTTTGGGCGAACAGGCCTGTGGGGTTCACCGGGACGATGCCCTGGTACGTCGCGTGTGCCAGCAGTTCCTCCCCGTCAAGAAGCGCCTTCTTGCACCCCCACGCCGGTGCCCATGTCGACGGACCGGTCATGACAGGCAGGGATCCCACAGCGGTGAAGTACCTCATGTTCTTGCTGGCCATCGCGCAGGACGACGCGGTCGCGGACGCCCCAGAGGTTCGGCGGCCGCCGGTCCACGAACGGGTGATGCAGTGGAATGACCGCCGGTAGGGTCTGGTGCAAGCCCTCTGAGGGCCAACAGAAGCCAGAAGCGACAGGCGCCATGCGGGAAGCGTATGAACGGCACGTCGTGGGGTGCGAGGAGGACAGAGGCGGCGAAAAATGCGTCGCAGCAAGCGCGAAAGGATTACATCGCAGTTTCGTGGTGAGGAGTCGTGGAGTCGCGCGTGGTGGAGGAGTGAGAACGAAAGGTGCGTGCGAGCCCACGGGGCGGGTTGGGTCCGCTGTGCGTCGCGGATCGGTCCAGGTTGTGTGAGGGCCGCGGGACACTGGCGCGGGCCGTGCGCCACGCCACGCGGGCGCGAAGTAGACCAGATCTGGCCTGCGAACCAACCGTGAAAACCCCTGTGCGGCGAGGGTCCGGGGGTGGTCGGGGGGTGGCGGTAATGTCCGGCACCCTCCCCAGGCGCTGGGCCGGACCCCCTCCCTCACGCTCGTCGCGGGACTCTAGGGGACGCCACGTCACGCAATGAGGGGAGTGTGGGGCGGTCCGGGGTTCCGCGGCTGGCAGAAGTATGGCCCCACAGCTCTGTATAGTACAATTCTTGGGCCATTCAAAATATCCCGATCCTGGCCAGCGAAAGAACGACCTGTCAGAGTCTCATGGAAATCGGATCATATCGGGGGCGGTGTTCTTCCCCTGAGTTCTTCCCAGTCCCCCTACTACTTGTTCAACTTTCGCTTTGGAGGAATGTATCGGTTAAGTTCCTTTGGGGCGGCATCGATAACTATTCTCAATGGGGCTTCGACGTGTCCTTGAGAACGCCATCGAGAATTGGTTTCGATCGATCTTCGGAAGACCCTTGCGTCCTGTACGCCGAGCACGCCGGATCACAAGCTTCAGTGCCATGATTCTTTGCTCAACGGTCGCCAAAAGACGCTTGTCCAGTAGAGTGAGTGTTCTGTGAATGAATCGAATACGGTATTTATTTGACCAGCGTGATTCTATTCTGTTTTTACGATCTGTTGAGAATAATTCCAATTGCGCAGACGCAGGGCCTTCCCCAACGGCACGCCAGCACCCGACCGAGACACGCCCTCCAGCTAACGTTGCCGGTGTCCCGCCATGGAGCAGATATACTCCCTCGGCCGCTCTTCGCCGTGGTCTGCAATAACCTCCGGGCGCTTTCTCGCCCCAGCTACGCCGGCGGCGGGTTGCCAGACGATACGGCAGCAGCGGTTGGGCTGCCGACGCCGCTACGCCGCCTGGCGCCCTGTTTGCTTAAGACATCGGCCTGTCAAGACCCTCGACCGCTCGATACGCTCCCCGCGACGACGGCCTGCGAGCCTATCGACGACGGCGACTGCAGCAGACGAGGGCCGGCGCAGCTGCCGACAAGGGGGCAGACGCGCCACTGCCGCCGTCCGCCGGACCGAACTGGTGCCACGACCGGTAGCGGGCAAGCACACTTACCGTTCTACCTATCTTCGTTTACACGGCGAGCGTGTGGGTGTTAAAACGCAATGCCGCCGCCCGGCGAGGGTCGCACCTCGACCGCTCCCCCGCTGCGCGGATCACTCGCATATCGGATAGACGAAAGTCTTTGAGGGCGCGCGCCCACGCTAATGACGCGGTGGTCGGCGACGGCGTGCCCCGCCTAGAAGGGGGCTTGGCAACCCGCCGACGCACTCTCCCGGGGGGAGAAGGGGAACCTCATCCCGCCCGAATTGTCCGCCGCCGCCGACGCCGACGGTGGCGGCCGCTCGGGTGACGCCGGTTTGGGTGGTGGCGGACACCTCGCCCCAGGGGCAGAACCCCCATTTATCAATTTTGCCCGACAAGACGCTCAAGAAGAGAAGGAACTGTCTGCTGCAATGTAAAACTGCGCCCTGCTTGCGGCCATCCTCTCGCAAGCGATTTTCAGACACATCAGTCAAGAAGATTCTCAATTGCGGCCTCGTCCGTTTCCTTGTAACGAAAAGCAGAGAACTCGAGCAGGTGAGCTCTTAGTGATTGACGCACCCTGCCGATCACACTCACTGCGAGATTCAGCTTCATTTCCGTCTGCAACAGGCAGCATGTCTGTCGGAGACCATATTCGAAGTATTTAGAAGCTGAACCAAATCATTCGCGGAAGAGACCGCGCATAGTGCGCAATGAAACAGCGCCCGAGTCTTGTCGAAGTGCACTGTGCCGAAAAAACGCACGTGTTGTAAGTTTCTTGTCATAGGTTGTTCTTCATCGGTCAATGCATTACGAGGGAGACTTGCGTGCACCCAAAAACGTCCATCGAATTCCCATATCGATAACGGATGCAGCTCGATGCATGCTCGATGCATGATCGATGCGATTTCCTGCCGGGCCGATGATGCCGGATGTATTTAAATAGAAAAACAATCTCCGGATTCTGACCCCTCAACGTGCATCCAAAGGCTGGCAACGGGGTGAAAAGTGGAGTTCCTTCAAGGCGCCCAGGGTATGCTGTAAACCAGTGTCGAACTCGCAAGTCAAACCACCGGGAGAGAAGGGCGTGCGAGCGGCCGGAATAGCCTCATGCAGCAGCCACTCATCGCCCGCGCTCTCCCGCGGCCACCAGAGCTTGACTAGACGCGAGCTCTTCAGTGCCGCACGGATCTGCACTTGCTCTCGGTAAATAAATTGTGTTTGTCACCTGCGCCTGCCTAGGTTGACGTTACCTATCGAAATACCCAGGGACGCGCAGTGCGCCCTCCGCCGCCGCCGCCGCCTCTGCCCACGCCTCTGGCCTACGCCGCTGCCGACGCCGGCGTCCTCGCGGCGCCGCCGCTCCCCCTGCTGTCCGCCGTCGACGCCGCCTGTCGCCGCCCCAGGTGCCGTCCGCCGCTCCCGTCGCTGGCCGCTGCCCCCGCCGCTGCCGCCCGCTCTTGGTTCCATAGTCAGGCAGCCGCCCCCCTTCCCACTGCAGCCCGGTCGCTCTCCCCCCACGGCAGCTTCCTGCGTCCTGGTGTCGCTGTCCTCCGCCAATACTTTCCCCCCCTGGCTCCAGTCGCTGCTTGGCCGCTGGTGCTTCCGTAATGCCCCCTTCCCGACGCTGCAACTTCCCGACCGCCGCCTCTTTGTCAATCTGACTGCTGCGACCTTCCAGCTGTTGCCGCTGGATCAAACCATTACTATTCTGGCGGCCACCACTCCGTAATCTTCGTCGTCGGCGGCCACCCCGCCCAACCTGCAGTCGCTGCCGTGCCGCCGCCGGGGCCTCGCTGCTTCTGATGCCTGTGCCCGCCGCCCTCCCTGCTGCCGCTGTCTTTCCGCTGTTGTTGTGCATGTCTTTCAGCATCATTTACTGACTGGTAGCCGTGCACTGTGCCACTCGCGTCGCTTCGCTGCCCGTGACTGGCGCTTGCTGTCCCTCGCTGCGTGATGTACTTTTATTGCTCGCTCGCTGCTGCTGCTCCTACTGATTGCGAGCTGCAATGGGGGTGTGATGCTTAGGTCTCTGCCATGCGATCTGGGAGGTGGCGGGGCCGACTTTCAAAGGGAGGGTGGCAGGCCGAGGGCTGGGGGAGCTTCAGATGCTGATGTACGCTTGAGCCATGTTGGGACGAAGAAATGAACACGATGGAGTTTGCTGTTCGCTCATCCACATATACTACCATGAAAAGCGCGTGTGACGGTCCGTTACATGTCCCCCACACTCGGGGAACCAGATTCCCCGGAGATTTGCCTCGCTACCGCATATATCAAATTGTTCCGTTGGCGACCCACTTCTGATCACCTCGTTGCTCACCAACCACAAACGCAATCCCAATACTTCCCTGGGATTCGTAACCCCCGCCGAGCGGGCCCCTACTTAAGGGCCTTATTTTGTGTAAACCCGACTTGGATTACCGACTTATGTTACTCCGCGGTCCTGATCCCGGGGCGCCGTAAGGGTGTCACAAAGCACCCTTCTCCCGCCGTTACTCGAGGCGGTATTCGAAGCTTCGGCCGTCCTCCGGGTCATGAGCCCAGTGGGCCATGAGAGGTGGGTTTGCCGAGTGTCCTTTGAGGGTGTCTGAGGAGGGTTTTCCGAGGGTTCTTTGAAGGTGTCTGAGGAGGGTCTTCGGATGGTCCAAGGGTAACGGACGGGATATGAGGACAAGGCATGAGTTTCGCCTCGAGGCCTTCGGCGCGGGGAAGTAAACGTCCGGTCACACAACTCGTGGTTGTCGCTCGGGGCGCCCTCCCCCGGTCGACGCCGTGCGTGTGTGCACTTCGGGGTTTTCTTCCAGGGCGGGAATTCCGCGACAGGACTACCCGGCGACACGGGTTGGCTGGCCCTCCCCCCAACTGGGAAGGGTGGGCTGAGCGTGTTGTAACATTTGGTGCGGCAGCACGGGAGGAAGGCAACTCAACGTTCCTCGGGGTGGTGGCGGTGCGCCAACCCGCTTCAGGGGGAACCTAGTTGGTCCGCCTCCCCTTGGTGCCTAGCGCTGCGGGCGGCGCCCCGCAACGCCAGGTTTGTCTGAGTCCGGCCGGGTCGATGGCCAATTAGGGGGGAAATGGAGACCCCCCTCGTGTCAAGGTGCCTGGTGCCGGGGCGGATGGGACTTTCCCCCCCGGAGGCGGATCGTCGGTTGACGATCGCCACACCAGTGCAGGCACCACGGATGCGGGTGTCCGCGGGCAGCAGACTTTGCTGCAGCCTTTGCCCCCCGGCCTCGCACCGACTGGGACTCGCCCCCCGGCAGACGCCCCCTGGGGTAGTACTCATGCCGAGGCGGTCCTGTCGGTTGCTGGCACTCATTTCGGCGAAGGACGGCTGCCTGACATTACCACGTGGGGCGGTGGGTCAGTGCCACCACCGGCACGGGAACCTGCGGGTGGGAGCTCCAGTCGTTCTCCTCCAGGTTCACGGAGGGCCAAGGGTGCCCTGGCGCTTGAGCACAGCGCCGGAGCCCACGGTATCGGTCCGCCGGCCCTCGGGCCCTGTGGGAGATCCCCTCTCGGTGCTTGAAGAGGGGGGGCGATGCCAGTCTCAGAGCGGGAGCCTGCGGGTGGGAGCTCTAGTCGTGCTCCCCCAGGATCATGGAGTGCCAAGGACGGCCAGGGTCTCCAGTGGCGAGACGCCGTGGCCGAGGTCGTTCGGTTTGAAGTTACCCGGTCGCTAGTTCTGATGTTGAGGGGCTTGACGCCAAGGCCCGCTGAGCGGCAGGGCCGAGCCCGACCTTCTGCTCTTCGGCGCCGACGCGACAACTCGTCGTCGTCGTCGACCACTGACATCTCCAGCATGGGGGACGAGTCAGCTGTTGCGGCGCTACTTGGTGCGTTGCGCGCACACCCGCGCCGTCAACGGTGAGGGAGGGCGCTCAGGGTGTTGACCAGGGCCTTTCAGAATCAGGGATTTTCAGCAGAATCTGGGATATATCCAGATATATCCGAATATATCCGTTGGAATCTTCTCGCCATCCAATGTGAGAGCAAAACACAAGACACTCCTGGAAAGCTCACCTCATGCCCAGGCTCTTCGTGGAAAGACTGATGAGCATAAGATGTTGCTGCAAGCAGGATGGTGCTGCTTACAGAACGGTACTTTATCCGAATCATTATTCCGAAGCCCCTGGTGTTGACCCGAGGGCCCAACCGACTCCTGACTCGGCGGGGGGTAAGAAAGGCGGGGGAGCGGCGCGAGACTTATCCAGGGATATTGACCCGGGGTTCCTGACGCAACTCTCCTCCGCGACCGGTCCGGAGGCCGAGGGGTGGCCGACTCAAGCCACCCGGTCACCTCCAACTCGGGTGGTGCCGCACAAGATTGTGGTAAACCACCCGTACCACCGGATGTTGTTCGATTGTAAGACCTACGCGCTAGACCACAAGGCGGTTGTCTACACGCGGCGCCATGCCTATACTTTGGGCCGGCGCAAGAAGGAGGTGGCTCTGTCCTTCGGGGTACACGACGAGTGGGACGGCTCCCCCCCGGCCAAGGTCCTCCAGTTCTTGCGCAAGTTCGCCAAGGCCTGTGACGCCAACGACATCTCCGAAGGCGAAGCCTTCTACATCCTTCAAGACTTCACGAAGGAACCTCTCACGTCAGAGGTGATGATGGTTATGCCAACTCGCCGGGCGGGGAACCCCGGCGAGGTCACTTCTCACCTAAAGCTCATCAACTGGATGATCCGGCGTCACGTCGACGAGGCCTCAGTGGCTACTGTAGTCGACACCCTTAACGTTGCGGTCTAACGGGATGACGAGGACGACTTGTCCTTTGCCGAGCGAGTCCGCCGCCGCAACACCGAGTGCGGGTTCATGTACGGCGAGGGCGCCATAAAAATGCGCTTTTTGAAACGTGTCCACCAAGCGGCGCGCGCCACTGTGCGCGAGCGAAACACCTCCGGCATTACTATGGCGGAGCTAGCTCGCGTCGATCAGACTACGGGCGACGAAAACCGGCGGCTACGACTTGAGTAGCTCAAGGAGAGGACAAAGGAGCGAGAAGCGGTTACGAAAAAGGCCCGGCTCCGGCGGCAAGCCCGTGCGGCCGCCCTTCTTCGGTTCACCGGGGGAACGCGGGGTTACCAACATTGGGACGCCCCTGTCCGGACCGTCGGGGCCGTGGGTGTCCCGACTCCGGGCTTCCGGTACGATGGGTCCCGACCCAAAGCCCCGGGCCGCTCGCCTCCAGGGGGCGGCGAAAACCCGCGCTACCGATCCCGACCGAGGGAGGAGCCTACCCGACCCGAACCCTGGGCGAAAGAATACCCTTGCTGGCATTGTGGCAAGGTGGGTCATTGGGCCGAGGTGTGCCCCGACTTGGACGCACGCCTGCGCGACCGACTGGCCATAGCCAGTCGGTGGTCCCCTTTCCTGACATCCTCGGGCTCCCGTGATACCTAGCCGGCGGGCCGGCGAGTAGCCGCTGCCACTCCCAACAAGGATTCCAGCTCAAGCGGCTGGGAGTCGACGCCGCTTGAGAAGCGGGAACCGCAGACCGAGCCCGAGTGCGGACCCCCCACCTCCTCTGAGTCAGAGGAGGGAAACGAGTCACCACCGGTGTTGGGCCCTCCCTGCGGCAACCGGTGGACCCAACCCGGGACGTGGATGGGATGCCAATACGCATCCAATCCCGACCCAAGGGGATCCGCGCTCGGAATGCGCCCCTCCCGAAGGGGGTAGGCGGCCAGAATGTGGTGGCCATCCTGACAGGGTCCAACTACCAGGTGGCCAGTCGCGTCTGGCTAGACGCGGGGCGTGAATTCGCCCTCCGCGTCATTGTCGGCACGGGGTTGTGCGTCTTCCTAGTACGGGAAGCGCTACTCCCCCCGGAGATGGAGTCGTTTTTACGTCGGCTTCATGGACGACGCTCCCGCGGACACGCCGTTCGTGCCGCCCTTCCCCGACATCTTGATGTCTCCCCCGCTCATTGGGGCGTCCGAATAGGAAGGACCCACGACGGTCCAGTCAACGACACTCTGCAACCGCTTCCGGGTCGGGCTCACCGGCCACCTCGTGGTCTGGCATCAAGCGGGGTTCTTGAGTTGTGACGCGGCGACCGACTCGCGCTTGTACCTGTCGACTTCCGCGTGGTGGTCCGGCGTGGAAATCCCGTACGGCAGCGTGGCGGAACTTCTGTGGGTCCGCGCGTATACGGCGAACGACCTGCACGCGGGAGGGCGTACCCCGTGGGCCATCTTCCGTAGCGAGTGGGCCTGTTGGACTTTGATGCTCGTCGCCGACTCCACTGACTCTTCGCGGATGGATGATGGTCGGGGACCCTTAAGGGACCGCAGATGGTACATGTGCAAGACGTGGTCAAGTTGCACACAATCGTGTTGGGTCATCTTTGGGCGTTACTTTTGGCATGTTTTGGATTTGATCTTCGCTTTGCTCTGGCGGTTTTTCGATTTGGTGAGTGATTTGATTTGGTGCGAGGGCGTGGGCGTCGGTGTGGGCGCGAGAGATGGGAGAACTTGGGCCGGTCGGGACTATTTATGATGTGCTCTCGGTTGGGAGAGGCGGGTGAACCTTAGGACAACCAACAAAGCACGTTCGCACACACACACGCAAGCTTAAGCCACTCAACCACTTCACCGTGGTCCCCTGTGAAGTGAGCGGTAGTTGGGTGGATGTGTTGCTTTACTCCAGAGCGGTCTGAGGCGCGAGGCTAGCAGGCTCTTAAACCCTCCGTCTGCCTCTCTCGCCATGTTGTGCCGGCGCACTCCCCCGCCAGCGCAGTGCTCCCTCTCTTGGAGGGTACACGCTCTCACCTCCCCACAAATCGCGACGCCCCTCGATGACCCCACAAGAATCTCCCCGAGCTCAGCTCCAAAAAGGAGCTGCCCTCAATATACGAGTGCAAGTAATTACATCACACACATACAGCAATGCATGACAATGGCACAGCCAAACAAGTGGATGACCGCATAAGTACTCCTGGAACTAGCCAGGCAGTCCGTGGTAACTCCTACTCACCAGAGCGGGCTTGGGGGGCTGCCTCAACACTCCTTCAGCGCCCCACAGTCCGCGCCATGAAAGCTCCGTCACGGCAACAGTGCGAGATCTTCCACCAACATCCGCGATCGAGAAAACGGCCAAGTCGATCTGAACGACTGCGCCGAAATCGGGTCGACTCGGTGGGAGCAGTGGGAATACAACTCCCAGCGAGTCGAGCCGATTTTGGCCATGTAAATTCGACCTCCTCCCAAATCGCCAAAATTACCATCGACGTGAAGCAGACGTCGAGGCGAGTACTGTTCAGCCGGGCGCGTCTCAAACGGAGACGATCCGGCGCATCGGCGGCCCGTCAAAGTGCGGGCGCAAACGCAGCTCATCGATTTGGCCGATACTCGGCTCGACCCGAGGGAGCAGTAGGCCTTCTGTGCCATACCACATTTAACCAAAAAATTGACTTGCACCAAAATCGATTCGGGCCCGACAGGCCGACTTGGCCCGAAGCTGGAGGCCCGCAGATGCGGGCCAAAAATCGCAAAAAATCGACGCGAAGTGTGGGCGGAAACGCGGCTCATCGACTTTGCCGGAAATCGGCTCGACCCGTGGGAGCAGTAGGCCTACTGCTCCCGGCCAAAATCGACCAAAATCGACTTCCACCAAAATTGACTCGGGCGACCACCGCAAACCCGCGGCTGCGCCACTGGACGTCCCCAGTGGCGCCGCAGCGCCCCAGGACGGTCCCAACCGGCCGTCCCCCGGGTCAGCGCCCGGCGCAACCGCGCCCCATTGCCGGCTCCAAGCAAGTGGATGGAAGCGCAACCGTCCACGGCCGGCACCGGCCCGCAGCAACGTCGACAGAGGTCGCTGCCGCGAAACCGGGGCTGCGCCACTGGCCGCCTCCAGTGGCGCCATGGCGCCTCAGCACTCCCCCAACAGGGGGTCGCCAAGCTCAACGCCCCGCGCAAACGCGCCCAGGACTTCGCCAACCACGACGGCAGCCCTGAAAGCTGTGAACGCAGGCGACGGCAGCGGCTTGGTAAGCCCATCCGCCGGCATGTCGGCGCTCGGAAAAAAGTAGAAGGCCACATCCCCGCGCGCCTGGTAGTCGCGAACCATGTGGTAGGCGACGTCGATATGCTTGGTCCGCCCCGTCGCCTTGGGGTTGATGACCAGCGCCAGGCAGGACTGGTTGTCCTCTCCCATCGCGACGAGTCCACCGTCGACGCCCAGAGCCGACAGCAGCTTGCGTAGCCAGAGCGCCTCCTTGGTGGCCATTGCGGCGGCCACGTCCTCGGCCTGGGCCGTCGAGGTGGCCACGGTCGACTGGCGCTTACTTGCCCACGCAATCGCCCCGCCATTGCAGGTGAAGACGAAACCGGTTGTCGACCGACGACCGTCGATGTCGCCGGCCCAGTCGGCGTCGAAAAATCCTTGCAGCGGCTCGCTGCCGCTGTAGACCACATTCAGGCGAGTCATCCCGCACAGGTAGCGCAGAACTCCTTTGGCCGCGCGCATGTGGTCCTCCTCAGGGCAGGACATGAAGCGCGTCAGCACCCCCACGGCAAAGGCGATGTCTGGCCTCGTCGTGGTATACAGGTAGAGGAGGGAGCCTACCAACTCGGCGTTATGGTTGCCCTCTGGCAGCATGCCCCCCCCTGTCTTGGTCAGCTTGACCCCCGACGCCATCGGCGTCTTGTTTGGCGTCGCCTTGTCCATCCCGAACGCCTCCAGCAGCGTCGCAATGTGCCCCGGGTTGCTCAACGTCAGAGTCTTGGCCGCCCGGTTGCGCATGACCTTCATGCCGATAAAGTCCTTCACCTCTCCCATGTCGCGCACCTCAAACTTGGCAGACACGGAGCGCTTGACAGCCTCGACCCCAGTCAGCTTCTCGACTGCGACGATGAGGTCGTCGACGTACACGAGGATGAAGATGCACCCGTGCACGGGGTGGTGCCACTCATGGAGGCACGGGTCCACCTTGGACCGGACCGCCCCCATCTCTTTGAGCTCTTTGTCGAGCTTGATGCCCCACAGCCGCCACGCCTGCTTCTTCCCGTAGAGCGCCAGGTTAAGCCGACACATCTCCTCCAGCCCCTCCGGTTCGACACCGTCGGGGAGTTTGATGTACATCTCCTTGTCCATCTTGGCGTTAAGAAAGGCTGTCTTGACG
>Ga0209187_1002475_pt1 | contig 17460 bp, 7 predicted proteins | sample BantaG_FD_187430 | JGI IMG/M metagenome (GOLD analysis project Ga0209187, IMG submission 187430) | Marine algal microbial communities from Bantry Bay, Ireland - BantryBay_4 metaG (SPAdes) (version 2) | ecosystem: Host-associated > Algae > Red algae > Unclassified | place: Bantry Bay, Ireland... | reverse complement strand
CCTCGCGATTGTTCGTCCCTTGCGTAAGGGATAGTAGGTGTTGTTTGAACGTAACGTAGCGATAGCGGAGTGGAGAGAGTGCCGGATAGCCCGACCCCCGACTGATAAGGAGGGGGATACGCCCAAACCATTATTCACTTTCACTGGATTTGTCAAAGAACCATATTAATCAAATCAATTCTTCACAAACCGCTTTACTTTAGAAAGTCCTTTATCATCCATAATATGGATGAGGTAGGCACCTGCGGTAAGTTGTTTGGTATTTAGTTCAAAAGTATTCAGACCTTGTGTTGTTTTTTCCTCGTAGGTGAACACTATTTGTCCGACGGCATTGACAATCTGAATTTCAATCGCTCCTGTATTATCCGAATCATAAGCGAGGTAAAGCGCGTCTTTGACAGGCACAGGATATACGACGATGTCGCCCTTGATGCGTGTATTAATTTGTACGACATTCGAGTAATCAAATGTGCCGTCTGTATCGACCATTCGCAAACGATAGTAATTATTGCCAATAAAGGGCGCATTGTCATTGAACGTATAAGAACGCACTTGAAGCGATGTTCCGGCAGCATCGACCGTACCGATTCTTGAGAAATTTACACCGTCCGCACTTTTTTGAATTTCAAAGAAATCACTATTTTTTTCAGTAGCCGTTCTCCATGCTAATTTATTGATACCATTGACATCGCGACCTGTAAAAGATAACAATTCGATGGGTAATGCAGCGAGGCAATTCGTACCATCCATGAGGGTATTGCTGCATGATTCAAAGCAAGCTCTTATCGTCGTATCTTCGTTGAGTGGTCCCATTTCTCTATCATCAAAATTACCGGGATTGGAACAGTCCTGCCCTGCAATATTTTCTTTGCAACTGAAATCGCCACAAGCTCCATTGGTGAAAGTGTAAAAGGAAGTAAAGCCCAATATCTTTTCAAAACTTCCGCTATGTATGCCGTTTCCATTGTCGGTGAGCAGGAATTGACCGGGGTTTCCAAAATTACCGCCACCTGCTATGTAGAAACCTTCGTCACTGGGTGTTGCATTGCCTTCACCGAGATATACTTTGAGTGTTACCGCCCCTCCGCAATCATAGCAACTATTAAAACAAGGTGTTGATAATGTGGCATTTGCATTGACGCTAAGCGTACGATTCACAAAGACTTCACCGCCTGCACCGAAAGTCGTATTGGTACAATCATAATATTTGTCGCTAAAGTCTTCCAAAACATCAAATTTATCCAATTGGAATAAATATTCGTAATCGCCCGGTGCCATGTCTATAATTGTATGTGTCCAGATGCCGTCACCGTCGGTATCTTCGAGTGGATTGGAATTGGTTGAGAAGCCGTTGAATGTACCACTCACAAAGACTGAATCATAAGGCTCGGTATAATTATTCATATCCACAGAAAAAGTAAGATCATACAACTCCGCAGCAGCAGTTGTTGTCACCACATCATCAAAATAGTAGGTCTTCTCGGCACCGAGTACCGCTCCAAAATCAAAGAATAAAACCAAGCGATTATAGACTTGCCCTTCGGCGATTTGTCCAGTCGTATTGTAGCAAACTTCTACCCAAGTTTCGGTGACATCTACTTGCTTTGCTAACTCCCAGTTGAGGCTGGCATCACCGTTTTCTACTTTGAGATTCAGGTTCGTGGGTTCGCTGACCCACACTTTCACGCAGATGGTGTTGTTCGTCGTAAAATCCATCAAGGTAGGAACATCGCCGTAGGCACCCGCCCATACTTCCGACCCCGCCGGTTTAGTAAATTCGGCTACGTTAGCACTTGTGTTGATACCTGAAGCATCAGGATTAGCAACCGTTAAGTCCATAAGACCACCGGGATTACTGCTGCCAAAATATTCAAAGGTAGTCGTCGTCGCAGGAGTTTCAAAATCAAGAATGGTTGTTTGTGCATTCAGAGTGAGCATACACAAGAGTAATGTCGAAATCAATAGTAAGTTTTTTATCATAGTAGTGTTTGTTATGGTACAGTAGCTTGGCTTTGAAATTTTTTGACATGTTAATTTTCGTAATTAATTAATAATCAAATTTTTACATAGATATTATTTTAAATAAATTTAAAATTTAATACTTAATACACTGTTTCACAAATTTATTTACTTTTTTGAGTATTTCTTTTAAAATGACTCTTCACCAAAAAATCCTTAAATACAGTGAGTATTCGCGTCATTTTTGATTCGATTCATTTCAAAATAAACGTCAAAAAATGTAAATAAATTTATAAAACAGTGTATTATTTATTTGAAAAATAAAAAATTACATAATTCGTTAATTTGTCAATTAATAAATATCCAAAATACAGCACAGTACGTTAAATAGAGATGGAAAATCAGGTTTTGTTTGTGTCCTAATTACACGAAGTTATAAAAATAAATTTAAAAAAGGTAAGATGTTAATTCAAAGTCTGTTAAAAATTCAAAACTTTATAGTGCGTTCTAACTTATATCCAATTAAATAATTGTTTCCTGTCCGAATGAAATTCGACCTGAAATTTGGAATTTATTTCTATGGATTTTCTCATTTCGCGGTTTATCCGCAACTCGGTATTATTCACTTCTGGCACACCTGAATCCGGTATGTTCCAAGCCTGTATCAGGGCTTGATTTCATACGAGCGGCATTTCGATAGCCTGTACAATAGCTTTCATTACACAAAAAAGAACCACCACGAACGACTTTTTGTGGTGAGTCGGGCTGCCCCGAATCAAAGTAAGTCGGCGAAGCAATATTTCCAAGACCAGACTTTCTTTTTTCTTGATAAAAACGCGCATTGTACCAGTCATCGCACCATTCCCAGACATTGCCCGCCATATCATATAATCCAAAGGCATTGGGGCGATAAGTCGTGGTTTCGGCAGTACGTTCGTGTCCGTCCAAATTCAAATTTTTTATTGGAAAATTGCCTTGCCAATAATTGGCAGAAATCGCTGATTCAGAAAATTTGTTACCCCAAGGGTACAGACTTTCCGACGCGCCGCCACGAGCTGCATATTCCCATTCTGTTTCAGTGGGTAGTCGTTTTCCTGCCCATTTTGCGTAAGCCATCGCATCGTACCAAGCCACATGCACGACAGGATGTCGCTCCTTTCCTTCAATGCTACTCCCCTCCCCTTGCGGATGCTTCCACGATGCGCCGGACTTCATTTTCCACCAATAATCACCTCTTTTTGAAGGTGTTACAAAAACCATAGAAGCCGGTTCGGTACTAAATCCCTCGCCAAGTTTTCCTCCTGTTTGTGCCTCTATTTCTGATATATCAATCTCGCGTTCGGCAATCGTAATGTAGCCTGTCGCTTCTACAAATGCTTTAAATTGTTCATTCGTAACTTCGGTGCTATCCATCCAAAATTCGGCAACCTCACATCTATGTCGTGGCAACTCATCGGGACGAGCTTGCGCTCCATTACCACCCATCATAAATTCACCTCCCGGAATTTTTACCATGCCGGAATAAGAAGCCGCTTGAGTATCGCTCTCCTTAATATTTTCAATTTCTTTTAAATATTTTTCGTGGAATGACATGTAATCAGTTGATTGTTTATTTCTATCTGATGATGCACACGAATACAGCATTAAGCTGATAAAAATATATAGAATTAAACCGTTTTTTATATTCATCTTTTTATGTCTTGATACATTTTTTTTGTAAAAATATTCAAAAGAATAGACAAGTTCAAGTATCAATCTTAGTAAAACGTAACCCAGACATTCCTGTCTGTGCCGAGTGAAGCACAGACAGGAATGCCTGGGTTACATCCTACAAAAAAAGCACCTGCTCTCGCAGGTGCTTCCATTTTAGGTAAAGGGGGTGTTTGACGGAATCGGGCTGTTGTTATTTTTAATTTTTCAAAAACTTTCCGGCGTACTTCTGAATACCGTATTCATCATCTTTTATAGTGATGATATAAACGCCTTTTTCGAGATGTTCATTGATCGACATATAATGATTAATTGTACCTTCTTCCAATTTATACTCAACCACTACCCTACCGTGTATGTCCGTAAGTTGAACTAAAGCACTGTAATCAACCGGCTCATCGAAGTAAAGCATCAGTTCTTTGTCAAAAGGATTTGGCGTAACCGTTACATCTCTATCTGGTTTGTCTATACTCGCACTTACCGTGCTGGAGTAATTCTCCTTACCTGAATAATCAACGTCTTTGAGTCGATAATAATTGATACCGGGAACGGGTTGGTCGTGCATCCGCTCATAGCGTTGTTGCTTTTCGGTTGTACCTGCACCAGTTACTCTGCCAATCGTGCTGAATTCGACGCCATCTGTACTGTGTTCGAGTTCAAAATAAGCATTGTCGGTTTCGCTGGCGGTAGCCCAGTTGAGTTGTACACGATGGTTCTGGGTGGTCGCTCTGAAGTCGATGAGTTCTACGGGCAGCAAACCGGATTCGTGGGTGCTGATTCCAAAGAAACCTCCGTAGGGAGAGCTATTTCGCCAGACTTGAATGTAAACCGTTTTTCCGGCAGCACTTACATGTTGTATCGTCACTTTCGCCATTTCACCTACACCACTATCGTCATCACAGATATACTCTACCAAACCATTGCAATCTCCAAAATAAACCGACATGTCTGCATTATTTATTTGCACTTCTCTGGTATCAATGGTCAATTTGCCGGAAGCCGGAACGTCTGCTTTGAACCAAATCTCACCACCTTGATAGCCTTCGCAGGAAGGATTGCCTTCGAGTGAAATAGTCGTAAATTCATTAGAAAACAATTGGTAATCGGGTGATGAACCCACTGCCAATACCGTAGCATTACTACACTCTTGATTGGTCGGAATAACAGGCTCAAATACGCACATACCGAAGTCACCACCATTTCTATTATAAAATTGAAAAATACGAATATAAACCATTTCATTCGACAAGGTCGGGTCATTGATATATACTTTTCCGCCATTATCATTCATACTATTGCCCGAATTGCAATCATAATTCACAATATCACCACATGCACCTCTATATATACCGATGACGGGTTGTATCGTATTTTCATCCGTATCAATGACCAAACGACCACTTGCCGGAACTTGCGCTTTGAACCACACATCGCCACCGCGATAAAGTCCGCATGTAGGAGGTGCTTGTGGCGAATCGGTAGCAAAGTCATTCGTATGAAAGCGCATACCACAAGTATTATTCACTTCAAGGTCAATTGCTTTTTCACAAAAATCATTGTCAGGAATATCCGGCTCAAATAGGCACAAGTCGAACGTACCACCGTTTTTACTATAATATTGATAAGTACGAATATAGAGCGTCTGCTCGGCGAGATTTTCATCATGTATCGTGATGCGTCCATCGTCGGTAGGACTGCCATTATCACGACAATCGTATTCTATAAAATTGCCACAACTACCTGTATAAATACTCATTGTAGGGTCGATATTCGTACCACTGAAAGCATCAATAGCGAGGTGTCCGCTTGCGGGCATTTGCAATTTGAACCAAACATCGCCGCCCTGAAATACGCCACAAGAAGGAGTCGGGCTTGCAGCAGTCGTTGTGGTGTATTTGTTGGTAAATGTGGTCTGTACACATTCTTTACTTATGATGCCGAGGTCAGTAGCGTCGATACAAAAATCATTGTCAGGGATTTCGGGTTCGTAAGTACGAATATCAAACGTACCACCTTCACGGTGAAAGTAGCGGTATGCACGGACGTACATTTTTTGTCCCGCAAGACTTTCATCATGAAGTATGATACGGCTCTCGTTGTTCGGACCGCCGCGATACTGACAATCGTATTGTGTAAAATTGCTGCACGTTCCCCTATATAGTGTGAGTACAGGGTCAGCATTTGTACCGCCTATGGCATCAATCGCGAGATGTCCGCTTGCTGGTATATTGACCGAAAACCAGACATCGCCGCCGAGGTAGTTTCCACAGCTTGGTGCCGACACATTAGCAGAGGGTGTTGTGTATAAATTAGAGTAAGTCTTAGTATTCTCTTGAGCATTTGGTGTACCGAGATGGATGGCATCAAAACAAAAATCATTATTGGGAATATCCGGCTCATAAAGGCAGAGGTCGAATGTACCACCACTTTCATTTTCCGATTCAAATACCCTTAAATAAAGCTTTTGTCCGGCTATATTTTCATCGTGAATCATCACGCGACTATATCCTTCCAAAATACCTCCGTAGTGACAATCGTATAAATTAAAACTACCACAACTACCGGTATAAACACCAAGTACAGGGTCATTATTCGTTCCATTAATGGCATCAATAACTAAGTGACCGCTCGAAGGCACAGTGAAGTTGAACCAGACATCACCGCCTTTGTATTCGCCACATTCCGGCTCGTCTGCTTGATTGGAAGGTGTAGCGTATTCGTTGGTGTAAGTGTACTGTGTACATTGCGAGCCATTGACTGCCAAACCTATCGCACTACCGCAGTAATCATTATTCGGAACGGCAGGTTCTTTGAGACAAATATCGAATGTACCGCCATTGCGTTCATAATATTGAAACACTCGAAGATACATTTTTTGACCTGCCATACTTTGGTCATTGACCACGATTTTTTCATCACCCGTATAGCCGTATCCGCCACAATCATATTCTGTAAAATTGTTGCACGCCCCTTTATAAAGTGTCATGTAAGGCAATTCATTTGTACCGGGATCGAGGTCGATAGAGAGTTTACCGCTTGAGGGTACATTGAATTTGAACCAAACATCGCCACCGCTAAATAAGCCGCAAGAAGGATCGTCGTATTGCGAAGCTTCAGTCGTAAAAACATTGGAGTATGAAGTCGGTGTACAGCTTGTCGTAATATTTAAATCAATGGCTTTATTACAAAAATCATTATCGGGAATCTGAGGTTCAAAAGCGCATAATTCAAATGTACCGCCATTGCGTTTGAAATAACGAAATACATTAAAATAAACGAATTTATTAGCGAGTTCAATGTTGTTAATTATGATACGTCCATCGTTCGTAGGGCTATCTTTTTGACGGCAATCGTATTCATTCAAATTATTACAATCACCTGTAAATAAACCGATTACAGGGTCGGGGTTTTCGATACCCATCGCATCAATAACCATACGTCCACTTGCAGGAACACGCGCTCTAAACCAAACATCTGCCCCGCGATAACCGCAGGTCGTACCTATCGCCGAAGGCGAATCAGTTGTATTGGCATTGGTGTATAAAGTAGGCGAACAGCTTGAGTTGACATTGAGCGTAACGGCAGATTGGCAGAAGTCATTGTCAGGAATTTCGGGTTGATGTGCGCGTATTTGAAAAGTACCACCCACGATAGTATTGTACTGAAAAACGCGAATGAATAATTCCTCTCCGGCGAGGTTTTCATCGTGAATGGTGACACAACCATTATTGGTCGAGCTACCATCATAACGGCAATCGTATTCTATGAGGTTGCTACAATTGCCACGATAAAGCGCGACGCAAGGATTTTCATTTGTACCAGACAAGGTTTCCACCGAAAGGTGTCCACTCATTGGCATTTTAACATTGAACCATACATCACCGCCTTGATAATATTCACAACTTGGTTGGACTTCGGGAGAGTTGGTGGCATTTTCATTGTCGAATGATAATGGGACACCTGAAAAGTCAAGCGGAATGGCAAGACTACAATCGTCGTTTGTAGGGGAAGCAAAAATTGCTGTATGTAAAAACAGCATCAAAACGGGCAATAGGACTTTAGGCAGAGTCGGTGTTCTCATTTCAAATTATTTAGTGTTTAGGCAATAGTGTATCACCCCTTCTTATGTAGTGTGTCATAAGAAAGGCTCATTTAAATTTAAAAAATTCACATGTAAACAAGAGAGGGCAAAGAAGCAGGATGGTACGGGACGTAACACCGATGCTAAAGACAAACTTTGACCTTTGTATTCTAATTGGGGTCTAAATTTGTCATTAGATCACTCTTGAATTTTATAAATAAAGGAAAATTTGATACAATAGCTTTTGAATGGTGAGATATGGAGGAGATGTTGTTCTATCAACACATTCAAGTTTTAGGTAATAACTTTCCTTTTCGGGTGTGATATTGTAGTGTGAGTGACAGGGTAAATATAGTAAGAGTATTACCAATTTAATATTTTTTCATATTATTAAATCAATATTCTCCATTAATGATATGCACTAAAGACGATAATACCCTGCTTATCAACGTATAACGCAATTGTCATATTATTGTAAAAATAATAATAAAGTTAATATAATATGATAAAATATTAGTGTGTAGCAATCTTTTCCGGTGAGAATGAGATGTTTATCTCGACGGTTTTGATGTAAAAATTGTACAGAGTTGCCGTTCCGCAACTGCTTATGAATAGTATTTTGTTGGTGTATCTTTTAATGAAAAATGCTTGTTCTAGCATTTGAGTCGCTTTTACGCATGTAGAGAGGCAAATGTTTCAAAACTGAAGACTTTTTTTATTTTTTGAATGATATTAAGTTCGGAAAGATTGTAGGAAATAAAGTCCCAACCTAATTACAAACAATTACTTGTTATGACAAACTCATTATTATATGAATATTTTTCTGTGACAAAAAAAAGTAGTGCTTAGTAGGTGTCACGTGTATAAAAAAAGTGAATTATTTATGTAAAACATCTTGTTAATAAGTTTTTCTTATTAACAAAACAACTAAAACGCAAATAACTGATAATCAACAAAATACACGCACATTTAAATAAAAAACATTTTTTAATTAACTGATTTTAAAAGAATTAAAAAAACATCTAATATGTTTATGCCTGTCACGACAGGAGTTTGACAATATCAAGTAGCTTAGGACTAATTTCTTGGTGGTGCTTGATAGCTTTTTCAAAGGATGTAGTCTCAATTTTATTGTTGATCATGCCAACCATGAGGTTCGATTTGCCTGCTAACAACTGCTCAACCGCCGCTATACCAAGCCGACTCGCCAAGACGCGATCTGCACAAGTTGGTCTCCCTCCGCGCTGAATATGCCCAAGCACAGTTACCCGTACTTCATAACCATCAAAGCGTTCTTTGACCTTACGGGCAATATCAAAAGCGCCGCCTTCGTCGTCACCTTCTGCCACAATTACAATGCTTGAAGTTTTTTTCCGACGATGATTTTTTTCGAGTGTCGCGGCGAGTTTGTCGATGTCAGTTTCGGTTTCGGGAACTAATACTGCTTCTGCGCCGGTGGCTATTCCGGTCATTATCGCAATAAATCCCGCATCGCGTCCCATTACTTCTACAAAGAACAGTCTGTCGTGTGCATCTGCGGTGTCTTTTATTTTGTCGATGGCTTCCATTGCAGTATTCAGCGCAGTGTCATAACCGATGGTCATATCTGTACCAAAAAGGTCATTATCTATCGTACCGGGAACACCGATGAAGGGAATTTTATGTTCATTCATAAAGACCTTCGCCCCCGTAAATGTACCGTCACCACCAATAGCCACAACCCCTTCGATGTCATAACCATCCAGATTTTTGAAGGCTTCTTTGCGCCCTTCTTTGGTTCTGAATTCTTTGCTTCGGGCAGATTGGAGTATCGTACCACCGTTTTGGATGATACCGCTTACGGAACGTTCATTGAGTTCTACAAAATCTCCGGCTATCATACCCGCATACCCCCGACGGATACCAAAGACCTCTTGTACACCCATTGATTTGGCAGTGCGAACCACCGCACGGAGGCAGGCATTCATGCCCGGCGCATCACCTCCTGATGTAAATACAGCTATTTTTTTCATATTTATATGACCCAAATTAAGGTTTCTGTTATAATTGAACAAGCAATGGGAACGATAATAACAACAAAGAAATGTCCGGTCTGATCAAGAGAAGTGAGACTCTTTTTACTTTGAATGAACTTATGGAAGAATTGAATCAATAACCTATCATTGGTCTTTCAAATCAATTATACAAACTTCAATTGAGCATCACTCTTCGATTCTAATCAATTTCAAAGTATCATTATTCTGTGCAATGACGAGATATTCAATTCCTTGAATTTCAATAGCTTGTATATCTTTTACTTGACTCACACTCGGAAAATTTTGTAATGGCTTGATGGTCAGTTTTCGATTTTCATCCGAAGAAAGTAGTAAGGCACGCTCGCCATTATATGCGCCCATTTGTACATTGGCATCATCATAATTGCCCATTAAAATGACGTGATTTTTGCCGTCTATTTCAATCGTGTGGGCAGCATAAAGTGACGTCCATTGCGCTCGTGCGGGTAAGTCTTCGCGCACATAATCGCCGCCTTGACTCCAAATGATGCTATTCGCAAACGTATTGACCGACATGCAATTTTTCATTTTTTTATTAGGGAAAATATCATTAATCTCCGCTTCCGCAAAATCCTTCGCATAGACAAATTTTTTCTTTATCAGAGGGATTTGTTTTTGCAATTCTCTTTTATTGTGAAATGGAATTTCTTTATTTTTTATAAAATAAGTTAATAATTGTTCGCGCCTTCCATTCCCATCCAAATCTTCATAACACATTTTAAACGGCTGATTGTCAGAGGCTTTTAGGCGACTATTCCAACCCAAATTTCCTACGATAATTTCCTGCGTACCATCACCGTCCAAATCTACGGGGTATAGAAAATTCCACCAACCTTTGTCATTATCCAAATTGCGTTCAAAAGGTTCTTCTGCGTCCAAATATAGAATTTTAGGATTATCCCATTCCACTGCAATGAGTACATCTTCTTTTTCTCCATCCAGATTTGCGATGATAGCATCTTTTACCATACCAAGTTTACCTTCATTCGGTAAATAATTATTTTGAATGGAAAATTGTCCATTCCCTTGATTAAGAGCAAAATAAGACTGCGGATTTTCGCCATACGCCCACGGTTCTGCTCGTGCGCCAAAGAAAACATCCGGCAGATTGTCCTCATTCACATCCAAGACCGCCACTGCGCCACAAGTCAAACGCACCCCTTCAAATGCCCCGATTTGCTCTACCAAATCACCATTTTCCTGCCCCAAATAGAGGCGTGGTTGATTGTGAATACTATTGAGCCGATATTCATTCCCGCCATTTGCTACGAGCAAATCATTGATACCGTCGGCGTTGAAATCTGCGATGTGTGCGCGGGTATTTTCGGGAATACTATCTGCAAGCAATGCCAAATCCTGCGCCTTTTCAAAACCTTTTTTGCCTTGCATCCAAATTTCGGGACGCTCCAATTTCGCGCCACCTACAAAAATATCATCCAATCCGTCACCATTCAAATCGCCAATCGCGAGGGCAGGACCTTCTGAAGAATTGGAATGTGGAATCAATACTTCGCGATTAAATTCGACAAAAGGATTTTCGGTGTGAACGCTGTTTAGCCCAAATTTTTCTTGTACTTCTTCGATTGCCAATTCATTGTTTTTCAATTGGTTAAACCAATTAAATTTTCCTTTTGCATCGCTGTAATTTAAAGTCAATTTTCCTGCGGAAATGTTGGTTTTCGTTTCAAATTTTCCGTCAAACCAAACGACGACGAGCGAATCCAAATTTTGCGGTTCAACAATCGGCTGCGGTACATGACACGACGACTGAAAACCGCGCAAGGGCGAAAAGTAATCCGAACGCACTTCATTTTCTTTATACGATAGGATAGTCGTACCAATGCCGTGACGGTTTTTCGGTGCGCCGTTTAGTGTGATTTGTGCAAATGGTATATCGGATTTTTCGGCATTTTGATTTACATAAATAAAAGGTGTTTGGTTGATATTATTGACTACAACATCAAGGTCGCCGTCATTATCCAAATCGACCACAACTGCGCTATTGGAATACGAAATTTCATCGCTTTCGATGCGTTTTTCTATGTCTTCAAATGTTAAATCCTCACCTTGCAAAAAGAATTTATTACGGATTTTTATTTCCGGTATTTTGTCGATTGCGGAGAGGTCATTTTTCTTTACTTGGTCAAATTGAATTTTGTATTGCAGGTCATTTCCCGACATAAAATCAATGTAATCCAAGTCGTTCATGCGTCTCGGAATGCCATTGGAAACAAACAAATCTTTACGTCCATTTTGGTCAAAATCCGCAAAAACCGCACTCCACGACCAATCGGTCGCATGTATATTCGCATAACGTGAAATGTCGATAAAGTGATTATGTTTTTGATTGATTTGCAGATGATTACGAGCGTATTGTTTGTGGTAGCCGTAACCCAGTTTGAAGTCAAAAAGATTCTGTGACTCCTCGCCTTCCGAGCGTTTGAGTATCTCCGGGTCTTCAGGCAACATATCTAAACTAACGATGTCGGGCAGCAGGTCGTTATTCACATCCGCAATATCCACGCCCATCGTAAAGCGGCTTGTATAAGGTATTTGTGCAGGGAGTTCATCCGTAAATTTTAAGTCGCCACGATTGATGTATAGGTAGTCATTTTCATGAAAATCATTGCCTACATAAATATCTGGCAAACCGTCTAAATTAACATCGCCAAATGCCAAGCCCAATCCGTAACCCAATACATTGGAATTGATACCCGTTTGCGTGGTGACATCTACGTAAGTGTCGTTTTTGTTTTCGTAAATTTTATCGCCACTCACGCTGTCTATCTTCCCTAAAAAACTTTTACGTTGACCAAATGTACCATTATGATGCAAGCTGTGATTCATCAAATACATATCCAAATCACCATCCAAATCCATATCCAAAAATCCGGCTTGTGTACTGAAACCCTTGAAATTCAAGCCGTATTCTGTCGATTTTTCTTTATATGTAGTAATTTGATTATCACTTACTTTTTCATACACAAAAAGTTTATTTGTTCCGTCCAAATTTCGATATGCGCCCACTTGCGAGAGATAGACATCCAAATAACCATCATTATTTATATCGACCAAAGAAACGCCCGTTGTCCATACATTTTCGCCGCCGTCAATGCCTGTTTGCGCTGTGATATTCTCGAAATTTAAATCGCCTTTATTGAGATAAATTTGTTCCGCACCAAGATTGGAAGAGAAAACCAGATCGGGCAAACCATCGTTATTCAAATCACCGCAAGCCAAGCCGCCGCCATTGTAATAGTACATGTAATTGAAAATATTGAGGTCGGTATTAAGTGGTAAATCATTGGAAAAGTCAATGCCGAGTGCCGTGCCGTTCTTTTTGATGAATAGTGCGTCCTGCACAGCATTATCCGATTGGCAAGCGGTGAAAATCATTAAAATTAAAAATAAATATTTTGTGTATTTCATTGAAAATGAATAGCTTATTTAAAAGTAGCGCGGTACTTCCAGTCCGCGACCGTAGAACGATACTTCCAGCTCGTTCCTCGCGTTAGTTTTTTACAAATTTTCTCCCTCATTCGTAGGGACAGGGCATGCCCTGTCCCTACGAATGAGGGAGAAAATTTGTGTCGCTATGATTTCAGGCAACACTTTTTATACTTCTTACCACTACCGCAGGGGCAAGGGTCATTTCTGCCGACTTTATTATCCTTACGCACTGTTTTTTGTGAAAGATTTTTTTCGTATTCTAATTGTTCTATTTCTTCTTCTAATTCTCGCTCTCTATTTTTTAAGTAAAAACTCTCGAACTCCAATTTCATTGTTTCATGGCGTAAGGATAGCGTAGTATCAAATTCGTCATACAATTTTTTACTTTCTTCTACCAAGAAAGCATATTTAGACGGTTCATCCAGCCCTGATTTTTCATAATCATACCAAACGGTTTCGCCAGTTTCTTCATCATTCAACATGACCTCTAATCTGACGCTTGTACAGTCGCAGTCTCTATTTTTACAGTAATAATCTACCAACTCATATTCGTCGGCATCTTTTTTACATGTAAATTTAAATGATTCGTAAATACTTGAAAAACTTATCATTCGAGGTCTATCATAAAGATGTATGGATTCAATTTCTCCTATTTTGACTAATCCTTGTTCTTTCATTTATTGTTAATTTGTAATAAATAAATATGTTGTAACATTCCTTGCATGTGTAGAGAAAAACTAACGAGGAACGAGCTGGATGCCGTCATTCGTCGGCACAAGAGCATCGTTCTACGGCGCGAACCGGAAATATCGTGCTATATCTCCATTCACACCAACGACAAACCACGTCTCCTCCCCCACTTTTATAGCCTTCAAATCCCGCATCTGCCCCGCGATATTCAAGCCCGTTTTATCGGGTGTAAGGTAAGAAAATTTGCCTTTTCCATCATTCAATAAAACTTCGGTCTTGAAAGCATCGAGGCGCGAAAATTGCGGTCGCCAATCGTAATCATTTCCCCCGAAAATGACATCTAAATCGCCGTCTGCGTCCACATCGGCGAAGGCGGATGCGTGTACAGACGACCACTGCAATTGCACAGGCGTATCGGCACGAACATAGCCGCCGTCGGGCTGACTGAGGTAAATCGCTGACCGCAATTCAGTGGCTACACGCTTGCCTGCGCCTTTCAATTTTGCCTTTGTAAATAGGTCGCGCATGGACTTGGTTGCGTAGACTTTATGTTGGATGCCTTTCTTTTTTATCGCTACAATTTGGTCTGCCAAATCCTTTTTTAGTGCCACCGGAAAGTCCCTGCCGCCCTTGCTTTTGCAGAGGATTTTATCGACGGTTTTGTTGTCGTCAAAATCATTTATCCAAAGCGTGTAGGCTTCGTCTTCTGCCAGTTTGAGGTAGGCATTTTCACCATGATTTCCGAGTAGATAATCGGGCTTTCCATCGTCATTCAAATCTGCTGTGGCAATATGATTGTACCAACTCGCCTCATTGGTGAGATAATTTTCTTCCCAAGTAATTTTTCCGTCTTTTGCAGAAATCCGTATCGGACTCATCCATTCGCCCACCAAAATAATCGCTTGATTATCAAGGGATAAAGTCGCATCTGTCACCATTCCAACGCCTTTAAATCCGTTGGCTAATTGTACCGAAACTTCTTTGAAAATTCCTGTACCATCATTTTCATATAAAAAATGTGGGGGCTTGAATCCGTAATTTTGCGGTACGCTACGTGAAAAAACGAACAGGTCGGTATCGCCGTCTTCGTCGAAATCCCAAGCGATTATTTTTGAGGTATTCATGGTTGTTTTGTTCGTTATTCCGGAGTAATATTCAAACGTCCCTTGTCCGTTATTTCGGTAAATTCTATCGGTCAAAAAAGGCGAATTGGGTTTTTCAAAATTGCCGCCACTGCCGACTATCAAATCCAAATCGCCGTCGCCGTCTACGTCCGCCAATGCGGAAGCGGTATCTTCAAATTTTAAATGCTTTTCGAGGGCAGGTTGTTGTATTTTTTGGAATGTTTTATCAGGTTTTTGTAGCAAAATTTTAGCAGGTTCAAAACGTGCGCCACCGATGAAAATATCCTCTAATCCGTCGCCGTTTACATCACCGATGGCGAGTGTCGGTCCTTCTTTGGAGAGCATTCGGTACGCACCGCGTTCTTCGTAAAAATCAATATGGTCGTCTTCTTTTTGTGCAGTATTTTCTAATTTTTTTGTTTGCAAAATGGGTTCAGTCGTATTTTTTTTCGGATTAAATGCTACTATTTTTTCATAATTAATTTCAATGATTGGTGTATCAGATTTCGTGCGAATGACGCTTTTTTCATTCGGATTCCAAAAGACCTGAATGGAGTCTATTTCGCTCGAATTTATCCCAAAATGAAGTCGTTGGTCAATGGAAGATTGAAAGCCGCGCGCAGGCTGCATTTGTTGTATAAATTGTTGATTTTTAGACCAAATTACTACTTTTGCGCCTACAGCATCAGGATTTTTTTTACTGCCTTTTAGCTTAATCAGTGTACCTTTTGTGTCGCTTTCATTTCGGAAAATACCAAGTGGCTGATTGACATTATTGATGATTAAATCTAAGTCGCCATCATTGTCAAAATCGGCGTAGGCTGCACCGTTGCTGAAGGTTTTTTGGTCGAGTCCCCATGCTGTGGTGGCATCTTCAAACTGATTTCCTTTGACGTTTTTGAAAATTTTATTGCTAATTGGAACAGAGGGCATTTCATTGATGACTTCGTTCATTTCTTGCTTGTTGCCGGTGAGTGCCATTTTTTGGAGGACTTCATTGGCGAAGAAGTCCATAAAGTCCAAGTCAATCACATCATGGTAAATGCCATTGCAAACGAGAAGGTCGTTCCAACCGTCATTATCCGCATCAAAAATGAGTGCGCCCCATGACCAATCCGTTGCTGCAACGCCCGAAAATTGAGCAATTTCCGCAAAGCGATTGCCTTGATTAATTTGGAGGGTATTGTGCATGTATTGGTGGTAAAACCCCTTACGGACTTTGAGTTTGCGCAGGTTGATATCGTCGAATGAGGCAGTGGTTTTGAGTCGAATTTCATCGTAAGGCAGCATATCCGTCACAAAAATATCGACCTGACCATCGCGGTTGACATCGCGTATATCTGCGCCCATAGAACTGTGTGAAATGTGGTCAAAATGCGTTTCCAATTCCTCCGAAAATGTACCATCTTTTTGGTTGATATAAAGGTAATCGCGTTCAAAAAAATCATTGGAAATATAAATATCTTCGTACATATCACCATTTACATCGGCTACGGAAACGCCCAAGCCAAAACCTATCAAACTCTGATAAATACCCGTCACTTCGGAAGCGTCCACATATTTTCCATTATCATTTCTAAAAAATTTATCGCCACCGCCTTTCAAAAAATCCGCTACGTCCCAATCACTGTATTTGAGGTCGCGTTTGTTGGAATAATTGAGGGTATTTGTCGGAATAAATGAGTTGTTGACGAGATACATATCGAGGTCGCCGTCTTTGTCGTAATCGAAAAAAGAAGCGTGGGTGGAGTAGCCCGCATCATTCAATCCATAGGCAGCGGCTTCTTCTTTAAATGTTAAGTCTTTTTGATTGATAAATAATTTATTTTCAGGGAGTTTTCCTTTTTCATAGCCCGCATTGCAGACGTAAATATCGAGCCAGCCGTCGGCGTTGATGTCCACGACGGTGACGCCTGTACTCCACCTATCGGGCAGCGCGACTCCGGCAGATTCAGTAATGTTTTCAAACTCAAAATTACCTTTATTGAGGTAGAGTTGGTTGGCACTCATATTGGCGGTGAGGTAGAGGTCGGGCAAGCCGTCGTTGTTGAAATCGCCGATGCCTACGCCGCCGCCATTATAAAAATTTCGGTAGGTGAAGATGTTGAGGTCTTCGGTATTTTGGATAGTATTGGTGAATTGAATGCCACATTCAGCGGGAGGGACGGCGCAGAATAACGGCGGTATGGTTTCTTCATTTTGACAGGAAAAGAATAGAAGGAGGAATAGTGGTAGGATGTATTTTTTCACCATTGATTTGATTTCGTACTGACGGTTTTAACCGTCTCGTAAAAGTCCACTTGACGGTTAAAACCGTCAGTACAATAACAAAAAAAAGGGAGTCCGCAGACTCCCTTTTTATTTTCTAAAAGAAAAATTAATTTCTTAATTA
>Ga0209187_1002472_pt1 | contig 17487 bp, 16 predicted proteins | sample BantaG_FD_187430 | JGI IMG/M metagenome (GOLD analysis project Ga0209187, IMG submission 187430) | Marine algal microbial communities from Bantry Bay, Ireland - BantryBay_4 metaG (SPAdes) (version 2) | ecosystem: Host-associated > Algae > Red algae > Unclassified | place: Bantry Bay, Ireland... | reverse complement strand
TTAAAATTCAAGATTAGAACAGATGGCAAAGTACGTGTTTTTTGCATTTATTTGACTACTTAGTGGAAGAAATTAAATGATGTACCATAATACGAAGTATTTTTTCATCCTAAATAAAGTCTAATATGCTCACCACTGGATTTGTCAAAGAACCATAAATTTAAATATGCTCTATAGAAATCATTGTCAAAAATTTATCCAAGAGGAAAAAATAATACTTGAATTATTTTACAAAGTAATTTCTTTCACTAAGGAAGATTTAGTGAAACATATAAGAAAAAGAACAATTCAGACGGGTAGATTATTTTTTTCGTCTTCCCTTAGGACACTAAAAATAGTGTGACCGCTCTGCGGTTGTACCACGATTGGGGTCTTCGCTCATCCCCACTACAGGGCGAAAGTAACACAGGCTCCCAGCCTGCACTGCATTAGTTCGTCCTGTTTTATCGGAGTAATGTGTGATATAGCGCGATGCAGGCTGGAAGCCTGTATTACTTTTTCTTGAAAATGAATTTCGCCCTATATTGTGGATGAGCGAGAGTCTTAATATAGAATTAAACCGTACAAATATTTTTATCATAAGATATTGTCTATATATTTTCAGATAAAAAGTGTAGTTTTGTACACTTTTTCATTAAAAATAAGTCAGAAGCCAAGTTTTACACTTCGACTTAGTACATTGTTTATTAAACAAATGTACATTCTACGCGTCGTTATTTTTTCTTTAGGCGAACAAAATTTGACGCGAATACTCACTGTATTTAAGGAAAATTTGGTGAAGTATAAAGAGAAAAGAACAAGTCGAGAATATATTTATTTTGTTCCTGATACTAAAACTAAAACTAAAACTTATGAAGTTCGGTATAGTTGTTTTTCCGGGGTCCAATTGTGATAGCGATATGCTACATATTATCGGAGAAGTCATGGGGCAGCCTGTGGTCGAATTGTGGCATAAAAATACCGAATTACCCGATTTTGTCGAGGGCGATTGTGTTATATTGCCTGGCGGATTTTCCTATGGTGATTACCTGCGAAGTGGCGCGATAGCCAGCCATTCGCCCATCATGAAATCCGTCATCGAATTTGCAAACAAGGGCGGTTACGTATTCGGAATTTGCAATGGTTTTCAGATATTGTGTGAATCGGGCTTGCTACCGGGCGCATTGTTGCGCAATGAAAATCAGCGTTTTATCTGCAAAAATGTTTACCTCAAAACTATAACACAAAACAGCGACCTCACTCACCGTGTAGATACGGACAAAGCCCTCAAAATACCGATAGCACACGCCGAAGGACGCTATCACGCCGATGCTGCGACACTCAAATCCCTGAAAGAAAACGACCAAATCCTGTTCAAATATTGTGATGAGGCGGGAGAAATTACAACTGCTGCCAATCCAAACGGTTCGCTCGAAAATATCGCGGGTATCTGCAATGTCAATCGCAACGTATTCGGCATGATGCCCCACCCCGAACGCGCTTCCGAAAACATACTTGGCAATACCGACGGACGCGCCCTTTTTGAATCACTCATCAAAACCGTAGCTGTCGTGTGACCGACTTTTAGGACTTGTTTGTGAAACGATTAACTTTTTATTAACCCGTTTTGAGTGAGGGACAACGTATATTTGCATTTGTAACGGCTGCTTTAGTCGCCTGTTTTATGAAAATAATAAAACTACATATCGAAAATTTCAGAGGATTTCGTGGCACACACGACATCGAATTTTCTGATAGCAACATTCACGCAATAGTTGGGGTCAATGGCGCGGGGAAGACTTCGATTTTGGATGCGATTGGAATGGGTTTGGAAGAAATTATTAAACCTTTATTTCAAAAATATCTTAATGAAAGCCAGATATTTAGAGAACAAGATTTGAATATTCATACATCTTTTGCTATCATTGAACATGAGTTGATCACGGAGAATAGAAAAATTGAGACCTTACGTATATCGAAACGAATACATGACGAAAGGGTTGTATTAGAAAATAATCATGTAATCGCCGAATATTTAAGAGAACAATTGACGAGTGACCACAAAGAATTGCCCGTTCTTATATATTATCGTTCAGGTAGAATCTTCGAAAATAGCGAGGATGACATTTATTACCAAAGCCTTTTAAGTCGTACAAAAAGACTTGACACATATACAAATTCTTTTGATAAGATTACGGTCTTCAATCAAATTTTTGCTTGGTATCTCACACAGATTAATATTCAAAATGGGGAGAAAGTAAAACATCAAGACCTGAATTATAAATTGCCCAAACTTGCCGCACTTACAAAAGCAATTAGTCACTTTTTGACTTCTATGCAAGGTGCGGCTTTAGGTAGTTTGAATATTGAGATTAGTCAAAACAGTAATGAGCAGGCGTTAATTATAAGTAAAGCTGACCTAAAAATAGAATTTGACCAACTCTCATCAGGAGAAAAAATGGTATTGGGCATGGTCTTAGACATTGCCTACCGCATGTCCATCGCCAATCCACAACTCGAAAATCCTTTAATTTCTGAAGGTATTGTACTGATAGATGAACTCGAACAGCACCTACACCCCAAATGGCAAATGTCGATTTTGAAAGCATTGACTGCGACATTTCCGAATGTACAATTTATCGTGACTACGCATTCTCCTTTGGTTATTAATCAATTAAAAAATGACCAATTGAGTATTTTGGATAATTTCAAAATAATACCTGGTAAAGAAGTTCATAAGGTATACGGGCGCGATGTAAATGCGATTATTGAGGATTTTATGGGCGCGTCGCACCGACCTTTGGATGTAAAAGCCCTAATGAATGACATCGAAAAACTACTCGACGACGAAGATCCCAACACCGAACGCGCCAGAAAAAAATTAGACGAGTTGAAGGCAATCATTGACCCGAATGATTACGAAGTTATCAAACTCGAAACCCAAATTGTAATGGAGGAGGATGAGACACATTAAAAAACAAAGCGAACCACGAGAACTCACCGAGTATAGAAACAGCGGCGGAAAATGGGATGATTTTTCGTTGGAGAAAGGCAAAAAAGCCGTTAAAAATCAATTGCTCGCGGAGCAAAACTGTTTGTGTGCGTATTGTACGGGCGCAATAAATTTTGACAATATGAAGGTCGAACATTGGTATCCGCAAGCCGAAGATGAAAAGAAAGAATTAGAATACAATAATCTGTTGGCGGTCTGTTTCGGTTGCTACAATCAAGGCGAATTTTTTCATTGTGATACGAGCAAAGCCGATACCATTATTCAATTAAGTCCGACAAATACCCTGCATATTGACACGACTGATTACGAAAAAGCATCAGGAGGTATCAAATCATCCAACCCAATTTTTTAACAAGAATTGGATGAAACATTGAACCTGAATATTGCCCCATTAAAAAAAGCACGAAAAACGAGATTGTATGAATTTAGAAAGGCATTAAACAAAAAATATCCTAACAAAACCGCCAATTACCAAAAAGAACTCAACAAATGGAGCAATCTCAATATATCTCATAACATAATTGTAGTCAAGTATTTAGAAAAGAAACTACGATAACATTTAGCATAAAAAAATGAAACAAATACTACTTTTATTGAGCTTCACGCTACTCACCGCACTTAGCTACGCCCAAACTGTTGAGCCTGTAAAATGGACATTTGACACCGAAAAGGTGGATGATAAAACCATTGCGATTACATTCACTGCGAATGTGGACGAGGACTGGTATATCTATGCGCAAGACGTCGGCGACGGCGGACCGATTCCCACCGAATTTACCTTTGAAAACCTAAAAGGCTGCGTCAAAACGGGCAAGGTCGAAGAAGTCGGTAAAGTCATCAAAAAATACGATCCCATGTTTAGTATGAATTTGAAATATTATAAAAAACGAGTCCAATTCAAACAACTCGTTACGCTTAATGCCAAGGGCGGAATCATTGAAGGTTATTTGACTTTTATGACTTGTAATGGCGAAAAATGCCTCCCCCCAACAGATGTTGACTTTAAATTTGAATTATAAACGGTTGACGACAGACGGTTGACGATAGACGGTTGACGGTTAATGGTTGATGGAATTGTCCATCCACCGTACACCGTCCATCGTCTACTGTTTCCTGTCTACCGTCTACCCAAACTATTATAATGAGATACATATCACTTTTAATGCTCGCCTTGGGTTTTGTACAAACTACATTCGCGCAGCAATATGATCCCGTAAAATGGTCGTTTGAAGCTAAATCGGTTTCTGGTACTGAATACGATTTAATTTATAAAGGCAAAATAGAAAAAGGCTGGTACGTTTATTCGCAATACTTGGCAAGCGATGAAGGACCGGTAGCGACGAGCGTAGAATACGAAGGAGAAAAAGCCTTTACGACTGCCGAAAAATCCACCGAAGCGGGTGGCAAAAAAGCGGGTTACGATGCCATGTTTGATATGGATGTCGTCAAATTTAAAACAGACTACATCATCACGCAGCGCATCAAGGTCACGGATGCGAGCAAGCCAGTAACAGGCTTTCTTACCTTTATGACTTGCAACGATAAGATGTGTTTGCCGCCTACGGATGTCGATTTTACAATAAAATTGCCGCTAGCGGCAAGCACCACCACCACCACAACTCTAGCTGCTACCAAACCAGTAGTCACGCCTACATCTGCACCTGCGACCATTATCACGCCACCAACGGTCACACAAAACCCGACCTCCAATGTAGCGACAGGTCGCGACCTTTCCGCAGACGCAGACGCAGAAAAAATAGCCACCCAAAAGCAAATCGACGCAGAATACGCCAGACGCAAAGCCGCTGCCGACAATGCACGCCAACAGGCAGATGAGCAGGTGCGTAAGCAAAAAGCAATACAAGAATCTGCTACCAAATCCGCACAGGAAAAAATGGCAGAGGAAAAGGCAGATATGAAAAAAGCCGTCGAAAATGCCATTGGCAAAGTAGGCGGCGGCGTTGCTGGGATCATTGATATTGGCAGTGATAATGCAGCAGCAAATAGTGGTATTTTAGAACCTGTAAAGTGGTCATTTGGTAGCAGAAAAACAGCCGAAGGGGAGTACGAACTCATCTATACTGGAAAAATAGATAAAGATTGGTACGTCTATTCACAATTCAATGATAACGAAGACGGACCTATACCTACGAGCATTAATTATGACACCAAGGGGCTCGAACTCATTGGAGTAGGCAATGAAAGTGGAGATAAAAAAACGGGTTATGATGCGATTTTTGATATGAAAGTCACCAAATTCAAAAACGTTTATACCATTATACAAAAAATAAAAACAACGAATGCAGACGCGCCGATTGAAGGTTATTTGACCTTTATGACTTGCGATAATAGCAAGTGTCTTCCGCCCGAAGATATTGATTTTAGCATTGTTCCGGCAGTAGAAAAAGTAGTTGGCATGGCAGGTGTAGCATCCATCAATAAAAAGCGAGCCAGTCTCCAAAAGCCTATCAATGGCTGTATCGAGAAGCAAAAACTCGGCAGCCTATGGACAATTTTCTTGTTGGGAATGATAGGCGGATTTATCGCCATACTTACGCCTTGCGTATTCCCGATGATACCTCTTACAGTGGGCTACTTCACGAAAGGCAATGTCAAAAAAGCCAAAGGTATTTCTAATGCACTGATTTTCGGGCTTTCGATTATTGTGATTTATGTGACACTTGGTACGGCACTCACCTTGGCATTCGGACCGCAGATTATGAATGCTATCTCGACCAGTATGATACTCAATCTATTGTTCTTTTTTCTCTTTGTTATCTTTGCGTTTTCGTTTTTTGGTTACTTCGAAATCACCTTGCCGAGTTCGTGGGGAAATGCCACCGACCGCATGGCAGACAAAGGCGGTCTGATTGGGATTTTCTTTATGGCTTTCACGCTTGGTATCGTTTCGTTTTCGTGTACAGGACCGATTATCGGCACATTACTCGTAGAGTCTTTCAATGGTACAGGACCTTCACTTTTTGGCGGTAAATTGCCCCTTGCACCACCTGCGGGTATGTTGGGTTTTGCTACGGCACTTGCCTTGCCGTTTACACTTTTTGCAGCCTTTCCTGCATGGCTAAAATCCCTACCAAAATCCGGCGGATGGATGACGACTGTAAAAGTTGTACTCGGATTTTTAGAACTCGCCTTAGCACTCAAATTCCTTTCACTCGTAGATTTGACACAAGGTTGGGGCTTATTCAAGTATGAAATATTTATGGCCTTGTGGGTATTAATATTCGCGCTGATGGGCTTATATCTATTGGGTTTGTTTCGCTTTCCGCACGATGCACCAAAAGGCTCACCGCTATCGCTCGGGCGCAAAGGACTCGGTTTGGCTTCTATAGTCTTTGCTGCTTACCTTTGCTTGGGCTTGACTACCGACGAAGAACTTGGCACTTATCGCGCCCTATCTGTTATGAGTGGCCTTGCTCCTTCTACCCAATATGCCATCTTCAAAGAAGGCAAATCTACTTGCCCGCTCAAATTGAGCTGTTTTAAAGATTATGAAGCAGGCTTGGCGCATGCAAAATTGGTCAAAAAACCCATCATGTTGGATTTTACCGGTTATGGTTGTGTAAATTGTCGTAAAATGGAAGAACACGTTTGGCCAAACGATAAAGTGTTGAAAAAACTGAGAAATGATTACGTCGTCATTTCCTTGTATGTAGATGACAAAACGCTACTCGAAGAACCCTATGTTTCAGATTTTGACGGTAAGAAAAAGCGAAATATTGGTAATAAATGGGCGGATTTTCAGGCAAAAACTTTCGATAATAATTCACAACCTTACTACGTCCTACTCAGCCATGATGGTCAACAACTATTGACCAATCCGACGGGCTACCCCTCGGAAGGAACAAACGATAATAAAGCTAAGTTTTTCAATAAATTCCTTCAATGTGGATTAGATGCTTTCTATGATAATGTCTGTAAAGAATGTAAGCCAAAAAAGAAAGCTAAGAAGTTAGGAATGAACGACTTGGGAAATAAGGGAAGAGGAAGAAAATAATCTACCCCAAATGAAGAAGTTATTTATTTTCTTTCACTAAGGAAGATTTAGTGAAACATATAAGAAAAAGAACAATTCAGACGGGTAGATTATTTTTTTCGTCTTCCCTAAATAAAATAAAACATTTAACTACTGAAACTTTTTAGACTTAGTTTCCGTAAAAGAATATTAGAAAACAAATAGCAAACAAACAGCCACAACATTTTGGTAGATGTTGTGGCTTCTTTTTATGAAACAACGAATAAATTTTGAATAAGTGAATGATTCACATTCATTCATTAATATTTAAGAAACTCGCTCGCCTTTATTTTATCATCCTTAATAATATAAGCATTCGGAAAGTCGGCAGAAATGCGGTATTTCAGTTCTGTAGCTTCGAGCTTGGTGCGGAATGCGCCTGTATTGAGCTTATAATATGGTACATTGAAAGTCCATTCGGCATCCATATCGGGGTACAAATTCAGGAATTCTGCTTTAGCTGTGATAATCTGATTACGATCAGTACCTGCAGCGATTTGTACGCGCCAACCATCAACGGTCATTGAGCGATTGATGTCCTTATGACGTTGAATCATTGCCATCACAGAGCCATCTTCGACCAGACTCACCTGCGCATTGGCATTCGCCCCACACATCAAAAAAGCAATAAACACTAAAATATTTTTCATCTATATTTGTTTATTAGTGAATCAACTAATCACGAATTAACGATTTCCGGTCCGGCAGAAGTACCGAGTCGGGCTGCGCCGACTTCTATGAGTGCTTCGGCTTGTTCGCGGTTGCGGATGCCACCGGAGGCTTTGATTTTGATACCCTCTTTGAGTTTTTCTCTCAATATGCTGACCATTTCTACGCTAGCACCGCCGTTTGTACCTGTCGATGTTTTGACAAAATTTACCCCTGCTTGGTTACAGATTTCGCACAACTGATGTAATTCTTCTTCGTTTAATAGGTTAGCTTCGAGTATTATTTTGATAATTTTTCCTTTAGAGTGGGTTGCCATCGTCATACTTTCGATGTCATTTTTGACATAACTCCAATTAGAGTTTTTGACGGCACAAATATTAATCACCACATCGACTTCATCTGCGCCCTCTTCGATAGCGCGTTTGACCTCCTCTACCTTTGCTGGCGTACACGAGTAGCCCATCGGAAAACCAATCACAGTAGCCACCTTTACAGGCGAATCTTGCAACTTACGTGCCACCTCACGCACAAAGTAAGGCGGAATACATACAGCCTTAAACTTATATTTATGTGCCTCATCACAAAGGGCTTCTACATCTTCCGAAGTACAATCGGGCAATAAAATAGTGTGATCAATGACGCCTGTTAAATCCATAATTATATTGACATAAACTTCAAATTCTAATCCCGATAATTATCGCGGATAAATTCCAACGAAATATTACGTAAGAACGTATCTATATTGGAATTTTTTTTGAGGAATTTTATAGCAAAATGGTTGCAAATATAAGTGAATTTATACAAGTATGGCGATTCATGCAAAGAAAATTCATATCGTAGAGAAAATTTACGAATTTTCTCTACGATAATTACCGTCAATTAATCATTAATTCTACTTCAAGACTCTAAAAATAGTGCGATCGTTCTGCGGTCGCACCTCCTTTAGAGTCTTAATGTAGAATTATCCATTATCCATTATGAAAACGCCCAATAAAAAAACCCTCGCCGTAAAAACGACGAGGGAATATATTGTGGGCCCACCTGGACTCGAACCAGGGACCAACGGGTTATGAGTCCGTTGCTCTAACCAACTGAGCTATAGGCCCAACTCAATTGTGAACACAAATTTACGACTTTGTTGGTGTAATAGTCAAATTTTCGTCGATAAATTTTGTATTATGATGAGATTAACTTGATTTAGCGCGAAAAAGTTCCGTCCGATTGCAAATTTTTAGGAAGCAAACTTTGTGTATACGCTGTCAATTGCTGCCGCAAGTTTACGATCTTTTTCGGTGACACTATCATCTGCGTCATGCGTATTGAGTTGAAAATCAACGGTATCATACACATTGCTCCAATTGGGATGATGATTTTGTTGCTCAGCATGAAAAGCCACTTCGGTCATAAAAGCAAAAGCTTCGATGAAATTTTTAAATTTAAAGCTACGTTGAAGGCTATTATCTTTTTCTGTCCACATAGTACAATGATTAGATGATAAATGGGAATGAATGAATATTTTTTTTGCTTCGCAAAACTATGAAGTGAAATCGTTTTTTGTGTTAAATTGTTCAAGATAAGTATCAGGAATTCAAAAATAAAATTATGGCATTGATAAAAACAGTAAGGGGTTGTACGCCTCAATTTGGAGAAGGCTGCTGGTTGGCAGAAAATGCGACGATTACGGGCGATGTAATTATGGGCGATGAGTGCAGCGTGTGGTTTCAGGCGGTGCTACGGGGCGATGTGGGCAAGATACGCATCGGCGATCGCGTAAATGTACAAGACGGCGTAGTGATACACAGCACCTATGAAAAAACCGACGCGATTATCGGCAACGACGTCTCTATCGGACATCGTGCGATTCTTCATGGCTGTACGATACACGATAATGTACTGGTTGGTATGGGCGCGATAGTGATGGATAACGTGGTCGTCGAACCCTACTCGCTCATTGCGGCGGGTGCGGTCGTGCGCATCGGCACCCGCGTAGAACGCGGCAGTATCTACGCAGGCGTACCTGCACGACGAATCAAAACCCTCAGCACAGTACAATACAAAGATATGCTCGAAGGCGTCGCAGAAAAATACCTAATGTACGCCAATTGGTACAGGTGAAGAAGTTTAGTACACTGTTTTATAAATTTATTTACATTTTTTGACGTTTATTTTGAAATGAATCGAATCAAAAATGACGCGAATACTCACTGTATTTAAGGATTTTTTGGTGAAGAGTCATTTTAAAAGAAATACTTAAAAAAGTAAATAAATTTGTGAAACAGTGTACTAAGTATCAGAAATTAAATAAGTGTACATTCTTCGCGTCGTTATTTTTCCTTTATACTTCACCAAATTCTCCTTAAATAACCCGTTATTCGCGTCAAATTTGGCTCGTGTAAAGAAAAAATAACAGCGTGAAGATGTAGTGTTTATTGTTTTTTCATCCCTAAATCGTATATTGCACTACTATACACTAGAAACACCATAGGAACGCGAAATAAATAACTTTGCTTTCTTGACTGAAAGAGTTTGTTCTCAGTTTGGACTTTGGAACTCGCATAAATGTTGATATTTTCAGAATTCCAAAGTGTAAAATGAGGGCAAAATATTCTGTCAAGATGGTAAATTTATTTATTTCGCCTTCCATATTTAATTTACGAACGATGGACACTACGATTATTAAGCAACTTGTACCGTTAAAAGATTTTTTTAGAAACTCCGAAAAAACGCGTTACACGCTATCTCCCAATGGAGAATACCTTGCCTACCTTGCGCCCTACAAAAACCGCATGAATATCCATGTGCAAAAAATAGGCAGCGATAAAACCCTTCGATTGACAGGCGTAGAAGACCGCGACCTTGCAGGCTATTTTTGGGCAACAAATGACCGCATACTATATGTACGCGATTTTGACGGCGACGAAAATTTTCACGTATTTGGCGTCGATATTAACGGCGGCAATGACAAAGACCTCACGCCTTTCGAGGGCGTATTGGCACAAATTATTGATGATTTGGAAGACGATGACGAGCATATTATCGTTGGACTCAACAAGCGCAATCCACAGATTTTTGACCCTTATCGACTCAATATCAATACTGGAGAATTGGATATGATAGCCCAAAACCCCGGCAATATCACCGGTTGGATGACCGACCACGACGGGAAACTGCGTGTAGCCATTTCCACTGATGGTGTAAACGGTAGTATTTTATATCGTCCTACAGAAAGCGACGAATTTAAAGTCGTACTGACCACCAATTTCCGTGAAACCGTCTCCCCGCTATTTTTCACCTTTGACAACCAACACCTCTATGCCTCTTCAAATTTGAATCGCGACAAAAGCGCGATTGTCAAATTCGATATTTCCAACGGAAAAGAACTCGAAGTACTATACGAAAATGACGAAGTAGACGTGTCGGGCTTGACCTATTCGCGAAAGCGTAAAGTACTGACATTCATTCATTATGTCGATTGGAAAAGGCAATACAAATTTTTGGATAAAGAAAGAGAAACCCTCCAAAATCGCCTTGAAGATGAAATCGGCAAGCAATATGAGGTAGTCGTAGTTAGTAGTAGCAAAGCGGAGGACAAATTTTTGGTTCGTAGCTATAGTGATAGGTCTTTAGGAGCATTTTATTTTTATGATAAAAATACCGACATACTCGAAAAAATAACCGAAGTCAGCCCATGGCTCAATGAAAATGACCTCGCGAAAATGAAGCCTATCACCTACACTTCGCGCGATGGACTCACAATAAATGGCTACCTCACACTCCCCAAAGATGTACCGCACGAAAACCTCCCTGTCGTCGTGAATCCGCACGGCGGACCCTGGGCACGAGACACATGGACGTTCAAACCTGATGTACAATTTCTTGCCAATCGCGGTTATGCCGTCTTGCAAATGAACTTCAGAGGCAGCACGGGCTACGGACGCAAATTCTGGGAATCCTCCTTCAATGAATGGGGACTTAAAATGCAGGATGACATCACAGATGGTGTGCATTGGATTGTAAATCAAGGTATTGCAGACCCCAATCGGATTGCTATTTATGGTGGAAGCTATGGCGGATATGCTACGCTTGCGGGCGTTACGTTTACGCCCGACCTCTATGCTTGTGCGGTAGATTTTGTCGGCGTTTCCAATCTCTTTACCTTCATGGGAACGATTCCGCCCTACTGGAAACCCTATCTCAAAATGCTCAAAGAGATGGTCGGCGACCCCGATAATGCGCAAGACCACGAGCGACTCACAGCCACTTCACCCGTTTTTCATGTCGATAAAATCAAAGCACCATTACTCATCGCGCAGGGCGCGAAAGACCCGCGCGTAGTACAAGCCGAATCCGACCAAATGGTCGAAGCCCTTCGCAGTCGCGGTATTGATGTAGAGTATATTTTGAAGGAAAACGAAGGACACGGTTTTCATAATGAAGAAAATCGCTTTGAATTTTATGCCGCTATGGAGCGTTTTTTAGCGAAACATTTATAGAGTCGATAGTCGATAAAGGTTTTCTTATAAAACGTGTTTTCCTCCCCCCAACCCCCTCCAGAGGGGGAGATAAAAGTATGTGTCACCCTTCCAAAGGGAGAGACTAACGCGAGTAGTTCTTCGCGAAGCGAAGAATCTTCCCCTTTGGAGGGGGTGGGGGAGGAAAAAGGCAATGCAAACAAAATTCTATTTAATTGATTATCAGAGAATTATTTCTTTATAAGAAAACCCTCTATAGTCGAGGCTGACGTGAAATGTTTTTGCCTATTGACTGTGGACTACGAGGGGATAGACTGTTAAGAGAAGATATATGTTTGGCTAAATTTGACGCGCATAGCCGAGCTACGCAAGGAAAATTTAGTGAAACATATAAGAAAAAGAACAATTCAGACGGGTAGATTATTTTTTTCGTCTTCCCCAACATTACGACCTCTTCCAGCCGCGCCAGATGATGGGTAGCCAGCCGATTATTGGGAGAAAATAAAAAATTGTAAATGGGTTTTTGAGCATCATCATAAAGAGTGACCCGAAGCCAAATTTAATATTTATTTCCTCATCGGACTTGCGTTTGTTCCATAAACGCATAAATTCGTGAAATAGAAACAACCACCCCCAAGGCAGATAAAACGGGAACATTCGGCGCTGTTGCCAGGCTTTGCGGAGGTGTTCGCCGAAGCGGTAGGGTTGGCGTCCGTATTGGGCAACGGCTTCGTTGAGTTCAGCCTGCATTTGGGCTTGTACACGGCTGCAAATGTCCTTAATTTCTTCCGTGCTGATTGCTTCGTAAGGCTTGTTTATCCATTTGTATGGACTAATGCGCTTGCCGCGTACATAAGTGAGCTTGGCAGGCCATGAGTAATAAAACAGCCAGGGCTGAAGCGGCAATAAAACCAAGAGTAAACCGACGGGAATGAAGGGAATACTAATTTTTTTACTCAGATTATTAACCCATTTAAAACTGTATGTATTGGGGTTGATATTTTCGCCGTTGACGGTAGCGATAGGCACAATATCGGTTTTATATTTAAGGCTCATTCGTATAAAAGAGGTCGCAAAATGTTGCAATTGATACCTCCGATTCCAGCCCTTTCCGATGCCGGGAATGCCTTCCGGATAAACTAAAATATTGGCATCAGGGTACTGCATCATGGTTTCAAAATTGAGGTAAGTCGCATCCACGCCGCCTATTTTTTTCCACAAACCGCGCATCAGGTAAGGAGACATAATTGGGATATAGGAGAGCGCAGGCGAAATCAATACGCGACAAACTTTGCTATCATCGTAGTCCATACGCCGTAGCAAGCCCGAACCAAAAGCCATCGCATCCCACGGAAAAGCCATCCCGGAATGATTGCTGGCGAGTATGACAGGGTGATCGAGATTATTGCGCTCAATCGGCTCATCAAAACCCACGAATACCGAGCGAAAAAATACATCGTCGATGATATTCATCACATTGCGCGATAGGCTTATGGTAAATTCCGAGTCGTACTTTTCTCGAAAAATTGTCTTGTTTTCTTCTACCTTTTGTAGATATTCGTCTTGTGTCAAGTCCTTCATATAAGATGCTTCATAGGACTCTTAACATCTTTGACGGCGAATGGTTACTTTTTTGGTACTTTATGATTTTACGAAGTGTAGTCGTCAGACAAATATTTTACTTCTTAAACAATTTTTATAAAAAAGGTTTTCTCCCCCTCCAATGTGGTTTTAACCTATTGTTATTCAGTTACTTATTTCAATGGGCTAAAGCCGTATTGGAGGAAAATGCAAAATTTGTCAAAGCACCTTGAATTATTTATTTTCTTTCACTAAGCCTATTTTTGTCTCACTACTTACAACTGTATAATCATTACAACATAACAATGCAAAATAAAATAGCCGACCTTCGTCGCGATTATCAATTGCGTAGCCTTGACATTGGAGAGGTATCGCCCGACCCTTTTGTTCAATTTAAAGGCTGGTTTGACGAAGCCTTGAAAATAGCGAACGCATCAAAGAGATTTGAGGCAAATGCCATGACACTCTGCACCGCTACGCCCGATGGCAAACCTTCCGCACGCATCGTTTTGTTGAAAGGTTTTGACGAAAAAGGTTTTATTTTTTATACGAATTACGATAGCAAAAAGGGGCAGCAAATCACAGCGAACCCGTATGTGTCATTGGTTTTTCATTGGCATGAAATGGAAAGGCAGGTTAGAATTGAAGGACAAGCAGCGCGGTTAGCACCTTCATTGTCAGACGATTATTATGACAGCCGACCACGCAAAAGCAGACTTGGCGCATGGGCTTCTCCACAAAGTCAGACCATTGGCGATAGAGCAATACTCGAAAAAAATATGGACGAACTCCAAGCCGATTATGGTGAAAAAAAACCTATTCCGCGTCCGTCGTATTGGGGCGGGTATTGTGTCGAGCCATCAGCGATAGAGTTTTGGCAGGGACGCAGTAGCCGCTTACATGACCGTATTTTTTATGAGAAAAATAATGGTAAATGGAGGACTCGACGGCTTGCACCTTAAACAATGCTTAGTGAAAGAAAATAATAAGTTTACGATTTCGACGAGATTATTTTGTCCTTAGTTTTCTTCTTGAAAGCGGGAGTTTATCGGAATAAATGACTGTTTTTGAGGAGGAAAATAAGGGCAAAAGAAGCCGTCCAAATCGTGAAGTTATTATTTACTCGTTACTTAAATGCTTAAATAACGTAATGCTACAATATTAATGAGTGAATGAGTGAAGCGAAATCCCGTACTCGTTTCGGAGAGCGAATGAATGTAGATGCACCGATGTTATTATTTTAGCCTTTCTAAGACAATATTTTCCTAAAAAATTCGTGTAAGGAACAGGGTTTTAATAAATGCAGGTTCTTGACGACTTTATTTTTTTCTTTTTCGAGGCATGAAAACCGCGCATAGCCAAGCTACGTAAGGATTTTCATAACGAAGAAAAAGGAGAAAAGAACAAGTCAAAATCTGAATTTATTTTTGCGTCGTTCCTAAGTAACTAGACTTTGGACATTAGGTAACTGGGAAATTAGGTAATTAGGCTGACGAAAGCATAATTCGCTATTTATCAGCATAATAAAAATTGTAATAAAGTTAATTTAAAATAAAATGAAAATTAACATAAATTATTGATAATGAGCGATTTACCTAATTACCCAATGTCCAAAGTCCAGTAAGTAATACAAGGAACACGAAATATTTGTCTAAGTATCAGGAATTAAATAACATGTGCCATTATACTCGTTTTTTTTCCGTCTAAGGATCCTTTGAAACCCTTATCCCGAATCGTAGTTCGGGACAGGCTGTAGCTATCGGGATGTACGGCTTTCAAAAAGTAAGGATATTTTTGTCTCACTACTTACTTAGTGAAAGAAAATAAATAACTTGCCCCATTATGCTTGTTCTTTTCCCTTCTAAAAAACACAAAAAATAGTTCCGTAGCTATGGCTATGCAACGATTTTTTGAATTCTTTAGAGGAAAAAATTACGGCGCATTATGGAACAATTTATTTAATTTCTTTCACTAAGACAAAAAAAATACTTCGCATTATGGGACATCTTAGGGAAGAGGAAGAAAATAATCTACCCCAAATGAAGAAGTTATTTTTTTTATATCTTTGGCTAAATTTGACGCGCATAGCCGAGCTACGTAAGGAAGATTTAGTGAAACATATAAGAAAAAGAACAATTCAGACGGGTAGATTATTTTTTTCGTCTTCCCTTATTTAATTTCTTTTACTAATGGTGCAGTTATCAACTATCGAAATGTATGGTAACAAACGATTTTCAAATTAAAACAATTGATGGTGCGATTTTTTTCAGCAATAATTCTAATTTGTTGTTTATCAACATCTTTAATAGCGCAAAGTTATGAACTCGGCGCATGGGCGGGGGTATCGAATTATTTCGGCGACCTCAACCCCAATTTTAGCGTAGCGAGACTCGGTCCTGCTGGCGGTATTTTGGGACGTGTCAACGTGAATCCGCGTGTATCGTTCAAGTTGTCAGCCAATTATGCTAATGTTGGTTTTGACGATGCGCTGTCCAATAATCCTTTCCAACAGGCTCGTAACCTGAGTTTTCAATCCAATATATTTGAGGGCGTTGGGCAGGTAGAATTTAATTTTCTGCCTTTCGTTTCGTCTGCATATGACAAGTTTTTCTCACCTTATTTATTTGTCGGTGGGGGCGTGTTTCATTTCAATCCGCGTACCCGATTCGATGATGAATGGGTGCAACTCCAACCGCTCGGCACAGAGGGGCAAGGCAGAAACGAGGAATATACCCTCACGCAGCCGATACTTGCGTATGGCGGCGGCGTGAAAATCGCGCTCAATTATGCGTGGAGCATAAATATAGAGGCGAGTGCGCGACGTTTATTCACGGACTATCTCGACGACGTAAGCACGACTTATGCAGATGCTCAAACGCTCGAAAACCTACGCGGACCGCTTGCTGTACAGTTGGCAGACCGCTCATGGGAAGTCGTAGAAGCACCTATCGGCGAACCGGGCAGACAGCGCGGTGACCCACTTAGCAACGACGCTTATATGACCTTCGGGGTCAGCCTTATATATCATATCGGTGGTATCAAATGCCCTGATTTTTGAGTAAAAAAGTCGATAGTTAATGCGCAATACAGTTTCACGTTAGCCTATGGACTATCGACTACGATTCAGCAAATTGCTTGAAATTGTTGAGGTATTGTTGGTCTATTTTTTTGAATGAACCTTTCAGAAAAGCAAAAAAACAGCGATTCATATAGCCATTGCCGCGTGTAGTGGCTTGGTGTTGGATAAGCGTTTTGCCATCTTTCGCCGTGAAAGTATAGCGGTCGGTTTTTTTCATGCTTTCTGCCTCAAATTCGAGTTGGACGAGTTGATTTTCTTTATAGTCCAATACTTTTCTTTTCATTTTAATTTCTGTCCCTCCATTGTCCATTATCATTTTGTAACGGCTGCCAACGAAGCCGGGAATTTCTTCTATTGGGGTGATTCTTTTGACTTCGGGCATCCATTTTGGGATTTTTTTGGTATCGTTGAACAAGGCGAATGTCTCATTAAGTGGCATGTCTACGGTGATTTGTGCCTCGTATTTGACCTGTGGAACGAGCAAGCCCGCCAACAAGAATATAGTGAGCAGCAACCACACCACGCCAAGTATAATTTTAAGTACTTTTGTCATAGTAAATTTAATGAGTGAATGAGTGAATTTTGAATGAATGAATAAGTAAAGCGTAGATAAGTGAAAGAAAATAAATAACTTGCCCCATTATGCTTGTTCTTTTCCCTT
>Ga0209187_1002471_pt1 | contig 17487 bp, 5 predicted proteins | sample BantaG_FD_187430 | JGI IMG/M metagenome (GOLD analysis project Ga0209187, IMG submission 187430) | Marine algal microbial communities from Bantry Bay, Ireland - BantryBay_4 metaG (SPAdes) (version 2) | ecosystem: Host-associated > Algae > Red algae > Unclassified | place: Bantry Bay, Ireland... | reverse complement strand
TACCTACTATCCTTTTCCAGCGTTGGTCAACGGAGGAGGTAAGTTTGATGATCAAATTGGAAAAGGAAATGTCCTACCTGATAACAGGGTCAATGGAATATATGAGAATATCGTACTTAACGAAAATGCCTTACCTGAATTCGAAGATGTAGAGTCTCAAAATTTAGTAGCATCTATACTAGAAGGAAAAGGATTTGTACAGAATAGAGATTTTGCAGTTTTTACAGGTAGAAAACTATCTGGTAATGAGTTCTCTTATAATGAGCAGCTCGGTATGTTATCTCTAAATATAAGACTAAGACCTAATCAAAACTTAGCTGTAGCATATAACTATACATATACAAGAAACTGTGATGAAATCTATAATGTAGGAAACCTTTCTGCTGATGGGTCTCAGTTTTCTAGTACAACTAGAATTCCACAGCCAGGACAGCAAGATACAATGACAAATGTAGAGCCTCAGAAAGTGCTTTTTACAAAGTTGTTGAAAAGTAGTAATCAACAGACAAACGTTGCTACTTGGGATTTGATGATGAAAAATGTCTATCCTTTGAGAGCGACACAACTTAATCCTGAAGAGTTTAGATTTGACATTTTCTATGAGGATGATACTGATGGTTCGCTTAAAAAATATATACCTATATCTGATTTTATTAATCAACCGTTATTAGAAGTATTTAATCTTGATAGGCTGAATAAATATAATGATCCACAAGCGGATGGATTATTTGATTTTGTTCCAGGCATTACGGTTATACCGAGTAGTGGATCTGTAGTGTTTCCAGTTTTAGAGCCATTTGGTAGTTCTTTGGATTCATTATTAAAAGGTTTGCCACAAATTGAAATTGATAGATTTAAATTCCAACAGCTGTACGATACTTCGATAACAATAGCGAAGCAAAGTTTGGAGTTTAATAAATTCTTGATGAAAGGTGAAGTAACGTCAGCATCGAATGGAGAGATCAATCTTGGACCATTTGTTCCAGAAGGATCTGTTACAGTCCGAGCTGGTGGTGTATTGTTACAAGAAGGAGCTGATTATGAAGTAGATTATTCATTAGGACGACTTCGGATTATAAATGATTCTTATCTCCAACAAGGTACTCCGATCAATGTAAATTTTGAAGATCAATCTTTGTTTAGTCTACAACAAAAGACAATGTTGGGACTGAGGGCGGACTATGATTTTAATGATAATTTTTCTTTAGGTGCCACATATTTAAAATTATCAGAACGACCTTTTACCAGGAAGGTGAATATAGGAAATGACCCAATAAATAATAGAGTTTTTGGTATTGATATGGCGTATAGTAATACAGCACCTTTTATCACAAAATTGGTAGATAAATTGCCATTTTATAGTACAAAAGAGGAGTCAAATATTAATTTTTCTGCAGAAGCGGCATTTTTAAAACCTGGTCATTCAGGAGCAATCAATGCTGGGGATGAAGATGATGATAAAGGAGGAGTAGTAAGTATTGATGATTTTGAAGGAGCAATCAATGGTTTACTACTCGGAGGCTTTAATCCTAACCAATGGAGGCTTGCAAGTACACCATTGGAATTTGGTGAATCTGGATATATCGATGATTTAAGATATGGTGCCAATAGAGCAAAAATCAACTGGTACTCAATAGATAGACAAGCAAGAAATGCTGGAGATAATGATAGTCCATATACTAGATTAATAGATCAAGAAGAACTTTTTAATAGAGATGTTCAGGTAGGACAATCAGAGCTTTTGACCTTTGATATAGGGTATTATCCAAGTGAAAGAGGTCCTTATAATTTTGATGAACCTGGAGGTTTACAAGATTCAACTGGACAGTTTGACTTAACCGCAGGTATCGTTCCTGATCCAGAGACAGGTAACGTGAGTTTATTAGATCCAGAATCGAGATGGGGAGGAATAATGAGAAATTTTCAAAATACCGATTTCGAAGCAGCAAACTATGAGTTTATAGAATTTTGGATGCTCAATCCGTATATGGATAGACCCGATGGAGAACAACATGCTGCGAATGAGGAGGGCAAGATTGTATTTCAATTGGGTAATATCTCTGAGGACATTATAAAGGATGGAAATCAGTTCTACGAAAATACTCTTCCATTGGGACCAGAATCTGTTACGTCATTGATACAGACTAAGTGGGGTCAAGTATCTCTATTGCAACCTGTTAGTAATGGGTTTGATGTACAGAGAGGTGTTGTCCAAGATGTAGGATTTGATGGTATAAAAGATAGTGTAGAAAGTATTCTTCATGCAGACTATCTCAACACTTTATTTACCGGTGGTGAAGTTTTTAATTCAGACATTCAAAATGATCCAGCAGGTGATAATTATGATTTTATAAATGCTCAGAATTCTACAGAAAGTTTACTTACAAGATTTAAAAATTTCAATAATCCGGAAGGTAATGCACCAATAGGTCAGGATAGACAAAATAATGAATTTGCGAGAGGAAACAGAAATCCAGAATCTGAAGACCTTAATAATAACAGGTCATTGGATACAGGTGAGAGTTACTATAACTACGAGGTGACTATTAAGAAAGCTTTGATGGGTGATAGTTTGGACCTGTCAGGAACTAATTATGTGACGGAACAAAAAGTAATACCTGGAAATAACGGAAGGCCGGATGAAAGATGGTATAGATTTAGAATTCCGATCACAGAATTCGATAGTCAAGTTGGAGAAATAGCTGGATTTAGAGCTATCCAGTTTATGAGAATGTATATGACTGAATTTGCTTCTGCTAAAACTTTCAGATTAGCTGATTTTCAATTGGTGAGAAACTTATGGAGAAAGAGTGAAGTGGTTTGTGACTCAAGTGATATAAGTGAACGAGATGTTGTATTTAGTGTAGATGAAGTAGGTATAGAAGAAAATGGAGAAAAACAACCATTTGGATATGTAACACCAAAAGGAATTGTGCAAGAAGAACTATTCAGCACATTTGCAAATCTACTACAAGACGAAAAATCTTTATCACTTAATTTTTGTAATCTAGATGATGGGTGTGAAGTTGGAATTAATAAACTAGCAAAGCTAGATCTGACTCAATATGATAGGCTTCAGCTATTTATGCATGCAGAAGAAGAGGTCGGAACAGAAATTCCAGAAGGGGAGCTATATGGCTATATTCGGTTTGGTAAAGATTTGGTTGATCACTACTATGAATATGAAATTCCGCTTAAAATTTCCAAGGATGTAGCTGGTGATCCACAGCAAAATATATGGCCAGATACCAATATGATTGATGTGAAGTTTTCAGAATTTAAGGAAGCAAAAAAACAAAGGATTGCAAAGAATGCTTCGCTAGTGGATGAATTTAGATACTTTGATGCGGGACGACCTGATAATACTGGTATAATAAAGGTGAGAGGTACTCCAAGTTTAGGATATATAAAAGTTTTTGAAGTAGGAGTAAGAAACAAATCTCCTGAAGATGGAGAAGACTCTTTCTGTGGAGAAGTATGGGTTAATGAACTACGTGCTGCAGGACTAAATGAAAAAGGTGGAATGGCAGCTCAAGCCAGACTCCAAATACAAATGGCAGATCTTGGAGAAATTAATCTAGCTGCCAACTATAGTACCATCGGATGGGGTGGTCTAGATCAAAGACTACTGGAAAGAAATAGAGAAGAGATCTTGCAATATGATGCAGCGGCTAATCTGCAATTGGGTAAATTCTTTCCATCAGATTGGGGAATTAATATACCTTTTTATGCTCAGTATTCTAAGGATAATTCATATCAACAATTTGATCCTTTTGAAAGAGATCTTACTGTAGATGAAAAGGTAGAAGCTCTGCAAGAAAGAGGAAGTACTAATGAAGAAATTAATGAAGTAAAAGAAAGAAGTAAAGAAACCTCTACTGTTAAAACTTTCAACTTTACAAATGTGAAAAAAGAAGGTAAAGGAGGAAAACCTTGGAGCATTTCCAACTTTAGTGCATCATACGCATTTACAGAAACGGTAAAGACAGATGCCATTATTGAGGAAGATAATACTAAGGAGTATGCAACTACAGTAGATTATAATTACTCAAATAAAGCTAAGGCAATCCAGCCTTTCAAAAAAATAAAGAATAAGAACCTGAGATTGATCAAAGAGTTCAATTTTAACTTATTGCCGAAGAGTTTTACCTTTTCTACTAATATCAATAGAGTGATAAATTTTAGAAGGTTTAGATTGCCAGATACTCCTGTCTTCCAATTTGATGATAGGAGATTCTTGTGGGATAGAAACTATGGATTGAATTGGGATTTTACTAAGGCACTGAAGTTTACTTTCAAAGCAAAAGCATCATCATTAGTTGATGAATTGAGACAGGTAGGTATTGCAAATACAGCAGCTGAAAGAGATTGGGCAGATGAAACGGGAAGTAAGATCAATGCGGAAGGTGAAGCATATGATGCTTTACAAGCTGATGATTATCGGAACAACAACCTTAGAAATTTAGGTAGAAGCAAAAACTATAATCATAATGTAGGCCTACAATATACATTGCCGATCAGATACCTTCCTTATATGGATTGGATTAATGTGAAGACAGACTATAAGGCAGATTATTCTTGGGCTGCAGGTTCATTGATTAGAATTGATGATGTGGAATCAGAAAGATTTGGAGTAGATGGTACCCCATTAGGAAATATCATTCAGAACAATCAGACAAGATCTGTCAATGGTACATTTAACTTTGATAAATTATATGCCAAATCTAAGTACCTGAAGAAAATAGATAAGGGGAATAAGAAAAGTAGACGATCTAGATCTAGAAACTCTACATCTAAATCTAATGCTAAAAATAAGAGCAAAGGTAAGACATCTAAGAAAGATGAGAAGAAAGAAGATCGACAAGTGACTATGGTAGAGCGGATCTTATTGAGACCTTTATTATCGCTCAGGTCTATAAAAGCAACATACAAGGAAACTGAAGGAACTCTTATTCCAGGATTTATGGAGGAATCTAGTTTGCTGGGTCTATCAAATGGTTTCGGAGCTCCTGGATGGGAATTTGCAGCTGGGCTTAGGCCTAATATAAAAGACCTAGATGACAATGGCAACATATCATCAAATGCTTGGGTATTAGATCCTGATAAGAATGGTTGGTTTAATCCAAGTTCAATATTTAGTGAACAAATAAGTCAAAATAATACGAGGACAATCGACTTAAAAATAGCATTAGAACCATTCAAAGATTTTGATATAGACGTTGATTTTACGAAGTCATATAGAAAAGATGAGACGTTCGTACTAACAAACAAGGCAGATATAAATAATCCTGATTTTTCTGTGCCACAAGCACAATATGAAGTTGGATCTTTTGAAGTTACGAATGTGGGTATTGGTTCATTGTTTGCAGATGCTTCAGAGTTATATAATAACTTTAAGAATGAAAGGCAGACAGTATCTTTAGAGTTGGCTCAAAATGATTTTGATAGATTGGCAATTTCAAATCCTGATAGTGCTTCAATAGCATTGACAGCACACTCTGAGGACTGGGTAGATGCTGATGGAAATATACTTTACTATTATGGATATGGACCTAATAATTATGATGTGTCTATTCCAGCATTTTTGGCTACCTATTTGGGTGGAGAGACAAGTGACTACACGGATTTATCTGAAAATGCTAATAGCTTAAGTTGGAGAAACCTACCAAAGCCAAATTGGACAATAAAGTATGATGGGTTGTCCAAGATGGATATGTTCAAAGATATATTTACCAGTTTTACCTTGAATCATAGTTATAGAGGAGCAATGCAGGTAAATAGATTTAATACAACACTAGAATATAGAGGAGCTATTGATAATTTATCTCCAGTAAACGACAATTATTACTCTAGAATTCAAATCCCTGCGATTACAATATCAGATCAGTTTTCACCACTTATAGGTGTGTCTGTTAAGACAAAAGGTGAGATGACGATTGAGGCAGAATGGAGAAAAAGTAGATCACTTGCATTATCCTTAGAAGATCTTAGAGAGCAGACAAGCAATGAGATAAGATTTGGATTCGGATATACAATAAAGAATTTCAGATCTAATAAAAAGAAGAAAGGAAAGAGAAGAAAAGATCAAGAAGCAGCTGAAAAGGATGATAAGAAATCTGGTGGGCTAGGAAGGTCTGGAAGCCGTGGAGGTGTGAAGAACAATAGAGGTAAAACCTTAACTATGAATCTTGATTTCTCAATCATGGATACTAAAGAACTGATCTATGAAGTATCGCAGGGAGTTGATGGGCAAGTAAATAGTGGGCAAAATACCATCCAAATTTCGCCAAGTGTAGATTATGATATAAATGAAAATCTTACAATGAGATTCTTTTTTGATTATAATTATACACAATCTGCAGTTGCAATTAGTTCTGCTAGAAGGTTGAATATAAAAGGTGGAGTTACTGCACAGTTGAAGATCAACTAAAAGAATCCACTTCTTAATATACAGAAAAGCTTATTCATCGACATGGTGGATAAGCTTTTTTGATTAGGAATCCCATAGAAGATACTTTTATTCAAAAATCTGAAGATATAGAACTGTTGTCAGAAAGCCAGCTCATCCGATCGAAAGCGCTTAATGATCTTTTATTCAAAAGGCAACTAAAACGTGATCATTGAGTTGATGCGAAAGCGAAAATCGGTGAGCACATTCTTAATACACATAATTACAAAATTACCAGCTATTCCAATGTTAAATTACTTAGTTACAAGCATCATAGAATTTACAGAACAGAATACAACATTATATGTACCTTTGCTACCCATAAATAAATGAATATTGAGAGCTAAAAAATCCTTCGGTCAACACTTTTTGATTAATCAACCACTTTCCAAGAAGATAGCTTATTCTTTAAGGATGGAATCTGATATCAAGAATGTTCTTGAGATTGGTCCTGGAAAAGGAGTGCTTACAAAATATCTTCTTGAGCAAGATATTAATCTAAGGGTATGTGAAGCCGATAAAGATATGGTGACCTATTTAGAAGATCACTATCCGAAACTACATAATAATATTATCTTTTTGGATTTTCTAAAGTTAGATATGAGTAAGGTATTTGATGGAGAACCTTTTTATATGATTGGTAATTACCCATATAACATATCTTCTCAGATATTATTCAAGATGGTGAAGCATAGAGAATTGATTCCAGAGATGATTGGTATGTTTCAAAAAGAGGTTTCGGATAGAGTGATTGCTCCTCCAGGAAGTAGGACATACGGAGTGGTGAGCGTTCTTATCCAAGCATTTTACAAAGGAGAGAATGTAGTAAGAGTAAGCCCTGGATCATTCAATCCGCCTCCGAAAGTAAACTCTTCTGTGATACGGTTGACAAGAAAAGAGAACCTTGATCTAGGATGTGATTACAGTCTATTTAGAACAGTAGTAAAAACTGCTTTTGGTCAGCGGAGAAAGATGATGAGAAATACACTCAAAGGACTGGTCAAAGATGAAAGTCTACTAAAAGAAGATTCTTTCAAAAGAAGACCAGAACAACTAGGCGTTGAAGAATTTGTAAATCTAACTACTAGAATTCAACAGGCGCAAGAAGATTATAAAGGAGACGAAACTTCTGATAAATAGGAAGTGTTGATATTGTTGGTGTCGTAATTAGATGTCATAGAGAGTCTGTTTGACTCTAGAATTAAATTAGAAAACGATTTCAAAAAATATAATAATGAGAATAGAAGACAGAATAATGCCTGATCTTAAAACAGCCATGAAAGCTAAGGATAAGGCGGCACTAAGAACAATAAGAGCGATCAAGGCTGCCATTTTGATCCAAAAGACAGACGGCACAAATACAGAAATGACGGAAGAGATGGAAATCAAGCTGATCCAAAAAATGGCAAAACAACGTCAGGATTCAATGGATATTTTTGTGAAACAAGGAAGAGAAGATCTTGCTGTAACAGAAAGAGAAGAACTAGAAGTATTGAAAAGGTACCTTCCAGAACAACTGACAGAGGATAAGATCAGAGAAATAGTGAGTAAAATAATCGCTGATTCTGGAGCAGAAGGTATGAAAGATATGGGTAGAGTAATGGGTCTCGCGTCTAAGGAACTTGCTGGAAAAGCGGATGGTAAGACGATTTCTGGAGTTGTGAAAGCTTTATTAACATAAAATAGTATTATGGAATTTCGGATTAAAAGTATTTGCTTCTTTGCTCTGTTTTCTATCGTGTGTTTGTCTTCATGCAATACAATGAAGAAGATTCCGAATGGTAAAGACGAATCGGATATCAAAGCTGTTATGAAGATGCAAGAGCAAGCATGGAGTGATGGAGATGTCCATCAGTTTATGGAAGGATATTGGAATTCCGAAGATCTAACTTTTGTCGGTAAAAGTGGAATCAACAAAGGCTGGAAGACGACACTCAATAATTATATCAAAGGATACCCTAGCAAGGATGCGATGGGAACATTGACATTTGATATCTTAGAAATGAACAGAATATCAGAGGATGCCTACCATATGATCGGACGATATACTTTGGTCAGAAAAGCGGATAAACCTACTGGGCTGTTTACATTAATATGGAAGTATATTGATGGGAAGTGGTTAATCGTATCAGACCATACGAGTGGATAATGAATAAATCAAATTATAACATGAGTCATAAACTCGGGCTGATAGGTTATCCTTTATCCCATTCTTTTTCTCCTTCTTATTTTGCTGAAAAATTTGCTCAGTTAAATATATACGATTCAGAATATCTTGCTTATTCAATAGACGATATTTCTAAGATCAATACTATATTCGAATCAGGAGTCACTGGACTCAATGTCACTATTCCTTACAAAGAACAGGTAATACAATTTCTCGATGAGTTGAGTGATGAAGCGGCCCAGATTGGTGCCGTAAATACTATAAAAATTGAAAATGGTCGCAAGGTTGGTTATAATACAGATGTATATGGCTTTCAAGCTTCTTTACTAGAACAGATTGGTGAAGCTAATATAGAAAGAGCATTGATCCTAGGAAGTGGTGGAGCTTCAAAAGCTGTTAAGTTTGTCCTAAGAAACCTTGGAATTGAATTTAAGATTGTATCTAGGAAAGAACAGTACTTGACTTACTCCAATGTAAATAAAGAAATCATCCAAAATCACAAGTTAATTATAAATACAACTCCACTTGGTATGTATCCAAATGTTGACAACTGTCCGGCGTTACCATACGAAGGTCTTTCGGAGTATCATTTTTTGTACGACTTAGTTTATAATCCTGAAAAAACATTATTCTTAAAAAAAGGAGAGGCGTCTGGAGCAAGCATTAAAAATGGAAATGATATGCTGATATTGCAAGCGGAGAAATCTTGGGAGATATGGAATGAAAATTCAAAGTGAATACATTATTTCGTGTTTAATTAGATTTTTCTGAAAATGTGTTGAAGATATTTGATGTTTTTACCATCTTCGATTAAAATTTTTTATCTCAATTCTATTGAAGCTTCATTTCTCATTCTGTTTTGAAGATTTAATAAAAATAAAAGAGCCTGCATGAGCGAATCTCAACCGTCTAACCTTTCTAATGTAAATAGGAACTCTAACAGTATAGATTTTACAGATACTGAGATTGCTTTTTCTGCAAAAACAGATAAGGAGCTTAAAAAAATGGCAAAATTGTTCGGACTTATGAACAAGAGTGCTCTAGTTGATATAGGATCGAAATTGGGATTGATCGCGATTAAACTACGTCTGCCATTTGTAAATTATATCGTTAAACAAACCATCTTTCAACATTTTTGTGGTGGTGAGAGCCTAAGTGACTGTCAAGAATCAATTGATACACTTTATGAAAATAATGCACTTACAATTCTTGATTTTGGTGCAGAAGGAAAGAGTGAAGAAGAAGAATTGAATAATGTTATGTCAGAAACAATTCGAGCTATTAAATTTGCAGCATCGAATGTGTCAGTTCCAGTAATCAGTACAAAGATCACTGGTATGGTCGACAATGATATACTTATAAAATTACAAAATAAGCAAGCGCTTGCTGTTAATGAGCAAAAAGAATATGAAGCCTTGCTTGAAAGAGTAGATAATGTCTGTAGTAAGGCCGCGGAGTTGAAAGTTGGAGTTTTTGTAGATGCTGAAGAAAGTTGGATGCAAGATCCAATTGATGACCTTGTTATGAATATGATGTCAAAGTATAATAAAGACAGAGTTAATATATACAACACATATCAATTGTACAGACATGATAAATTAGAAGATTTAAAAGCACATCATAAAATCGCAACTGAAGGGGGATTTTTATTTGGAGCGAAGCTGGTAAGGGGAGCTTATATGGAAAAAGAAAGAGAACGAGCATTAGAAATGAATTACAAATCTCCTATCCAACCAGACAAAGCCTCTACTGATAGAGATTTTGATGCAGGAATAGACTACTGCATAAGGAACTATGAAAATATAGCATCCTGTTGTGCTTCTCATAATGTAGAAAGCAATAGAAAACAAGCTGTTTTAATAGATGAATTGGGCCTAGATAAAGCACATCCACATTTTAATTTTTGTCAATTGTATGGAATGAGTGATTATATAACTTTTAATATTGGTAAGGCAGGATACAATGTAGCAAAGTATGTTCCTTATGGTCCAATACGAGATGTAGTTCCTTATCTTATAAGAAGAGCCCAAGAAAATTCATCTGTAACAGGGGAAATGAGTAGAGAATTAAGTCTTATCAAGAGCGAAATCAAGCGTAGAGGAATATAGGATTAACTTTTGTTGTTTTAATCGATACGCCAATGTCAATTTCAATTTATTGGTATTCACTGTCAAAAATGTCTGATAGAAATATTGCAAAAACGGATCAAGATGAAAAACAGGTGGGAGTAGAAGTGACAAAGTTTTAAACAGCTCTTTTTAATCTAAAAATTCTTATTCGTATTATATAACATATCTAGCATTTACCATCTTCTATCCTGAAAATAATTTTGTTATCATTTTCAACAAAAATGCAGCCAAAATTGAATTTGAACTATTTCATAACACTGGGTTATAACCCAGTGCTAATAGGTGTCGGCCCTACAGGCCTAGTTCGACAACATTCATCTTCTTTAATTCTCCTTCGAAGGAGTGTATTATCATGGCTTGGGCAATAATAGCACGCACAAAAAAAAGAGTCGAACCCTACACATTAGGCTCGACTCGTATTAAAACCAAAACTCTATCTTTAACGCAAGAATAAATTACATTTCTACGCTCTATTTCATCAATGTACTTTTATCAATTTCTTAGTTATTGTCTTTCCATTTTGTTCTAAAGTAACATAATAGACTCCAGGATGAAGATGTCTCAAATCAATTTGTTCCATTTGACTTGCTGTTGCTGAAAGCACTACTTTCTTATCTGTGTTCAGTACTTTAACAATTGCATTTTCTTTATCCGCTATTTCAATTCTGATATAGTTAGTCGCTGGATTAGGATGAATTGATAGTTGTAATGCATCAGTATCCTGTTCTGCATTAGGTGACTGTTCGCTAACTGACGGACTCGTTTTTGTGAAAAATCCTGCATCAATATGGGTTACTATATTCGATGATTCCACTGTGAATTTTGGACTAGTATAGATTCCGTCATAGAGACGTACGTCACTATTGTTGTCAGTTTCAATGTCTCCATTTTCTAAAGAAGCTTCAAGGTCTTCATTGAATTTGTAAACCATTCTATATTGTCCTGGTCGTAGATTGGTAAATGAGATGTTTTCGTCACCCACTTTGTCAGTAACCATAACAGAAACCATTTCATTTTCTTCATTATAGAGACTTACTTTTACATTTGAAAGATTTGCTTCTTCTAGATCATAGATTCCATTTTGATTTTCATCAAGCCAAGCAAAACCTCCTATACTTCCAGTTTCGAATAGTCCAACATCTACATTCGGTACTGACAATACCACACCACTAGAGAATACATCCGACTCTCCATTCGGATTAATATCACTATCAATTAGATCGTTACCTGCTGCATCAATCGTCGTGAAATCATAGGTCGTAAGTGCTAAATCAACAAATATATGGTAGTTACCCACTGGGATTTCTTGAAATGCATATAGTCCTAATTCATTCGTGGTAGTAGAAGCAACTACACCGCCAACATTATCAATTAGAGAAACTCTGATATCAGGAATTCTTGCTTCCGTTGATTGTCTAATTCCATCACCATTGATATCTTCCCAGACTACACTTCTAAGTGATGCTTCAGATAGAAATATACCGCAATCTATAGATGTAAGGTCGGCTCCATGCGCAAGTGAAATAAGCGGTGTTTTACCAGTTTCATCGGCATCATTATCATCATCATCATCATCACCTTCATCCAACAATGTAATTGTATATTCTTGAGGAATAAGAAATTGGATAAAATATAATCCTTGCTTTAAACCAGAGAATTTATAATCTCCTGCAGAATTACTAGTTACTGTATCAAACGGAACTCCGAATGACCTAAAAATTACAACGTCTATTCCTTCTATTCCTGGTTCTCCATCATCTTGGATTCCATTTTTATCCAAATCTTCCCATATTCTATCGCCTATACAAGCTGGAAGATATACACCTCCATCAAGGTTGGCTATGATGTCACCGGATTCTAAAGTAATGAGATCTGTACTACCTGTGCCAAAAGCGTTAGTTATATCTGAATCTACATCATCAGTAGTTACATTTGGTTCAGACAAGATATACTCTTCTGGAATATCAAACAATACGTAATAATCGCCGACTGGTATATTTGGAAACGAGTAGAAACCTATCGAATCGCCTATAGTTTGTGTGATTGTAGAATCTACTTTTACACCACCCGAGTATAGAAAGACAGGTATATCATCTATTCCAGGATCAAAATTGTTTTTCGTTCCATTACCATTTAAATCGGTAAATACAACTCCACTAATAGCCGCTGCAATGGTCATAGATATATCAATATCATTATTCGCACCACCTAAGAATAACATAAAATCAGTACACCCATCAGGGTTAGCATCACTGTCTAGTTGTTCAGTACCTACATCTTTTTTTCCAATCAAATAACCTTCTGGAAGGTTAACGCACACTTGATAATTACCTGCTGGAAGATCTGTAAAGTGATAAAAACCATTTTCATCAGTTATTGTAATTTCTGATATTGTATTACTTGCATCAGTTATTGTGACCGGCATATTGACTATTCCAGGTTCAGTGTTTCCTTGAATCCCGTCATTATTTAAATCTTCCCAAATGAAATCTCCGATTTTAATTTTATTAACAATTCCTAAATCGATTCGATCCATATCTTGATCTTCGGCCAAGAAAAACTGTGCTGTTTCGATCTCTGATCCTACTATTAAAAAGTCAGAATCAATTGTATCATCGTTACCGATATTAGGAATAGTAGCAGTTTCATTTCCGATCATCGATGCTCTTAATTTATAATCACCTACTTCAACAGATCCAAAAGTATATGTCCCATCTGCATCAGTGATTTCTGTGTCGATAATAACATTTGCATCATTTAAAAGAGAAATTGTTACAAACTGCCTTAGGGTCTCTCCAATATCATATAAGCCATTTACATTTTCATCATCCCATACTCTTCCAGAAATAGAAGATTCTGTGGCTTCGACAAATACGAATCCGGCATCCAAAGTATTATTCATTGAATTTGAAGTGACTAAGAATGTGTCCGTAGTTCCAATCATACCATTAACCGATACTACATCAGAGTCTACAGTATCATCCGTACCTACATCACCGACTACAAATTTATAAGATGCAGGCTTAATAAATTGCAGTTGATATTCACCTGGGACGATATTTTCTATAATGTAATGCCCAATCTCACCATCTATTGAGGTAACAGTAGTTTGTATTGTGTCACCGTCAAGATTAAGAAGATGAATACTTACTCCACCTAATCCCGTGTTTTCATCATTGATGTCATTTTCAATCATATCAATAAATGCCATGTCTCCAATTGCTCCCAATTGATAATATCCTCCACTAATTGGTGGCAATTCATTAAAGAATGAGACAGAAATAGTATCAGTACTTCCTACGACGATTTCATTAGTTATATCATCATCTAATTCATCTGGTCCTAGATCAGCTTCGACATTGAAAAAAGATTCATTTAGGTTTTCAAATACTAAATAGTAGTCTCCAGATAGAATATCGCAAAATGCATAATTACCATCATCATCTACCATTACACTATCTAACAAAGTACCATCCACTAAGAATAACTTCACTTGTACATTACTAAGATTCAGTTCTGTAGCCTCTTTAGTACCGTTATTATTATCATCAATCCATGTAAAACCATCGATTTTTATCGCTCCATCAATCAAACCTGCATCAATGTTATCTTCATTGATTCCATTTGCCAGAGTAATAATTCCAGTACTTCCTATTTCTTGGGAGTTATCTATATCACTATCTAAAGAATTGTCTGTTGGTTGGAGAGGTAATGTTGACATGTATCTTTCAGAAAGATCAAATACTACGTAGTAATCACCGGCATCTAAGTCATTAAATGAATACTGACCCATATTATCGGACATAGTTGTTGCTATCTCAATGTCTGAACTAGAATAAAGAGTAGCATTGATTCCTTCTACCAATATATCATCAGTATTTTGTATTCCATCCATGTCACTGTCTATCCATACTTCTCCACTTATATTACTGGTGTTGATTATAATATTTGAGTATCCACCATCTATATCTAGGTTACATTGGTTGCCAAGGAGTGTAAAAGTTGACGTAGTTCCTATACCGTTCTCTTCTGTGATATCAGAATTAAGAGTTAGGTCCGTGTCAGCAAATGTTGTAAAGTCGATTGTATCGACTGTCTCAAAAGATAAATAGTAATCACCTACATTGAGCGTATCAAAAAGATAATATCCGTCTGTTCCATCATTGAGATTCGTACTTGTTTCAGTGGAATCTATTATTGTACCATCAGAACTATGTAAGAAGATCGTAATTCCATTTATACCAGATTCCATATCATCCTGAAGGCCATTTCCATTACTATCAAACCAGACATAATCACCCACTTTAGGCAGTAGCATGTAACCGGCTGAATTTCCATTTGATAATTCAGTTGGTAGAAGTAATATATTTGCAGTTGATCCTGCGCCGTTTGTACCATCTACATCAGAGTCCAATAATTCATCACCTACTTTTGCCAAAGTAAAAGTTGAACCATTCGGAATTTCAAAATGTAAATAATAATTACCTGAATTCAATTCTTCAAAAGAGTAAAATCCATCTTCATCACTAAGTGTATCTGCAACCAATACATCATTTACATCAAATAGTGATACGAGAATATCTGATAATAATGGCTCTCCCAATTGATACTGACCATCACTGTTTTGATCCAACCAGGTGAATCCAGAAATGCTTGCAGGTCGAATGATGAATCCAAAATCAATATCTATATTCTGAGTGTTAGAAAGAATTGTTATTGAATTCGTAGTTATCACATTATCTATGAGTATACCATCACTATCTAAAGTAGGATCTGTGCCTGAATTTATAGTGAGTGAAAAGAAATTGCCAGATTCTGCTTCCAATGTATATACTCCGGGTTCTAGATTTGTGAATTCGTATTGACCAAACATATCCGAAATAACGGAATCTACTCTGATTTCTGTGGCGTCTACCAGATATATTTTTATCCCTTGTGTACCTGGTTCGTCTAAATCTTGAATTCCGTTTTTATTAATATCAAACCAAGTAAAATCTCCAATTGAACCAAATGTAAAGAATCCAGCATCTATATCTGATAGATTTTGATTACCAGAAAGTGAGAAAAGAGAGGTAGCACCTTCACTCAATACACCATCTACATCAGAGTTCAAAGCGGTATTTGAGATGTGGGTTGTGTACTCTATAGAATCAGTTTTCTCAAACTCTATATAAAAGTCATCGATTGATAGATTTTCAAATCTATAAGTTCCTTGAGCATTTGTAGTTGTAGTTTCTACAAAGGTTCCATCAGCTTTTCTGAGATTTACAACGATGTCCATAATTATTGGCTCATTAGCTTCTCTTATTCCATTTCCATCAAGATCTTCCCATGTTAGACCTTCTACGCTAGGTAGCATAATATAACCAGCTGCATTGCCAGTAGATATTTCATTAGATAAAATAGTTATTTCGTCCGTAGTGCCTGATCCATTTGTGTCATCTACATCAGAGTCCAATGAATCATCACCTATGTTAGGCATAGTAAATATTGAACCATTAGGGAGTTGAAAGTGAAGATAATAAGGACCTGGGATTAATCCCTCAAAAGAGAAAAGTCCATCACTGTCACTTAAAGTATCCGCCACTAATACATCATTAGTATCAAACAATGAAACTAGAATGTCTGACAATAGAGATTCTCCTACTTGATACTGGCCATCACTGTTTTCATCCAACCAGGTGAATCCAGAAATGGTTGCAGGTCGAATGATGAATCCAAAATCAATATCTGAATTCTGAGTACCAGATAGTATGTCTATCGAATTCGTAGTTACCATATTATCGATAAGTATTCCATCACTATCTATTGTTGTATCTGTTCCTGCATTTATTGTAAGCGAAAGAAAATTACCTCCTGAGACTTCTAGTGTGTAAACTCCAGGGGCTAGATCTGTAAACTGATAAAAGCCATCTGCATCTGTAGTCGCAGATCCGACTTCCATTCCCATGTCATCTTTGATACTTATTGCTACACCTTGAATACCAGGTTCATTAGCATCTTGGATTCCATTTTCATTTTGATCCTCCCAAACAAAATCACCGATAGATCCGAATGTGAAGAAACCAGCATCAATATCAGATAGATTTTGATTTCCTGATAATGTAAAGACAGGAGTAGCACCTGTGCTTAATATGCCATCCACATCAGAGTTGAGTGCCATATTTGCGAGGTGAGTTGTGAACTCTAAAGATTCAGTTTTTTCGAACTCTATATAAAAGTCATCGATTGGTAAGTTTTCGAATCTATAAGTTCCTTGATCATTTGTAGTTGTCGTAGAAATAAGTACTCCTCCTTGATCTCTAAGATTGACAACTATATCTGAAATGATTGGCTCGTTATTTTCTCTAATTCCATTCCCATTTAGATCTTCCCACGTTAGCCCTTCTACACTTGGTAGTAAAACGTAACCTGCGGCATTATCCAATGACATATCATTAGGCAAGAGAGTGAAGTCTGCAGTTGTTCCAGCACCGTTTGATCCATCGACATCAGAATCCGAGGCATCATTGCCTATGTTAGCATCAGTGAAAAAAGAACCATTTGGCAGTTCATACTGTAGATAATAATTACCAGCGCTAATTCCCTCAAATGAATATTGTCCATTTGTATCACTCAGAGTATCAGCAACCAACACATCATCAGCACTAAACAGCGATACTAGAATGTTTGATAATAGTTCTTCAGTCATTTGAAACTGACCATCATTATTTTCATCTAACCAAGTGAAGCCAGCAATTGTT
>Ga0209187_1002470_pt1 | contig 17492 bp, 16 predicted proteins | sample BantaG_FD_187430 | JGI IMG/M metagenome (GOLD analysis project Ga0209187, IMG submission 187430) | Marine algal microbial communities from Bantry Bay, Ireland - BantryBay_4 metaG (SPAdes) (version 2) | ecosystem: Host-associated > Algae > Red algae > Unclassified | place: Bantry Bay, Ireland... | reverse complement strand
CGAGCACCTCCGAATCAGTCAGCGAAGGTGCAACATTTTTCTGACCTCTACCATCTATTCCATGGCACGCTGCACAATATCCCTTGAATATCTTAAGTCCATTTGTCCTATTATCATCGAATGGTACGGTATATAATTGAGGTGCTTGATTTTTATTGTTTTCTTTGTTTTCAATGACTACTTTTAATTGCGATTTGAGTAAGTCGAGAGAAGTCTCAGATTGCAGCATTTTCCTAAATGCAACTTCATCTGTCAAACCAGAAATAATAGATTCTATCATTGGCTTGTCGTCTGGATATTTTCTCGCAAGCATAACCAAATCTTTCCAGTAGTGTGGAATAGCTGCTAGATTTGGTGCTATTAAAAGATCAACATTACGATCATTTAGTCCGATCTGTTCTCGATATAAATCTATGAATTGACGATCTGCTTCGTAAACCCATTGTTTGTCATACTTGCGCCAAAGCGGTACGATTGCCGGGAGTGACTTGAGACTAAATTGATTTGCATTATCATTTAAAAGCATCTTAGCATCAAGTAACCCTAATTCATCCGCAGTCCAAAGTGCATGTATTGAAGATGGAGCATCCATACTATATTGGCTAAACTTATGCAAAAACTCGTTCGGAGATTCGAAACTTGCATTTGCTTGAACTAACTTTTGCTGACCCAGCAATCGGATCATATAATTGCTATCTAAGAAAGTCTTCGTCCACATACTATCAGTAAGTGAGCTTATTCTCTTTTTATTGTTAGTTATGTTATCTGATTTTGAAATTGCAGACACTTTATATATTCTGCCATTTCCATTGATTTTATCCAGTCCTCTCTGCAGTATTTTTTCACGAAGGTAACTTGACATATATGCAGTATGTTGAATGATGCCTTTCCTCATGTCGGTAATATAAAGACAACCATCGTATCCTGTCATGAGATTCACAGGTCTGAATGATTCCTCATTGGAGACAAGAAACTCATGGCCTATATCTTTTGTTGCTTTTTGATTGATGTGATCAATATCATATTTAGAAATCAGATTAGCTTCTGGAGCACACACAAATAAATCAGAATAATCCTTGTCTTTAAGCCCTGTACCATAATATATGAGTGGTGCGCATGCGGATGTATAATTCTTTACCCTTCCAAGACTGTCAAGCACGCCGTCATCATAACCTCTGTTTACAGCGGTTGCTTGGATAGCGTTGATGCTCATGTCTTTGGTGTAATATACTCCTGTACCATGTTCTATCTTCTGGAATTGGTTTTTAATGAGTACATTAGGCATCGTTCTATCACCAATGATTGGTGCAGAGTTATGATTGTAAATTAGCCTTCCGTTCTGATCTGAGGAGATGCCCCATTGACCTCTGAATGTTGTAGCTTCTTTGATCCATTTTTTCTCAGATCTTTTATATCGAGCATTAGACTTAGCACTATATATCCAGTTATCAAGATTGTAGAATAGACCATTGGGTTGATGTTCAATATTACCACCAATTACATAAATAGAATCTACCATTTCCTTTTTGCCAGGAACATCATCTACAAGACTGGTCCAGATCAGTGCAGTACTATCAGTATATAATACGCCGTCATAGACCAATGCTATTGCTCTTGGATTGAGTAAGCCATCAAGGAAGATTATCCGTTTGTCCATATGACCATCATTATCTGTATCTTCTAGGATTACAATGCGACCGTCTTTTATATCATCTCCATTTCCATCAATATCTCTCATGTAGCCAGGCATTTCTACGACCCAGAGTCTTCCTTGTATATCTTGTGCTGTTGCAACAGGAGAATCTAATAGCGGCTCATTGGCCACAAGCTCGATCTTATATCCATCTTCGATTATGAATTCAGAAGTGTCGATTATAGGACCTGATGAGCAAGAGGATACTATCAATAGAATGCAGAAAGCATACAATGAATATATGAAATGATAGTACTTCATTAAAGACCTATATTATTTGTGTTGATTAATGGTGCATATTCAGCGGATGGCCATCTATGCTTTTTTATATCTTTGGTAAGTATTTTAAGATTCTTCCATTTTACCAACTTTCCTTTTTGTCTTTCTTTATAAATCTCATGAACTTGCAAACCTATGATTCCTTCCGAAGTCATATTGTCTATCAAATTGGCACATTGTATTCCATTGACCCATGTTTTTATCTCTGAGCCGATTGCTTCTATTCTGTATTTATTCCATTCGTTGATATTGAAAGCCGATTGTCCTTTGGCATTTTCTGTAAGAGGGTAGAGCCATCCTCTTCGGCCTTCGTCATAGATGCCACCTGCCCATTTTCGCGGACTAGACTCTATTTCTGCTTGGTAGCCATGGACTCTGCCATTTTTTATGTTCGGATCACTTATGGATCGAAACTGAACTCCAGAGTTTAGCGTAGTATCTACCCATACTTCAAACTCCAAGATAAAGTCCCCATATTTAGTTTTGGTAGCTAAGAAAGTGTTTGGTGTATTTGGTTTACTTATACCAACAATCATGTCATCTTCTATCTTGTATTCTGACTTTCCATTTATTATTTCGAAATTTGATAAATCCTTACCGTTAAAAAGAGGTTCCCAAGTTGCTTTTTTAGAACAAGATGATAGTACAATAATGAGTGATAGAATACAAGATGCATTGAGTAAACGATAATTCATAGCTTATTTTTGACAATAGAAAATTTATTGAGCAAGTAAGAAAGTGAAATTTAAATTGAATTAAAAACTATTAGTAAATTGGTTTTTAAAGGTGCATCCTTAATGTCAAAAATTTAAAGCGATTTTGCGATTTATCTATTCTACGATTTGGCAAATATAAATTTGAAAAAGAATGAATTATCATTAAAAAACGATGTATCGAAATGAGCCTATTTTTAATAATGAATGATTGAAATAAAAACAATTCATACCTTGGTTGCAGAATATATAGTTTATGAAAAATAAGACATCCAAACAAGACGATCCCAAAACAAACCGTAGACTATTCCTAAAAAAATCAGCCTTGTCATCAATGGCAATGATATTGGGAACTGACATAGTCTTTGGTCATAATCTACCAATAGGAATGAACATTATTGGTCTGGAGGAAGTCGGTGCGTCTTTGCCTGGTAAAGATGGTCGAATGACTATCCTAAATGATCGACCAATTAATGCAGAGACTCCGCCATATCTGCTTGATGATAAGATTACGCCTGGTGAGATGTTCTTTGTCAGAAACAATGGTGTGCCACCTATCGAAATTGATGTTAACAAGTGGACATTGACAATTGGTGGAGAGTCTGCCAAGAAAGAGATCGTATTTACTTTGGCAGAATTAAAGTCTAAATTTAAGCAATACACTTATCAGCTCACTTTAGAATGTGGTGGGAATGGACGAAAGGAATTTAATCCTCCTGCTAAAGGGAATCAATGGGGACTTGGAGCAGTTGGATGTGCAGAGTGGACTGGAGTTCGATTGAGGGATGTACTTGAAGAAGCGGGCGTAAAGTCTGATGCTGTATATATTGGATATTATGGAGCGGATACACACTTGAGTGGCGATCCTAATAAAGATCCAATATCAAGAGGCGTTCCAATAAATAAGGCGATGGAAGAAGAAAGTATGATCGCGTGGGCAATGAATGGTGAGGATATACCATTGTTAAATGGGCACCCACTTCGTCTGTTGTTTGGTGGTTGGCCAGCTTCTTGTTCTGGTAAATGGCTTAACAAGATTGTAATTAGAAATAAGGTACATGATGGAGTTAAAATGTTAGGGCAAGCATATAGAATTCCATGTGATGCTGTAGAACCTGGAACCAAGGTCGCTGATGAAGATATGTGTATTATTGAGTCAATGCCAGTAAAATCATTGATTACTTTTCCTAAAACAGGTGGAATGATCTCTCTCAATGAAGAATTGCCAATAAGAGGCCATGCTTGGGCAGGGGATAATATAGTTTCTAAAGTAGAATATTCAATTGACTTTGGAGCGACTTGGAATTCTTGCAAGCTCTCTAATCCAGTTAATAGACATGCATGGCAGCATTTTGATGTGACAATCTCGTTTCCGAAAGTGGGATACTATGAAGTATGGGCTAAAGCGACAGATAACAATGGCATCTCTCAGCCAATGATTTTGCCGGGCTGGAATCCTAAAGGTTATCTGAACAATGCATGTCATCGAATCGCTATAAAAGTTAATAAATAATGAGGAAAAAGAAACCAGTTAGTTTCGAGAAACATTCAGCCTCATCATTGTTTAAAGCACTGCGTATAGTAAAAAACAGTGCATTAATCGTATTGTGCTCTGTATTGATTTGTATTATCTATTTTAGTTTTCAGGACAGCATAAATAGATCATTCGAACCTAAACCTGAACAGATAGAAAGTCGGATGTATACCCGCAATACAAATACACTAGACCCCAATAGGGTAGAAAATGGGATACATGTGGAGACAGGAATGATCTATGATAATAATTTTGAGTTAGTCAGAAGATCATGTACGAGTTGTCATTCTTCTAAGTTAGTCATACAGAATCGTGCTACTAGGGAAGGCTGGGCACAGATGATTGATTGGATGCAAGAAACACAAGGCTTACAAGATTTTGGTAAATATGAGGTTAAAATACTAGATTATCTGGAGAAAAATTATTCACCTACAGAAACAGGGCGTAGGCAAAACCTAGTCATTGAAGATGAAGACTGGTATCATGTTAATTTAGATTGATCCCGAAGCAAGAATTAGGGGTTTTAAGTATTAAAAACGAAAATCAAATATATATGGACAAACCAATACCAGAAGTTCCTAATTGGAGAGTATTGATGAACCTTCCTGTTATTTTTAAAAACCCGTTGGTTTTTCATAGTGCTTTATATAAAGATTTGGGTGATTCATTTATCGTGAATTCATTGAATGGAGAGGATCTTATTCTTACTCGTAGCTCTCGAATGATCCAACATGTCCTTCAAAAAAATCACAAAAATTATCAAAAGTCAAAATTTCAGACAGTAGATCTAGCCAAATATGTTGGTTATGGATTATTGACTACAAATGGAGAGCATTGGTTGATTCACCGTCGTATGATTCAGCCAGGTTTTGGTCGGAAAAAACTTCAAGGGTTGCTAACAATAATAAGAGGCGCAGTGGAGAGTGAGGTTGAACGTATAGATGTGGAGAAAACAGTTGATGTCTTACCATTGATGTCTGATCTAGCATTTCAAACAGTTGCAAAAGGACTTTTTAGTGCAGGGGATATTAGAGCGCGAATGGCAAGCCTTCAGAAAATAACGGATACAGCTCAAAAGATGTTGATCAAAGAAGTTAGACAGCCGTATCTAAGATGGTGGTTTCGTCTATCTGGCTCCTTACAGAGGCATATCAATATGGGGGATAAGGCTCGATATATAGTTAACGAATTAGTAGCAGAAAGAAAATCATCTGGTACCCAAGAGGACGACCTTTTGGATATGTTACTCGCTGCGCGTTATGAAGATGGCGAACCGATGTCAAACAGACAATTAATAGATGAAGTTATGATTCTATTTACTGCGGGACACGAGACTACCGCCAATGCTTTGAGTTTTACTTTGTTTCACATCGCAAAAGATCAAGCAATCCAACAACGAATATTTGATGAAGTATGCAGGTTCGATTTTGGAGATGAAAACCTTCCTAATGTATTTAAAGATCTTACATTCACTCGTCAGTGTATCGAAGAAGCTATGAGATTATATCCACCAGCGTATTTGGTTGATCGAGTGGCTATTAGCGATGATGAGGTAGATGGACAAAAGATACCATCGGGAACAATGGTGCTTCTTTCATTATTCGAGCTTCATCGGGATACTCAATTTTGGAAAGATTCTTCGGTCTTTGATCCAAATAGATTTAGTCCAGATCAAAAAAGTAAACGAATAGGAAGATATTTTCCTTTTGGTGCAGGTCCAAGAATGTGCGTTGGAAACCATTTTGCGATGTTTGAGATGATTATAGCTATTGCAACAATAGTAAAGTCTTTCACAATGAAATGTGACTTAGATCAGATTGAGTTAGTCCCATTAGTAAGCCTTAAGCCTAAAGAGGTACCAATAAAGTTTGAAAAAAGATACTGAAATCGCTTTGATATTGATGAATACTGATCGCTTTTTGTTGCGTATGAAAACAATTGAATAATCGCTCATTCCCAATTGATAGTTATTGTAGCGCTAATAACAACATATTATTCTTTTATTTTATACGACTAATATTGTCAAATGATTGCTAAAGAAGAAAGATATGTTTAAGAATCATAAAATATAATCATGAATTTGTTGGTTAATTAGAAAATAAAACGAATTTTGTATTGTTAAATTAAGTTCTATTTGAGTATCGAAAAAGTGATTTTTGATTGACCATTCAAAAAGTAGGGTAGCATTGGTTAAATAAGTCTTTTTAACTTTTTTGGCCCTAAAAATGATAGCAAAATAACGCTCAATGACTAACTAATAACAAAAGCGTCAAATGAAAGATGCGAACACTATTGAAAAACGATATAAATCAATAAAATAGTAGTTGATGAAAGTACAAAATATTAAAATATTAGCATTGTTGATGCTAGCTAGTTCTACCACCTTAAGTGCAGAAAGTGGAGCTGTAGATTTTTTACGATCTACTGGTAAAATTTACTCTGTAATTGCTGTGATAGTTGTAGTTCTTATAGGCATTGCTATTTTTCTTTATAGAATTGATAATAAGCTAACCAAACTTGAAAATCAAATAAATAATGAGCAGTAAACAAGCAAGTTTTTTTGAAAGTGTACAACGGAATTTTGACAAAGCCGCTGTACATACAGGTCTGCCTAGAGGGCTGACTGATCAAATTAAGGCATGTAATGCAGTCTATCAGATGCGTTTCCCTGTAAAAATAGGAAGTGGATACGAAGTGATAGAAGCATATCGTGTACAACACAGTCATCACCGATCTCCGACTAAAGGTGGTATTAGATTCTCTAGTCATGTAAATCAAGATGAAGTGATGGCATTGGCGGCACTTATGACTTATAAGTGTGCTATTGTAGATGTTCCATTTGGAGGAGCAAAAGGAGGTGTTAAAGTAAGCCCTAGAGCTTATACACCTGCCCAACTAGAACGAATTACTAGACGGTATACAGTAGAGTTAATTCGCAAGAACTTTATAGGGCCTTCTGTCGATGTCCCAGCTCCAGATTATGGAACAGGTGAAAGAGAAATGGCATGGATCCTTGATACATACCAAACTTTTAAAGGCGGATCAGAAATTGATTCTGCAGGATGTGTAACTGGTAAGCCTGTAAATCAGAATGGTATTAGAGGAAGAACTGAGGCTACAGGTAGAGGAGTATTCTACGGTCTTAGGGAGTTCTGTGATCAGAAAGCTGAAATGAAAAAACTGGGGCTTTCACCAGGTATTGAGGGGAAAACAATGGTAATACAAGGTCTTGGTAATGTGGGGTCTTATGCAGGTCTTATCTCTCAAGAAGAAGGTGGAGTGAAAGTTATTGCTGTAGCTGAAATGGAAGGAACGATCATTAATAAAGATGGTCTTGACATCCCATCATTGATTGCATTTAGAAAATCAACAGGTTCTATTGTTGGATTTCCTGGATCAAAAACATTAGATAACCCTAAAGATTGGATTAAAGTACCATGTGATATTTTATTGCCAGCTGCTTTAGAATCACAAATTAGAAAAGATAATGCAAGATCTGTAAAAGCAAAGATTATTGGTGAAGCGGCAAATGGACCAATCACCGCTGATGCTGAAGATATCCTATTGAAAAAAGGCGTAGTTATTTTACCAGATATGTATTTAAATGCAGGTGGTGTAACAGTTTCTTATTTTGAATGGTTGAAAAATCTATCTCACATGAGATTCGGAAGAATGGAAAAAAGATTCAATCAAAATAAAAATATGGATATGATCAGTACTGTTGAGAAATTAACAGGAAAGACCTTATCTGCTAAAGAAAAAGCTCAAATCGCGAGAGGAGCGGATGAAGTTGATTTAGTAAGGTCAGGTCTTGAGGAAACTATGGTCAACTCATTCTACCAAATCCATGACACTTTCAAAAAGAGAAAGAAAATAGAGGATTACAGAACAGCAGCATTTGTGACTGCACTTAACAAAGTGGCAAATGATTATATGACATTGGGAGTCTTTCCATAGTGGATGCTTAAATTCGAAAATTATAAACGGCAACTCAATGAAAATTGGGTTGCTTTTTTTCTAATCTATGATATTTGTCTACGATAGCAGTTCCTTATTCGTTACTAAATAAATTATATGAAGAAATTGCTATTTGGATTTTGTCTTTTTTATTTATTTTCTTGTGAATGCACAAAGGAAGAGTGTGTTTTTTTACCAAGTATCTATATTGACGTTTTAGATTCGCTTTCTGGAACAAGCTTATTATTTGGCCCTGAGGCCACATTAAATATTTCTGACATTGATATTTTTTCAATGGATGGTAATACGATAATTACATATTCAAAGTTAGGATTTAGAAACCCATCTCTTAGTGCTGATTCTTTCTTATTAGTTACACTTGATCCTTTAATAAATAATACTCTTTTGTTAACCATTGATTCTAATATGAGAGATACAATTGAATTGTCCACTAGTATTATACCTGCATCTAGCTGTTGTGATATGGCTTTAGGTATCGATAGTATTCGAGTTGGGAGTTCTTTTTATTCCAACAATAATATATTGCTATTTTATAGGTGATTTCAAATGATATTTTCTTTTCTTATATTTATATTCAATTACATTTATTCAGTGTTTTCTTACCAAATTGTTTATTTGAATGTTTATCACTATTTTATTTAAAGAATTATAAAATGAAAGTTACTGCTGAAAAAAATGAAAAAGTTGCAAATATGATATTTGGATCTATCTATCCTCATTACCTTAGTAGATTGGAAAAAAATGGAAGAACAAAAAAAGAACTCAACCAAGTTATAGAATGGTTTACTGGCTATAATGAAGAAATGTTGCAAACACTTATTGATGAAAAAGTAACTTTTAGTACGTTTTTTGATAAAGCAAAAATCCACCCCAATGAATATATGATAAAGGGTGTTGTTTGTGGTTATCGTATTGAAGAAATTGAAGATGAATTTGTATTATATAAGCAATGTCGACAAATGGAAAAATTGATTGATGAGCTTGCTAAAGGTCGTAAAATGGAGAAAATTATTCGAAAAGAGAAGAAGTAATAATTGCTGGAATATCGGAGAAAGGGTATAATTTCTAAAAAGTGTTTATTAGCAATCGTGTTCAACCCAATCTCGGTCTTTCCCTTAAAATGGAAAGATGTTACGATTCGGTTATTTCTCAAAGTTCTGGAAGCGTAGCAAATATGATTTAAATTGATCATGGTTTTGATTCCGCGAACTAATCGCTCAGCAATTTTCAACTTATGTCGAAGACACAATGTCAGAAGACTGGGTATAACAACTTTTATAATTTCTAGAAAAAAATCTCATCGCTCGTGTTCAACCCTATCTCGTTCTTTCCCTTAAAATGGAAAGATGTTACGATTCGGTTATATCAAAGACACAATAAAAGAAGACAGGAGAAAGTGTATAAACATCTAACAAATAAATGACAACATCATATATCAACTAGCATTATCGTAACATCTTGCCCTGGAAGGGAAAGACGGGAGAAAGGGTTTAACATCTAGCTTAGAAACCGGTTACTTAATTATCATAATCGCTCAGCAATTAGCAACTTATGTCGAAGACACAATGAGAAAAGACAGGAGAAAGGGTATAACATCTAGCTTAGAAAACCGCAAACAAAACCGCAAACAAAACAAAACAAAACCTTTACCAATTTCACAAAATTATCTCCAATACATCTACAATCAATTGATCCACCAATTCAGCCCCCCGCTTACTAAACACCTTATCTGCACGATTTGCTAAGATTGCATTGATGGATACTGCTTGGTGCCCTAAGAGTGTAGCCATTCCATATATTCCAGCCGTTTCCATTTCTAGATTTGTGAACTGCAGCTTTCCATAAGATTGTTTCGCTAAGTCATCTATAAATGTGGATGATTTTGGCAGACCTATAACAGCACGACCCTGCGGACCATAGAATCCCGTAGCTGTAACAGTAATTCCTTTCGCTCCTAACACACTAAATTTTTCGACAAGAACTTTGCTCGCAGATGTGGCGTATGGATAAATATTAGGTAGGGTAGCGAGTGCCTCTTTTGCTATTTCTGCTACAATATCTTCTGTTGTAGATTGTATTCTATCATAATAGTGCATCAGGCCATCAAGTCCTACAGCCATTTCACTGATTAGGATTGTATCGATCTTAAGTTCTGATACTAAAGAACCAGAAGTACCCACTCTATAAAATTTTAATTCTGTATGATCTGATTTTCTTTCTCTGGTCTCAAAATCAATATTGACCAATGCATCTAATTCCGTGAAAACAATATCTATATTATCAGTTCCTATTCCTGTAGAAATAACGGTTAGTCTTTTTCCTTTGTAGGAGCCTGTTATAGTTTTAAATTCTCTTTTTGATACTTCAAATTCGATTGTTTCAAAATGCTGGGTTACTCGTTCCACTCGGTCGGGATCTCCGACAGTTATTATGTCATTTGCGATCTGACCTGGCTTGAGATTAAGATGATAAATACTACCATCTTCATTGATGATTAGTTCTGATTCTGGAATTCTGCTCATAATATTATAATCTTATTTCATTTCCGAAAACTACACGACCACGATCATTTTTAATCAATTCTGCACATGCAATATCTTTATCATGTTCAAAAAATATAAAATGGTTTGTTCCAATCACTTTTTCATATAGAGCTGCTTTTTCCTTTAATGTAACTAGCGGTCTGATGTCATAACCCATAACATACGGCATGCCTATATGGCAATGAGAAGGGAGTAAATCTGCAGTATATACTATCGTGCGACCATCATCAAGCTTTATATATGGAGTCATAAGCGCTTCAGTATGCCCATATGCAAATCCAACATTAATATGATCGGTAAAAAAGACGCCTTCTTCCACATCAATAAATTTTAAAACGCCATGATCCATTAGAGGAACAATGTTTTCTTTTAAAAACGATGCTCTTTCTCTAGGGTTCGGGTTTATAGCCCAGTTGTATTGTTTCTCATTAGACCAATAAGTTGCATTTGGAAAAGTGGGAATCAAATTTCCATCTTTGTCTTTTTTGACAGCTCCTCCAACATGGTCAAAGTGCAGATGTGTCAAAAAAACATCAGTAATATCTTCCGCTTTAAAACCAGCTTTTTCTAAAGATCCAATCAAACTATCTTCCCCATGTGGATGAAAATGAGATCTGAATTTTGCATCTTGTTTATCACCTAGCCCAGTATCAATTAGGATTTTACGCTCTCCTTCTTCTATTAATAGACATCTCATAGCCCAAGTGCACATATTATTGTCATCTGGTTCATTCAATTTCCTCCACATTGACTTTGGAACAACGCCAAACATTGCACCGCCATCTAATTTGAATTTTCCAGTTTCTATTATGTGTAGTCTCATATGTTTATTGTTTTGAAAGCTTCGCTTTTAGATTTTTAGATTGCTTTACTTTTAAGACCGATAGTTTTTAGATTCAACCGATTACGAACAATTTTTATTTAATAAATTAAAATTCTACAACTCAGCAACTAATCGAATCCGAAGTTCCAAATATCGTAAACTGAGCGAATCCGAAGTTCCAAATATCGTAAACTGAGTATAGCCAAAGTTTACCTAATCCCTTGCGTATTTAACCAAGCTCGATATTCATTTGCATTTTTGTTGTGACCTCTCAGTGTTTTTGCGAAAGCGTGTTTTGTCCCATATCCTGGTTTTGCACACATAAATAGGTAGTCATGTTTTTTATAGTCCAAAACTGCATCGATTGATTGGATTGATGGCATATAGATCGGGCCAGGTGGAAGACCACTATATTTATAAGTATTGTAAGGAGAGTCAAATTCTAAGTGTTTATTGAGTACCCTACGAAGGCCAAAGTCACCATTAGCATATACCACAGTAGGGTCAGCTTGCAGAGCGATTCCCCTTTTGAGTCTATTGAGGTATAAACCAGCAATTGTCGGTCTCTCTGGACCGTGTTGAGATTCTTTTTCTACGATACTAGCTAAAGTGTAAATTTCTGCTTCTGTCAGCTCAAGTTTATCCGCTTTGGCTTTTCGGTCTTTTTGATTCCAGAAACTTTCTTTTTCCTTTATCATTCTAGACACAATGTTCTCCGGAGTAACATTCCAGTACATGCTGTATGTATTTGGAATAAATGCACTCATAAAAGACTCCTTCGTATACCCGAGCTTATCTATTAGATCAGTTTGATTAAAATATTGTGCTAAGGTAGCAGAGTCAACTTCCAAATCTTTAGTAATCAGTCCTGCTAATTGATCCATAGATCTTACATTATTAAATGTAACAGAAACTGGTTTTTGAACCCCAGATCTTAATAGACCAATAATCTCTCTATTGTTCCATCCTTTTTTAATAATATATCTACCGGAAGGAACTACTTCTTTTTTGTATTTCATCCATTCAGCTACACGATCAAACGATTCAATGTCCTCCAAAACTTTGTTTGATTCTAATTGGTTGATGACACTTTTGTAGGAAGATTCTTGTGGGATTTTTAGTTCGTATTCACTTTGCGTAAAAGAAGTATTTGGATTAAAGATACTTCCATAAGCCCAATAAGCCACAAATCCTGCGATTAGACCCAAAATTAATACTGCATATAAGAACTTCTTCATCATAAGATCTAATATTGTTCTTTTTCATTAGGGAAGTCTACCGATTTGACATCTGTGATGTAGTCCTCGACCGCACCCTGTATAGTGTCAAATAATTCCAAGTATCGTCTTAAGAATCTAGGGTGAAAATCTTTGGTAATACCCAATAAATCATGAGATACTAATACTTGACCATCACAATCAGGTCCTGCTCCAATCCCAATAGTGGGGATATCTATAGACTCACTCACAAGCTTACCGAGCTTGGCAGGTATTTTTTCTAAAACCACTCCAAAACAACCTAAGTCTTGCATCATCTTTGCATCTTGGACCAACTTCGCAGCTTCCTCCTCTTCTTTGGCTCTTACTGTATATGTGCCAAATTTGTATATACTTTGTGGAGTTAATCCTAGATGTCCCATGACAGGAATACCAGCGGATAATATTCGTTTGATGGAGTCTTTTACTTCGGCACCACCTTCTAACTTGACTGAGTGAGCACCGGATTCTTTCATTATTCTGATCGCAGATTTGAGTGCCATCTTACTGTCTCCTTGATAAGTGCCAAATGGTAAATCTACGACTACAAAACATCTGTCTATTGCTCTAATTACGGACTGAGCATGATAGATCATTTGATCTAGAGTGATAGGAAGTGTCGTTTCATGTCCTGCCATTACATTCGAAGCAGAATCACCGACCAGAATAATGTCGATGCCAGCCGCATCAAAGATCTTAGCCATACTGTAATCGTATGCCGTGAGCATAGCAATTTTTTCACCTCTGGATTTCATCCCTTGGAGTATGTGCGTAGTTACTTTTTTTATATCTTTTTTTGCTACTGACATATTAGATTTTGTTCTTACAAGTTAAGCTGCAATTTAGGAATCTATTTGTAGATTGTGGTAGTATTTTGTCTATTTATATGATTGTTTGATTGAATGATCTAATTTTCGAACAAGAGAAGAAATATGAATTTTAATAGAATTAAAAACTTGAATTTTAAAAGATTGATCTTTCTTAATATGTGTATTTTTGTCATGTATCAATCTTGTAACTTACCTAGCGCAAATATGGAAAACATAATGGATATACAAGGACATAGAGGTTGTCGTGGTCTTATGCCAGAGAATACAATACCAGCTTTTTTGCATGCTATTGAACTTGGTGTTAATACACTGGAACTAGATGTGGTTGCTACTAAAGAAGGCGTGGTGTTTGTTTCTCATGAACCTTTCTTTAATCATGAAATATCTACTGGCCCAAATGGAGAAGAAGTCAATAAGGAAAATGAGAAGGGATATAATATGTTTAATATGTCTATTGACGAAATTAAGGCCATGGATGTAGGTTTGAAGCCTCATCTAAGATTTCCATTGCAAAAGAGAATAGCTGTGTCAAAACCTACTTTAAAAGAGATGGTGACAGCTGTAGAGTCTTATGTGGAATCTAATAGTTTGTCTAAGATAAGGTATAATATAGAGGTAAAATACGAACCACAAAATGATGGCATTTTTCATCCTGAAATGGATCGCTTTGCCGATCTTGTATGTAATGAACTAAGGTCACTCAATATCTTAGAAAGAACAACTGTTCAATGTTTTAATGTAGAAACTTTACAGTATATAAATCTTAAGTATCCCAATATCAACCTAGTGTATCTTGTTTTAGATACCAATCCATTTGCTGATAATGTTAATAATCTTGGATTTATTCCAGCTGTATATTCTCCATATTTCAAATTAGTAACCACCGAGTTAGTGGATTACGCTAACCTTCATAAAATGAAAATAATCCCGTGGACTGTTAATGAAGCTGAAGATATAGAATCGATGATTGATCTAAAAGTGCACGGGATAATCTCGGACTATCCAGATAAATTGATTGAAATTATTGAATCTAGGAATATGGGCAAACCAAATAATTGAGCAAAGACGTCGGATAACTCCAAGTTATCCGACGTCTAAACCCGACGTCTCAAATTATCCGACGTCTCATCAGGATAGTAATAAATGAACACACGAGCTGAATTCTTTCCTAGTGAATTCTACCACATTTTCAATCAGTCTAATGGTCGTGAAGATCTATTTAGATCTAATGAAAATAGAAGGTTTTTTCTTTCTCGCTTTGCAACTTTCATGCTTCCATTTTGCTTTATTCATTCCTATGCATTAATGTCTAATCATTTTCACTTTTCTATAGAGATAAAATCCAAAGCCGACATTTATTCATATATTTCAAATTTGAGCAATAGTGAATTAAGTAAAAGAATGCATAAGTTTATCGCCACGGAAGATATAGATAATGTGGATAATGAAACTTTCCATCTTTTAATCTGTGATCAGATCAAGAGATTTATGACTAGTTATACTCGATCATTCAATAATATGTACAATAGATCGGGAAGCTTATTTAGGCAGAAATTTAAAAGATCACATTTTGATCCAGAAGTGAAATTTCGTTATTTACAATATTATATTCACCATAATGCTCGAAAACATAAGATAGTTGATAATTTTTTAGATTATAAATACCATAGTTATCTTGAGATTGTAGATGATTCGTCTTTGATCATAAACAGATCAAAGGTATTAGTTTGGTTTGATGATCTTGATGATTTTATTTCGTTTCATAATGCTCCTCATTATGAAGATTTATTTAAAGATATCGATTTAGATGAATTTTTATAACTCGCAAATAAGCCGAATAACAAAAACCAAATAATTAAGCAAAGACGTCGGATAACTCCAAGTTATCCGACGTCTCAAACCAAACAAAGAAATCGACATATGCCAATACTTGATGCATCAAATTATAAACCTCCTTTATTCCTAAGAAATGGTCATACCAATACTATGTACCCTTATATCTTTAGGAAGCAAATAAGTCCAACTTATGTAAGAGAGAGATTTATAACGTCGGATAATGATTTTGTGGATCTAGATTTTTTGAAAACCGATAGTCGAAAGCTGGCAATCCTCTGTCATGGACTAGAAGGGAGTAGCGAAAGTCAATATATGAAATACACTGCTAGTCTCCTTGCTAAAGAGGGGTGGGAAGTGATGGTGTTCAATTTTCGTTCATGCAGTGGCGAGATGAATAAAAATTTACAGATGTATCATTCTGGATGGACAACAGATCTGCACGAAATTATATCTCAATACGAAATCAATTATGATCAAATTGCACTTGTAGGGGTAAGTCTAGGAGGTAATATGATCTTAAAATATACCACAGATCAAGTATATGATTTTTCTAAGAAAATAAAATCGGTCGTTGCTATTTCTACACCAGCAGACCTATCTGCTAGTTCACAGAAGATCATTACGTTACAAAATAAGCTTTACGATATTAGATTCAGAATTACACTTGTCGAAAAAATGAAGAAAAAGCATGAAATGTTTCCTGAAGAAATATTATTTGATGATATTAAAAAAATTAAGACGATCTGGGACTTTGATCAATATTTTACCGGACCACTGCATGGATTTGATGGCGCTGAAGATTATTATTCGCAGTGCAATTCAAAACAATTTCTTCATCAAACTAGATTACCAACTCTTATGATTACCGCTCAAGATGATCCATTTTTAACTAAAGAAAGTATGGTTTTTGAGATTGCGTCAAAAAATGAAAATCTATTCTTTCTGGCACCAAAGTTTGGCGGTCATGTGGGTTTCACTACTTTTGGGCAAAATTACTATTGGAATGAATACAAAGCACTTCAGTTTATCAATGCCCCAAATGTTTTTATTGCTAATCATAGGATTATTATGTAGTTGCAAACAAGATACAAAATCATCATCTGTAATAACAGAAGTCTACGAAGTAGATGGAGGTGCAAGTGATAATTATGCGAAAGGAAGTCTCAAGTATATGGAACATGAGAATTCTAAGAATGGAGTAATTACATCTAAGACTATATATAACGAAGATCAATCTGTCAAAGGTAAAGAAGTGTATACATTTGGTGATAACAAAAAACTAGCTTCAGGCTCAAAGTTTTACGGGCCAGCTGGGGAACTGCTAAGCACCTATAAATATACTTACGAGGATACTTTAAAAAGCTTTTCTCATGCTTACGCTGGCGACACTGACGAATTATTAAGAATAGAAGGCTTTCAATATGATAACAAAGGCAATATGGTAAGAAAGACTATATTCAATGAATTAAAACAAAAACAAAAGTCATTTATGTTTGGCCATGACCAATATGGTAATGAAGTAAAAATGGTACTAACAGATCAAAATGATGACCTAATTTTATCTGAAACATATGAAATTGTAACTGTAGATGATAAAAAGAGATGGATTGAAAAATACGGATATGTAAATGATAATCCCGCTCCAGCTACTTTTTATCATAAGAGAAGGGGAGAGTAGAACTTAGTTTCTTAGGGATATTCGCAAATAGCGAAATCCCATATTGAATAAGTGTACTAACTCTGCAACTTCTGAATAATTGCCCCCTTTTAGGGTGTTTTATAGGTAACACGGTGTAACATACTATCTAATTAGTCTTGCCGCTCGCCCAAGTGTGGCTTGTTTCGAAGAGACAAACGCACGGCGGCGAATGCGCTGCCGGTGTTCTATTTTGGCTTGGCCTACAGCGCTTACCAGCGCAAACCTTCGGCAAAACAGAACCAAAAATCGAGTGTTTGCTACGCAAGCCATCTCTTGTCCCAAGGCTTTACCTGATTCTTAACGCCATT
>Ga0209187_1002469_pt1 | contig 17492 bp, 10 predicted proteins | sample BantaG_FD_187430 | JGI IMG/M metagenome (GOLD analysis project Ga0209187, IMG submission 187430) | Marine algal microbial communities from Bantry Bay, Ireland - BantryBay_4 metaG (SPAdes) (version 2) | ecosystem: Host-associated > Algae > Red algae > Unclassified | place: Bantry Bay, Ireland... | reverse complement strand
GTTCCGCAAGTTTCCACTCGGCGGCATCTGCAAGGCGGGCTTCACGTATTTTTTCGGTGGCTTCGCGGATGTTTTGCAGTAGTTCAGTGGTGTGCATATCTGTGTGATTTTAATTTTTTGTAAATAAATAGGAGCAGGTCGGCAAAAATACGAATTTTACATATAATACTGATTATCGGGAAGGAGTTTCTACGGTAAATGAAAGAAAATAAATAAATTGTTCCGTAATGCGCTGTAATTTTTTCTACTAAAGAATTCAAAAAATCGTTGCATAGCATCGCTACGGAACTATTTTTTGTATTTTTTAGAAGGAAAAAGAACAAGTATAATGGCACAATTTATTTAATTTCTTTCACTAATTCTACATTAAGACTCAGGGGGAACGAAAAGTCGTTTTTATAATATGTTTTTAAAGTTGAAGGGAAAGCGTGAGTCGGCAGACATTTTGAAAATGTCAGGCGACAGTATTTGCTCACTATTCAATGATAATCAATTATTTACAAAGTAGAAATTACTTAATTTATTTAAAAAAATTTAAATCAAAATGTAAATATATCTCGCCTGACATTTTGAAAATGTCCGCCGAGTAGGCTTTCTTAAAAACTTAAAAATTAATATATTACGCATTATGAAAACGACTTTTCGTTCGCCCTGATTAAGACTCTTGATTTACTGACCTTCAGAGAGTTATATCAGTGCGATTTAAATGTTATTTTTTAATAATAAAACGACTACAAAAACTAACCAATTCGTACAGTGTGTATTTTAAATACACTGTTTCACAAATTTATTTACTTTTTTGAGTATTTCTTTTAAAATGACTCTTCACCAAAAAATCCTTAAATACAGTGAGTATTCGCGTCATTTTTGATTCGATTCATTTCAAAATAAACGTCAAAAAATGTAAATAAATTTATAAAACAGTGTATTAAATTTAATGTATTTAAATGTATTTATTTTCTTTCACTTAGTGAAAGAAAGTCCTCTTTACAGAAAAGAACATAAAACATTAGGAAACATTGATAGAATTCTTATGTTTGGATATAAATCAAATTTCACAATCTTATGTCAAAGAAATCAGTCAAATCTTATGCTCGCAACCCGATTACAGAAAATTATGATGCCATAGTCATCGGTTCTGGAATTGGTGGTATGGCAACAGCCGGTTTTTTGTCGAAACAAGGCAGAAAAGTCCTTGTATTGGAGCGCAATTATACGCCCGGTGGCTTTACGCAGATTTTCAAACGACGCGACTACGAGTGGGATGTGGGCGTGCATTACATCGGCGATGTACACCGCGAACATACGATGATTCGTAAGCAATTTGACTACCTCACCGATGGTCAACTCAAGTGGGCAAACATGGGCGATGTCTATGATAAAATGTTCTTTGGTGATGACGTATATGAATTTCGGAGTGGCACGGAAGTTTTCAAAGACCAAATGAAAACGTACTTCCCAAAAGAGGTTGATGCCATTGATAAATATATTGACTTGATACATGAAACGCAGCGTTCGCAGCGTACTTTTTTCATGGAAAAAGCCCTTCCGCCGATGCTCGGCAACCTTGTCGGTAAGTGGATGCGTAAAACCGCTCTGACTAAGAATCGGAAGACCCTCGATGTCATGCGCGAACTCACCGACGATACCAAACTCATCGCTGTACTCACCGGACAATTTGGCGATTACGGACTACCGCCTTCGCAGAGTAGTTTTATGATTCATGCAATGGTCGTCAAGCATTATTTAAATGGCGGAAATTATCCGATAGGCGGTTCATCGCGTATTTTTGAGACCATGTTGCCACCCATTCAGGCAGCAGGTGGCGAGGTGTTCGTAACGGCAGAAGTATTAGAAATTATTGTAAAAAACAATAAAGCCGTTGGTGTAAAAATGGAAGACGGCAAAGAGATTTTCGCGCCGATTGTGATTAGCAATGCCGGGATTTATAATACCTATAATAAACTGTTGTCTGCTCCGGTTAGTGAAAAACTTGGCTTACCACAGCAAGTCAAAAAAGTATCACCTTCTATCGGACACGTCTGCTTATACGTTGGTTTTCAGCACTCTACCGCCGATTTGAAACTCAAAAAGCCTAACTATTGGATTTTCCCGGACAATTATGATCACGACAAAAACATATCAACCTACCTCAATAACCCCAATGCCGAGCTGCCCGTTGTTTATGTTTCTTTCCCCTCTGCCAAAGACCCCGATTGGGACAATCGCTATCCGGGCAAAGCAAGCATCGACATCATCACGCTTGCCCCTTACGAGTGGTACAAAAAGTGGGAAGGTACACGCTGGCATCATCGCGGCGAAGAGTATGAAGCTGAAAAAGAAAAACTATCTCAGCGTCTGCTTGAAGCTCTGTATCGCTACGAACCGCAACTGCGCGGAAAGGTCGATTATTACGAACTTTCCACACCACTTTCTACCCAACATTTTGCGAATTATCAATATGGCGAACTTTATGGTATTGACCATACACCGGAGCGTTTTGAACAGCGTTTTTTGCGTCCACATACGCCTGTCAAGCAACTGTATCTGACGGGACAAGACATTTTGAGTTGTGGTGTAGGTGGCGCATTGGCAAGTGGTTTGTTGACGGCTTCTGCAATACTCAAAAAGAATTTGATTAAAGAAATTTAAGTTGCGGATAGCCGCAATGGTTGATAGTCAGCACAGGCTGACCGCAAACTCGTACAGGCGAATTTATCAATGTCATTAACTCAACTTTTGCCAAAAACCGACAAGAGTTTACGATTAAGACGATAATAGATAATTCCGAAAAAAACTATCGTACTACCGTCACACTACCTTTATATTGTATGATTCGGCTATCAATAAATTCGATACCAATCGAATATACATATACGCCCGGATTAACGGGTTTTCCTTTAAAAGTTCCGTCCCAACCGTAATCAGGATTATCAGTAATGACATTCTCGGCTTCATAAACCAAATTGCCCCATCGGTCAAATACTTGAAACTCTTTGACCTGTTCCACCGCTACACTTCCGAATACCATAAACACGTCATTCATACCGTCAAAATTGGGTGAAAATACATTTGGAATATAAACAGGACGAACTTCATTGACAAAAACCGTTACCGAATCACTGACAACACAACCGTCTGCCGTAGTGGTGATAGTGGCTACATAAGTCGTCGTGACGGGTGGTGTAGCGACCGGGTCGAAACATTCAATACAAGTCAAGCCCGTAGGTGGTGTCCAAAGAATAGTGTGGTCTGCACTGGAGTTGGTCAGCGAGGCATTGAGGTCGGCACTTAGTCCAAGACTAATTTCGACATCTTGTCCGGCATCTACGATGAGTTCGCCGGGCTGTGTAATCTCCGCATCCACAGAAACAATACAACCGGAATCATCTAATATCGTTACGGTCACTGCACCAGAATCAAGCCCACCAAGTGTATTGCTATTTTGAAAATTGATCCCATCCGAACTATACTGAAATGGCGGCGTACCACCCGAAACATAGACGGTGAGTTCACCTGCACTGCCACCAAAGCAAGCATTATCTGCCACGACAATAGAGCCAATATTTATAGGTTGAGGCTCGATGATGGTAGCAGAAGATGTAGCGACGCAGTCATTCGCATCGGTAAGCGTGAGGCTGTAAGTACCTGCTACAAGGTCGCTAAGGTCTGTCGGATTACCCGCTTGTGGCGGATCCCAAGTATAATTGTAAGGCGGTGTACCTCCGGCAGATTGACTCGTTATACCTCCGTCCGTATCTCCAAAACAACCGATGTCCATGCCCATGAGATTCGTGGTCAAGGTGTCGGGTTGATTGAGGTCGATTGTAATTTCCCCTTCACACATATTGGCATCTCGGACAGTGATGTCGTAACTTCCGGCAGGTATATTTTGAATGGTATTACTATTTGTAAAACCATTACCATCATTAAAATCAAACTGATATGGAGCCATACCATTACTGACAATTAATTCGATAGAACCGTCATCTGCTCCAAAACAACTGGGTTCAATGACTTCTGCATTGGGGTCTAACATTATTTCAAATTCTTGAACTAAAAAGAGGCTGTCAATCGTACAGCCTTTACTATCCGAAATGGTTACGGCATAACTTCCGACCGGAAGGTTGTTAAGGTCTTCTGTACTGCCGAAAGGCGTGCCGTCTTGCGTCCATGTAAAATTATATCCACCTGAATTGCCACCGCTTATATTCAAATCAATAGCTCCATCTGCATCGCCTCCACAAGTGGGCGAAGTAATGTCAGCAGATAAATCGTATTGAGCAGGTCCAGTGATGTCAACATTAAATGTTGTATCACATCCGACTTGATCATATATTGTAACGATATAATTGCCGGGCAATATTCCATTGAGGTCTTCGACGGTTTCGCCTGTTGACCATATATATTCATAAGTCTGCGGACCAGAGACCGTAACATCAATTTCTCCATTATCATCAGGACAATCAAGGTTGGTTGGGTTGATAATAGCAGTCATTTGATTGATGCTGTTGCAGCAACCGCTAATCTCATAATCTGCCGTTTCGGATACGATACAACCGAGTTCGGTTTCTATACGAAGTACGACCGAAATATTTGCCGGTTGATTAAATTGTACGGTATGCGGACCTTTGCCCGTAGCTGCCGGCGGAGATGCTCCTGCTCCGAAGTTCCAATTCCATGAAGTGATGTTTCCCACAGCTCCCGGCACACTCACATCTTCAAAAGTAATGGATTCTTCAACACAGATTTTGTTATCAGCATCCGTATCAGTAAATACGACTTTCGGTCCGACAAACTCAGTAGTACTACCATCAAAAGAAATGCTGAATCCACTGTTAGTAGAGCTGAAGTTGTTGACAAGTAAGCCATAACTTACTCCCGTAGCAGTCTGAAGAGAAGACAGAAAGTTGTCATCAGACGGATCACAGTTCAGGAGTTCTTCCGTGTCATTTGATGAATCGCGAAGTCCTGTTGGTCCAAAACAAGAAGATGCCATACAGCGTAAGGGTATTTTTGCAGAACAGTTATTTATACCATTTTCTAATTCGAATACAACGAAGTCAATATCATCACTGGGATTAGAGGGGGTGATTGTAAAGGAAAGATTACCAAAATTATTAGCTTGCCAAACAAACCACGTAGAGTTGGTCTCGGAATTTCCCGGATTATCCTCATCTTCCAAACAGGTTCCGGCAGCTTCGTTATTATTATTTCCCCCACCTACAACACTCTGTACAGCAAAAGAAGAAGTGTTACAAAGAATAGAGGCATCGGCACAGTCAGAGCCGGGTAGTACGGGCGGAAAATAATTGTTTACACAAAGTTGAAATGTACCTGTACTATTATTCAGTCCATTGATGCGGATATAATAGGTCTGCCCTACTGCCAAACCACCTTTATATAACTCGATGATATTATTACCGGAGTTGTCGGCATCGCAGCGCAAAGTGTTGATGACATCGTCACAATCTCCACTGTACAGTGCTACTGCCGGATTGTTGAGTGTACCACCATTACTAACATTGCCGATTACTGTGATATTAATATCACTGGCTACTGCGGTAAAACTAAACCAGACATCATTATTGGCAGTGTTAAAACAAGAAGCCTGACTAAAACCGGAAGCGGTAGCTCCAGCATTAGTAAATTCGCCTCCTGCTGAACACCAGTCTGTCACGTCCGCCAATGGAGTGGCTGTACCACATTCGTCATTGGAAGGTTGGGCAAAGGATAATGTACCCAATAATAAAACCCAAAGGGTAAGTATATTTTTCTTTATCATTTATGTGTAAGTTAGTGATCCTTAGTTTTGCTTCATTCTTTATAACGTCTTAAAAGACAAAATTGTACGTGAATCAATATTTTTTTCGATTTGAATGACACCATGACTTTAGGGATACCCCACATTCAACTATGAGCAGTTCTGCTTTCCTTAGAATTATTTAGCATCTAAATCGTGAACTCTTGCTCTTTTTTAGCAAAGAATAAACTTTAAATAAATGAATATTATCGACATTATTCATTATAGTGGCTTCACCGCATTTTGAAATATTTACGAAGAAAAAGAACGAGAAGAAAACTATTTGTGACATTTGACCTTCATTAAGAAAACAACTGTTCGTACAATTCCTCCACCTTTCCTATGGCGTGTATTTTAATAGAAAAACTATCTAAATCGAGACCTTTTACATTATATTTTGAAATAAAAATATGTTTGAATCCCAATCGGTCTGCCTCGCGTATGCGCTGGTCGATACGGTTGACCGCCCGAATCTCGCCCGACAATCCTATCTCGCCCGCCAGACACACATCGCTTGGTATCGCAATGTCTTGCAAAGAAGAAATCAAGGCACTCACTATCGCCAAATCAATCGCCGGGTCATCCACTTTGATGCCTCCGGCGATATTGAGAAACACATCCGTCATACCAAATTTGAAGCCACAGCGTTTTTCCAATACTGCTAACAACATACTCAATCGCCGCAGGTCAAAACCCGTTGCCGAGCGTTGTGGCGTACCATATACTGCTGTACTCACGAGTGCTTGTGTCTCTATCAACATCGGGCGCAGCCCTTCAATCGTCGCTGCAACTGCCGAACCGCTCAATTCTTCTTCTTTTTGCGAAAGCAACAACTCCGATGGATTGCTGATTTGTTCCAATCCCGTACCACGCATTTCGTAAATGCCCATTTCGGAAGTCGAGCCAAAGCGGTTTTTTATCGTTCGCAATATCCTGTACGTGTGGTGATGATCACCTTCAAATTGCAAAACCGTATCTACGATATGTTCCAACAATTTTGGACCGGCAATACTACCGTCTTTCGTAATATGACCTATTATAAAGACTGGCGTGTTGGTTTCTTTGGCAAGGCGTTGGAGTTCGCCGGCGCATTCGCGTATCTGCGATACACTGCCCGGCGTAGAATCCAGATGAGGTGAAGAAAGCGTTTGTATCGAATCTACGACCATTACGCCGGGTTTTAAGTCTTTAAAATGTTTGAAAATATTTTGGGTATTTGTCTCCGTCATCACATAACACTGATTATTATTCATGCCGATGCGCTCGGTTCGCATTTTTATTTGTTCCTCGCTCTCTTCTCCCGAAACATATAAGACCTTTACAGAAAGTTGCAAAGCTATTTGCAACATCAATGTCGATTTTCCTATTCCCGGTTGACCGCCTATCAAGACGAGTGAACCCGTAACAATACCACCGCCCAACACGCGGTTGAGTTCTTCATCAGTCGTAACGATGCGTTGTGTATCACCCGTCTTTACTTCTTGTATTAATATAGGTGCGGCTTTTCGTTGATTGGTATCGCGCCAAGTGCGACGCTCTTCTTTTTTGTCTCCCTTCACCAAAATCTCTTCCACATAAGTATTCCATTCATTACAAGCCGGACATTTGCCAACCCACTTAGGTGAAGATGCACCACAATTATTACAGAAAAATTGTTTTTTGACTTTTGCCATCTTTTATTTTAATACATTTGGCACAAGATAAACAAGTAGAAGTACAAATTCAAGTTCAATATTGTAATTGTGAATAGTAGCTATATTTTTTCACCACCTTGTATTTGCTCCTTTATAGAATTATTTTTGATGAAAAACGTCAAAAAAACAGTGTATAATTTAATACATATTTATGCCAAAAAATCTCTTTTATAAAGTATATTAAATTTAAAATGTTGTTTTTCTATGTCACAAAAAAGCATTTACTCTGTAAATTTCATTTTGAAATTTAAAAATGTTGGCTTATCTTTGTATCATCTCAAAGGGGATGGGCTTTATTGCTCTAAACTTAAAAAGCTAAAAAAAATATCATCAAAAATTTGCAAAATCAAAATTAATAATTTACCTTTGTGAATACAAAACGGCAAGAAAGATTGTCGCTCAAAATTGAAAAGGTTTTTCAAAAAAATGTCTTAAAAAAGACAAAATAAAAGTTCAAAAAACTTTTTTTATACCTTTGAATGTATTACCTTTGCAATACACTACGTCATAAAAACACAACACCAAAATAAAAGATTTTTTTTCGGATAGAACATAGTTTTATATTGTTTTTTTGGGGTTACAGGGCTTCGCTGCTTGCAGTGTTTGCCCTGTTTTTTTTTGCTCACCTCTCATCTCACCTTTGCTATCTATTTGCTTGATTCCTATAAAATCGTTATGAAATTTATAACTTTGTAGAATTGTAAAAAATTCTATACTAACGTGCAGACAAATCATAATATAATTATTGGGGACAGCAGACAAATGGACTTCATAGAAGATGATTCCATTCAGTTAGTTATTACCTCTCCGCCATATTGGCAATTAAAAGATTACGGAACAGATAATCAATTGGGGTATCACGAAAATTATGAAACCTATATTAATAATTTAAATTTAATATGGAAAGAATCTCATCGTGTTCTTGAAAACGGATGTAGATTGTGTGTAAATATTGGAGACCAATTTGCTCGTGCTGTTTATTATGGAAGATATAAAGTCATTCCAATACGCACAGAGATTATAAAATTTTGTGAAAGCGTTGGTTTTGATTACATGGGGGCTATAATCTGGCAAAAAAAAACAACCACTAATACAACTGGCGGAGCTTCATTAATGGGAAGTTATCCTCATCCGAGAAATGGTATTTTGTCTATTGATTATGAGTTTATTTTACTCTTTAAAAAACTTGGAAAACCACAAAAGCCTGGTAAAGAAATTAAACAGGCATCGGCAATGACTAAAGAAGAATGGAAAAAGTATTTTCAAGGACATTGGAATTTTGCTGGCGCAAAACAAGATGGTCATATTGCCATGTTTCCCGAAGAACTGCCACACCGTCTTATTAAAATGTTTTCTTTTGTCGGAGATACTGTGCTTGACCCGTTTCTGGGAAGTGGCACAACTTCACTTGCTGCAAAAAAATTAAGTCGAAATTCGGTTGGTTATGAAATCAACCCTGAATTCAAGCCATTCATTGAGCAAAAGATAGGCGTGAAAACTTTAGAGTTGGAAAACCACCAGTTCAGTTTTCACCAACAAACATTAACAGCAAATTTTGAACAAGAAATAAAAAAATTACCATATATCTTTAAAGATTTTCACAAATTTGATAAAAAAATAGACCCCAAGAAGTTACAATTTGGCTCTAAATTAGACAAGGATGGTAAAAGTAGAGAGGAGTTTTATCGAGTAAAAAAAATAATAAGCCCTGAATTAATTCAACTAAACAACAACCTCATTGTCAGACTACTTGGCGTAAAAGAATACGCTGAAGTAAATGGAGAGGCTACACAATTTTTAAAAGATAAGACTCGTAATCAGCAAGTATTTTTGAGGTTTGATGAACAAAAGCACGACAACTCCAACAATTTACTTGCTTACATGTATCTAAAAAATAAAACATTTTTAAATGCTCATCTTATAAAAAATGGACTTGCCACAGCAGATACTGAAATAGATTATAAACTCAAATTAAAATTCTTAAAATTAGAAGAAAGCTATGGCAAGTAAACAAAGGGAAAAACACGCTAAACCGTTCGGGGCTAAGGAAAAAGTACTGAATTACGCAAGCAATAATTATCAGCTTACCCGACCAAACAAGGTAGGAACGGTAATGGCACTTATACGAGAATGTCAACCAAGTACCATATTAGAATGGGAAGAATTCTACTTTGAGAAAGCATACACAAAATCAAAACAACCTGTTAAAGTTACAAAGGAACTTCTCGACGAACTTGGTGAAAGACTATATTGCAAAATTACTGAAATTGTTATTCCTGAATGGACTGCTGCCTTTCAAGATTTGAGTCTTGAAGACTGTAAAGAGTACATCTATCAAGTTACCGTTGTTAGAACTTATGACGGTTTTCTATTAGAAAAATCTGTGATCAATGATGGGCTTGCAAAAGTTTTCCCTGATATTGAATTTGAAGAATCAGATGCAGAATTAGACCATGCCGGGGATGTGGATTACATTGGAAAAGTAGGTGATAAAGCCTTCGGAATTCAAATAAAACCCATAACGGCAAATGCAAACTTCGGAAACTACAACATCTCTGAAAGAATGAGTAATGCTTTCAAAACCTTTGAGGAAGACTATGGTGGAAAAGTATTTATCATATTTTCAACCCGAGTAGGAAGCAGAAAAGATATTGTAAATAAAGACATATTAGAGGAGATAAAACTCGAAATTGAGCGACTCAAAAAGCTGTAAAGCAAAATGTTAATAAAAGGAGACATAAACAAAGTAGAAAATCGCAGCAATCGCCCGACTTGGTTATTGCTTTGCGGTATTTTGGTTTTGCTTTTGGGAGTGACTTTACCAAAATCGACATTTAAATACCAAAAAACGACATCGAATATTTCTTCTATGCACATTAGTACAGACATGGAACAGGCTGATGGCAAATATTTCAATGCTGGAAAAACTAAAGTCGAAGGCGCAAATCTTCAATCTTCCGATTACAGTTTGAGTGGACAATATTCTATTAAATTAGATGGTGCCAACCAATATGGAGCGAGTGTAAAAATCAAACATCCTTCCGCAACCATTTATACATGTGAAATCTGGAAATATGCCCCCCAGTCTGTCAATCTCAATCTCGTAGCTGCCGGACCTACCAATAATGACTTTTATACATTATCAAATCAAGTCGTAGAAAAAAAAGAAAATGGTTGGGAAAAAGTCCAACTTAGTTTTCGCATACCTGCCGACCCGCCACTTTCCGAACTCAATATATATGCTTGGCTATCAGACAATAAGCCCGTATATCTTGACGACCTTTCGATAAAAACCATAAATGACACATCTCTGGATAATGACCTTACCGACCAAATTTCGCTTATCATAGAACCACAACAATACCGAAAAATTGAGAAAAAAAGGCAATCTGCTATCTCTGTCGGCATACTCATCGCCGAAGACGATGATTGGGTAAAAGGGAAACTAATTGATGATAAAACCGACGATGAGGTGGATGTAAAACTTCGCCTGAAAGGCGATTGGCTCGACCATTTACGTGGCAGCAAATGGTCATTTCGTGTCAAAACAGGTAAAGAAGGTAGTTTTCACAGACTCAAAACATTCTCTATACAACACCCTTCCACGCGCTCTTATTTGTACGAATGGGCGTATCATCGTTTTTTGCAATATGAAGATGTCCTGAGTCCTCGATATGACTTTATTCGTGTTAATCTCAATGGTCAACCAAGAGGCATTTATGCCATAGAAGAGCATTTTGAAAAGCAATTGCCGGAGTATAATAAACGACGTGAAGGACCGATTTTAAAATTTTCGGAGGAGGCTTATTGGCAGTTATTGTTACAACAGAAAAAAATCGGCGCGGACTTCATTCAAAACCACAATGCCAACGCAATTAACAGCAGTGTAATCAAAGCCTTTGGAGAAAAAAAACTACTTGCCGACAGTACTTTCTTGACAATATATACCGAAGCTGTCGAAAAATTGTATGCCTATAAAAACGGTACGACTCCGATGGAAGAGATTTTTGATATTGAAAAAATGGCTCGTTATTTCGCCACGATGGATTTGTTCAATGCTCATCATGGCTTGGCTTGGCACAACAGCCGTTTTTATTACAATCCTGTCATTCGTAAACTCGAACCTATCGGTTTTGACGGTTTTGGAGAGGCTTCGGGCGATTATGTTCGACCTTTTTTGGCATATCATTATAATACGGCAAAAGATTCGGAAGTGGAAATTCATCGACACTTTTTTACACACCCTGAATTTATGCATGCCTACAATAAAGCCTTGATGCGCTACACGGATGAGTATTTTGTGTCCAGTTTTCTGACGAAAATAAAAGAAGATGCAAAAATGCGGACTGTGCTACTATTGTCGGAATTTCCGGGAGCAAAGGTAAACCTTGATTATATAAAAGAACGGGCGAAAAAAATTCGCTTACATTTACTCCCGCTTGGTGAAGAGTCTTTGCGAGCGCATTGGAACAAAAATGATACTCGACTATACGTGCGTAATGCCCATACGGTTGCCTTGAATGTCGTTGGTTTTGGGTTTGGTAAAAAAAATGACATCATGATAGACCCTGTCTATTTAAATATGCAATCGCGTAACGATGTTCCTCATTTTCAGGAGATTAAAACAAAATCGCAACCAAAATATGTCTATTACACTCTCGCCGGAATAGACTCATTATACAAAACAACTGTGTTAAACACGCCTGTTCCGACCTTTCAAAAAAATACGAATTCTGCGACAGCCGCTTTACCTGAATTTGTCCTTCAAAATGGGGATATACTCAATATTCCTACTGGTGAATTTACACTAAATGACTTACTTGAAGTTCCTGCCGGGAAGACTTTACAGATAGCTTCGGGCGCGAAAATTTATTTAGAAAAAGGTGGTGGAATCCTCTCTCACGGAGCGGTTGAATTACGCGGTACTTTAGAAAATCCGATTATAATTGAAGGGAAAAGTTCCGAAAATTCAGGATTTACAGTCTTGCAACCACAAGGAACTTCGGTAGTCAATCATACCCTTTTTGAAGGACTGAATGCACTGCAATCAGGCAGTTGGAATATGATGGGTGCGGTGACTTTTTATGAAGCGGAAGTATCAATGACAGGAGCAGTGGTCAATAATAATCATTGCGAGGATGCAGTTAATCTAATTCGCTCGAAAATAGATATTAAAAATCTGACAATTAATAATGCGCTTCGTGACGCGCTTGACGGTGATTTTTGTACTGGAATTATCGAATCCATAGAAATTAATCAACCCGGCAATGACGGTTTGGATTTTTCTGGCAGTCAATTGACCGTCAAAAATTGTATCATAAAAAAAGCAGGAGATAAAGGCATCAGCGTAGGTGAAGAGTCAACAATAAGCGTTTGGCAAGCAGATATTGACGGAGCTGTTAATGCTTTGGCATCCAAAGACTTATCTAATGTTGATGTAGGTGAAATAAATATCAAAAACTGCACCCGTGCCTTTGCCGCTTACCAAAAAAAGCCAGAGTACGGCGGAGCAAATATCAAAGTCAAAGCCTATACCGCAGAAGGCGTGAAATACTTGCATACAATTGAGAAAGGTTCAAGACTGGATCTGCAAGGACAAATAATCGAAGGTCAATGAGGTACGAAAGAAAATATCGCATTTTGGGTACGACTGTAGAGGAGTGGGAATATCTGGTGCGACAAGTGCCGATATTTTTTCGGAAATCTTATCCGATTCGGGCTGTCCATAATATCTATTTTGATACGATAAATTATGACTATTTGTATCAAAATATAGACGGTATTCAGCAGCGTTCAAAATTCAGATTGAGGTGGTATGGTGACCGCATGGATAAAACCAAATTGGAACAAAAAGTCAAAGACGGTTTTCTTGGATTTAAAAATTCTTTTAAAGTCAAAGACATTGATATTCAAGATTTAAATAGCTTAAAACAACACATTAACGACATGCGCGTAGCCGAAGAATTGATTTTTCCCGTTTATTATAATCGTTATAAAAGAAAGTATTTTGAATCAAAGGATGGTAAGTTTCGAGTGACATTGGATTTTGAACAAATGTTTGATTCCTTAGAAGGTAAAGCACGCCTACCGCAACAACCACTTTACCGCGATGAAGCATTAATCATAGAAATAAAATACGACAAGCAATACGACAGAGAAGCCCTGCAAATTATTGATTATATACCGACAAGAAATACTAAAAATTCAAAATATGTCAACGGTATGTGGATGAGTAATCAGTAAGTAAGTTTAAATTATTGAATCTTCAAAATGAGTTTTAACCCCTTGTTTTTCAAGTTAATACAATGAGTTAAAACCACATTAAAACGCTAGGAAATTTAATAAACAACGCACTCAGGTATCAAGCACAAGTTCAATAATTGTCCAATCCACCAGCTTAGTTTCACTCCAAGACTTCATTCAATTCGACAAATTCCCAGTCAAAAGATTTATCCATTTCATCTTGATAAAATAGCAAAATACTATCAGGATTAAAATTGACAACATCTGCCAAAGCGGGAGGCGTATTCTCCGGTTTTAGGCTGTTGTTGATGCCTGAAATGAAAAAATTAATCCCTTCCGGTGATTCGTAATGATATTTTTTAGAACGCTGTCCGCCATCACCTGAAACTACATAAACCTCTGTTCCACTCGCTTTTAGAGTTTTTAAATATGGATATATTGCCGCGTCAAAACGAGTACTGACATCGCCCTCACACAAAAAACGATAATATCCGATTTCGGCATTGGCATGTGCGGTCGTCTCCATATCCGGCTCGCATGTACCCCAGACCACCTGATGCGTTAAGATAAACAAATTGGGTGCAGAAAGCGTATCAAGTGTTTGTTGAATCATGTCCAGTTGGGCTTGCATTTCATCACATTTATTTCTCAAAGAATCGACAAAATCATACGAACAATTCAAGACCATGAATAGCGTTTCATCGTGATAATAAGTGTAAAAATCAGGACGTTGCGTAGCATCCGTGATGTAGTGCAAATTCCCGTTTCGCGTATCGTGATTACCGAGTGTGTAAAATGTCAAATGATCTTTCAAATCAAAAATATCGTCAAGATAATCTACGGTTTCTTGTTCTCTCGTCACTTCAGAACAAATATCGCCTCCCAACATAATGCCCTTGTAATCGGACAAAAGCAGTCGCTCAATACGCGGATCGACTCGCGTTCCGTTGCTATTCCAATCATAAGTATGACCAAGAAAAACAAAAGTGTTGGCATTGAGATTAATAGGATTATCAAGTTGGTCTTTTTTGCAACTGACACAAAGGCATATTATTGTAAAGAGAAAAAAATATGATAAAGTGTTTATTTTAAGCATTTTTTAAATATTATTTTTTTAAATATTGTTCTATCCCTTTCGTGTATTTTACTTGCATATCGCCATTTTCGTCGCTATAAATAAAGTAGCCTTCCAGTTCGGCATACCTATCAATCAATTCAAAAGCCCTGTCAATTCCCATGACCATACAAGCCGTAGCGTAGGCATCGGCAGTCATGCAATTGTCCGAAAAAATAGATGCACTCAAAAGCGTATTGGCTTCGGGATAACCCGTTTTCGGATTAATCGTATGTGCGTATTTTTTACCATCTACTTCGTGATAATTTCGGTAATTTCCCGATGTGGCAAGAGCTTTATTTTGCAACATGACTTTAGCTTGAAAATCGCGTAAAGAAGCGTCTTCTGTTGGCGTATTGATGCCAGTCAACCACCAATCTCCTCGCGGGTTTTTACCTTTTGTACGCAACTCGCCGCCGATTTCTACTAAATAGTTTTCAATACCTTTTTGTTCCAAAAATTCTGCTATCACATCTACACCGTAGCCCTTGGCTATTGCACTGAAATCCAGTTGAGTACGCGGATTTTGTTTGCTGTAAAAACTTTGTTTTGTTGCAATGATTTTATCAAAGCCTACACCCATCATTAGTTCATTTATTTGAGTAGAATCAACTCGCGTGACGGCTTTTTTGGGCGTATATCCGAAGCCCCAATAATTGACCAAAGGCATGACCGTAGGGTCAAAAACCCCTTCCGTTTTTTGATAAATTTCTTTGGCTTTTATAAACACTTTATCAAAATGAGGCGAGCCTTCATAAGTCGTTGTTTTTTCTTGATTAAAAATCGAAATATGTGAGTCGGATATATACGTAGAAAGGTCTTGATTCACCGCCACAAGCAAACTGTCAATCGCTTTTTGGTAATAGCGTTTGTGCTCATCAAAATACTTGACATTATATCGCGTTCCCATCGTCTCACCACTAAATGCAGGGTCAGCAGTCAGTGATTTGGTGTCTGATTTACAGGCAACTATGAATACGAGTAAAACCAAACACAAAGTCGCAAAACGTAGATGTATTGAACGTGTAGTAGTGATAATTTTTATCATGCAAGCAAAATTTTCATCCAAAATCTGGTTAGTGAAAGAAATTAAATAAATTGAACCATAATGCGCTGTAATTTTTTCTTCTAAAGAATTCAAAAAATCGCTGCATGGCATCGCTACGGAACTATTTTTTGTGTTTTTTAGAAGGAAAAAGAACAAGTATAATGGGACAAGTTATTTATTTTCTTTCACTTAATTACAATCATCCTCCGGCATCGCATCGATCCAATCTCGAAGAAGTTGCACACCTTCCACATCAACTACCGAACGGAGTAGTTCGGGCATTGCCACGTCGGGTTCGATAGACCCCATTCGATAAGTCATGATAGAATTGTCGGCATCGCCGGGAACAATCCCATAAGCAAAGCCTCCAGAGCCTTGCCCTGCCGCTACCGGTTCTTTACAAATACCCAATCTCGTAGGATCTGTTTCGTGATAATTAAGAAACAATCCTGTCGTATTGGCAGGTGACTTTGGGTTGTGACAATGAGCGCAATTGACATCAATATAGGCTCTTGCGCGTTCGTTGAGTGTGCCGGTTGTCGGGTCATTCCATACAGCTACATTGGGCGCATTGTCAGGAAAATCTTTGAGGTAGCCCATTTCTTTCCATTTTTGAAGTTGGTTCATTGTGCCGTCAGCATAAGGAAAATCTTTGTTGAGATTACGAATTTTTGGACCTATCGGATGAGTGATATTGTCGCTATTGTGGCAACCTTTACATTCATTTTTATTCGGAATGAGATAAAGCGTACTGCGCGTACTGCCGTCATAATGTTTCCAAGTGACTTCGACTTGCTTACCGACGACACTAAAGTCGGCTTCCGTTTGTGCCTCATTCCAGATATAAGAAGCCGACTGCCAAGCCGTGTCTTGACGAATCAAGAGGCGCGTTTCGAGAAGACGTTTACCTGCCAGAGGGTCGTTAAAATCATTATCATAATAAAATGTTTTGATAATGACTGTTCCGATAGGAAAATCAAGTATATCATCTTCGTTGTATGTGTTGACGCTTCCTTCGGGCATCCATATAAAGCGAGCTTTAGCAGAATAATTGGAAAATAAAGGTGTGTTGAGGTCATAAGGTAGTACGCCTTCTATTGGTTTTTGGTCTGCAAGATTACCTTCAAAGAAATTATAATCGGAAAGCTTGTCGTAAGGCAATTGGCTGAGTTCTACGGTTGGTGATATGGGTGGCGTTTCCTCATCTTTTGAACAGGATATTTGAATGGCTAACAAAACCCCCAAAATAATACTGAGTAGTGAAATGTATGATGTATATTTCATATTTTCTAAATTTAAAGCTGACCTTATTCTACTGAACAATGATTTTTTATAATTTGTATTTGACTTATTATCAAATAAATATGTTACCTGCGAAATTAGAACGCGAACTATCTCCCCCTTTGGAGGCAGGGGTGATTGGTTCTGAATGAGGAATCATTTTCATCGAAATATAATTTTGCCACAAGTCCCAACGGGACGACATATTATAACAATGGGTGTCAGCCCATTGCTCGGAATAAATCTACTTCGCCAGCCCTGAAAGGGCGATATAACTTGAAATTTCGCCCTTTCAGGGCTAAGTGATAC
>Ga0209187_1002468_pt1 | contig 17498 bp, 14 predicted proteins | sample BantaG_FD_187430 | JGI IMG/M metagenome (GOLD analysis project Ga0209187, IMG submission 187430) | Marine algal microbial communities from Bantry Bay, Ireland - BantryBay_4 metaG (SPAdes) (version 2) | ecosystem: Host-associated > Algae > Red algae > Unclassified | place: Bantry Bay, Ireland... | reverse complement strand
GTTTATATTGTCCTTAGTCTTGTGGCTAAGAGTGCGCTGGCTTGGCAAGTGTACGCTGGCACTCTCCAACCCGCCTGATTTGAGCATAATTTGATCCATCTTGCAGTTTTCTGCTCCAGTCCTCATTCCACTAAGATTATTAAGCTCCATTGCGGGTTTTACAGAGAAACAGCAACCTGAATGCAAATTCTGCTTAAATCAACGACACCAAGCTCCGTTCCGCGCTTCCAGGAGAAATGCTTAGCTATGTGCAAATTGAGCGGTCTTGGGTTGCCATGATATGCGCAAATTCAGGTGCCTTGTCTCGTCGGTGAGCTTTATCTGACCATCTCTTTTGATGCAAGACCGGTTCAAGCTGAGCGGCCTTGAGTCAAAGGATGTGCTATAATTAAACTAATGAGTGAAACTTTAAGGTCAAAAGAGAGAGTGTTCGTCATGCCGGCATCAATTGCTGGAGACTTGGGTCCTTTTGTTGTAGACGGTACCGGTGTGATTACCACAAGTGCTGAAGCAGCAAGAGGTGCCAATATTCAACTATTAATTGAGACAAAAGAAGGCTTGGGTCCAATACCCAATACTGAAGAACCTGCACACCTGATTGAGCCAAGCACTGGCTAAAGGGGTCCGTGAATCCGTCCTGGTTGGTGATCTAGTCTTATTTAAGAAAGTAGATTGTCCATCATTTTCAAAGTAGCTTTGCTGGCTACAAGTAGCTGTTCTTCGCTGTGGCTGGTGCGAGTAATGTCTATGCCTTTGGGAGGGTGGATCACAAAGATATCTTCTTCTTTCATGCGCTTAAAAGACTTTTCTTTGTTTTTGAGGCTCTTTAGGGCGATTTTATATCCTGCCTTGAGAGTTGAGTGGTAAATTATTTTGCTGATTAGACCGTGCAGCAGGCGATATGGTTTATATTTATTTTTTTTCGAAGTTCTGATGACCAATATTCTGTCGCACTCAGTCTCTATTAAATGAATCGGTAGGATGTCAAGGAGTCCGCTGTCAATGTAGCCAACACCATCAATGTATCTAACTTCGTTATCTAGGACTGGAACCGACATGCCAGCGCATAGCATGTGTATGGGGTCCTCAACCTTCCTTAGGTCAAAGCTAACTTGTTTAGTTTTTTCTATGTCTGTTAGCGGGACTACTAGCTTTGTCTTACTAGAGCGCATTTTTTTAACTGTACCGTGCTTTGAATCTTCTTTATACATAAAATCTTCGAGAATGCCTACATCCATTATTTTGCTGAATCTTTTGAAGTCAACAAAACCCGCATTTGGCAGTAGACTTGTATTTAGGTCTATTGCGTACTGGCTGTTGCCACCTAGCATATAATAGATATGTGTTGCTCCGGCGCTTGAACCCGTAGCAACATTAAACCTTTCGGCGTAGCCATTCTGGCTAAGCGCTAACAGGGTGGAGTTGGCAAAAATACTGCGCATCCCACCGCCCTCAACTACCAGTCCAATGGTGCCAGGTGCGTCGAGAAACTCTTTTAGATTTTTGTACCCCTTTTTCATTACCTCAATAATAGCATAAGTGCTATTATGAGTTTATGAATAAAAATGTGAATGTAACACCTAGATGGATTTGACATTAATATAGACATGACCAGCAATATAGAAAAAACTAGGATTCAGCTAGCTCAGGATGGTGACGAGACTGCTTTTGAGCAGCTGTATGAAATTTATTACGAGAGAGTGCTTAACTATGCTTTTCGCAGAGTGCTGGATCGGGATGTTGCAGAAGATATAACTAGTAATGTGTTTATGGCAGTGGCTAAGAAGCTAAAGAGCTTTGAATATAGGCATGTTAATAGTTTTAGTGGCTGGATATTTAGAATAGCTAGCAACGAAGTCAACCAATACTTTAGAAAGTACGGCAAATATAAAACAGTAGACATTGCTGATTATGAAGGAATTATCCCAGACGACAGAGAAAGTGTGGAGAGCGAGATGTCTAAACATCAAGACTACCTACGAGTGCATGCCGAGATTGTTAAATTAAAACCCAAACACCAAACTATCGTTGATTTGTTTTATTTTGAAGGAATGAGCCACAAAGAAATCGCCGAAGTAGTAGAGATGAAAGAGGGGGCAGTGAGAGTAACCTTACATAGAGCCCTTGATTCAATCAAGAAAAAACTAGAGTCAAACGGTTACGGAAAGGTAGTATCATGAGGGACGATAAATTTATTTCACAAACCCAAGCACCCAAGATAGGCGCCGGCAACCATAAAGTAGAATTACTAAAGATGACTAAAGCTCAATTAAGGGCTAGCAAGAAAGAGAAAATAAGTTTAACCAGCGGACTACTGGCGAGTTTTGGAGCTGTTGCAGCTATATTTATTGGCATACTTATAATCAGTACCAATAGTCAGCAAACGGCAGAACCTGAGGCCTCTGCCCGTGCCGACACTCAAGACGAACAACCAGACATAGAACAACAAGAGCCTGAGGTTGAGCAAGATATTCTCAATGGCGAAGATCCTACAGAACTAGATCCAGAAGAAGAAATCAAAGAGGTTGCCTTAGAAGAAGGGTCATTAGGGTTCTTGAACATTAATAGCGAAGGTTGGGTGGTAGAAACAGAAGAAAGTAGCGAAGAAGGCTTAATCACTAGAGTTTTTCTTACTAGAGGGCCAGAAACTATCAGTATTGTATTGCGCGACAGTGAACTAGGCACAGAGTTGCCTGCGTCTGACACTTTTTGGTCTCTAGAGATTGCTGAAGACGAGGGTGCGGAAGACCATAAGATCGTATCAGTAATTGAATCTAGTCAGGAGCTGTGCGTACTAACTGATACAGTTGGTGCAGCAGTTTGTCCAGCCGATGACGGGGTACTGTCGATTGTAGCTGATAACGTCAAGCAGACGAATACTGAAGGTTACTTAGGTGAATCCATAATAGTACAATATGACAATAACAGCTGGGACGGTGATTCTGCTGTCTTCGACAACCTGCAGAAGCTCATTGAGTCAATCAAAATACTGAATAAATAATTCGACATTACGGTAAACTCAAGTTAAACTTAACCGTAATGGAATGGCTTAAAGTAATTGAAATATTGGCAATAGTTGCCGGCGTATGGTTTACCGGCTGGTGGCTATATTCTTTGTACACTAAAGATGCCAGCGTTATTGATATAGCTTGGGGTCCAGGTTTCTTCTTGTTAGCTTTAGCGTATGCGGACAGATTGGTTGAGCCTATACTGCCAAGTAAGGTGATTACAATATTGGTAGGAATATGGGGTCTGAGACTAGCTGGGCATATTTTGTTAAGAAAAAAAGGCAAACCAGAAGACTGGCGTTATCAAAAAATGCGCGAAAAGGGTGGCAAGAATTTTTGGTGGTTAAGTTATTTCAAAATATTTTTACTGCAAGCTACCCTTATGTCTGTCATCGCTTTACCTATAATCTTTACAGCTAAGCATGTTAATTATGATAAAGAACACCTTATATACATCGGCAGCACTATCTGGCTGGTTGGCTTTTTCTTCGAATCAATGGGTGACTTACAGCTGTCTAGATTCTTGAATGATTCAAAAAACAAAGGCAAAATAATGACATCAGGAGTTTGGCGCTATACTCGCCACCCCAATTACTTCGGCGAGATAACAATGTGGTGGGGCATTTGGGTGATTGCTTCAACTGTCGATTATGCATATATAACTATTGCAAGTCCTCTATTGATAACTTTTTTGCTTACAAAAGTGTCTGGTATTACTATGTTGGAAGAAAAATATAAAGATAATAAAGACTATCAGAAGTATAAGAAGGTGACCTCCGCCTTAATCCCTCTACCCCCACGGCGATAGATTTTACACACATTTTAGCTTTTTTGGTTTACGTTCCACACTACACTTAGGCTTACTAAGCTGCGTTTGCGGTGCGCACCAAGAAAAACTAAACTGTATGCAAACTCTAACGGCCTTATCAAGTCGGCCGTGTTATAATTTACCTAATGAAAAGAGATGCCTATCTTCACGTCTTCAAACACTACTGGACCCATCCTTTAGTCGTCTTTTCTGCAGTTTTGAGCGCAGTTGGCACAATACTAATTAGGATAGTGACCGTGTTCTACCTGTCTCGGCTTAGTGTGGCTCTTGTTGCGGGTAATACCAGCGAGGCAAAAACGAATCTTTTTATTTATGCTGCAGTCGGCACGTCTGCATTGATTATCAATATTTCAGCAGATCTGTTGGGATTAAAATATGAAAATGAAGTCTATGGTAGACTCAGCAAAACTTTATACAGAAAGCTGACATCTAAAGACATGAGTTTTTACAATAACAGCCACACTGGCTACTTAACGACTGCTTTCCGCCATAATAATGACAGTGGAATTAACCTTAATAAAATACTAAGAAAAGATGTTCCCAGAACTATAGTTTCACTAGTCGCGCCTATTGTGGTTATTGCTTGGTACGCACCCTGGATTGCAGTCGTTTGTATAATCATGGCTGTCTTACAGATAACCTACATCATCAAGGTCTCTCAAAGAGTAGATGTGGTCAGGCAGCGGTCTCATGAGCTCTACAGAAGGCTGAGCGGTCGAATAGCTGACGATATAACTAATATCGTGTCTCTTAAATCCAGCGGCCAAGAAGACAAGTTTATAAAAGAGGTTGATAAAATGGTAGACGAAGAGACTGAAACATACTGGCAACGTAGATTTATTACTACAATATATAACGTACCAAGAGAAATAATCGTACAGATTTTAGTTGTAATTATATTTTATTTAGCAATTAATAGTGGCGGCAACACCGAGGACACAGTGTTCTTACTGGTACTTCTAATTGCTTATGTGTTTCAAATAATGCGCAACATAAGGCAAATACCTGACTTAATGTCTTCCATAGATGATCACGTGACGAAGCTAGAGAGTACTTTGAGCTTAATTTTTGATGATGACATTAAGATAAAAGATGGCGAATCCTCAACACAGCTGGAGGTTTCTAAAGGTGAAGTAGAATTTAGCAACATAACATTTGGATATAAAGATGATGAAAGACACAGCACGATACTCAACGGGTTTAGTGTGTCTATACCTGGCGGTGTAAAGTTAGGAATAGTGGGAATTAGTGGAGCAGGTAAGAGCACTCTGGCAAACTTAACTATGAGGTTCAATGATGTAGACAAGGGCTCAATTAAGATTGATGGGCAGAATATTAAAGATGTTACACAGTCTTCTTTAAGGAAGAGCATTGCTTACGTCACCCAGGAACCTCTGTTATTCCATCGTTCAGTTAAAGATAACATTATGTACGGTAACAGCAAAAAGACTCAAAAAGAGGTGGAGAAAGCGGCCAAAGCGGCCCATGCCCATGAATTCATAAAGGAATTGCCAAAGGGCTATGACACGATCGTTGGTGAGCGGGGAGTGAAATTGAGTGGTGGGCAAAAGCAGAGGGTGGTTATTGCTCGAGCAGTCTTAAAGAATGCGCCAATTGTACTTTTCGATGAAGCAACTTCGGCATTAGACAGCGAAAGCGAAGAGATAATCCAGCAAGCGCTACCAGAGATAATCGGTGACCACACCGCCATAATTATTGCCCACCGCCTAAGCACTGTTGCCGGACTAGACAGGATAATTGTTATTGATAAGGGGCAAATAATAGAAGATGGTACACATAAGCAGCTACTAGCTAAAAAAGGTAAGTATCACTCACTCTGGCAGAAGCAAACGCGCGAGGGTTGAAACATGAACGCTAGATAACGAAATTTTACGACTTTATGTTTTATGATTCAATTCATCTTTGTGTCCCATAGACCTTCTTTTACTTAAGTTCAATCTCTCTTTTTTTGCTACTCATTCATGTTTCGTGTTTCACAATTCATGTTTCAATAGGTACGCGCCACAACTCATTCAACAGCGATAGTGCTTGGCAAAAATCTAAAGCACTATATGGGTGTACATTGTGGATAAGTGGGTAAATATATACAAAAAAGATGAAAAAATGGGTTGCAGTGGGTAGCCGTGGGTAGTATAGTATTGGTATTGGAAATTTGTGGGTAACACAAATGCGAGAATTTCCTGTAAGACCCAAGCGATTAACAATTGAGTCTTACGCAGAAATAAAAATTATATGTCAAGCTACGATTACTACGAACGCAAATTGGATGACAAGAGGCGTTTAAGTATTCCACCAGAATTGCGAAGCGAATTCGCCGATGGTGAAGTAGTGATCACGCGAGGCTTTAAAAAATATCTGCACCTTTACAATAAAAAGGTCTGGGACCAACAAGTTGAGCCTAAACTAAAGAGCGACATACTAGATGAGCAAAAAGCTGATCTCAATGTTCAATTTAGAATGGGGAAAACTGTTGCCAAGATGGATGATCGTCAAGGGCGTATCACTATTGAGCAGCATCTACTCGATTATGCTGGAATAGACAAAGAAGTAATTGCCGTAAGAGTAGGCGATTATTGGCGAATTATACCAAAATAAAACGTCGAAATTCTTTAAAGACTCTTTTTAAGCACATTAACAAGGATGTACTATTTAGGTATATTCGAACTGGTATCCAGGACTTACGCGTCTACCTTTCCGACGCTAGAATTCCAAGCGGCAGCGGTCTGCGACGTTTTTCTGCAAAGTATGTAGCTATGGCTACAGACTCTGACAGAGAAAACGCACATCTCACAACCTCTTGAAATCCTAGTCACGAAAAGTAAACACGCAAGTCCTGGTAACGTCAAATGATCAGCTTGTCGAGCTTATCTATTTGGCAGTCAATAAGTGGGACTATAAGGATAACCACTATTAAACACCTTCGCACCTATCTTTATATACTTGGTTGTATATAAAAGACATAAATACACCTCCCAAAACTCCACCTCACACACATAAGTCTCTCAATGTTCTCTCTTATAAGAGAACACTACGAAGAAGTATTAGACGAGTTTTTTAAACTCTCACCTCCACTTCTTCACTACAAAAACAAAAATTATTGGATTTGCTGTATGGCAAGTTCTGAAAAATCGAAAATAAAAAATTGACTGCTGATTAGGTGAGCTTGAGCTTGTAATCCTGCGAACATCAGGATAACATGACATCAAGCACTTAAAACCCCAAGGATAATAATGAAAAATCGAACTCCACCTCACGATAATTCAAGTGTGTCTTCAGACAATAAAGACATAGTTGAATTAGTCAGGCCTGAATCAAGTAAAAATCTTCAATCTTCTGAACAATCAAAAGAGCGAAGACTTTCACTCAATTCAGGTGACTCCACCGAACACAAATCTGTTCTACTAGAAGATGTGATGAACCTTCTGGCGCCCCAAAAAGGCGAAAGCTACCTAGACCTGACTGCAGGCTATGGCGGCCATACATTAAGCGTAATTAGCGAGACTAAGGCGCCTAGTAAGGCGACCCTGGTTGATAGAGATGTTTTTGCTTTTGAGTACCTCGAGAAAGTTCCTGAATTAAAAGGAGCCAACCTAGTTCACAATTCTTTTAAAAACGCTTGCGACAGCCTTATAAAGGCTAACACGACCTACGATATGATTTTATTAGACCTTGGTGTTTCATCACCACAGTTGGACAATGCTGATCGTGGCTTCAGCTTTAAGCAGGAAGCCAAACTTGATATGCGCATGGATCAAGGCCAAGAACTGACCGCAGAGCAGGTGATAAACACCTACTCTAGGTCAGCACTGGAAAATATCCTGAAAACCTACGGGGAAGTTAAGAATGTTAGGAAAGTTGTTGATATTATTATCGACAAAAGACCTTACGTTGCAACTACCGATTTTGCAGAGAGTCTGAAGTCAGTTAATTTAAGAAAACCGTCTCAATTGTTGAGCCAGGTGTTTCAAGCCATACGTATTGAAGTTAATCAAGAGCTTGTAGAGCTTCAGGAAGCATTAGTCTTGCTACCTCAACTACTAAATAGAGGGGGCAGGCTAGCAGTAATCAGTTTTCATTCACTTGAAGACCGTGCTGTAAAAAACACATTTAAATTATGGACCAGCGACGGGCTATTAAATGAGTTTGAAGTACTGACTAAATCTGCCATACAAGGCAAAATTCATGATGTTACCAATCCGCGGTCTCGAAGCGCAATGCTAAGAGCTGTAGCAAAGATAAAATAAAAATTGATGTCTGATTACTTAATATTGTAAAAAATACAATATTAAAAAAATCATATGTCGACAAAGAAAGGAGCACTGATATGTTAGTTAAAATAAACGATCAGTCACGAGAACAAAGAGTTAAAGTTACCTTTAACAATCAAAAACTAACTAAGTAGTTAGTTCTCAAAGTCCGACCTCCAAATTTTTGGAGGTCGGCACCAAGGTCATAGAGCGTCGAAGACGAAGAGTGAAGAAACGAACACACTGGTTGCAGAAGGAGATAATCCTATGTCGCTTCTTAGTGATGTTCAGACTTGATTCACTCAACAACAGTATACTTATAAGGGGCAGTATTCTGGAAACTATATAAAATCAAAATAATAGAAAGCAACAAAGATGACATACAGGACTGCAGCAATTGATTCTGCGAGCTTTACGCGATCAAATAGCTCCACTACAAATAGAAAATCAAATCAGCAAAACTCCAGCTACAACAATAACAGGAAGATAAATCAACAAGGTTTTGGCACAATATCAAATTTTATAGTGCTAGCCGCTGTTATTGGTATGACTGGTCTTTTGTATCTGACGCAGATAACTAAAACCAGCACCTTTAGCTATGAGCTAGAAACTTTGGAGCAAGATTACTCAGAGAGGCTAAAAGAAAATCAAAGTCTAAAAATAGAGTCTGCAAGGCTAGAATCTTTGGACAGGCTAGAGAATTCTGCTGTTGCCGGTAGCTTGATTTCACCAGACAGTAGCAATACCAAATACAAAAGTAATTAAAAAACCAAAATGCTAGCAATCAACAAAGTTAATAATAATCGAGTGAAAATTGTATATATTGGAATACTCTCGTTATTTCTAATTTTTGTTATTAGACTGTTTATGCTCCAGATTATTAAACATGACGAATATCAGTCTCAGGCGCTAGAAACCCAACTAAAGAAGTTTGTTATACCAGCCCAGCGAGGGGAAATTTATTTACAAGATAATTCTGGCTATACTCCGTTGGTTTTGAACGAGACCAAGCATCTGCTATGGGTTGATCCTCAATTTATTAACAATGTCGATTATCTTGTGTCTCAAGTAAATCCAATTATCAAAAGAAACGCTCGTGATCTTAATGATCAAATATCTCAATCCAAAGAACGTTATTTAAAGATTGCTGATGAGATAAATTTAGAAGATGCTCAAAAGATTAAAGACCTTGATTTAGCTGGACTCGGACTGGTGGAGTACAGCTCTAGGGTCTATCCTGAGGATTCATTAGCATCACATGTCTTAGGTTTTGTTAACGCCGATGGTGATGGCCAGTATGGCCTAGAACAGCACTACGATCAGCTCATAGGTGGCAAGGATGGCCAATTTAAGGCAGTTACTGATACAAACGGTGTGCCATTGAGGGCGAGCGACGACAATGTCTTAGATGACCCAGTTAACGGCAGCAGGATCAACTTATCATTAGAAAGAACACTACAATCAACTGTCGAGGATATTATTGAATCTAATACGCTGGAACTTGGTGCAAAAAGTGCCTCTGCAATAATAATGAATCCAGACACAGGGGAAGTAGTTGCGATGGCTAACTATCCAGCTTTTAATCCAAAAGATTATGTAAAAATTGCTAACGACGGTCAGGAGAGGGTTTTTAACAATATCGCTGTAGACACTCCCTATGAGACGGGTTCGGTGGTTAAAATATTTACAATGGCTACGGCTCTCAATAACGGCGTAGTTCGTCCGTCTGACACTTGGTATGATGCGGCTAGAGTTACAATTGATGATTATGACATTGAAAACGTTGAAGGTGGCGCAGGAGTTAAAACCATCAAAAGTATAATAACTGAATCCTTGAATACGGGCACGGTGCACCTATTAGGTGAGCTGGGTGAGGGAAGTATTAATGGAACTGCTAAGAACGTCTTGCACGATTCTTTTGTAAATAATTTTGGATATGGTCAATTGACTGGTATTGAATTAGCAAATGAACAAATTGGAGTAGTCCCAGAAGCTGACAATGTGTCAGACATAACATACGCCAACATGACTTTTGGGCAAGGTATGACCAATACGATGATACAGATTGCTTCTGGTTTCGGCGGCCTCATAAATGGCGGCACACAGTTTCAGCCAACCATAATAGAGTCGATCATTGATGAAGATGGCAATAGCTTGAATACAGAGCCAAGAGTTTTGAGAGAGAACACTGTAACCCCAGAGGTGTCTAAGCAACTTAGAGACATGTTGATCAGCGTTGTTGAGCAAGATTATTTAAAGAATCAGTTGACACGCAAAGGCTACGAGATAGGCGGAAAGACTGGTACTGCCCAAGTACCGTTATCGGACGGTACTTATTCTGATACCTTAGAGATTGGATCATTTGTGGGCTATATTGATAATAATCAAGGCGATAGGTATGTGGTGATGACCAGAATAGACCAGCCACAAATCGCTGGTTATGCTGGCGGTGGTGCAGCTGCACCAATGTTTGGCGAAATTGCCCAATATCTGATAGACTATTACGGCATTTCGCCAAATAAGGAGCTACTACAATGACATTAGATCTAGAATTAGTCGGTGATGAATTGAGCAAAATTTTACTATTAGGCTTTGGGGCCTTTGTTTTATCAATGACTTTAACCCCGGTCTACACTCACTTTATGTTCAAGCATAAATGGTACAAAGTTCAACGCACCGAGACATCAACAGGCGAGGTGGCCAAGATATTTCACAAGCTACACAAGAAGAAACACGAAAACGGTGGGCTGCCAACAATGTCGGGACTAATATTTATTGTTAGCGCCGTTATAGTCACAATTTTATTCAACTGGACCAGAAGCCAGACGTACTTGCCTTTGACTGCCTTTGTTGGGGCAGGTTTGATAGGGCTCTTGGACGACGTCATCAACATAAAGGGCTTAGGAAGTGGTGTCGCAGGAATCCGCAAAGGGATGAAGTTCACGTTAATGTTGGCTGTATCCTTAGCTGCTTCACTATATTTCTATTATAAGCTAGGTAACTATGATTCCTTTAACCTAACTTTCTACGGGGATGTTTCTATAGGTTGGCTTATGGTTCCTCTTTTTATGCTGGTTATTGTTTCCACGGCCAACGCAGTAAACATATCCGATGGTCTTGATGGATTGTCCGGGGGTCTTCTGACTAGCGCATTTAGCGCCTTCGGGGCAATTGCTATGCTGCAGGGTAACTACGGAATTGCAGGTTTTTGTTTTACTATCGTCGGTATTTTAATGGCTTACGTTTGGTTTAATATCCACCCAGCTAGATTTATGATGGGCGATGTGGGTTCTTTCTCGATGGGCACTGCGCTTGGTGTCGTTGCTATGTTGACGGACACACTAGTATTGCTGCCTGTGATTGGCTTTGTGTTTGTTGTGGAGACAGGCAGCTCTGCCTTGCAAATTCTTAGTAAAAAGATCAGAGGCAAAAAGATATTTAAAGTCGCTCCAATCCATCATCACTTCGAGGCGATTGGCTGGCCGGAAACCAAAGTTACTATGCGCTTTTGGCTTATTGGGCAAGTCATGGCGATAGTTGGAATTGTATTAGCAATCATCGGGGGACACATTTAAGGCAAGCGTGAAGTATGTAGGGCGAAGTATGAAGCATTAGGCTAAGACAAAATAAAATTATAAAAAATGAAACAACAAAAAACAAAATCAAACAGAGCGCGAAGGTCACCATTGGCTAAAGGTCATACGACTAGGTCAAAAAGTTCGAGGACGGTTCAATCAAGCACCAATAAGACACGTTCAAAGCGAACAGGGGCCACTGTATCATCAGGCAACAGAGAACGCTTAAGAAAAGCTGACCCTTCGATGATTATTGTTATTTCTGTTTTAATAATCTTTAGCATGATCGTAACTTATTCTATAAGTCCAGCTTTAGCACAGCAGGCAGGAGTAAGTGAGGCTTGGATAATATCAAGGCAGTTCATGAATATCGGTGTTTCTGTCTTGGCGTTTTTCATCTGCTCTCGGATAGATACCGGTATTTGGCGCAAACTACAAGGACTGTTGGCGGGTGTTACTTTGCTTTCGTTTATCGCATTGTTAATACCTGGTATTGGCCAAGAAGTTCTGGGCGCAACTAGATGGATTAGTATTGGGCCTTTTACATTCCAACCAGTTGAGTTGGCTAAGTTTACTTCTTGTCTTTATCTGGCTTCTTTTTTGGCTAAAAGATCAGAAACTAGCAAAATTAACGACAGAAGCTACACTTTGTGGCCTGTTTTGGCTGTATTATTTACAATAGGTGCTTTCGTTGTAATAGCCCAGAAAGATTTAGGCTCAATGATAGTGTTGGTGGGGATGGGGCTTACTATGTTGTTTATTGCAGGACTAAGATTTCGGGACATGTTGGCGGCTGTTAGTATATTCGGTGTAGCAACTGCCGTAGCTGCCTTTACAGCTCAACACCGAGTTGTGCGTCTGGCGGCTTTCTTTAATCCCGAGCAACAATCAGAAGAAACTCTATATCATATATCTCAGGCCTTGATAGCGGTCGGTAGCGGTGGTATTTTCGGGAAAGGGCTGGGTAAAAGTGTTCAAGTTTATGGCTATCTACCGCAAGCTGCCAATGACTCAGTTTTTGCAATTCTGGCTGAGAAGGTTGGGTTTGTAGGAACTGTTGGTATACTGGGGTTGTACGGTTACTTAATATTTAGAATGGTTAAAGTGATTGATTTAAATGAAAATACATTTGAAAAAGTATTTACCACAGGTGTTATGACCTGGCTGTTTGCTCACGTAGCAATCAATATCGGGGCGATGCTAGAGCTAATACCGATCACAGGCATAACGCTACCGTTTGTTAGCTTTGGCGGTACGAGTATTGTCTTCTTGATGGCCGCACTAGGCGTAGTATATAGAGCCTCGCGTAATGTAAAATATGAGAATTCAGGAAGTTACAGATGAAGAATAAAGCTCTAACCATAGTTGTATCAACCTCTGGCAGTGGTGGTCATACGGTACCTGCTAAATGGATTGCCCAAGAGCTAGTGAACAGGTCAAAAGATAACCAAGTACACTTTATTGGATCAAAGAGCGACTCTACAGCTCATGTGGTTGAAGAAGTTGTTGGTAGCGAAAACTATCATCTTGTATCAACAGGCAAGTACCGTCGTTATGCGGATGACAGCAAGTTGCGTAAATTATTAGACTTAGAAACAAATCTCAAAAACACCCAAGATTTGTTTAGATTCGTTAAGGGTCTTTCATCGAGTGTCAGACTGTTGAAGAAAATCAAACCAGACGTGGTGTTTATTAAAGGTGGGGCCGTAGCTTTGCCGGTAGGAATAGCTGCTAATCTGCTGAAGATACCGCTAGTAACCCATGACTCTGATACAGTTTCAGGCATGGCCAACAAGGTGGTTGGCAAGAAAGCTGTATATAACTTAGTAGGTTCATCGGCTGGTGAATATCCTAGTTATAGTCCAGGTAAAATCAGAGTGGTTGGAGTACCGGTTAGCTCTAAATTTAAGCCAGTTAATAAAAGACAACAAAAAGCAGCTAAAAAAGATTTAGGCTTTGATGATGACAAACCACTAGTCTTTATAGCTGGAGGTAGCTTGGGCTCAAAAAGCATCAATGACATAGTCGTTGCTGCTGGAAAAGACTTGGTTAAAGACGATATCCAGATACTTCACCAAACAGGCACTAAATATATAGATGATGTGTCAAAAAGTGACCCCAGCTGGGATGTAAGGCCATTTATAGATCCAAACATGATGCCAACAGTTTTTGCGGCCTGTGATTTGATAGTGTCTAGAGCCGGAGCTACTTTCTTAACAGAGATAGGGCAGAGCGAGACCCCAGCTATAATAATACCCGCCAAACAGCTGTACGATCAAGTCAGCAACGGTAAGCATTTGAGCGAGGGTAAGTTTGTTGTGGTGATAGACGAAGAGTCAGTAACTAAGAGGCCACAAATTCTACATCACAATATTACAAAGTTAATCAATAATCCAAAGCTGTCTAAGGAATATGCCAAAAAACTAGCAACCCTGCATAATCCAAGTGCGATTAACGACGTAGCTGATTTAATAATAGAGGCTGCTGAATGAGAAAGTTAAAAGGTGATAAAACACCCAGGGCTAGGCAGCGGAGAAGTTACTCTTCAAGGAATAGTTCTGGCGAAGTTAACCAAAAGCAGTCTATTGAGAATTTATTCAGCAAACTAGAATCTAGCGCCCAGCAATCATCAAAACAAGAGTCAAGTGACTTGAGTAATGCACAAGAACCTCCTGTTGCTGTCCCGGTTGACGTGCCTGGTTTGTTTGACGGTAGGCTCAAGCTAATCGGCGGAGTGGTTCTATTTAGCGCACTTGTTTGGTTGGTTATTTTTGCTTCAACCATCAATAGCTATAAGGTATATGTCAATGATCAGTTGGATCAAGATAAGTCTTCCGTTTACCATCAAACTGTTCGAAACGTTGCTGAAGATAACTTCTTGGGTACATGGAAGTGGTTTATCAGGAAGGATCAACTAGTCGACAGTCTTACTACTGACAAGATTGTAGTGTCGGATATCGACATTGAGCGCTCGGTGTTCAATGGTTCGGTAGTTTTACGCGTTAATGAGAATCGCCCAGAATTGATTTATGTCTCTGGCAATCCTCAGAAGAGTTATTACGTTAATAATCAAGGAGTTGCCTACAAACAAGTAGATGCTAGTCAAGAACAGCAACCAGAAAACAACATTTTAGTAGTTGATAGTGATAGAATCACTAGAGAGCTAGAAGACGCTGTATTGTCAGAGGTGAACGTTGATTTTATTAATGATTTTAATAGCAGAATTCAACGCAATGACCAATTGCAGGTTGAAAGTTATGCATTGAGTACTTCTGCTAGATTTATTGACGTTAGGCTGTCGAATCAGTCATATTACTTGAAGCTAAACAACCAAAGGCCAGCAGATAGCCAGTACAAAGCTTTAACTGATTTCCTAGACAGTGGAGCAGGGGAGCAGACGTCAGATTACATTGATCTTAGGATTGATGGCAGAACTATACACAAGTAGCCTTGTAGCCCTAGAGCTAGAGCTTAAATTTACTGTAGCTCAAGAACTAAATGAATACAGAGTAAGAAGAGATAATATAGTGTTCTATTTTAGTTCTATCAAACTTTTATTTTTATAAATACATACGAAACAGGGGATTTTGACAAAAGTCAAAATATTGTGAAATATGTTTTTTGAGTAAAGAGGGGGTAGTGTTGTGGATAAAACATTAACGCTAGATTGCAAGCATTATTTGTACGATTTAAGGACCTAGGGAACATTAATAAGACCCAGGGCTAAAAAACTAGTAACCCTTTAGGTAGAGAAAGGCTGCACTTCTTAAGTGGACAGTAGCGTTAAAAATATCAATATCAAAGGGCTAGTCCCCCGCACAAAGAGAGTACTAAGTCACAAAGAGTCTATGATATGTGTGTCGTAAAATAAACATTGTGCGACACGACGTGTTTATCTCTATTCTGCTCTACTACTCATTATTTTGTAGTTTTAAAAATGGTTTCTTCTAAGTCGCTTTTTATTTTTTATTAATATTTTCATAACCCTACCTTTTGTACGAACCTGCACTCTTTTTGTTCTAAATAAGCCATTATTTAAATTGTATATTATTGAAATGATCTACAAAGATTATGTTCTATATTTGTTCTAATGCAGTCTTTTTTTGATTTTTAACTTAAATTAGTCTTTTGTCTTGAGCAAGTCTTCTGCTATACAAGTATGGAGTTACGGGTACGAACTACGAAACCGCTACCGTAGTTTAATAGTGTCGCCATGATTGATGTTTCCAGCTGTTTTTAAGCTCTCTGCGGAGCTTTGACCGGTTTCATTGCTGGAATTACCTTTAGACGCTTTATTGCTGCCTTTAGAGTTCTTGCTGGCTGATTCAGGCATAGTATTGGCGGATATCTCGGCAGCTATTTCAGCAACTGGACGGCTGAAGCCGGTTCTAGATATTTCAATAATCTTATTGGTGTGATCGGCCTGTGGTTCAGGCATGCGTAAACTGGTGGCCGAAAAAGGAATAGTTTTCTCACCATTAATCGCCAGTGAGGCAATCCAATTCATGTTGTGCATCTGGATTAAGTCTTGTGGCTCAAACTGTGGTTCAAAATACTTAGACAATCCAGCGGCATCCTCAGCGCCAACCCTAAGACTGATTAATGATCCAACGTTACCAAAGACCGCATCTCTAACTTCTTCTTCCATTTGCGAAGTATATTGGTTGGCTACCGTTAAGTTAAGTCCATATTTTCTGGCCTCGGATAAAATTACAGCAAAAGAGTCGGTGGCAAAGTTTTGGAATTCGTCAACGTACAGGTAGAAGGGGCGCCTATCATCGATATTTACAATATCTGCCCTACTCATCGCCGCCAGCTGAACTTTAGTAACCAGCAACGCACCCATGATACTTGCATTATCTTCACCTATTTGACCCCTGGAAAGGTTGACTACAAATATCTTGCCTTCGTCCATGATTTCACGAATATTAAAGCTAGATTTAGGTTGGCCGATAATATTACGAATAATCGGGTTAGCTACAAAGGCTCCAACCTTGTTTAAAATAGGCGCCACCGCCTCTGTCGCAAACTTTTCATTCCAACTGGCAAACTCTACTGTCCAGAACTGGCGCACTACTGTATCTTGGCAATTTTCGACAACCTTTTTTCGAAAGTCTTTTTCGGTCAACATACGTGTTATATCCAGCATTGTGGTGTTTGGGGTGTCCAATAGTGCCAATATCGTATAGCGCAAGATATATTCTAGGCGAGGTCCCCAAGAGTCGAACATTCTCTTCAGTACGCCAACAATATCTGATGAAATATGATTTTTAAGTGCCGGGTCGGTTACTTCCATCGGGTTGAAAGCTATTGGGAAAGCAACATCGGCAGGGTTAAAGAAGACCACATCTTTTAGACGGTGCTCCGGTATAAAACGCAGCATGTTAAGCGCATAATCACCATGAGGATCAATTATCGCAAAACCTTCATTGTGGTGAATATCCGCTAAAGTCAATAGCTGTAATAAGAAAGACTTACCTGTTCCAGTTTGCCCGATTATATATAAGTGCCTACCACGATCACGCCGTTTTATACCGAACTGAACATTGCTGCCGCGGAAGTTTGTCATTCCGATTAAACTCATTTCTTCTGGTGCTACTGACCCATGTGCTGGCAAAGTTGCTGGTGGCTCGCTCGTTTTGGCCGTAGCCCAGACTATACTAGGTGTCTCAACAGAGGTGTGCGGTAAATGGTAGACACTAGCTAGCTCTTCTATATTTAGCAAGATGCCGGTATCAGTAAAAAATCGGGATTTGTACTTGTCTACCCCGCTCTGTCCGTAAGCAACATTAACTTCTTTGAAACCATTTAAATTAGT
>Ga0209187_1002465_pt1 | contig 17526 bp, 12 predicted proteins | sample BantaG_FD_187430 | JGI IMG/M metagenome (GOLD analysis project Ga0209187, IMG submission 187430) | Marine algal microbial communities from Bantry Bay, Ireland - BantryBay_4 metaG (SPAdes) (version 2) | ecosystem: Host-associated > Algae > Red algae > Unclassified | place: Bantry Bay, Ireland... | reverse complement strand
GAAGGGAGGGAAAAGTGGTGCGCGATACAGGATTTGAACCTGTGACTTCTTCCGTGTGAAGGAAGCGCTCTACCCCTGAGCTAATCGCGCATGAAAACTAAGAGACCGCATAGAAGCAGGGATCGGGAGCAGTTCAAGCATGGTTTGCCTAGCGTTCCTTTACTTCACTCGAAATCCTGATTGGTGAAGCCCTTTACCTTGGCGTTCTCCGAGACGAGGCGGACCGTGGATTCATCGTAGCCGGTCTCGTCGTTGGTGGCCTCGATCTCTAGGGAGAGTTTGATCTTGCTGCCGTGGGGGGCAGAGAGATGGGTAATCACCTCGTCCATCATATCGAGGAGAGACTTGGACGGGAGGTCGGGGTCAAGTTCGACGGTGCCGAAGAAGCGGTGTTTGGTTGGGGGGGCAGGAGGCGTGATTTCTCCGGTGCCGGTGCCGCCTCCTCCACGGTCGGTGGTGGTGATACCAGAGGAATCGCCTCCCGCGATGACGTCTCCTCCAGTGTCGTCGCCGGTAGTCGTTGTGCTTCCCTTTGCGGTTGTTGCGTGCTGGTTGGCGACCTCAGGTTTCACCAGTAAGCTCTCGCCAATGGAGACGAAGGAGGGGGCCTGAGTGGCGCAAAGGCCGAGGTATTTTCCGGTGTCGCTATCGTAGCCCTCGGCGTAACCGAAGTATTCGCAGAGGAGGACTTCGCCGCTAAAGGCACGTTGAATTGCCTGTTCTAGGAGATGGTCTTTGGCGAGGCGGGGGAAGAAAAGGTAGGCACCGAATGCGTCGGAGACTTCACGGGTAGAGATGTGGTCCTTCTGTCCCCAGAGATGGTTCTCTAGCTCGCGTTTGAGATGGAACGGGTTGAACTCGTCGTAGATCAGGTCCTTTTGCTTCAACTTGGTGAACACGGCCTGAACCTTATCGGCGTTGGTCTGGCAGGGAATGGTTTCCCAAGTGATTGCACCGGACTTGGGGTCTTTGACAGTGGGAACGAGGATGCGGTTCCAAGCTTCGGCAAGACGGGTGTCGCAGGTGGTGTTGAACTCCTTCGTCTTTGTCTCAACCTGCGCCTTGTCGTGGTTAGTGAGTTCGAGACTCTCCTTGTCCTTGTCGATGCTCTTCCAGGCGAGGTAGGTTGCCACGTTCTCGTGAAGCTTCGAGAGTTGCCCGGACTCGGGGGCGAGGAAGATGAGAGCGTTTCGGTTGGTGCGCGGTTTGTTGCCGGCTTGAGTGAGAAGCTCCTCTGCTTTCCCTAGGGCAGGATTGTCCGTCGCGGCCTTTGTGTCGGCATGTTCGGGGGCGAGGAGGACAAGGCGGAGCTGTGGATCGTCAGGTAGGTCTCCGGGCACTTTGGCGATCTGGACGCCGGGGAAGACGCCCTTGCCTTGCCACTTGGCGAGGCGGCGCTCAATCTCCTCCATGACCTCATGGGAATCCGAATCCTTGAAGTCGGCGGTTCTGTCTTTGGCGAGCCGGGTGACGCTGGGCTGGAGGGCGAACCAAGAACGGGCGCTGTCCCGATAGAGGTAGGTCGCCTGATCGGAGAGTCTCCGAAGCGCATCGCCGAATTTTTCGGCATTTTCTCCAGGCTGGGTGCATCCGAGGAGCAGGTGCTTGTCATCGACTCCGCGATTCGCACCCGATGTGGGGGCCGCACCAATGAATACAGTGCGGGCCACACGGCGGCAGGCGGAATAACGTCCGAGCGGTTTGTGCTCGATATCGATAGAGGTAGCAGTGGCAGCCTGACCATCGATGTCGGCATTGATGACGCTGGTCCAGTTGGATCCGGAGGGCAGAACTTCCGTGACCACGTTCAATACCTTCGAGTCATCTAGGGGGACGGAGGCAGGCATGATGAGAAGGTTCCGGTCCTCGCGGCGCCACAGTTCGGCGATGACTCCCGCCATGAAGCGGAGCACGCCGCGGGTCTTCTGGAACTTTTCTAGAGTCGACCAGACGCTATCGAGCTTGTCGAACAGTTCAGGGTGGATGGGGTAGCAGGCTTCCAGCTTGCGCTTGTAGTCCTGCTCCGAGCAGTTGGATGGGAAGGCGGCTCGGTTGCCGGAGTAGAGTTCGTAGAACGCTTTGACGACAGCATCTCGATTGGGGAAATCGATCTGGGAATCGAACAGGCGACGGCGGACGATCTCGTAGCCGTCTTCGGTGCTGGCGGACTGCCAAGGCGTAGCGACCCGCTTGAAGAGGTTGGAAAGCTGCTCGAAGGCTTGTTCGCCCCGTTCGCCGCCCATCTCGATCTTAGAGGCGGGCAAACTGGCAACGACGAGGGCACCGGGAACGACTTTGGTTGCTTCAGTTAGTGCTTGGGCAAAACCGTAGTTCGACTCGAATCCTCCAGCTGCGATCCGGTCTTTGGTGATGGTGTCGCGGAGATAGGCGACCCACTCATCGATAAGGATGAGGCAGGGTGACGCGTCCCTGAGGAGCTGGGCGATGGCCTCGGCTCCTGGATGGGTGCCGGATTCGTCCGAGGTGCGGATCGTCTCGTAGGCTTCTTTGCCACCGAGCTGCCAAGCAAGCTCGCCCCAGAGGGTGTTGATGGTGACACCTTCTCCCTTCTTTCGGGGTTGGTTGACGCCGAGCTGGTGACCGGCGATGACGACGCGCTTGGCGGCTGGGGCGTTGTCGATCCCGACCTCGCTGAGCACTTCGTCCATACCGGCGAGTTCGGTGGAATCGACTTCGCTAAACAGGTGGTAGAGGGCGAGGAGCGAGTGGGTCTTGCCGCCGCCGAAGTTGGTCTTCAGCTCGATAACGGGACTGCCGCCCTCGCCGGCAATTCGGGTGAGGGCCTTGCTGAGTAGGTCTTTCAGTTGGGCGGTGAGGAAGGTACGGGCGAAGAACTCGACAGGTTTCCCATATTCAGGTCCGGCGGCTCTGGTGTGGACGGCGTGGAGGTCGGCGACGAACTCCGACTCGAGGAAGTTGCCGTCTCCCACATCGGAGTGTGGGGTGACAATCTCTCGCCAAGGCTTGAGGGAGGCCTCAGGCGTGCCCTCCATGGCCTTGCCGATCTTCTTCTCTTCCACTCGACGATCCTCAGCGAACTGGACACGCATTACCGCCTTGGCCATGCCTTTGAGGCTTTTGGTGACCTCTTTGGCTTCGATGGCTTCTGCAACGCGGGACAGTGTATCGAGGTCGCGGTAGGTATCGTCGTAGGAGAACGGTTGGTCGTGGGCGTGGCGGTTACGCACGTCGTTAGCCTCGCCGATGAGGGAGCGCATTCTGGAGCGGTCGTGCCGATCGAATCGGTGGGTGAAGATCGGCCCCCAGAGCTTGATCATGACGCGGATTAACGCCTGGATGTCCCACTGGACCTTCTCGTCTTTGATCCGGACTTCGGACTCTTGGATGGCCTGGCGAATCTCCGGGGCGCGGGGCCCGTCCTTGTATTCGAGCAAGACGTCGGTGAGGTAGGGGAGGAGCGCCTGCTTCAGTTCGTCGAGACCGTTGCCGATGCGCTGTTTGTTGGAGAGAGCCATATTGCTGGGATGGGGATTTGCTAGGAAGGGCTACCGGATCGGAGGAAGTAGACCATGCGCCAGATTCGATCGGACTCGCCGCGTTCGATGACCTGGAGCGGTGTGGATCCGTCGAAGGCATCGTTGGGTTCTTGCAACCAGACAACTGTATCGTCCTTGCTTTCGGTAATTTCAACGAGTGCCTCAAATAGTCGGCACAACTCGGTGAACTTGGTCTCGGCAGGCTTGCTTGCTTTGGTCCCATTCGACCAGCTGGCGATGGAGCGTGGTGAGTAGCCGGAGAGGCGAACCACGAGGGTTTGGCTCAAGCCGTAGTCGTCGCGTAGGGTTGCGAGTCTCTTAGCCGTCGAGCTACCGCGCTTCCGAACGAGCTTGCTAGCTGCAGGAATGCTCTTCTTTTTGCGGGCGGTTGATTTGGTTTTGGTGGCCATCGGTCTGTCTAAGGATACTCGGACACTTGAGCTGGTGCAATAAGATCTGCAAATTTGCAGGTAATTTTATAGCTTCTTCTTCTTCAGGGCGCCAGCCAACTTGGATTCGTCCCATACTTTGACTGTGCTTCTGGAGCGGACGTTGTCGGGAAACAGGACGAGGTTCGTGCCGCCGCGATTTGCGAAGGAAGGAACCAGCATCGCCTCGAAACCGAGGGCGAATGCCGCTCGTCCGACGCACTGTCCGAGAGACTCCTTGTTGGCGTCCTGAAGCTTGTGCCAATCCTCGGCCCGCAATTCCTTCAGAGTCAGCCCCAGGCGACGGCGGATCGATGCATCGGTCAAATCCAGTAAGGCAACCAGCGCTACTTCGATACAGACAAAGATGCGGGGCTCCCTAGAAACAAGGCCGTAGTATTTGGAATGTGCAGTAGCTTCTTTCGTGGCAGTGACTTCGTCGGTGCTGCCGTAGACTGCGGGGAATCCTCCTCTTGGGTTCCAGCGCCCGCCATGGATTCTTGCGCCGACTCCACTGAGGGCGTCTTCGCTATGAGGGAACTCGATTGCCTGAAAACGCCAGCAATCGCCACTCCAAGATAGTTCCAGATCGGCACCGCCAGCAACAAGCTTGCCATGAAAATGGTCGAACCGGGGATTAGACTTCATAGCGAGACGCAGGCTAGCGCCCGCCCTACAGAAGATCTCCCTGGGTCGGAGCGGCCTGAGCGGCGGGGAGAGCGGAGGCTAGATCCTCGTAGATCGTCCAAGAGGTGATCAGCTGGTTGTAGCCCTGTGCCTCCTTGCTCCATTTATTTTGGTCACATGTAGTGAACAGGCGGTAGCAGAGCTGGCGGGCTTCGGCGGCTTGGGCACCGGTTAGGGCAGCAAGGATTCGGGCGCAATCGCCATCGCCCCCAGTCTCGGCGAGGCGGATGAGGTGGTGGACGATCTCCCAGGTGGTGAGGTTGGTATCGGTCTGAGGGTGCCAATCGGTGGGGAGTTCGTTTGGGCGGAGGATGCGCACCTTGCCCTTCCCGGATTCGAGGATGCCGGAATCGACCACGCCAGAAACGGACACGTCGGTGGCGTTGGCGATGACCTCGGCGTCGCCGTAGGTACCGACCGTGAAGGCGTGCTGGTCGAACCATTTGCAGGCGAAGCGTGTCCACGGATCCATGTCGGAAACCTGGCCGTCGAGGATGCCCGAAAGCTCGTGGTTGATGATCTGGAGCGCCTCGGTGACGGACATGGGGCTACCGTCCCCCTTGATCACTTCCTTGTGGCGGGAGTAAATCGCCATCCCGGGGCCGATTGCTGATTGGGGAAGGTCAACGGGAGAGAGGTTTGCGTGTTGCAGTTCGCGCAGGGCAATGGGGAGTTCGGTTTCGAGCATTTCGATGAACTCACGTTTTGTGATGGCGTCCGCTCCGGAAGGTCGTTTGCGACATATAAGGACGATAGAGGAAGCGAGCGCGTTCGATCCTGTTGCGCGAATCCTACCAGCGCCCTCCGTACGCATTGGCCAAGTTCCGACCAATGAAAACCCAACGTCAATCAACGCAGACAGAAAAACGGCCCAGCCTGTGGACACCAATCCTTGCTCTTTAATCTCCGACTGCTTAAAGGCATAGTAAATCGCAATAGGGAAGACCGGGTTAGCCGAAGAAACCCAATTAGCTGCTACCTTGGACATTCCCTCCAAAAAAAAGTCCTCAGCGGCGTCCTTGCCTCCGTGCCGATCTTGAGAGGCAATGAGTTCGTCTGATTTCGGAACCAAAATACCAGCTGTTTCCTGCGGAAACGACTGCCGCAAAGCCTCTCTCAACCAGACATAAAAATAATCAGACAGATCGGAGTATCCGATGTTGTCGTAGTAGGGCGGATCTGATGAAATCACTGGCGATCTTGAGTAGTCGCGTGTCGCGGCATCGCATTGCTGCACGTTAGCTCCACTTAAAGCGGGAAGAAGAGCGATTGCTTTGGCTCCCTTCTCTAGCGACGACGCGAAACTTCCGCCTATTCGAGTGGAAAGATTGGCCTCAGCAAAGTCCCATGTTATTGGGATCGCCTGTCTCGCGAAGGTTTCTCGAAACGCCCCGCGGTCAGTCATCCATGAGCAGCTCGTAGAACCAATGTTAGTTGTCTTCGATATGGCAAAAGCTAAGTAAAGCGATAGAGCCTCCTCATAGCCTTCTATGGAGACACCATCTCCCTCCAACTTGATTACCAATTCCGAAAGGATCTCTAGTAGGCTCGTAAGGTATCCTGTTTGTCGCGCGGAAAAAATGTCGCGATAGTGTGTTAAGCCGTAAGCTGGAACAGAAATTGCACGCGGATAGTGGTTGAATTCCTGATCCAAAAAGGAATGGCTTTTCTTTGGGGCTTTTACGTCATCTACAGTTGAGGTTGCAGGAAGATAGACTCGACCGCGCTTTCCCTCACACACAACAGCGGTACCGATTGCCTCCATCCTGCCACCTTTCCCGGCAGCTCGAATGTATTCCATCGATATTGGGGCTCCAGAAATGACGCATTTGAATGCTGCCTTGCCCGTCTTTGTCCCCGCATTAATGGCAACTACGTCGCTTGGCCTTCCCGAAACCAAAGAAAACCCGAAATCACCATCGTCCAAGTTAATATCGATATACGCTTCATGACCCTTCTTTTTGGATAGCCAAAAAGAAGACATCAGAGGCACTTGTCTTCCTCCCAGTGCGGGGTTCGGACTCGGCACAGTTCTTGCCCACAGCCAGGCTATGACGGTAAGCTTCTCCCCCGCTACATAGCCAGCCTCCCGAAGATCCTCCCGCTCATCAAGCAGCCCGGTGGTCAGCTCGTATTTCGGGTAGAGATGACCGATGCGCTTCTCGGCCTCGTCGCGCATCCATTGGCCGTAGTAGCGGACATCCTCGGCGAGCCCCTGGGCTCCCGTCCAGGTGGTGGCGGCCTTTTCCTCCTTCGACTTGCTCTGCCACTCCGGGTTGACCGGGGGCATCCCGGCAAACTTGGGCGGGATCTCGATCATCGCCTTGTTGATGAGGACGGCGACGGGGTTGAGGTCGGAAGCGTGCGCCTCCATGCCGAGACGCTGGGCTTCCAAGGGGATGGCTCCTCCACCGGCGAAGGGGTCAAGAACTGGCGGCATGGAAGTGTCCAGGGGCTTGCCCTCTCGCTGGAGGTGGCGATCCCAAGATTTGCGGATCTCGCGCCGAGCTTTGTTGAGGACTTTCTCGTTGGTCGTGTTCTCCCAGATGACCAGCTCCTTCACCAGGTCGTGTAGCCTCTCCCTCTCCTTCTCGATCAGTCGCTCATTTAGACGTGGTGCCAGATCCTGCTCGCCATCTGGTTCCATGAGTAGCTCCTGCTCCACAGCATCCTTCGATGGCTTGTCTTTCACCAACTCATCGACATATCCCGATGGATCGTCCACCAACTGGCAGAAGAGAACCGACCGCGCTGCCGCCAAAGGTCGCCGCGCCCACCACAGGTGAAGAGTCGAAGGATGCCCATGCCGGATCGATTTCTCCCGGGCACAGGCTTCATTGATCTCCTTCAGGGGGATGGAGACCTCGATGAGTTTTTTGGGATAGTCGGGCATGAAGTTGGAAACTGGAGAGTTGGAATATGGACAGCTGGCTTAGACAAGTGGGGTCGGCGCTACCTGCGCTTATGGAATTTCTTCGATTGCCCACGAGCCCTTTTACGATCCTCAAAGTTCTTGTGGGTCGTTTTCACCTGTTGGGCAATTTGGACGAAATCTGGTGGAGGAATCCGGTCTGCATCTATGGGGGCGAACGCCGCTCCTGATCCGGGTGATTGATCTACTTGTTCAGCTAGGTAGTCGGCAAACAAGCCTGCGGCGAAGAGGATGCTCTCCCAAGATTGTGAGTAGCGAAGCGACTTCTTCATCCTATCACTGATATTGACTGCTAGATCCTTGTCCGAGACCCATGTGTCTTCGGCGCAGGCAGCCAAGTAGTGAAAATCATCGACCATCGTCAGATGAACCCGACCGGCGGATGTAATTGCAACTAAATCATCCATACTGAGTTCATCGTCCCTCAGATGCTCAGCGACAAGGCAACCGGAGTTATAGAGATAGCTGGCTTCCCTTTTTACAAGAAGAGGATCGCAACCATGGATAATAAGCGCATCTGCGAGGTTACCAACTTGCTTGTATCCCTTCATGCCCTCGTCCCCAACCGCCTGACTGTTGTCGGCCAACCATTTAAGAATCCGCCACCTGAGGAGATGATCTGGTGCTACGTCAGAGGCATGATCGATCTGAAAAATGTTTTTTATGTAAGAGCACTCACCGTCGTAGTACCTCCTATTCGTACGCAGAAGGGTCTTTGCAATCACGCCCTTCTGAAGTGGCATCGTGTCTCCACCAGTTGCTTGCTGTCTAAAGATTTCGTCCTCCCGGATGTATCCGCTTCGACAGAAATCAACGAAGATGTCGAAAGCCTTCCTGATATTTCCTCCGGCAAGCCCCACGATGATATTTCTTCCCACTTGGTCGTGGGAGAATAGCGAATTCATCACGGCTCTTAGAAAGCGCTCCAGGGTGTCAGGATTTACACGAATCTCCTTGCCTGCCGCATGATAGGTGAGTTCCCCTCCTTCTTCCTTCATTTGTTTGAAGAGGTAGTTCAGCCTCGACGTTAATACTTTCTGGAATGGCGGCGGCTTAATTCTGAAAATGAGGTCTTTAAGTGCTGTGTCCAGTGGGGGCTGGTCTTTATAGTTCTCGTAAGTTATGTCTCTCAGTGGCAGCACCACAAGACAACGAACGCTATCTTGGAGCCACTTAGCGACTTGGAACATTAGAAGCTGGTGGTCTCGATCCCGCTTGTCGCAGTTGTCGAGAGCAACCACCAGTAGTCGGCCTCTCCCAGTGGCGAGATGGCGTTCAAGAGCAGTGATGTGTTTTTCCTGATCAGCCAGCAGGGTTTTTGCTAGCTCATAGAGCTGTTCGTTGTATTTCTCCGATCCTTCTTCGAGGAAGCTACCGACACCGCTCTTCCACTCCCCGATCTCTTTTCGGAACAATTTTTCCAGTCCGTCTTTGCTGGTACAATCTATGTCTGAGGAAGTCTCTGGGATCTTCTCGATGAGTTGCTTGCGGCACCACCCGTAGACCTCGTTCTCGGCGACTGGTGCATCGTTGATATTCAGTCGAACCCAGGCGGTTCGTTCTCGGATTTCATCAGGGAGCGCAATGTTCTCTAGGTAGTCTACAAATGTAGTCTTGCCTGATCCAACCGATCCAATGAGCAATAGCACTTTCTTGCGTAGATCGCTCAATTGTTCATCCGAGAAGGCTGTAATCAGTTCCTTTGGCTTTGATGTGTCACTAATGAGCTGGGCTTGCTGCACGCTTGGGGGAAGGGCGAGATTGATCACTCTGTCGATTTCTCCTAAGTAGCGTTCTCGCCTTTTGGACGGGACGTAAGCGTTCTGAACGACGTTTAGACGATGATCGATCGAGCTTGGATCGAAAATTTCTTGGAACTTGCCAGAAAGACATCGACCAAAGTTGTTGAACTCGATCTCCTCGTCTCTGCGTGCGCTTCCGCCGACCATGTTCCCGGCTCGGTAAAAGCGTTTCGGTCTTTTCTCTGTAAGTAGCGCCTTGCTTAAATTGCGAAGCGCATCAGCTGAGATCACCACGATAAGAGCGGCGAAATCGGGGTGAGATGGGTCAGAGTCCTCTAGCGTGACTTTTGCAAGGAGGTCATCAGAGTCCCACTGTCGCAACTCGGTTTCTAGACCGTTGCTAACAAGGCAGTAGCGGCAAGGGTTGAAACCCGCTGGGTATTCCGCGTTCAACTCAGTAGCATATAGGCGAGCTTCCCGCGCAGCCTCGTCCAACGAATCCTCAGGGGGCTTCGCTTCTACCGCTACAAGGGGAAGGCCGCCTGCGAGAATGACGAAGTCAGGATAGTAGACCTTTTTCCCCGTGCGCTTCTCAATGTCGAATTGGCGGATACTCGGCTTCCGGCGTACCTCTGCTGGTAGAAGCCCTAAGCCGACTGGGCAATCCATGTGGAGAAGTGGATCGAGGTAGAGCCCTTCGACGTCGGCCTCGTTCTTAAGAGCGCTGGATTCTGGGGGGAATATGGTCATAGTATGAGCTTGATCAGAGGAAAAGAATGATGCAAAGTTCGGTATGTAAAACGTCCTCCAGTTCTCGGATTCGTTGATATTATACGCGGAAGGGTCGCCTCGGCAGAAATGCCTCGCGGCCCTTCCCTTTTTTAAGGCTTGTCAGAATTCCTGAGATCGGCGATCTGGACGTTGAAGGTGGACGCAGAGAAAGGCAACCCGTCATCGCCGAAGGGGTTCGCCACATAGATTGGCGACCCGGCCTTTCCATCCGCGACCTCCACATAGGCAAGAAGCCACTGCTCGGGATTGTTGAGGGCGCAGAAGAGTTCGTTGCGGGTGATGGTGATCTGTTGGGCGCTGGGGTGGCGGCCTTTGACCTCGATGAAGCGGAGGGAGCCGGTCTCGCCATCGCGGGACTCAATATCATAGCCGCGGTTCTCGTGGCCGATGTCCTTGGGGTCGTTGCCGAGGGAGCGCTCGTGGTCCATGACGGCTTTCATTGCGAGTAGCTCGGAGGTTTTGGTGTCCTCGATGCGGCTGGGAGCCCCGTAGACTGGAGGGTCTTCGCGGATGACTGCCGAGGTTGTTGGGACCTTGGCCTTTTTACGGATGAGTGCCTCGGGGAGGATCAGGGCACCGCCGGCGATGATAGGGGGGAGTGCGGCGATCTGCTTCTCTTGCTCGATTTCCTCCATACGGGTCTTGAGTCGTTCGGCGAGCACGATGGAGCGTCTTCGTGCGATTTCGGAATTGAGCTTCTTGGGTGCCTTGCCTGCGCGTTCTTTGAGTTCGAGTTCGGTGGCGCGGCTGTCCCAGTGGGCTATTTCGCGCTTGAGCCGTTCATGAACCTGGTCGCGGGTCTTGTCGAGGAGATGCTCGCGACGCTGCCGAACTTCACCGAGGTGCTCTGGCACTAGTTCTCTGATGGCGTATTTCTTTGCCTTGCCCTCTAGGTCGTCGAGTAGCCAGGGGGCCTCTGTTGCGGCCTCGATGGCGACCTTATCACCCTCAGTAGCGCATTCGTAGTCTAGGTAGGGTGCGGAGCCGGCGTGATGCACTTCTCCCGATTGGGTGAGTTCGACAAACTGGAGACGGCGGGAGAGGATGTGCTTCTCCGACGAGTTCCTCGAAGCTGCCCGGTCGTCGGTGACGTCGCTGAGGATGTAGAAAAGGAGCCGTGGTTCGTCGGTGCGGTTGTTCGGATCAATCAGGACTGCGCCTTGACGAAGGAGGTCGCGGTTCGCTTCTAGGGTCAGGCTAATGACGGATTCGAGGATGGGATGTCCTGGGGCGACAAGTGCTGCTGGGGGCTTGCCATCGATCTGGACGCGATCTTTGCGGAAGGTGACTCGCTCGTAGGATTTAAGGACAGGAGCACCTCGACCGACGAATCGATCACGTCTCCGGATCTCCGCAGGGACATTGCGAATTTCGAAGCGACCGGCCTCACGCGGTTTGAGCTCTCCCCCGAACTTGGCGAAGGCAGCCTCGAAGAAGGAGCCGACGTGGTGCGGCTGGAGCTTCTGAACTTGGGCCCTCTCCATCATGTCGCAGAGATCGCGAATGTGGGTATCGCTGAGCCCATCGTCGCCGAGGGAACGGGCGTCGATAAGCTCCTGGATGTTTTCGTGCTTTAGCTCGGTATCGACGATCTCATTCAAGTAGGCCTTCGTGCTGGGGTCGTCAGCCTTCTTCACGGCCCGAAGAACGAGATCCTTGAGACTGGTCTCCTTAAACAGCTGACCGAGCACATCGAAGACGGCGCCGTTGAGCGCCAGACACTCCTGCTCGATCTTCTGTAGCAGGCGAAGAAAGACATCGGCTTCTCGCGTTTCCTCGGCAATGAGGTTCCAGAGGTGACAGTCCTCCCGCTGGCCGATCCGGTGAATTCGACCGAAGCGCTGTTCGAGGCGGTTGGGGTTCCATGGGAGGTCGTAGTTCACCATGAGGTGCGCCCGCTGGAGGTTGATGCCCTCACTCGCGGCATCGGTGGCGAGGAAGATGAGGACTTTGGGGTCATTAGTGAAGGATTCTTGGATGGCGCGGCGCTGATCTCTAGGAGTTCCTCCGTGGACGGTGACGACGGACTCCTCCGATCCAAGTGTAGCGACGAGTTTCCTGTAGAGGTAGGTGAGCGTGTCCTTGTGTTCGGTGAAGATAACGAGCTTCCGGCGATTCCCTGCTGGGTCGAACATCAGATCGCTGTCCGAGAGCACTTCGGCGAGCTTGACCCACTTCATGTCTTCCCCCGAACGAAGGACTGCAGCGGCTTCGCCCTCCAGCTTCTTGAGTGTAAGGATCTCGGTCTCTAGCTCTGCGATGGTCATCGCTGTGGTAGCGAGGTCGACGACCTTTTCCTCAGTGGCCTCGAAGTCGGATGCCATTTCGTCATCGAGGTCATCGATGTCCTCTGGATCATAGCCGGGAAGAACAGGGCTATCAGCAAGCCGCACGTCGATTCCCCGTTGAAGGAGTTTCTCCTCACGGACCCGCTTTTCCAGGCGCTCCTTCCGGCGCTTGAGACTCTGGTAGATGGCCTCAGGTGAAGAGGCGAGTCGGCGCTGGAGGATTGTGAGGGCGAAGCCAACCGTTCCTCGTCTTCCTTCCTCGAGCTGCTCGGCACGGTTGAACTCTTCCCTGACGTAGCGGGTGACCGACTCATAGAGAGCTGCTTCTTTGTCGGAGAGCTTAAAGGGAAGGGTGTAGGCGTGTCGGTGTGGGAAGAGCGGCTTCCCCTCCATGGTGACGAGATTCTCCTTCACCATTCGCCGCATGATGTCCGAGGAATCGACGGTATGGGCGGTGCCACGAGCACGCCCTTCGAAGCGGTCACCGTCGATGAGGGACAGGAAGAGCTGAAAGTCCTCCTCCTTGCCGTTGTGCGGGGTTGCCGTGAGGAGTAGCAACTGGCGGGTGTTCTCGGACAAGAGCCTACCCAACTTAAAGCGCTTGGTGGGCTTGAACTCGTTTCCGAAATAAGTGGCGGACATCTTGTGCGCCTCATCCACGATCACGAGATCCCAATCGACAGCGCGGAGCTTCTCTTGGACATCCTCGTTGCGGGAAAGCTTGTCGAGACGGGCAAGGCAGAAGTCGTGCTCCATGAACCAGTTCCCCGAGCGGGAAGCTTCCAATCCGTCGTTGGTGAGAATGTCGAAGGAAAGATTGAACTTCTGATCCAGTTCGTCTTGCCACTGCTCAACGAGACCACCAGGGGCGACGATGAGGCACTTAGCGACATCTCCGCGAATGATGAGTTCCTTCACCAGAAGACCGGTCATGATCGTCTTGCCGGCACCAGGATCATCAGCAAGAAGGAAGCGAAGCGGTTGCCGCGTCAGCATGGCCTCGTAGACGGCGGTGATCTGATGAGGAAGCGGGCGGATATTCGAGGTGTTGACCGCGACGTAGGGATCAAAGAGATAGCCGAGCTGAATACGTAGTGCCTCTGATGCGAGGCGAAAATCGTGCGGGTCGGCGGTGAAGCTGAGTAGGCGCTTGGCTACCTCCCTGGTGAGCTTAGCTTCGTCTTCTTTGTATAGAAGGCGTGAGGAGGTCATACCGGACGCCGTTTGGAAAGTAATCTCAGCGCAGGTCTCCCCAACCATCTCATGGCTCTTGATGGTGACCAGTTCGTTGGCTTCGATTCCTGCGATCTCGTCGCCCACGGAGATTTCATCCAGCTTCATGTTTAGGATAGTAGCGGGATTCCCCTTTCTTGAAAGACACCTTTTGTATCCTATGGTTACTTTAGAATCACCAAACGATGGAATTTTCGCAATACTTGGCGCGCGGTGTCACCCTGGACCGGCTCAACGCCTTCCTCTCAGTGGTCCGCCACGGGACGGTAATCGGTGCAGCTGACGGCAATCGGACGAAGCGGAGCCTGCTAAGCAGGCAGATCGGAGACTTAGAGAAAGCTCTGGGAGCGAATCTCTTCGATAGAAAAGGTAAGAGGCTTCTACTCACTCCTAATGGAAAGAATCTCGCTATTCTTCTGGCCTCGTTCGAAAAGGAGTTTGAGGAGTTGTTCGCCGCCCATTCGTCGGGCGAGAAGCTAACCCTTGTTTCTGGTAGCTCGATCTATGAGACCCTGGTGTTTCCCTGCCTATCCGAAATTCTCGCGGTGACTGGAGCAGAAAAGGTGGCGTTCAAGTCGGTCTCGTCCGCTGGAGTTCTCGAAGCGATCTCGATGGGAGAAGCGGATCTCGGCGTCGTGCGCTCCAGCGCGGTGACGGGGCAACAGATCGCGTTCCCCTCAGGGAGGATCGAATTCGCGATCTCCGTCCGGCGGGTTGTTGCCAGAGACGTGACCGATTGGTCTCTCTCGAAAATCGTGAGCGGAGTGCCCCTAGCCACGCTAGGAGGAGGCGGGAGTTTCGTCTCATCCTTCCTGTCGCTCTGCTCGGAACTTGCTGTGGCTCCGAACATCGCCCTAGAAGCTGAGAGCTTCGGCAATGTGAAGAACCTGCTGCTCGCCGGCGCGATGGCTGCCATCCTCCCTAGAAGGCTTGCTAGGGAGCTACCCCAGGAGGACTTTGCTTACTTAGAATTTGATGAGCTGGAACTGCTTCGCAGGAAGTTATCGGTCGTGATTGATCGACGAACAGCAAAGATACGGGATAGGCTGACAGGACAAGCGAAGGGTATGGCTGAGGTGTTGCTACGCGAGGGTGGTATCGAGGACGACTCTTTTCCTCAAAGAATAAAATGAAGACCTCTAAGAATTCCCCTAAGGCTGGAAACTGGGCTGAAGACCTTCAGCTCATCCATACCTCTCACAACTTCCACCTCACCGAGCTTTTCGTGGGTATTGATGAGTTGAAGATTTCGGCGGCACAAAAGAAGAATCTTCGCGCTCGACCTCACGGGGAGGGAGCATTGCGGCTCGTCTCGAAATCTTGGATCAAGATCGATCCTCGGTTCATCGCGTCGTGCCGACGAAGGATCCGTCGTCTAGTCCAGCGTCCTTGACCTTCTTGAACATTCGATCCAGAGCTTTACTTCGCTCTGCAGCTGTCAGGAGCCTGTGCCCGCGCTGGTAGGCGGCTACCGCAATTTTGACTCCGGCGGTGGCCTGGGCCGGAGACATGAAGGCACATTCGCAAGAGCCGCACACATACTTCGACACATCGACAGTGACTTCTTCTCCGCGAATCTCGTGAATGCTAGCAACTTGTTTTTCCACAAGGGGACCTTCCTCGCCGCACCCAGGGCACGATGAGGGGAGAGACCATGCTTCGCTGTTGCGGCGAGATGGTGGCTTAGGACGATTACGCTTGGTCGGCATGAATATCGAGGTGGTATGCACTTCGTTGACAATCGGGTGGTAACCTATTCCACACCATCGATACTGACGATCGGTTGTAGCTACCCAGTCGTCAGTACGAGTTCTTTGAACTCTTCCGGCATCATCGCCGCGTAGTCCTCAGGCCAGCATCCCGCGACATGGAGTAGCACTCTGCTGTCGAGGGGATTCCCATGGTTGATCCGCTCCACTACTAGATGCTCCGGATAGAGGCAGTTCTTCCGGATATATTGGAAGTCGGATACCATGTAGTTGGGGGTGTAGCCAATAGCCTCACCGGCAAGGGTTTCCACTCGTAGGGCAGGAAGACCTGTTCCCTGATTTTCGAGTTCATGAACCAATTGGAGATGTTGTCCTGGTTGAAGTTTCTTGATTCTGTCGATGGCACGCTCCGGATACTGGGAACCGTGTAGAAAGAATTGTAACTCAAAATGCCCTTCCGAAGCCGGTTCAATCTTCGGGAATACCTCCAGCGCATCGGTGCGCCGACGTCCTCCCGAGACGGCGAGAATATGCACTGGTTCACGGCATTCCGGGGGGAGAGCCAAAGACTCCAGATAGCTGTCAAAGCCGCCTCTGTGTTCTGACATCAGCCTGTTTTTGAAGACCGGAAACAGTTCGTCCGAATGGTATTCTTCTCCAATGGTGGGGAAGCCATCGAGCGCGGAAAACCCTGCTTCGTCTTTTGCCTTCAAAGCACCCTGGATGTAGCGGAAACTATAGATCGGTTCACCACCGCCGTGGACATCCAGGCGACCGATGGGGTACCAGCCCTTTCTATTCCCCTGTGCTTGCCAGGCTAGGTAGAGGGTCTTTAGCTCTTCAAGCATTCTAGTATATCAATACGGTTTCTGGCGGTTACTGCGAGAACAAACTTTCTAGCTTCTTGTGACATCCACCCCTCGAGAATCCGGGCTAGGATGTCCTCTGTCGCACCGTCGTTAACGAGTTTTAGAGCTTCGACCCAAGGGGCGAAGCACTCTGGGTAGCCTTGGTGAGCGCGGCGGATGAGCTCCAAATTGTGTAGTGGCTTGGTGTCCTGCGGCTCCCAAAACATAGCACTCCTCGCCTTCTTGTGCATGCGATACGCATCGACTGCTTGGTCCCCGTTCTGGAGAATCTGCGATCGGCTCTCATCGGTCAACTCTCTACCGAGGGAGGAAGCATGGTCGAAGGATGGGCACATCTCATAGCTCGGTTCTTCCTCGTCTTTACTAGCTTCGGTACGGAGAACTGCCCAGTTCTCATGGTGCCGGTCAGTATTTCCGATCCATGCATCAAGCACGAGGTAGCCGCAAAGACCACGAAGGCATTCAGAACAGCGGACTGAACCGCACCTCAAGTCGATCGATGTGACGATGTTCTTGAAGGTATGAAGGCTCTGCCCCCGCAACTTGTCCTTTTCATATCCACGGAAGCACGAAAGCAGTTCGTTGCCGTGGACGATGGACTGCCGCTCGTTCTCCCGGATGTTCCGGGTCATCGAGCCCGGCGTCCCTTCAAACTCAGCAAACTCGACTTGGGCAACCGTGCAGTTGATCAGGGGGGCGAACTCCGCGGCGATCTTTTCAGCCCAGTGCTCCCCGGTGTTGGGACGCGGGAACTTGTAGAGCCACTGCCGGTTATCGTTAGGGACTCGACACCAGAACTTGTGCTTCGTACCCATGTCCTCCTCATAGAAGACATCGACGGGATCGATCTTGTGAATGGGATAGCTGGCCAAACTAGGACACACTAAACACCTTCATCACCTCGTCGCCAAGGTGGTTAATGACTTTGACGGCGATTCCGCCTGTGGATGGTTTCGGGAAGGGGCGGCCTCGCGAATCGTCTTCACCGTTCCATGTGTACGAGGTGCGACTGTGAAGTTGTGGCAGTTCAACATGGAAGCGAACTCCGAACGCGATCGTGGTCTTGAACAGGTTCGGGGAAGTCGATAGACTGGCTTCAGCTTAGCAATCTATGAGACTAGAAGACCAGATCGTTCTTATCACCGGCAGCACCACTGGGATCGGTGCGGCTATGGCGCGGTTGTTTGTCAGCGAGGGGGCCAAGGTCATCCTTTACGGGCGCAACGAGGAGGGGGAGGCGTGCCATGCTTGAGGAGTTGGGCTCGGATCGGGCTGCGTTTGTGGCTGTCGACTTGGCAGATCCGGAGGGGCCGGAGGCAAAGGGACGC